>Ga0210043_1002578_pt1 | contig 11727 bp, 16 predicted proteins | sample CryGeymet201501t_FD_183990 | JGI IMG/M metagenome (GOLD analysis project Ga0210043, IMG submission 183990) | Groundwater microbial communities from Crystal Geyser aquifers in Utah, USA - Crystal Geyser metaG 2015-01t (SPAdes) (version 2) | ecosystem: Environmental > Aquatic > Deep subsurface >... | reverse complement strand
GATATGGCGGTGAATTTCCAGCCGATGAGCCTGATAGATTGGGCATTCCGGATGAACCAGAAGGTCCTATGTCACTTCGTAGACTTAGAGGAGCGCGTTTCTAATGCCATTTAATTCATTTTCGGGACTAACACGATTTAAGGTTCCTGGTTCTGAGCTTCTCTCACAAGATGAGATGATGCAGCCGGGTCTTGGACCAGGTTCAGCTTCTACACAAAAAGATCCCACTCTTCTTAATTACCTTTATAACACTCGAATGAAGGGTGAAATTGGTAAGAGACTCTTTAATGCCCAGAGATTTGGAGATCAGAATGAGAGTACTGCTCTTCAGGGCCTTCAAGGACTTTATGAGGATCAGATTTCTCAGAGCCCTATTACCGCTCAAGGTGAGGATGTAGCAGCTATTGAGGATCTCAATAGAGCCGCAGCCCTTCAAGGCTTTGGTTCTCCGCAGGAAATGGCCTACAACTCTCGACAGCTTGAGGATCTAAAAACTCGACTTCCGCTTATGCAGGAGGAACTTAGAGGAGCTGGAGATCTTGCACAGCAACGGGAAGCTTCCAGAGGAGCCCTTGCTGTTGAGCAGGCTCGTGGTGATGCAGCCACGACCAACCAGCAAAGTTATAACGAACTCCTAAAGACACTTCAGGGCGGCGAAGTGGGTGTGTCACCACAGGGTGATATTAGAAGCCTTACTCTACCCGGAGCTAGAGGCGGTGGTGGCGTAAGCTTCCAGACTCCCCAGAGGGTTCAATCTGTTCCAACGCAGCTTTTGACACAGCTTGGTAATGCGGTTAGAGATCTAACCTTTGCCGAGCAGGGTGGAGATCCTACAAATATCGCTACAAGACAGGCTCAGTATAACCAGATTCTGTCTAATGTCTTTGCTCAGAGTCCTGCTTCAGAAGATCTTAAGGTCTTTGCAGCAGAGATTGCGAAGCATCCGGAACTTCGAGGTCAGTCTCTAGATATGCTTCTACAGAACCCTGCTGTTGCAGCGGCTGTAGATGTTGATCTAAGTCCAGAGGAAAGACTACAACTTGACCAGCTACTTAGATACGCGGCTGGAGGACGATAATGCCTATCAGACTTAAAGGGCCAATTAACCTGCCCTCAACATCACCACAACAAGAAAATGAGGAAGATCGTAGTTTCTATGAAATGATGGGCGGAATTCCTGGTATAGCAGCGACAGGTGTGCGCGTTCTTTCAGGTCTGGGCTCATCTGGTGGTGGTGCCCCCGGAGCCCTTATTGCTGGTGGTGGTGAAGGAATTGCTCAACTTTTAGAGAATGCAGGCAATATTCCTAAGGCTATCGGAGGTATTCCAGACATAATTAGAAATACCCTTAATCCAGAAACTCGTACAGCGACAGCCCAAGGTTTTGCTGAAGGAGCTTCATTGCCTATCACACGAATGGGCGTTGAAGCCGGTATTGGTGCAATTCCTGGTGCAGCCGGTGTAAAGGGTGGACATGCTTTAGAGTCCTTCCTAAGAAGTGGTGCTCTTGCAGGTACTGGAACAGCTCTTCGTCAGTATGCGGCTGGTGAGGATGTAAGTCCTGGTGCCGTTATTGGAACTGGACTTCTTGGCGGAACTGTAGGTGGAGCCCTTTCCAAGTTTCTTGGAGTTCCAGAGATTCTAAATAAGAATGTTGATGAAGTTGGAGATTTTGTAAAGGATCTTAATAGGGTACAGTCCAAAGAGAATATAGTTCTTCCTACCAATATAACAAAAGAGAATGAGATTCCAGCTAATGTATTAGGTCCCTATAACACATCAGGAGAGGTTGGCAAGCTAGCTCCACCTTCAGGTGTTGATAGAGGAGTAGCAGGAGTTCCGTATGGTGGCCCTAGTGTTTCAGAGCCATTATCTAATACAGCTATGGGTGCTATGAACGGCCCTGCTGTTAATGTCAATGATGAACTAACATCTTTAGAACGTCTATTCAAATCATCAATGAACCGTGGTGATTCCAGGTTCAAAGCTCTTAAACAAATGGAGGATGAGGCGGTTCAAAGGGCTAGAATTGAGCAGATGAAAACTGGTCTTGAGCCGTCTGAACCCAGGGTTTCAGAGTCATTTTCTGCTTCTCTGCCTGAAGGAGGAAAGACTCGTGGTTCTGTTTCTTATTCAGCTCCAGACGAAGAGGATGTTTCCACAGGTGGTGGATTCCTTGGTGCTCTTGCACAAATGGCTAAGAGAGGAACTAAGGGCGCTAATAAGATTCCACGTCCTAGTACTTTTACAATTGAGGATGCTCCCCCTCCCGGAGGAAAAGCTAGAGAAATCTATGACGGTTGGATTGCTCAAGGTGATAATCACTTAACAGCTCTTGAAAAAGCTGTGGCTGGTGAGATTCCCCCTCTCAGGGGAAATGTTAGTGGAGATTTTACCTCCACTAATCAGGCTGATATTGATTTCTTGGATGAGATTGCTGGAGGGACCCCACCCATTAGTTCAACTGAAGGTGGGGATGTAGGAGCTCTTGCTCGGTTCTTTAGAAGCAAACTTGATGCCCTAGGCGGAAAGGATCCGGCTACAGGTGAAATCACGAATCCATTTGGATACCACGCTACTAAGACGGCTCGTGCATCTGGAGAAGAAATTCCAGAAGAAGCAGAGCGAATTCTTGGCAGGGGACTTCAGAGAGAAGCCCGAGAAGCAGGACTTCCAACAGGAAAATCGGCTACTCCACTTCCGCCAACGCCTGAAATACCAATTGCTCCTACCGTAGGAAGAATGGATGCTACGGCTGAAGAGATTGCTGCTGCTGCGAAGGCTGGTCGTCCTTTAGGTACAGCGGCAGATACCGATCAGATTGAGATTCTGAAGCGTTTTTTAGCGGGGGCTTCGGATATCATGGGAAATGAAAGAGGAGCAGCTAACCCTGATCTTCTTGTTAATCTTATTACTAGAGGAGCCCTAGGGTTAGGCGGAGCTGCGGTTGGTGCTAATGTATCTGATGAACATCCAATGGCAGGTGCAGCAGCGGGTTTTGCTGCGGGAGCCGTAGCACCTGATGTTCCAAATATTTTAAGATCATTGGGAGCGGATGAAGGAATTTTAAGTAATCTGAATCGGCATCTCAGTACTGATGGCATTAAGGCTACTGCTGACAAGATTATGAAGACCCTTCCCCAGATTCAGCGGTTCAATTATCTTGCCGATGTTGAAGGTCTTGGAGCAAATGCTTTTGCTGGACCTTACGGCGCTGGATTAACAGGAGCAATTGAATCTACCTTGGCGGGAGATCCAAGAGGAAAGATTGCACTTAAAATGCTTTCTCCACAGAACTTCTTGAAAGAGTGGTGGAAATCTGGCGACGAAGCTGCAAGGTTACTTAGGGGTGGTGAAGAGGGTAGAATGGAAGGTGCCGTTCTAGATCCTACTAGCCCACTCGGAACAGTTCTTTCATATCCGGGTCATGCTATGACAAGAGGAGACGTTGCTATCCGTAGAATTCTACAAGCAGCAGGTTTTCCTGAACGTGAAGCTCGTATTATGACCCTTACAAGTGAGCCCGAAGCTAAGGGATTCCGAAGCTTTGCTAACTTTGGAAAGGGTGAGGAACATCCTGTTTATAACATGCTATTTAACATGTTGTTTCCATTCAAGAGAACCCCGGCTAACATTGCGGAAGGCTCTATCCAACGTGCTCCGGGTCTTGGATTAGCTATTCAAGCTTTTAGGGATAAGCCAGATCCTATAAAACAACAACTTGCCCAACAGGGAATGGGAATTGGAATTGGATTGGGTAATTATGAGCTTGGTAAGAATCTAGATCCAGAAACTGCAAAGCGTGTTAGACGTTATAGTACTAACCTTGCAGGTCGTTACGGCGGCATTGCTGCAACCGGATTTGCTGCGGGTCAGATGGCTGGTAGAGGTAAACCTGCTGGACCAGCAGCAGTTGCCAGAGGACTCAGTGAAGCGTTTCCTTTCCCAACTACGGAATCTCTACAGGATTGGGGAACATTAGGATATAACGCTCTTACTGGTGGTGATTTAGAGCTTCCAAGGGGAGCAGCTCCTAAGCTTCTAACAGATATCTTTAATCCTCCGAGCCCTGTTTTAAATAAACCAGCTAATATTGTGTTGCCAAGACTTAGTACAATAAGGAATCGTTAATGATCATGGAATTGATAACAGGAGCGGGAGTAACCACTGTTCTAGCATTGGGTGGGTGGGTATTTAATGCCCACTCCCGAGTTGTAAAGGTAGAAACGCAATTTATTGACCTAAAGGAGCTGATTCAATTGGGGTTTACCCATCAGGATCAGAGGCTTCAGAGGATAGAGAAAGCTCTTAACGGAAATCTTTGGAAATAACGATGAGTGATGTAATCGACGATATAATTCGTAGGGAAGGTGGTTCTAAATTCTCGAATGATCCTATTGATAAAGGTGGTCGGACCCAATATGGTATTTCAGAGAAGTCTAATCCTGAAGCATGGATTGATGGGAAAATTACTGAGGAGGAAGCTAGAAAGATCTTCACTGATAAGTATGTAACTATTCCGGGCTTTGATAAAGTTTTAGATCCATTACTTAGAAATCAACTTATTGATTTTGGGGTAAATTCAGGTCCCGCTTTAGCTATCAAGAAGCTGCAAGAAATCTTAGGTGTTGAGCAGGATGGAGTTCTGGGACCTAAGACCCTAAAAGCTATTAAAGAATATAAGAACGAGGCCAGTCTTAGTAATAGATTAATGGTATCACGTATTGAGATGATTGGACGAATTGTCCAGAAACATCCAGCTCAAGCCAAATTTCTAGTAGGTTGGCTAAAGAGAGCACTTGAGTTCATGAGTTAGGAGATCAGGATGAAAGGTGAATTTTTAACTCCCCTAATTGTAGAGGAAGTTGATGGGAAGGAATGGTCTTTAGAGTCTCCATTAGTCTATAGGGATGAAGATGGAAGTATCTATACAGCTCCAATCGGGTTCAAAACCGATTTTGCCTCAATTCCTAGGGGGCTATGGAATTTTTTTCCTAAAACCGGTAAACACAATAAGGCGGCTGTAATTCATGACTTCCTATGCGATACTCGGCCTTTTGATTCTCCTACTGTCCATGCAATTTTCAAACGGGCTTTAAAGGCTTCTGGTGTTAATTGGGTTAGTCGCCAGTTAATGTGGGCAGCGGTGAGAACTTTTGGACCCAAATTTTAAATTAAGCTTACTGACAACTTCCCATCCCTATATAGGAGGGGGTATTTGTCAGTAAAATGTTAAGTTACAGCCATGTCACAATATCCGTATGATGTCCTAAATAGGACAGAAACAATTGGACCCGGTGAATCCCGGCTTAAAAAATTAGCTAGAACCGGGTTTGAAAACGCTACAGACGCTATTTTAGGGCTAATTGGACTGGGAAAAGAAACTCCAGCTAATTTGGCTGGACAGATGGTTACCGCTGGAACCCCGTTCCTAGGCTCTACACGGGCTCTCAGGGCACTTTCATCCCTGCCTATGGATGAAGCTTCAAGAATGACTAGAGCCGCTGAGCAGGGGTTCTCGACGCCCGCATGGCACGGCCGAACAGGGGATTTTTCAGAATTTAATCCTGCTATTGGTAGGGGGGACTTTGGTATTCACGTTGCGTTAGAGTCTCCAGAAGCCGCAAATTCCATTAGAATGTCTGATATTCTAAATACCCCCGGTAATAATGTCATGCCATTGATGGTTAAATCCCAGAAAACAGTTGATCTTCCAGATATGGGCATGTGGAGAGATGCAAGAAATTGGGAAGATGTCCGAGAGTTTTCTCCAGAACTATTTGAATCCCTACCACCCGATATTAAATCGACTCTGAACGATATAGTCACAGACTATGCTAATAAATTTCCAGCAGGAACTGATTTAGCTGCATCTCATAATATGAGGTTCCAACAGGATATTAAGGATGCCCTACAAAAACAGGGTTATGGATCTATTAAATACAGAAATTTCGTAGAAGCTAATGGAGATCCTTCAATGCTTCTTTTGGACCCCCGGCAAATTAGGTCTAAATTTGCGGCGTTTGATCCAGCTAAAGTTAATTCAAGGGACATCATGTCAAGCGCGCTTCTTCCCCTTCTAGGTTATAAGGTAGCAGACAATGCAAAAGGAAAATAAAATCGGACCGGCTCCCAAAACTCTCCTAGATTATTTGACCGGATCTATTATTCCTAAGGAGTGGATAGATCCGATTACCGATGCTATTGATCATCCAACCTTGGATAGAAGTCCGTGGGAAGCTCGACTTCAAGGATTTGGGGCCGGTGCCCTGGAGGGAGCTAGACAACAAATTAATCCGGTCAATCTAGCCATGCTGCTGGCTCCTACAAGCAATTTGATTGGGAGGGGGGCTCCACTACTCGGAGCTGGTAAAAAGGCTTCTAGAGCCGTTCAGGGGCTTTCTAAGGCTCTTCCTGAGGCAAGCCCGCTGGATGAGATGCTTCAGTCAGCTCGAACCCTCTCAAAAGAAGCTCCGGAGGTCGAGGCCCTCTCAGCTAAAGGCTATCAGGTTCCAAATAATCCAGTTGCCCAAGCTCTAGAAGCAGAGCGACTTCCCCTTCAGGAACCAACTGCTAAATACCTAGGTAGGATGGGAGATGAGGTAGGCCAAGGAATGGACCTCTATAACATTATTGGCGGTCCTCGTCATGGCTCAACTGTTTCTTTAAAGACCCTAAGAGATTTGGGGATCAGAATTCCGGAGTAAAAATGCCCGGTCCAATAATTAGGAATCCTAATCCGAGATGGTTAAACGACCCATCAGTAATGGATTCTACTTCCACAAAAGCCCTACGAGCTTTAATGAAACTTTTTGGAGCAGATGATCCCGGTGGTACCCTTATGGTTCCTGTAGCACCCATGGCAACAATAGGTTTCGGCAAGGGAATTAGGGGCTTTGAACTTCCCGGTGGAAAATTCATTAAGAAAGATGCTGAGGGTGTTGCTCGTATTGTAGAAGGAGATGCCCAAAAAGGACTAAGAACCTTCTCTGAAAAGCTAGGTCCCCACGAGGCACCTGTTGTTAGAGGCGGAGAATCTCCAGTTGATGCAGCAGCCGCTTCTGTAAAGACTCCTCAAACAGAACCCCCTGCCCTAATAGGTAAACAGGGAACTGGTAAATATAGAGCAAGTCGTCAGATGAAGCTAAATGAATCAATGGTGAGAGATATTAGAAAAAGATATGATGCCGGGGAGTCTATTCTATCCATTAATAAGGACTACCCAGATTTATCTTATCCGACATTATTGTCTACTGCTAAACGCCATAGTTGGGTTCATGTTAAGGATTAGATTGACATTTTATAGCAAGACGTGATAGCATGATTGTTACCCTATAAACAATTTAACACCTAATAAAGGGAGCCTATATTTTGGAAAAATTTGTAGCTTTATACGATTTGCATTGGGGATATGAACGCAGAGGCGGTCATAAAGTTCCCCTGCATGATCTAAAAGCGTTAAATACAGCCCTTAATTTTATCAAGGATTTCAAGCCAGATCATATTATTCTAGGTGGAGATATACTAGATTGTGGTTGTATCTCTCATCACAATCATGGAAAGCCAGGAGCTGTAGAAGGATTTAGACTTCTAGGTGATGCAAAAGAATTAAGAGAAGCCTTAATTAAACCACTCGAAAATTTTAAACCAAAATCTTTAACCTATATCGTAGGAAACCATGAGGATTGGCTAACCGATCTTGTTGAACAAATTCCAGCATTAGAGGGCATTATTGATATTGGTTCAGTTTTATCTCTAGATAAAAAATGGAAGATTGTTCCTAATGGCCTTAGTCATAAGTTAGGGAAACTGATTTTCCTCCATGGAGATCAGGTAAAGGGTGGAGAACACTCAGCTAAATGGGCTACTGTAGCCTATGAAGCAAACGTAAGATTTGGTCATCATCACACATACCAAGTCTATACAAAGACCTCCTCATTGGAGGCAAATGGACATACAGGAATTGCTATTCCATGTTTGTGCAAGAGGGGTCCTAAATATGGTGGGGGATCACCTAATAGGTGGGTGCAGGGATTCTCTTGGGGATACATAGATCCCAAAAAGGGAACATTCAGCGATTACGTTAGTGTAATTATTGATGGAACTACTATGATCAACGGTAAAAAGTATATGTCTTAATATTATGGGGAGTTAATCTCCCCAATTCTCCCTCTCCCCGAGGTTGCCATGAAGAAAGCCATCCTTGCCTTCCTACTCTCCCTTCTTATAGTTGCCCCTGTCCACAGCCAGAATCAAATCTCCATTGAACAGATTCAGAAGTCTATCGTGATGGTAGGAGTGATTGCTCCACAAGCCAATAAAAACATAGGTTGTACTGGAATTGTAACCTCAACAGTGTTGAATGAGGTTTTAACTGCGGCCCACTGTGTAGAACAGTCCGGTCTAATTTTAGTTGATAATGTTCCGTCTCAGATTCTACGGAAAGATAAAGATATAGCAATTTTAAGATATGAGCTGAAGAATAAGCCACCAGCACAAATTAGGAAGGGATCGGTTAAAGTTGGTGAGAATGTAATTGCGGTGGGTTTTGCTTGGGGGGAGCTAGCAGCATTGGGTAGGATGGTAGCCAAGCTAGATGAAGGCACCTTGTGGATGGACGGTCCAGTTATTCCCGGTATGAGTGGTGGACCTGTGATAGATAAAAATGGGCAGGTAGTGGGAATCATTCAAATTAGCAACAATGTAGTGTCGGGAAGCACCGACGCGAAGCAAATAAGGAAACTCCTTGGATACTAAACTTCCTCTAGTGATTGTAGAGTGGACAGATGCGTGGGGAGATAATGAGGTTGCTATATCAATGGAAGATGTTGAGTCCCACCATAGGGCACTCATTGTAGAAACTATGGGATGGCTTTTGAGGGAAGATGAGAACGGAGTTAGCCTTGCAAATGAAGTTTATAACTCGAACTTCAGGGGGCGAACATTCATTCCTAGAGGAATGATAAAATCAATCACCCCATACAGACTTACACGCACAAGAAAAAAGGCCGAGGACACCTAAGTCCCCGGCCATTTTTTTTTACCCAGAATTTTTACCTAGAAGCGGATTACTAGGTGCTTTGGTAATATATGGAATTTGCTCCTTCACATACTCTGCACCATTCATATTGAATATGGTAGCGGCAGCATGATCCTCATCTGTATCACCGTCATACCACTGGAGGAAGTGTCGTAGGGCTGACTCCTTAAATCGGTCGAGTTCTTCCTGTTCACGAGCCTTCATCCAGTTTCGCTTCCCCGGAAGGATTATATTGTTGCCCTTTACCTTGTAGGGGAGGATTTCGCAGGTATTCTTGTGCCCGGCCAAGTAGCTCGAAATTGTCTTTGAAGTGACCGAAGCCGATATTACATTGCTGGCACAAAAAGCCTCTAGGAAGTCCTGTTTCGTGGTTGTGATCCAATCCAAGTGAACGTTGTCCTGCTTTACAGCCACAGATTTGACATTCTTTTGGCTCGTCTGTGGAAGTGAGGCCCCAACGCCTAAGAAATTTCTCTCGATACCTCCCAGATTTTTGATAATCTGTGTCAGCATCCCGTTTTCTAGCTCTATTACGGTTTGCCCATTTTCTAGAATTTTCACGCTGACGTTCAGCGAATTCTGGATTGCGTTGTCGTAAGCCTTTTTCATAACAGCCTCGACAGACCCCGTTGATATACCGGGAATGACCGGTATGAGAACATTTTTCTGGCATGTACAAGTCCTGACCACATCACAAAAGAAGGCTAAAGTCAATGGGAATTCCCTTGTGTATTTAACTGCCCCCTTGGTTAGGTGGACAGCCCACCGTTTGAACATTGGTCCGTCTAGGACTAGGGTATAATCAATCTTCCCCTCTGTAGTGTCCCTAACCATCCCTCCTTCGAAGGCTACCCTCTCCCCAGAATCTTTGACTTCAAAGTCGGCCATCTTATCTAACCTCTTCCTCTGACTCATTCATGAGATCAACAAGATCTGCAATCTCTTCATGACCGAAGACTCTGCCAAGTCTCTCCAGATTTAGGGGAGCGCCGCATTCAATCTCAAACATAACCTGTTCATAAGTCCTATTCGACATCATTGTATTTAGATCCATTTACTTCTCCTGCTATACTACAATTAATAATCTGGTAGACCTCTTCTTTTGTGAGAGGTTCTTTTCTATCTAATAAAAGTTGAAAATAACACCGTAGATGGTTAACGTATCCAACTATATTTGCATTTGCACATTTCTTAATTTCACGTTCTGTTAACACTGTAACCCTTAAAACATTCTGGATATCTATTCTTTAGCTTATGATAGTTCATAGCCAGAATTTCATCGACATCAAAATCATAGAGGTCAACGATCTTAAGCCAGTAATACATTACATCTCCAAGCTCCTTTTTTAATTCATCGAGCCTACCTTTCTTATCTGAGTGGTAGAAAATCTTTTTATGAAGATCTACTACTTCTCCAGCTTCTCCACCAAGACCCAACACCGCGTTCATAATGTGATCTCTGTCGGTTGAGAGTTTTCTCGAAAAGTTCCATGTCCTGTCGATTACGTTGTCTAAATGCCGCTTCAAACTGTCACTCAAATTACCTCCATCTTTTTAGCTTCTAACCACTCTAGCAGCGTTTCTTCTGTTTTAATGACAATGTCCGCTAGTCCTGGCATGACATCATATCTATCAGGATCTTCTCCGTCTAGAAATAAACAAGTGTGTTTTCCCCTTCCTTTAGCATAACCAAGTTCTAACATGGCTGATTTTCCCGCTGGCATTATAGCTATAGCTATGTCTGCATGATCTAGGTAGGACCTATCAAACATCAATATGTTTTGCGCAGCTCTTCCATTTAATGCCTCTGTATATGATCTTCCGCGTAGCTTTTCATATGCTTGCCAGTTTGTATCCGCATATTCGCCGGGAGTAAACCATTCATCCATTACATCATATCCAGCTGAACGTAGGGTGTTGCCTATATGAGGTATGTGTTCGTTTTTTAAGGCTCCTATAAGATATACACTGAGTTTAGTCAAATCATGATCTAGATGAGACATTAATCTTCTTAAGGTATTTGGATTATCTTTAGCGTGCCCTAATGCCCAATTACAGTGCTTACATAATAGGCCCCTTACTGCGCCCGATTTATGATCATGATCAACGCAAGCTGTTTTTTCGTCTATATGAACTAGACATCCATTGCACTGCCAGTTTTGCCTAGCCAACTGAAGCTTAAGCTGAATCAAAGCCCACTCATACTCATTTTTTAGCTTGGTAACTTTATTTCTAGGCTTCTTTGCTTCTTTGTTTTTCTTCTTGGTATCGTAAGTTAAAACAATTGCTTTACGTTTTTCGGGATTTTTAGATGTCCAATTTTTTTGTAAACATTGTTTGGAGCAGTATTTTCTTCTTGTACCTCCGCCTTGTGATCTTGTTTTAAATTTAAATGTAGCTCCACATACTACACATTCGCCTAGATCTGGTGCTCCATTGGTCATTCGTCAAACAACTCCATTGTGTGTGGGAACTTCACCTTAAGTTCATCGTGTATGGCCTCTGCATACTGTCTAATCTCCCATTGTGCAGCGGGGTCCATTCTGAGAGTGAGGAAGGCCATCCAGTTCCGCAGGTTTCCAGATGCCCTCATCCTGCTATATTGATTAACCGGAAGAATTAATCGAGCCAGTTCTCTTGAAACGCCTCGTTCCAAGAGCAAATCATAAAGACCTCTTGTAACAGCG
>Ga0210043_1002577_pt1 | contig 11729 bp, 13 predicted proteins | sample CryGeymet201501t_FD_183990 | JGI IMG/M metagenome (GOLD analysis project Ga0210043, IMG submission 183990) | Groundwater microbial communities from Crystal Geyser aquifers in Utah, USA - Crystal Geyser metaG 2015-01t (SPAdes) (version 2) | ecosystem: Environmental > Aquatic > Deep subsurface >... | reverse complement strand
CTGGATCATTGACCTGCCGTCACAGACTCACCCGCAAGCCGAGATTACTGACATTGATTTTAACACAGACCTGATTAACTTCCGCTGGAAAAATTCTGCTTACTCAGGCGACTGTGCTGTTGAGTTTACTTTTACGCTTGATACATTACCGCAAGAAGTAGCAGGCGCGATTGCTAATATGGTTTCTGGAGAATAACTATGTCATCTTTTGATATCAACGTACTGACTGCCCAAACCTCAAACACTGAGACGGCCGCCAGGGCAGGCCCCGCAAAGCAGTGCCGGGTGTTTGCGTTCGGCACTTTCGGCGGTGCTACTGTCAAACTTCAGGTGCGTCCTGTGGGCAGCACCGTGTGGTTCGACACGGGGGATTTGACCTTCACCGCCAACGCGTACGCGGATATTTTTCTAGGAAAAAACGATGAGTTTCGCGGCACCGTGGCAAGCGCCTCCGGCACCACGTCGGTCAGTTTGGTGGTCACTCCGTTGCACGGTGCGGTCAATGCCTGATGATCACGTTCCAGACGGACATCAAATACCAGATAACGGAGTACGCAGAGTACTACCTGCAGACGGACCTGCCCATTGAGTACTCGTTCTCTACTGCCTGGTACGGAGTGGACAAAGCCAACAGGAGACTGTGGGCGAATCCCGGCATGGCATGGGACGGAGCGACGATGTTCCCCGACTTCAACTGGATTCTTGAGTCCTCCCTTTGGCACGATATTCTGCACTTCCTGATCGCCAAAGGGGCGATCCGAGAAGATCAGAATCACGCTATCGACCGTGAACTGGCACGCGCTATTCAGCTTCTCGGTGGGCCAGAGTCTCGTGGTCGGATCGCAGATACTCTGCTAAAAATCCGATCAGGGTATGTACGACGAGCCACTCATTTAGCAGACCAGAAGTACGGCCAAGTCCGACCGATTTACCAACTCTCTTATGGCAAACGAACGAGGATAAGATAATGCGAACCCTGTTTATGATAGCCCTGCTGGGGCTGATGACTGCTTGCTCAACTACTGAGTCAGCCGCCTCGCTGTTCGACAGACTGGAGTTCAAAGAAGGGCAGGAGGGCTGCATCAGGGCCAGCGGCCAGATCGCAGTGGGAGGAAACCCGATTGCCTCCTCCAGCGTAAACGTCAATATGGTCAAGAAGCAGGGCGAAGACCCGCCCGATTGCTAAGTCTTCCTAATGTGCGCTCAATGATATACGCCATCAACTCTTTCTGGTCCAGATCTTTCTGGGCCAGAGCCTCGACCATGACTTCCTCCACGCTGTCCTCCATCAACAGCCGATACACGGTAGTAGACTCTTGTTTGGATAGCGAGGACAGCCGCTCATTCACCTGCTCGTACAGCTCCTGATCGTGTGTGGGGCTTAACCACAGAATCTCCGAGCCGCCCTGCCACAGCGTTAAGCCGTGGCCACCCGACGATGGGTGCATAACCAGCTTACTAATCTGCCCTGCATTCCAGCGGGTCACTGTGTCTGGGCTGTCGTCCAGCAGTACGGCATCCGGATAGGCAGCAAGTACTGCCTCGCGCTCGAACTCATATTGATAGATGATCACCAGCGGGGCGTCGCTGATATCCACGATGTCCTCTAGGGCTTTCATCTTCTCTGCGTGCACGGTAAGGCAGTGGCGCGTAGGCGCTACTTCCACAGGGTTCAGTGGGTCCATGATGGGCTTCTCAGTGTGGTACACCGCACCTGCGCATATCTGGGCGAGTTTGTTGATCACTGCCGCCGGGGACTTGGCCACCACATCGAACCCTTGATACCCAGCAAGAATTTTCTTGAGGCGCATGGTGTTGTATACGTCCTTGGCCTTAGCAGGCATCTCCAGCTTGATGTCCAGTATCTGTGGTTCTGGTGTCGGCACCCCGCGAATGGAAAAAGCAATATCGCTGATCGCATCACGGATCTGATCCTGCGCGCCGTCCTTGAACGACCACATATAGTGAGCGCGTCCGGGGATCATGTACTGCTTACGGAACGCCGTGATGTCTTTACCCAGACGCTTGCCCCCGTCCAGCAGGTAGATCTGCGCCCACAGATCCTGATAGTTTTTCGGGGCCGGCGTGCCGGTCAACTCAATTACTCTGCGTACCTTGGGGCGTACCTTGGCCATTGCGCCGAATCGGGTCAGGTTCTTTTTTGGCGTTTTCTTGGTGTGGTTTTTGTATGAGCGAGATTCATCCAGCACTACAGTGTCGTAATGCCAGTCCTCAAATCGGTTATCGACCAACCAAGCAAGGTTTTCCCGGTTGATGATGTGCAGGTCAGTGTCTGAGTAGCTTTGCTCCAGCCGCTGTTTGGCGCTGCCACGGATTAGAGTGTGAGTCAGACTGAGGTGATCCCAGCTGCGCAGATCCTCCGGCCATGAGTTGATGCCCACCCGAAGTGGGGCGACCACCAGTATCTTGTGCACGTTCAGGTCGTCGTACAGATCCTGTAGAGCAGTCAGGGTGCTGATCGTCTTGCCTTGTCGCATACGCAGCCACAGCGCAAGGTAGCGCCTGTTTTTGATCAGCTCGACACTTTGTCGCTGATGATCAAGTAAGTCGTTTCGCGTCGGCACGCACTTTCTCCATAACTTGAGCGAAGGCGAGCTCAAAATCCTTCTGAGTGTCTATTAAGTAGTAGCTCAGGTGTAGCGCCTGGATCAGTCGGCGCCACCAGTCCTGCAGCTCACGGGCCTGCTCGCCTTCGCGTTTGAACTCCATGAACACCGCTCGGTGAGGGAACAGAAACAAACGATCTGGTTTGCCGTCATCGCCTTGCCCGTTCAGCTTAATGGATGGTACGCCGCGCCGTTCGGCCAGCGCCACACAATCAGATTCAAGTTTAGATTCTTTCATATCAGTCTTTCCTGTATATCTGCGTGGTGAATCCGTGTGCTGCCAGCGGCAGGTTTGGTGCCCAAACTACCGGGTCCGCCAGACACCTGTTCAGGTGCTCAATGGTCAGAGGGCTGTCCAGCGGCACCAGTGCAATACCTTCATCATGTACGTGGCCGATGATCTCGTAAGGCTCTGGAATCCCGATCCCCTGTTCGGCACGCCACAGCCCTTCGTTGAGTACATCATTGGCCACGGCCTGACACACATTCTCTGTCAGTTTACCTCCATGTGTAGTGGTTCGCAGCCATTTGTTGGTCTTCTGGTCCATCTGTCGAAACGTGATAGTCGGGCGTCTTTTCGGGTTCTCTTTCTCCAACTCCCACGGCGGTACACGCGGCTGAATTTCCGGGCTGCAGTAGTACAGCTTGCGACCAGAGGGCAGCTCAATAGTGACAAAAGGTTTTTCCCAACGCAGAGTCAGGTAGCCGACCGTGCGAACCACGTTACTCTTGATCACTGCGCGGAACGCATCGTCCAGGTCGTACCACAGCTGCACGATGTTGGGGAACGTCTCTCTGAATACCCTAACGGCCTCGTGTGCCTGATCTTTGGTCAGGTGAATCTTCATGGCGGCTGCGTACCCCCACAGACCGGTCTTCTCCATGCGTCCGGTTTTCTTATTCAGTCTTTCGTCGCCGCCGCCCAGTTGATAGCCACCGCCCAGAACGGCAGGTTTGCTCCAGGTGCGCTCTTCACCGGTTATTTGATTATAGGGTTTTCGGAACAGCTTTGCTCCGAATACTTTGTACGGGTCCAACCCGTCGCGGAATATCTGCAGTGTTGGGCTGCACCGAGCCAGGTACCCAAGCACACGGTTCTCGATGGCGTTCAGGTCTGATACGTGCAGCTCGTAACCCCGTGGTGCGCGGACCACACTACGGATGCAGCTCGACAGCACGTCCATCGGTCTGCCGGATGTCCACGACAGCTCATCATGCGGGTCGCCCTCCCGGATAGTCTCCACAGCAGGGGTCAATTGGTCGATGCCTCTTTCCAGGTCTACTTTCAAGTGGCCGCGTGGCAGGTTGTGGGGCTGAAAAATTCGTCCGGTGTATCGACCGGTGCGCGAGGCTCCGCGAAACTGGAACGCGCCTCGAAGTCGGCCATCATCGCTGACACTGCCAACCAGCGCCTGATACTTTGCCGTACTGGTTTTAGAGACCTCCTGTCGGCAGCGCAGCACTTCCTTAACATCGTCCGGCGTGTCCTCGCGCTCCAGTGCTTCGGTAACACTGAGTTTGGTCATGTCAGGCATCAACACCACCTGATCCTCTACCCATTGCAGAAGCTGCGCTACGCTATTCGGGTTGTCGATACCGGTGAGCTGGCGCATGCGGGTCAAGTTTCGTTTCTTTTCTCTCTCTGCCACGCTCAAGGCGCCCTGAACCAGCCTGTCGTCGATAGGCAGGCCATTCATGTTGATACGCTGGTCCATGCGCCACAGCTCCCACTCACGCTCTGATGGAGCGTAGCGGCGGAGTCGGTAGCCTATCTGTGCCAGCGTGAGGGTGTCCTGTAACGCGTACTGCTCAAACCGTGCCCACTCATCTGGATGGCTGGTATGATCCGCCCAGTAATACGAGTCGGTCTTTTTGTCATACTGTGGGATACAGAACAGACGGATCAGTTTTTTACCGTCGGCTAACTTGCGCTGGTCTTCTGGCAAACCCAGCACTGCGCCAAGATCGGATAGGCTCGCCGGTAGGCTGCACCCCAGCGCCTGCACCATTGTGCACTCCCAGTCATCGAGGGTCAGCCTGCCACCAAGATGGAACCCGTGGCGCGGTAACAGCTTCTGGAAAGCCAAAAAGTCAAACTGCGCGTTATGTGCTTTCTTGGTGATCGCAGGATCCTGCAGTATCTCGATCAACTGCGCAGGGGGTGGGCCAAGGTGAGGCGCCCACACGTGAGACTGCACACCGGTGTCGTCCCCTAAAGGATCGAGTGCGCGGCCAGCGACGACTTTAGTGCCTGGGTCTACCGGGTCCTGCCACGAGACCAGCAACAATCTGGCGTCAGGGCAGTCCAGAAACGCATGGACTCCGTAGCGGATTGGCACACGGCTGCACACTTCGGTGTCGAGATAACACACTGGTTTGCTCATAAAAAGTCCTCGGGGTTTTGCTGACTCCTGTCCTTCCGGCCAACCTATGCTCAGGACATAGGGTGTTTCCCGGTGGGGGTGAGAAAAACAGGAGTCAGCAAAACCCTCTCCCATTACAGGAGAGGGGGTTGTCAGGCCAACGGATCGTCGTCGTCGTCATCGCTGAAGTCGTCGAACTCATCATCGCTGACTGGGGTACCAGAAGCGAACCGGTCGCCGTCTTTGCGGAACTGCACGCCGCGAAGATTGCACCAGACCCTGTTTTTGCTGTATGAGTCCTTGCTGGCGTTGAAATCCACGGTGGCGTTGACATAACACCCCGCATAGATAACATCGTCGGCCTCGCTCGGGGAGAGGACATCCTTGTTGGCTTCCATCAGCAGCGGTCGGGTCTTGCGTGACGCCTTAAGGGCCATCATACCCTCGTATCCGTCGTAGGTTTCATCGTCCCCGTCACGCAGAGTGAGGATGATGTTACCCGGGCGTTTGGTAGGCCAGGCCAGGTTAATAGCGTTCTCGATCGCCTGGTCGATAGACTTCAGCAGCGCCTTGTCTGTCTTGGGGATCAGGAAAGTAGCAGAGTACTTGCCGGTAGGTTTGCCTTCGTAGGTTTCAAACTCTGTCAGGCTTGGGAATGACAGCCGGACGTTGGCGAGCTTGACTACTTCGGTGGTGGGTTGTGCTTGTGTCATGAGATTTTCCTCGTTTACTGTTTAAGTTAATGTCTATCGTGCCGGATCAGTTTACGACCGTTCCGGCGTGGTCGTCAAGTGGCGCTTTACCTAATGGTCCAGAGGATCGTCAGGCTCTACGGCGTCAAACTCGTCACTGACATCCGCTACCGAGAGAGCCGGTCGCCGATCAGATGCCGGCGCGAAGGTGACCCGGCCTTGGGGTTGGACTACCAAAGGATTGAGAACATCTTTCCAGCCGTCTTTGCTTTTGATCTCCTTCTCTGCCTGCGCAGGACTTTTCAGTACTGGTGTGGTGTACAGTTGATCTGCCGGCACCAGTTTTGTCAGTGCCTCTACGATTTCCTGTTCATCTACTTCTGGACTCCAGATCCTCGCCCCTGCACGGCCGCGAACCAGTTTCCAACCAGGGTGGTCCTTGCCTTGGCGAAGTTCCTCCTCCAGTCTTTCCTGCATCACCTTGAACATCTTGGTGTACATCGGAATTCGTTCGATGATTGGAACAAAATCAGCGACGGTCGACGCTCGTACCTGATCCACATCACTCAGATCCTCGAAGTCGTCCTTAAGTAGGTCCATCTGTGCCGAACACGGGGAAGCAGGGCAGTATTTACACTGCTTCTCCCCCGGACCGAACGGAGGGGTATCTGATACGATCAGTGCCGCTGCTTCGCGTATGGCCTTCTCGTGCGCAATCAGCCGGTCAACATCAGTCTCCCACGAATCGAAGTGTTCGCGTCGGGGCTGGACGATGTGCAACACCACTTTCTTGAATTCGTACAGCAGGTTCAGTCGATGGTACTCGGCTACCGCGTAAGTGAGAAGCTGGTCGTTCTCATAAGCCTCCACCAGCTCTCCTTTGCCGTACTTCAGGTCGATGATGTGCAGCTCTTCATCGTTAACCACCACCACATCGCCGGTACCGAACCCATTCCTGATCAGGTGGCTGTAATCGACTTTACGCTCAACCAGCAGATCGGCGTTCTTGAGCGAGTTCTGCACACTTTTAACGTGAGTCACGTAGCGACCGATGTGGTACTGCATATCCGCATCGACCTTCTGCCCGGGCCAGTCTGGGTGAGTCCAGCCTGGTTTAAGGGATTTGTCAGTCGGGTGAAGCAGGCGCATCTCCGCGAACAGGTGGGCAAAGCTGCCTTCGTCTGCCCACGGACCGGCCTCTTTCACCGGTACGCCGTGGCTCGCCAGCACCGACCCCGGGCACGAGAGTACCCGGTGCATGACAGAGCCACCCACAGGAGAGTGGGTGCTGCCTTTTGGTACATCCAGTAGATAGTCGCGGCTCATATCAAGCGGCCTTGACGATCTTCTGGGCGTCTCTGACAATCGCGTCGTAATGCTCCTCGTCCAGACCGTCTGCTGTGCTGGCGCCGTACTTCTGCAACAGCTTGATGATCGTTTCCCGCGAGGCCAATTTGCGCAGTTCGGTTTTGACTTCTGCCAGCGTCAGAGGAGCTTCGCCCTGTTCGTCCTCGTCTACGTCACCGTCTATAGGGTCGGGTTCCGGAGCAGGCTTGGTCTTGGGTTTCGTTCTTGTCTTGGCCGGTTTTGCCGGTTCACCCTCTTCTCCCTCTGTCTCCAGCGGCAACTCAGGTTGCGCTTCTGCCTTGGTTTTGGCGGGTTTAGTCGACTTAGGCGCTGGCGTGGGGGTTTCTGCCTGTGTCCCCTTCGCTACCGCAGCCATCATGTTTGCGTGCAACGTGATGGCCTGAGCCACTTCTGTCAACGCCGCTGCCAGGGTTTGAATGTCCTCATGAATGTTCATTGTTTACGTCTCCGCGAGTTAAAGTTTATGTAGATAGCGTTGACAGAATAATCCGGTGGTGTATAGTGTGTCAAGCATTACTTGATTACCGGAGACCACCATGAAGAACGGCGCAACCATCGACAGCAAAAAAGTACAGCAGCTGATTAAGGATCACTTCGACAACAGTGCCTCGTTGGCTGCGTTGATGGAGATCTCTCCGCAAGCAGTCAGCCTGTTTATTAAACAAGGGTTTCCCCTTGACCGAGCAGTTGAGGTAGACATCTTGTCTCACGGCGAGATTCCGTGGCGGGTGCTCTGTCCTGCCACCCACCAACGTTTCACGGATGTGAGAACACACAAAGCGGGGGTGAGTGATCGGCAGATGGTGTTGCCGTTCGACTTGACTGAGCTTAATACGTTAAGCTGATCCCCTGGGTTCCCGTAGGAGTTTATCATGGCCGACAATAAAAATGTCGGGGGGTCAGTTGTCCCTCTTCGACGCACAGCAGCGGTAGGCAGAGATCTGTCTTTGGCTACCGGAACTACAGTTAAAGACAATGCCGTTACCAACTCAACGACGACATGGCCTGAATTTTGCACATTATTGAGAGACCCAGTAGTCACCAACGAGAGCGTTAAAAAATATCACTCCCTTGACCGCGCCACTCAGGATCGAATTAAGGATGTCGGGTACTATGTCTTTGGCAAATATTCCGGCGTGCGTAAAAAAGAAAACCTGCAATACCGCGACGCAATTACTCTGGATCTGGATCACTGCCCTGAACACGACTGGCAGGCCGATATCGAACACGCCTTCTCTGGCATGGCTTTCGCACTACACAGTACCCACAAACACACTCCCGCAGCGCCTCGATTACGTCAGGTATTTCCTCTGACTCGCAGGGTAACCAGCGAAGAGTATGAGCCGATAGCCCGCAAGCTCGCGGATCGGTACAAGATTGACATCTACGATAAAACCACATTCCAGTACAACCGTGTCATGCACATGCCGTCCTGCAGTAAAGACGGCGAGTATGTGTTTGAGGTTTACTCGGGAAAGTGGGTAGACCCAGACGCTATTCTGGCTGAATACGATGACTGGACAGACATTGAACAGTGGCCGGCGCATGAGGGCGGGCATGTCGGGCATTTGGTGGGGGAGAAAGCCCCTGATCCTCGCGCCAAGCAGGGCTGGGTCGGCGCTTTCTGTCGCGCCTACTCTATCAGCGAAGCGATGGATCAGTTTATCCCGCAAGCCTATTCCCGTGGCTCTAAAGGCAGGTACTCTTTCACAGGCGGTACCACCTCAAACGGAGCGGTGACGTACGATAATGATCTGTTCCTGTACTCTCACCATGAAACTGATCCCTGTTCCGGACGGCTAGTCAACGCGTTTGATATGGTTCGCCTGCACCTGTATGGCGAGCTGGATAAACGCACCCGTGAAGACACTCCGATATTCAAAAAGCCCAGTTACGCCGCGCTGATCACTCAGCTACAGGCAGATCCTGAGCTGAGTAAGGCGGTGGCAGTTGAGCGGGCCAAGATGATCCGCGAAGATTTTGATGGTTTTGAGGACGCGCCAGGGGCCGCAGAAGAGTATGAGCTGGGCACGCCTGCCAGAGATGACGGCGGGATAGAGGACCTTCTGGGCAGCAATGGTGTTGACGATGTACTGGGGGCCAGTGATTTTGAGGATGGTCGTCCGGATCTGGACAGTGTAACCACCGGCTTCGACCCCGAAGAGGACTTCGATGACCTTCTCGGGGGTCATGTTGACATCGGGATGCGAATTGACTCTGCTCGTATCACTAACCCGGTCAGCCCGAGCGACTGGGAGGTGCAACTCAGTATGGACAAGCACGGAAGATTTACCAAGAACCTGCATAACGTTTCTCTGATCATGGCCTACGATGACGAGTGGGGGCACAACATACGGTACAACGAATTCGGGGGCTTCCACGTGCTGACAAAGCCCGTAGGCCACCGGAGCAAAAAAGACTTCTCGACCGAGACTGCCAGAGTGAACGGCTCGATCTTCGCGGACCGAGACGTGCCACAGGTCCAGCTGATGTTGGAACGAAAGTGGGGCCTTGAAGGGGTCTCCAAAGAGATGGTGTTTGGCTCTGTGGAGATCACCGGCACTAAAAACCGGTTCCACCCAGTGCTGCAGTATCTATCCAGACTGCCCACCTGGGACGGAGTACCCCGAGTCGAGACGTTGCTGGTGGACTACCTGGGTGCCGAGGATACTGAGTACACCCGTAACGTGACGCGCAAGGTGTTGTGCGCAGCGATTAACCGGATCAAAAATCCCGGCAGCAAGTGGGATTACATGCTGATTCTGGAAGGTTTGCAGGGCGTGCGTAAAGGCATGTTCCTCTCTGCGCTGGCGAAAAACCCCAGCTGGTTTGCTGAAGGAATCGGACGCGATCTGGGGGAGAAGGCCGTGGAGAACATGGCGGCTAAATGGATATGCGAGCTGCCGGAAGGCGAAGGAATGGTGAATCGCAGAAGCGATGATGAGCTTAAGGCGTTTCTGACCCGCTCTGTAGACCGGATGCGTCCCAAGTACGGCCGCGTCGCCATTGACTACCCTCGCCAGTGTATTTTTATCATGACCACCAACCGCCACGAGTACCTGACTGACAGCACTGGTCACCGAAGGTTTTGGCCGGTGCGCTGCGAGATGAGCAAGATTGGCCGTTCCACCGTAGACATCTCTACTCTGACTCGCAACATTGATCAGATATGGGCTGAGGCGCTGGTATATTGGCTGAAAGGTGAAAATCTGTGGCTCGATCCTGCAGTCGAGGCTCTGGCAAAAGAGGAACAGGCTATGCGAGAAATTGATGATGGGTTAGCGGGGCGAATCGAAGCCTGGCTGGACGCAGAGGTGGACGATGATTTTGACACTGTACTGAAGCCTAGAGACAAAACCTGTGTGCGTGAGATATGGGCTGAGTGTTTCGGAGAGCCGGAGATCCGCTTGACCCGGCTGTGGTCCAACATGATCGTTGAGGCCATGAATAAGCTGGCGCGGTGGAAGTACCTGCCATTACGGCGAGATCGGTTTGACGCTTTCGGTCAGCAGCGAGTGTTCGTGCGAAGAGGATCGGCGGAGGACTATTAGGGTTGACAGCGTAATAGGAGAGCGTATATTAAAGGTTCTGTAGTTGTTCCCACCCGGCCCCTTAAGGCCCTTTAGCCCTGACTCAGTTGCTGAGTCAGGGCTTTTCTTTTACTTCTTATTCCTGTTCTGAGCAAACTGCCGAAGGCTGTCTACATCCAACCGAGGCGAGTTGTTGAGGATTTCGTAGCACTTCCAGTCGCCGTTCTGGTTGGCATTGACAATAGCGTTGTTCAGGGTAATCAGGGCATCCATCACCGGTTGCGGCAGATCTACTCCTTCGCCTGGCTCAAACGCTCCGTCGAACTCTGCACTGATGAGGAAATCCTCTGGTGATATGGTCTTGGCCTGAACGGGTTCTCCGATACGGACTCGTACATCATGCCATCCGTGAGTGTCTTCGTAGTCCCGCAGGTGCTCGGCCAGGTCGTCTATGGAGGCGAACCACAGGTCCACGTTCTCTGCGTACAACATGGCACCATCAGGGATCTGATCGACAGTCAGAGCTGGTAGCGCGAGGAACCGCTCCTGCTTTTTCTCTTCTCTGCACTTCTCGCACATCAGCCAATGCTTGAGCGCCAACCTGTCGCAGCCCTCGTTCGGGCACCGCCTGTGAGTAGCCCCGTCGTACCGTGCCCGCTCCTCGTGGTCTCCGAAGTAGCGCCCGGTACGGGAGACCCACCCTTTCAGGTTGGTCATGTATTGTGCTCCGTCGTTTTCATCCAGAACAAACTTCTCTTCAGGATCCATGAGTTGCCTCCTCTGCTGGTCTAACGGGCGCGTGGTAAGGGGCGACGGAGGTTTTCTTGACCGTCGCCACTTGCCGGGTGACTGGAGCGATATAAACAATTTGTCCTGTTTCTTCGCAGTGTTCGACCGCCCACGCGTTCGCGGCGGAGTCGGTGGAGAACACCTTGAATACCGGGGCTCGGGTTTCTTTTGCTGTGTATACCAATATCATTATTATGTCCTCTGAGTCGATGAGTAAAGGTCCCCCTCTGTCGCCGCTGGCGGGGGTACCAGCTGGTTGGCTAGAACGGCTTGCACATTTCACCTGCTCCGTCTCTCTGTGTTAACGCAGAGGAGGGATCAGCAAAAGCAGGATCGACGCATGTGCCAGACGCAAATTTT
>Ga0210043_1002573_pt1 | contig 11742 bp, 14 predicted proteins | sample CryGeymet201501t_FD_183990 | JGI IMG/M metagenome (GOLD analysis project Ga0210043, IMG submission 183990) | Groundwater microbial communities from Crystal Geyser aquifers in Utah, USA - Crystal Geyser metaG 2015-01t (SPAdes) (version 2) | ecosystem: Environmental > Aquatic > Deep subsurface >... | reverse complement strand
GGTGGTTCAATTTGATCCGGCGCCCGATTCGCTTTACGGGTGTATGCGCCGCCAATGCGGTTCTCTTCATGGAATCAACGACCCGAATCTGCCCTATATTAAACAGATAATTGGCTTGGGTTACTTTCAACTCTTCCACTCGTCGGACCCATTGACAATCCGCCGCCCGTTGCTGAAGTCCTACACAAACGCGGCCGGTTACGATAACGAATTCATGGATTTGTGGCGAAAGAATGGGCGGCGGGTTCGAGAATTGCCGATCAGTGTGGTGCATGTCGGAGAAATCGCTCAAAACTGGTGCGGGAAGGGTAACGAGACTGCAATGCGGAGGCTGGTATCCGAACGCAGGCGACACCGCAGCTGGAGGCATGAGGAGATTACGAGTGGATAAGTCTGAATGTCAGAAAATTGTTGATGAGAATTTACGCCACCTGGCCCGCGCGCTCGGTCTGTGGGATTGGGGCGTTGACATTGAGTACGGACCAATCAGCGGCAGCTCTGACGATTTTGCCGTAATTGGCCAATGTAACCCAAGGATTAAATACAAACAGGCACACATTAATCTTGACAACAACCTTATCGAGAGTGAAGAAAAATTGCTGGAAGTGTTGACCCACGAACTGATTCACATCTTTCATGCGGGGTATCTTATATGCTGGGAGACGTGCGATGAATTGCTCACACCAAATGAACGGGCGGCGATAACCCCATCTATCCGCTTCGGGCATGAGTCCACCGTGTTATGTGTCGAAACGATGCTGCGCACTATGAAAATGACCCCTCAAAAAATGATCGAATTTGCAAAAAATGAGTACGGTGATTTATACGAAGATAAGAAAGGCGAGTGAATGAGCAGAATGCATAAGGGGTGGCGGATCAGCCGAGTCGAGGCTCCTCGATGGCAAGGCACCATTACCTCTTCCGGTCTGATTGGCCGGCATAAGGGGCGTGTCGGACTGGTTGTTGCAAACGGACCCTCGCTTGGGCTGGTCGGGCCTGATCGGCTCTTCCGCTTCATCGAGCAAAAGAAGCCGATCATTCTCGGCTACAACCGGATGTGGGAAGCGTTCGGGGAGGGGACCCGGAACATTTATTGCCACTACTTCGGCGTGCTTGACGCTTCATTCTGGCGTAAGAACTATCGAAAGATAGAGGCGTGGCTCAATGAACACGAACACCGCCCCACGCTTCTGCTACACTTCCGCCCGTCCCCGACGCAGGAATACATTAACCTGCACCTGTCGGAAGGGATGCAGGCGAAACAGAAGCCTCGATACATGCCTGGCCAGATATTCAACGGATTCAACGGCGGGAACGCGATGATTCAAGTTGCGGTACATATGGGGTTCAGTGATGTCTTTATCATCGGTTGTGACTGCGGTACTTACGAGGGTCAGACACATGCGTGGGGGACGCGGGAAATCCACCCGACATACCGGCAGGGCGACCGATTCCTGCCCGGATTCAATCACCTTCCCGAATGGGCCGAACCAACCGGAGTCCGTCTCTGGAACCTCAGCCTTATCTCCCGAATTACCGCAATTCCCAAAGTTGACATTGACTCACTGCTCGCTGGCAACCGCGTCGATCAATCAATTGTTGAAGGTCAACCGCTCCCGTTGGCAATGTCTCATTCTGAGGCTGTTGCAGCTCGTAACGCGAACTGAACTCTGGCACTGCTCAATTGTTTACCGCGACGATCTGGATCAGGAATGGATTACGGAGATCGGCCCTCATCAAATGTCCACCATCGTTCCCTTCAATCCGTGGCGCCGCGCGAGATATGACAAACTCAGGCCTATCGAGGCAGTTGGTCAATGGCGCGTCGGTGTGAAAATGACAACCTGGAGAACGATCATTTCATTCGCTCTCAGGCGCAGGATTCCCCGGACGGTCAATTGTGTTACGCTATGCTGCGAGGTATTGGGCATCGAAGATGCACCGACAAGTGTGGACAGACTCATTAAGATGGTAGATAATTCGACATGTCAGGTTTGACCAGTATTTCGGTGAATAGCATCGACTTCGGCGATCTGTGGGTTCCGCAGGAACAGCGCGACGCAGTGTCTTCTATCCCCGTATATACACCGGATAAACCTCTTGATAAGCAGATTGAACTTTGGCGCGAATGGTCAGCGCGTATCCGGTTTATCTATCAGATTAATAGTCCTAAACCCCAGATAAGGCAGGTAACCACATGAACGCCCTCTTTGGTACCCCGGATATTAAAGAACCGAAGGAGAAAAAGCCAAACCCCGACGATGAAGAGCGGCGACTCAAAGAGCAGCGGTCGCGCGCTCTTCTTAAACAACTCAATCGTGGCCTGAGCCAACTCACATTCAGCGGATCAAACATCAGGACCGGGAGTAATTGACATGTCAGACCAACGACTAAGTAACGCACTGAACGAATTCAAGAGCGGCGGAGCTGACGCTTCGACGGTGAGCGATGAGATCGAACGTCTCATACGGGAATCGGTCGAAGAGGCGAAACTGAAGCAATCTTCCCGACCGTCGAAAACCGGGAAAATCAGAGATGCCGACTGAGGACCTTCGCACACAATATAATCGCCTCGTTGAAGATCGGCGGGAATATCTCGATGCAGCCGATCAGGTCGCGGCCCTGACCTTGCCTGAGAAGATGCCTACCGGACATGTTCTCGAAGAGTCTCCCTCATCATACATCGGTACGGAGGCGGTCAGCTCACTCGCTGGGATCACGACCACGCTTCTCATTCCTCCGGGCCAGAAGTTCCTCGAATATCGCCTCACCCCTTCGATGCGGTCGCAAATTCGGTTATCCGGGGTTGACTTCGACGAATCGAGTCTCGCAGCCGCGATGTCAAGCCTCGAATCCGAGATGTCCGAATATATCGACGCCATGCAGATTTCTCAGGTCTTCGCGTCCATGATCGAGACGCTCATCATCGAACACACGAACATGATTATCATTGATGACCCTGAGGATGAATTGGGTGTCCCCTCAATCCGAGCGATGCCGCTTCGTTCGTTCGTCATCGACAGGATCAGTGGTCGTGAGAACTTCGTGATTATCCGCGAGCAGAACATCGCCGATCCCGAAGTACGTAGGAACACTGAACTTCGTAACGATATAAACACTGAGGATGAGTTCGAGGATGATTTGAACAAGATATATACGAAGATCGACTACATGGATCATTCGGTCTGGCAGCAGACAGGTGATCAAAGATCGCCGGTAAAGACTACGCGGAACGTTGCTCAATATGTAGTCGCTTCCACGTCAAAACCTATTGTGGGATCGTATCAGCCGGGGCACGCATACCGTTACGTCGGTACGATGAAGACCGCGAACGACCTGATGAAGGGTTTGCGTAATGCGTCGGCGGTGGCGAACTGGATTGTGTTGCTCGTGAGCGCCTCCGGTGATCCGCATTTCATGGAGCAGATTCAGAATATCGCGCCCCTGACCCCAGCCGTGATCCCGGTCGGCAGCGCCGATACCGATGCGAAATTCCTGACATCCGGGACGAAGATAGGAGACTGGAGTTTCGTGAGCGCATTTCTACAAAAGATTGAGCAATCGCTTGAAAGCGCGTTCGCAATGGGGATCGCCCGCCGCCGCCCCAAGACCCGGACGGCGGAAGAAGTGATCCAGATCAGACAGGAACTCGACCGCCAGGTCGCGTCCATCGTAACCACTATGGCGGCTGTGCTCCGCAAGGTGATCGAAGGCATAGGCCATGTCGTGAAGATCGGGCTCATCGTCCATGACAACGAGATTATGACCTACTCGGATGCCATCAGGCGAGGCATTCGAGTCGATCCGTCGATGAATCTGATCCGTCCGAGCGTCGTAACCGGCATGACGGCTCTCACTCGTGATACCCAGTTGCGATCAATGCTCGAAGGGGTGGCGCTGGCGATGCAGGTTGACCAGACATTGGTACAGAAGCTCAGCGGGAGCGGTCCGATATGGTTGAAGAAGTGGGCGAGTAACATCAACTTCGACATCGGTGATATTCTCGAATTTATCGCCACGAATCCGGTAGGCAATCCAACCGAACAGATGCCTCCGGAGGCTCAGGCCATTGCTCGTGCGATCGCCGAAGGCAACATAACTCCGGAAGAGGGTGCTCGTGCAATGAATCAGGTCAATTTTGCCGGTCAGCAGGCTGCTCAGGCAGCTGGTCAGGCGGCGTCGGAAGAGGCGGGGATACCCGCATGACATTAAGTGAACTCATTGGAATCTTGATGAAGTGGTCAGGACCTGGGGCGATCTCGGCTATTATTCTTGGATTCTTGTATTTCCCGCTAAAGCGATGTATGACGAAGTCAACATCTGAGGCGACCACCATTGATACTCTGCGCCATCTGGTAGATGATTTGCTGATTGATAACAAAAAGCAATGGAGGGGAATCCAGGAGCTCCGAAGGGAAACCGACCGATACCGAACCATTATACATAAGTTGTTGAAAGTGATACGGAGATTGTCGGGTGAAATTAATGATTTGACGGGTGAGACGCCCGCAATACCGGAACTGGATGAAGTGGACGATCTTATGGACCGTCAAGACGAATAGTCGTTTCAACGAACGAGGGTTGATACATGTCAGAGACAACGCTTGAGAAGCGGGTCAAAGACCTTGAGAGCATGCTGGGCGACCAGCAGCGACTCAAGGGTTTGATGCGTAAACGTAACATCAATTCGATCGACGAACTTATGGAGAAGCTCGATGAGGCGCATGACTCGGAAGACGACCATGACGACGAAGAAGAGAATGAAGAACCGAAGAAAAAGAGAAGAATCAAAGCCCGAAGAGATGAAAAAAGCGGCGACGACGAAGAAGTAATTGAGGCGGAAAACGCGAAGCTGGTGGAAGATGCGCTCGCTGAGTTTCTGACTGAGGGTGCCGTCAGGGACGACACAATCAAAGCTCTATCCTCAGCGCTGGTTTCGACCGGCGTTGATCCAAAGATTGCTACTGAGGTGATACGCAATACGATCAGCCAGCAGATAGCCGAATACCGGGAGCAGGAGTCGAGGCTCCGGAAAGAGCTCGGCGACGACTTTAATCTGGCACAACATGTTATCTGGGCGAACGAGAACTATGATAAGAAAACGATAGATTTCCTTTCTCCGCGCCTCGAAGCCGGAGATGTTGACTCCTACCGAATCATTAAAAGCGACTTCAACAAGTGGTCCAATGAGCATCCTAAAGATTCGGAAAGGTTCAGAAATAGATTTGCCGATGTTGAGGCTCTACAATCAAAGGGTAAGACAGACGAGAGTGTTGAATCGTCGAACAACCAGCAGGTGTCAGCTGGTATAAAAGTTGAGGAAGGCGCGCCCGTTATCGATGGGCCGCCCGAATTTAAAAGGGGACGAGTTATGCCCGAAGAATCGAAAACAGAAGAGATTGCCGGTCCTAAGCCATACGAGAGCGTCGATGATTACGACCGTGATCTCATTGCACCCGATGCCGATTCGCCGGAATCCATCCGGCGCAGACAACAGAGACTCGATGCTTCTCCGCAGAGCGTCAAAGATGCGCTTGAATATACCAGTAATGCGCCGCTGCAGCGTGAAAACGCCAACACGACAGGTGTTTCCGACCAGTCGTAACCCTTCCGGTATCTCACGCGGGAGACCGTGTGAGGTATCTTCCATTTAGTCGAACCCTAAACGGAAACTCTTTTCCTTGCTGTCCAAGCTGGATTAGAGCGGCCTCCTGATGGGCGGCCCGACTGAGGAAGCAGGCGGACCCGTAAGTGCGGGTGGCCCACGAAACCTGCTATCCACATGACGGAACTTCAGGAGGCACTAACGTGACTGTTGTCAACGTAACAGCGTTTTCACGCACGGAATTTGCGCGAAGCGTGACACTTGCCTTTTATCAAGCCGACGTCCTCGGCACTGACAAGTTCCTGTTTGGTAACAAGGGGCAACAAGAGACGTGGACGTATCCCATTCTCTCTGTTACCACTCCATCCAATGCGCCCGATACAGCCGGAACGGTTTTGAGCAGCGCCAGTGGTGTCGCAGAAAGCGCACCGAAGCTCACGCTCGACAACGTGCTCAAACTCCACCGCTGGATTCCATATGACGAATTGGATACCGAACAGGTGCTCAACCTGCCCTCCGCTTATGGTCGTCGTTTGGGCGAAGACATCGGAACTGGTCGTATCACGCGAATCCTCACTCATATGATGGATACCGCGCTAACGTCTGGTGGCCGTGAAAATGCGTACGATCTTCGCACACGTGCGACCCTCGGCGAGCAGACAGCTCGCGCGCTCGAAGATGCTTCGGCCAACATGACGATTGCCGGCGTCCCGCTTCAGGGTCGCTGGGCGGCATTGTACCCGACGCACTACAACGCGCTGGCTCGTGTCGAGACGGCCATGAAGACTACGATGGGCGGTTCGGCTGTTGTAGCCCACCCCCAGCGTCAGGCTCTCATGTTCGCAGACTTTACCATCATTACTTCAGGTGCTTCGTTCAACACGGATTTTTCGACCTCGTCGCAAATTCCGTTCTACGACACGAAGTATCAGAAGAACAACCAGAAGACGGGATCGGGCGGTTCCCCGCCGCACGGTGATTTCTACGGAGTCACCTGGCACCGGGACGTCTATGCCGTCCGCCATACGGGTAGTCCGATTGTTCGGATCAGCGATTCGCCGCCGCATGAGGCAATCCTTGTGACCGCCAGATTGCACATGGGCACCGTCGCGATCCAGCCCACCGCTCTGCGCGTGTTGGAAGATGACGACGTGTCGTACTAATAATTACGAACTCGTTCCAAGATGCGGGCGCGGTGTTCTGACGAGCGCCGCGCCCGTACTTGATTGGAGTCATAACCATGAGTTATTCCGCTCTGGAAGCGGTGAACATTATGCTTCGGGCCACGCAAACGTCCCCGGCCCAGTCGGAAAACGAGAGCCGCCGTGAGTATGCGCTCGCGATTACCTCGCTCAATCAGGAACGGCGTCGAATCCTCGTCTATGGCTACAGGTTCAACACGGACACGATTGACCTCTCTTATGATTCCACGGCGGGAAAGATTCCGATCAGCCCGACTTATCTCGATGTTCGTCTTCCCGCCCCATATGTCATACGCGATGACGCCGTGTGGGACCCGAACAATAATCGTTTCCACAACGAGAACCTGACGGGTGTAGAGGTGGTGGTTGATGTAGGGTTCACCGATATGCCGCTTGCAATCCAGAATTGGGTCGTGTATTCGGCGGCCCGCCGGTTCTATCAAAGCCTCAATGACGAGGACTCGTTCTATCTCATTCAGCTTGAGAAGCAGGCTTGGGCGCAGGCTATGGCTACGGAGGACCCCAGTATCAGTGAGAGCACCGGAATTCGGAGATTGAACACTTCATTCAGCAGGACGGTGTGATGCGAAGAAGTCGTAAAGGCAACATCCAGATCACTGATTTGTGGCGCGGCGAGAACGAGCAGCCGCCGTGGAAGCGTATCGGTGGCTCGGTTGAGGACTCGAAGAACATCAGATTCGATCCGTTGCGTGGTGCGGTGAAGCGTGAAGGCTCTGACCTTCTGGTCGATATTGACACCGATACGACAATGGGAGGCCTCGATCCTACGAAGGATTACTATTGGGACAAGATAGGCCAATATGTTTTTGCAATCGGGCACGGAATCATCAGAGTGTTCGACGAGAACGGAATCTCGCTCCCGATCGACGTGGACGAAACAACCGAAGGCGGCATCCCCTTTACATCAGTTGTCTCCGGCAATACGTGGAGCTATCTCTTCGATTATCTCAATGAGTCCAACCCAAAGACTGCGTTCGATACGGCGGTTGCGGTTGACACCATTATCATCACGAACCGAAACATGACCGTAGCGTCCCAATACACACGATCGTTTCAGGAATCGCTCGATCTGATTATCGAGGGCATTCGATCGGATGATGATCCGAGCGCTCCGGCGGCAACGGCCGTTTTTCGCAACGCGGTCGATGACTACGATGAATTGATAGCGCTCAGCGATCCGGTCGGGTTCAAGACGACGAGCATCGTCGATTCCTCCCCATCGCCTCCGTTTGAATGGTCCAAGGGCGATGTTCTTGAAGTGTTGAAGAATAACGGAAACTCGTACTCCCCGGCTCGATTCGCCGTCTTCGATAGTTGGGAGCAGTCAGACGTTCACAACAAATGGATCATGCTTCTGATCGATTGGTATGACGCAAACGGCAACACCAAAAGAATTAATGGTGGAGACGAACTCAAGCACGATACAAATTCACCCCAAGAGATCGTAAAACTGGCCGATCCGCATGAGGCCGGCAAGAAATCCGAACGGGCGCAGCAAGGCGATGTGCGCCGAACAAAGCTCGACTTCGGTAATAATCCCGCCGGATATTATGTCTTCTACAAGGGGAACGATGTGGTTGGCCAGTGGTATCGCATTCCGGCCTCACAATTCGGAGACAAGCAATCAAGTGCCGACACTGGCGTGACGGGTCAGGACGAACGGAGTTCGGAGGACGGGCGTATCACGGCGAACACCGCACCGATCCGAGTTCTGATTGACGATACGGGCAGCGAGACTCGCATGTCGATCGGTCTGATCCCTTATGATGAGCGATTGAGCGGCGATAAGGAGACGAACGAGAAGCCATCATTCGTGGACAATAAAATCAAATCGGTCGAGTTTTTTCAGTCTCGTCTCGCTTTCGTGACATCCGAATCGATTGTGCTCAGTCGGACGAACGACTTCTTTAACTTTTGGTTCGACAACCAGAACAATATAGTCGATGATGACCGGATTGACCTCGACATGAATTCGCGGAATCTCGGCGCAGCGATGCGATCGGCGGTGGTCGGGAGCGGTCTGCTCATCCGGAGCGAGAACGGTCAGGCCGCGTTCCATTCCGGCGATCAGGCATTGACCTCGACGAACGGACGATTCCGCCAGGTCGGCGACTTCCGCGATCTGGATATTCCTGCCGACAGCAACGGTGTGCTCATCAATATCGTGGACCGTTCAAACCGTGTCCATCAATTCCGGGCGACCGGGGGCGATGTAGATCAGATTTTCTATGCGGGCCAGTTGAATGACCACCGGCCCCTCGTGTTCGACGGCATCTCGGTCCGGAGCATCAACATCGTAGAAAAGTCCACCTTCTTCATAACGGAGAATGGCTCGTGAAGGTCCACACGTTCGCACAGCTCGGCGAGCAGATCATGTCGGCATGGGGCGAATACTCGTTCTATTCGGAGCCGGTATTCTTATATGAATGGCGGGACAAGATTCACATCATCAGCAAGGATTCGAAATCCTACACGATCTCGACATACATTAATCGTGATGCGCCATCTACCCCGATTACTTTCGAACCGGCTCTGGATCGGCGCGAGCAACCGTCGGGCAGTCCATCGGTGATCTATCACGAGTCGAAAAACTGGACCGAGTTCCGCCACAACGATCGGGACGCATCGCTCGCAAATACGCGGCTCGTTACAAATCACGATACGAATGGTCAGGGTGGCGGACGATTCCTCGTGCCCAGATATGTAGGGGTTCATCCCGATCTTGGCGGGACCGCATCATCCGCCTTCTTCTGGGGTCGGCTGGACCAGAATGGTGATCATTGGCTTGGGTTCGTGTACGATTCACATTTGATCCTGAGCGACTTCTGGATTCGTGATAGCGCGAGGCGTCCGGTATTGCAAACGATCCACATTCTGCATCAGGACACGACGGACTATGAATTGGAGATTTCGGTCGACAATCAAAACGATGTATTTATTGAAAAGTGGCAAGCGGCGATCACCGGCGCGACCAAGATAGGCCAACCGGCGATTCACACCGGCTTCTCGAAGCACATGATTTTGGATGACCCCAGGAATCTACGACTGAAGATTCAGAGTTTCAGCCCCGGTCCGATGATTATCGCATCGCTTGAGTATGATTTGACAGTAAAGGCAAAATCATGAGCGCCATACCAACGATGACTCCGATCACATCAATCGGATCAGGCGCGGCCGCCGAAGGGGCTGCCGAAGGGGCTGCCGGGTCGAGTCTGTTGGGACCACTTGCCATAGGACTGTTTTTGGCGTTAGGTGGTCTATCTGCATTCCAACAGGCTGCGGCCAACGAAGCAATCAAGAAGGCGGCCGAGGAGAACATTCGCAGGATTAATGAACAGATCGGTGATAGGTTCAAGGGACTCTTCAGACAGGAGACGGCGCAGAGCCGTCAGGGTCTCTCGACCATTGGCCGGGTATCGGCTGCGCTTGGGCGAACAGTCGCGGCCCGGAAGTCGTCGACCGAAGGTTTTGAGGGGGGCGGGGTAACAACGTCCCCGTCCGGCGTGTCGATCCGTGCACTTTATAATCAGTTGAATCGTGATATAGCACAAGGGGCGAAGGACATCAAGGATGCCGCAGTGAACGAAATTGAGACACTCCGTCAGCAAAGGCAGGCGGTCAAGGACAGCGCCAAGTCATCACAGCAGGCTCCGATATTGGCAGCAATTGGTGGTGGTGCTCAGGGCGCATCACTTGGGCTGCAGCTGGGGGGGGCGATCGACAATAACAGGGCGGCGCTCGCCTCTGCTGAACAGGCAAGACAACTTCGAGATGCTCGAATTATCGAGAACGTCGGTCGCGTTTCGGCTGCTGAACAGAACCTTGGATTCCAACAAAAACTTCTTGATCGGTCGCAAATCGAATTCTTCCAGCAACTGGATCAACTAAGTAAATTTGGAGCATTTCGATAATGTCGCAGATTTCGAATAACTTTCCGGTTCGACCATTCGTTCCTGCGGTGCCCCAACGTCAAAACGAGCAGACGCTGGCCGGTATCGCTGCGGCGCTGAATAACGCGGTGCAGCTTGGTACTAATGTTGCGAGCGCGAAAACCAACGAAATCGTCATTCAAAAGTCTCTGGCCGAGGGCGAAGCAAGGGTTCAGGAGGCCGAGACATCGCTCAAGATAGATGACATCATCAGCAAGGCGAGGGTAACTGAACAGGAGCGTCGCCTGATCGAATTGAAGATTGATGAAATTACACCAAGACTGAGGGAAATGACTCGTATCGAGCGGGGTGAAATAGAATCGGCTGCAAGGTTGGGAGTGAACCCCACCCCGCCCATCAGCCCAGATAATGAGATGGCATTTAGAGTGTCTCGTGGGGTGGCGATGGGCACGCAGATGATGTTTCTGCCCTCAAACGACCCGATGTCGTTTCCAGCTTTCTTTAGTAACAACCCCCAATTCGCAACCTTCGGCGAAGCGATAGTTGCCTATGTGCAGTCATTGGGTGAGAATGACCCACTCGTTAAGATTGGAATCGTTAAGGCTCTGACTGAAATTCATGGTGATCTTCTCAGGAAGGCGTTCGATAAGAATCAGCAAGATCGGGCATTCCAGGTAGTCAGCGGTTCTGAAACCCAAGGCCGCACTTCTTTACGCAAATTTTTGAACCAGACATTCAATTCCGACTTCGATCAGAATAATCCGGGGACACCCCCATTTCGAACTCGAATGGACGAAGTGGCCAATACGTTCGTGAATGAACAGGATCGGATATTAAATGACATCTCTGCAATTTCGGAAAAATTCAACGTGTCTGGGGATGTGTTGAAAGCAGGTTACATCGCGAATCTTTCCGAGGACTTTCAAGGATACGTTCTCAATAATATCCAACCCATGATAGAAAGGGCGGCATCGTCGAAGAATGCCGGCCAGATCAAGAAATTTTTTACGCGGCTTGAAGCGGA
>Ga0210043_1002572_pt1 | contig 11747 bp, 14 predicted proteins | sample CryGeymet201501t_FD_183990 | JGI IMG/M metagenome (GOLD analysis project Ga0210043, IMG submission 183990) | Groundwater microbial communities from Crystal Geyser aquifers in Utah, USA - Crystal Geyser metaG 2015-01t (SPAdes) (version 2) | ecosystem: Environmental > Aquatic > Deep subsurface >... | reverse complement strand
ACATTCACGTCGCCTCTGTAGGCAAGTGCTGCTTGGGGAGCAAATATCGCTCCTGCGATAACGAGTGCACTTAGTCCTAACAATAGTGTTGTCTTGTTCATATTGTTTTCACCTCCTTTCTCATTTCGATAACTTGTATCTACTATTAGTACAAGAATCGGGTACATTTTCTTTCATAGAAATATAAATTTGAGTGCAACATGAATAGATGGGTTGTCATCAAAGCTATTTTGATGTATGGTTACAAAATCTGTTGCAATAATTACTCCGTTGGTATATAACCTATAGAAAATGACAAGAGAAAACGGTGGTCCGAGCGAGTTTAACCCTCTTGATGGGTTTCGTTACTATCCAGAAGCAAATCAGCCATCTCTCGTTTCTGGATGTGTAAGCCAAGACGATCCACCCGCTATCCCCCCACAGCTTGGATTCATAAATAATCAGGGAACGATAATCCAAGTATCATGGGAACAGGCCGCTCGTCATGGAAAGATAGTATTGATGACTATGCCTGAACCTCAGACGATGGAGTCTTATGCACAACTACACAGGAATAACGGACTAAAACCTAAAGATGTGCAAAAATAGCAAATACACCATGGGCTCGATCACTACTTTTTTGTGAATGTATTGAGGCTCGGGAAAACTGCCCCGAATATGATAAATGCGCCGCCGCCAAAGGTAAATAGCGTTGGAACTTCGCGAAATATGAGGTATGAAAAAATGGTAGCGAATACTATCTCTATGGGCAAAATGATGCTCCCAATTTGAGCTTCTATATGTTTGAAACCATACACAACGAGGCCCACATTAATGGTTTGAATAATGGCATATATACCTATCCATATCCAGCTTATATTCAGTATGGTGTGTGGTAGGTATTCATGGAATAAAAGAGCTCCTATATATGCTGCAGTAGCAGAGCTAAGCGCATCCATAAGCACCAGTTGATTATTGGGGTAATTATCTGAAAACTTTTTTGAAATAGTATTCCACACACCGGTCATGACCCCTGAAAGTAAACCGAGTAGCATATATACGATCTTGTTTGGATCGATGGTAAATCGATAAATAATATAGAGCCCAATGAGCGTACATATGAGAGACACCCACTTCCTCGTGTCTAATCTCTCGTCGAAAAAAATACGCCCTGATATGAAACCAGCCGCAATCATACCAGAATAAGCTATGAGATACGTCGTACCTATGGCAAGGTTGTTAAAAACTATGAATGTGAGTACAGCTGGCAATGAGCCTGCCAGGAGCCATATAAGTAGCCACCGAATATCTTTTCTTTTTATAGAGGCTAGTTCCGCTCTTCTTATAGTGATAACGATCGCAATTAAGATAGCGACCAATATATTGCGTATCCACGCCTGGTTAAAGTTGCCAAATGAATCGCCAATGAGCCGAGAAAGTATGCCGTATAAACCATACAAAATACTAGCTACAAAAAGAGAAGGTATACCGCGTTTTGGGTTTCGGATCATGAGGCAATTATACACGTATATGTTTAGGTTATGAACTACGTCATAGATATGGTAATTGGGAAACAGTGTTCGTGTTTATATGATACTATAGAAGGTAGTATGGACGTTCAGACCATGTTTTTAATTTTAGTTTCTGCCTATACTTATTACTTCATGGATAAGGTATTGAAGAGTAACCCAAAAGACGGTGCTTTAACAAAAAACGAAAAAATCCAAGTTATTATACTGCTTATATTTAACACTCTTATCTCATGGGCTATTCTAAGTTTCGGATGGAAGAAAAAATTACCCATAAAATCTAAGCAGGTTAATAGATATGTAAAAGTCATACTTGTATCATTGGTTGTGATTGCAATCATTGCAGTCTTTATCGCGATAATACTTTCTGCAACAATTCGAAAATCTCACGGTCAATAATCTCATTAAACATCGTGGCGCCTACACAAAAAACGGATTGATTAGGTAAACTCGGCAGAAGAGTAAATCAGTGATGAGTATTCGTCAAGTACTGTAAGCCTGTAGGGTGTAAATCCACCATACCAGCCAAAGCCATACGTGCGCTTCTGCGCGTTTGAGCAGGTAGATGTAAATTTTGAGCGATATGATGAAGATGAGCAGTTTCTGCAGGTGTATAGGTTCTGCCAATAAACGGTTCCGATCTGTATCCTTGAGGTGCGTGAACACTATTTCCAACTACCACAGGCGCTCTCAGCGCATAGTACAAGCCGTGCACCGGTTTCTCTTTGATAGAGCAGCCATCGCTATTTGCCGGACACTCACGCATCACCGCAACGGTAGATGCATGATAAGCAGCATCTCTACCAATAGCTTTATCATACAATATTCTCATAGCTCTATCGGTTGCGCCTGTGCTATATACGTCATCTGCAAATGTAGGAAATATACCGTGAGCACTATATTGTTGGAAAATTTCCACCTGTCTCGGCAAAACGACCATCGCCCTGTTGCCACCGCCTGCGGTTATTGGTGAGTAGTCTACTGTATAGACAGCGTCTTCCAAAGCGGCACGCATGTTCTCGGATTCATACATACCCCGAGTTAATACCACTTGCGCAATGTCTTTTTGCATTTGTTCTGCAGCTAATTCACGTGCACGCGCAATGAGCGCATCAGATTTTGACGAAGACGGCGTTACCAGTAATGAAGTATCTAGTGCACAAAGCATGGCAGCTAGTGCTTGTGCGCCCGCTTCGCAGAGATCATCCTTTCGAGGATCATAGTAGGCAATCCATTCTCCTGCATCCTCATTTCCTACATGTACCCAGGGAAGAAGAAATTCTTTACCTGAGAGCATTATAGGCAACGCGTTTCCGTTATTGAGCTCACCCCGTTCAGGTGTCTTTCCCATAATAAAAAATATATTTAATCATGTACTATAACGGTAGTGTAAACCCTTGCACTATAAAAGTCTAGGGTTACTTATAGTAAGACTTCGTGGGTTGTTTTACTCTCACATGCAGCATCACGCTACCTAACCTAAACAGTTCTGAGAATAGCCGATCGAGCAGGGAATACAACAGTGTCTGGACCAACCACTTCAATAAGTTTTGCTACTTGCATACATCCATTTATGAAACGCCCGACATCGACTGGGGCGTTTCGAAGTAACAGCTCATTATGTACTCTATTTGTTTTTCTTTCTCGCATCCAATACTCTGGGATAGTCATAGTATCAGTATTGTATAGTAAGCAAAGTGCCAATTCAACACTATGGGATATTTTTATGTGCTGCGAAGCTCCGCGTGTTTGTGGCTTTCATATACACAATAGCAGTACCCTGTATTGTGCTCTATTGTTATACCGACTAGATCCTGAGTGAGCCGCGGAAACCGCGGGATGCATAATATGAGTCTGCACCGTTATGATAGGTGAATACGGTGTCGTAGCGACGATCGCAAAAAAGAGCCCCGCCCCGTTTTCTTATTTCTACAGGCGTTTGTATCCAACTCGATGTTTTTGTGTCGAAAGTGCCAAGTTCTTGCAATTGTCGATATTGTTCTTCTGACAAAAGTTCAATACCCATAGCATGCGCCACGTCAAGTGCGGTGTCTTTTGGTTTAAACGCTTTTCGTGACTCAAGAGCTGTGCGATCGTAGCAAAGGCTTCTTCGCCCTTTCGGGCTTTCTGCCGAGCAATCAGAAAATATATATTCGTTTGTTTTTGTATCGTATTCAACAACGTCTGGCTCGCCACCTGTCCTTTCCATCTCAAAAAGCGACCACAGTTTTTCAACATTCATCTCAAGTTTCGCTTGTATTTTGTCCCACTCAAGGTCGCTGTGACGATTCATATTTTTCTCAAAACGGGTTTTCAATATACTGAATAACTCAGCGCGTTGTATTTGGGTTGTGGTTTGCATGGTTTGTATTGTAGTAATGTATTGAATTCAGAAACGGTGTGCGGTCATGGAAACTCAAAACAATCTATTTACTTACTAGTGTTGATTGATATCCTAGTTTTTTGATAGATTCTTGAATCTTAGCCAACGAAATCATTTCGTCGTATTCAATTTCTGTTACCCCCTTAGCATAGCTGGTATTAGCACGTAGTACACCTAAGTCCTCTAGCTCTCCGTCTATGTTTATTGCACAGCTCGTACAATGCATACCTTCAATTTTTAATTTTATTATTTTTATCATAGTACATTAATTTGCCCTCTATACATTCCCATGCTGCACATAAAAACTATTTTAGTCGGCTTGTTTGGCGTTGTAAAGGTAAGTATCTCTGTCGTTCCTGGTTGTACAATTTTTTGGATACCTACTTCGGGGATGGTAAATGATGATGCGCAGGTATAGCTATTTTTATTCACAAGATAAATAGTCGCTTTCGAACCAGCTTTAAGACTTATTACATTAGGCTCATAACCCTCAGGGTCAATATTGATAGTTGCCTGAGTAGGTGCGTCTGTATACTGGTTAGTACCAATTCTGTTTGTAGGTGTCCTACTGAGTGAGAGAGTATGTATACCTGTTAAAGATAGTGCGTTATTTAAATTAAAAAGGGCAAGAATGATTATTGCTAAAGCCGCAATTTTCATGAATTTGCCATGAAGCCCTCCAGATAATTTAGTAGTGAAGAACCCAAGTAAAAAAAAGATGGGGGCTGTTCCTAACACGAAAAAAAAGAGTATGGCAGCACCTAATAATGGGCTTCCAGAGGCAATGGATAGTGCCATCATTGCCTGAGTTGTTCCACACGGTATAAATATAGTTAAAAAACCAACTATAGCTGGTGCGAAGATATCTTGATTCTTTGATTGTTTACGCACGAGCGAAGTTAATGCCTTGGGGGGTTGAATCACAAAATAGCGAAATATAGGATGAATATCTAATATATTCAGCGCTGTCATAATCATAAATAGAGCCACGAAGAATTGCATAAATATCTGTACCGACAAAGAAAGTTGAAAAAGAGTGCCAAACCACCCCAGTAGAAAACCGAGAGAAGTATATGCAATTAGCTTCGCAACTAGAAAGGCGATAATAGGAAATGCATTCCCGGTTTTTTTTGTATCATTTTTCAGTCTTTGTTCTTCTGTCTGCGCGAGAGTTGAGGCCAAAAGACCGCCCTGTACTGCCATACAGCTCAGGCCACCTGTTAATAGGCCTGTTAAAAAAATCGTGAGTACATTAATATTCTGCATGGTTTAATTTTATATTATCTATGGATTTAACTCGACCTTCTTAAACGTAATGAATTTAAAACAACAGAAACACTACTACCTGCCATAGCAACCCCTGCAAAGACTGGATTAAGAAGAATGCCAAAGAATGGGTACAAAAGACCTGCCGCTAAAGGTATGCCAACAATGTTGTATATGAATGCCCAAAATAGATTTTGTTTTATTATTCTGACAGTGTTCTTTGAGAGGTGAATGGCGTCAGATACTTTTCTAATATTACCCTGCAATAGAATTACATCTGCAGAATCAATGGCTATGTCTGTTCCGGTTGCCATTGCTATACCAACATCTGCCTGTGTAAGTGCAGGTGCATCGTTAATACCATCACCAACCATAATCACCTTTTTTCCTTTGTGTTGTAGTTCTTTGATTGTATTTGCTTTATCTTGAGGCAAAACTTCGGCTATTATACTATCTATGCCTGCTTGTCGAGCAATATATCGACTCGTGCGTTCATTATCTCCCGTTACCATAATAACATCGACTCCTTGTTTATGAAGTAAAGCTACGGTTTCTTTAGCGTTGTCCTTTATAGTATCGCTTATAGCAAGTAATCCCAGAATTTTATCGTCCGATTTTACAACAACAACAGTTTTTCCTTCAGACTGAAATGTATTGATTTCATTATTCTTCTCCACTCGAGTAGGTTTTTGAATCGTAATATGCTTAGCTTTTAACTTAGCCTGAACCCCAACTCCTTCAATTGCCTTAAAATGGTCTACTGGCAATAGACGTATACCTTCCTTCTTACTACGTTTAACAATAGCATGGGCCAGGGGATGCTCTGACTTTATTTCTATACTGGCCGCAATTTGTAGTAAAGATTTTTCACTTAGTTCTGAATCAAAAACAACAATATCCGTTAGTACTGGTTTGCCATTTGTAATTGTTCCCGTTTTATCCATTACAACCGTTGTGGCATCTTTTAGCTTTTCTAAGCTTTCCGCGTTTTTAATGAGAATCCCATTCTCTGCACCATTTCCAACGCCAACAATAACAGCAGTAGGGGTAGCCAATCCCAATGCGCAGGGACAGGCTATAACTAATATGGAGACAAAACAAACGATACCAAGAGATAAGGCTGTTGAAAATCCTAAATATGCAGTCCCGACTGTTACCCAAACAATAAAAGTAATAATGGCAATTGCCAATACAATAGGAACAAATACAGCAGATATCTTGTCGGCGAGTCCTTGAATGGGAGCGCGTGATCCTTGCGCTTCTTCAACCATTTTGATGATTTGAGCAAGCATGGTATCTGATCCAACCTTTGTTGCCTTACACTGCAGGTATCCTTGCTTATTTATCGTTGCTCCAATGACATAGTCTCCGGCCTTCTTATCGATAGGTATAGGTTCACCATTAATCATTGACTCGTCAACAGCTGATGAGCCTTCAGTGATGACTCCATCAACAGGTATTTTAGCTCCTGGTTTAACAATGACTATATCTCCAATTTGAACCTGATCTATAGGAATTTCGATCTCTTCATTATCTCGCAAAACCAAAGCTGTCTTCGCTTGCAAATTTATTAGTTTTTCTATGGCTTCTCCTGTCCTCATCTTCGATTTTGACTCTAAATATTTGCCCAACGTTATAAACCCTATAACTATAATCGTAACGTCATAATATGAGTGTTGTGTATTAATATATGGAGCCAAGAATCCTTCAAAAGCTGTCAAAATAAAGCTATACACAAATGCGGTTAGTGTACCAATCCCTACAAGGGTATCCATATTGGCCACTTTATATTTTATGAAGCGCCATATACCTTTAAGATAGGGGACCCCCACCGTAAATAGGGCATAAGTAGCAAATATTGGTAATAGATGGTGGAAAAAACCCTTAGGTATGCTGGACATTTCGGGCCATGCCTTCAGGGGATCTGCTCCAATATCCCAGATCATAACAAAAACACTTATTATCATAGGGGGGATCATTGTCAAAACATGCTGCCGTAGCTGTTTTAGCTCAGTGAGTTTGTCCATTTTTGCATTACTCAGGCCAAGGTGTTGTGAATGATCCATTGGTCTAGTATCATTATCTTTAATCTTGTACCCTAGCGTCTGAATTTCAACATTCATTGCCGCTGGTGAAACCAAGTTTGGATCATATGCTATTTTCGCTTTTTCTGTTGCGTAATTTACTTCGCAAGTATGCACTCCTTCTAGCTTGCTTATTTTACGTCTTATAATATTGCTACAACTCGCACAATGCATCCCACTTACCTCAAATGTTTTATACGTTATAGATTTATTATTTTCGTTTTTCATATAGTTTTTTTGTTAAACACCTCCATTACCTCAGAAACCACTTTATCGCTGTTTCCTTTCTTTATAGCATCAGTAACACAGGTTCTAAGATGGTCTTCTAATATAAGATTGCCAACACCTTTAAGGCTCTCTTGTACCGCATGGATTTGATGAAGTATGTCGATACAATAGGCATCGTTCTCTTTCATACAAACGATTTTATCTAAATGACCTTTTGCGATTTTTAAGCGATGTAGTATCCTTTCTTGCGTGTTTTTTGGTTTAAATACCATGATTATTATAGAAATTTATATCCCCCTATAGGGGATATATTACACGCTTAGAGTTGTACTGTCAATGACATATGTGGATTCGATTTTTCTGGTAGTTTTCTTCTCTAAAATCTACTTTATTGGAGAAATGATGTGGCCATGAGCAAATACCTCTCGTCCATGGTAGGTAATAGATTCGTAGCCTATGGTAAGTGGTACTTCCTTACTTCTTTTTAGTATCTCATAGTCGTATTTCCAACCATCTGGCAAGGTTAAAGTACATGACTCGTGAAGCCTGGTTTTTCCTGCAAGTTGTCGAACGCTAGTAACGAGGCGCTGTATAACATCGCCAACTGTGATTGGGAGCTTTTCAAGTTCTCCAACAGAAATAACTCCGCCTCCGTACAATCTTGTAGCGCTTTCTTCTCCCGTTTGTACTAGTTCCTGCCCTCCACCATTGTCATTTGCAAACCACTCATCATGATACTTTCCACCGTCTGGAGTTACAAAATCATTTGATGCACCTATGAAACCATCCCTATTAACAACATCAGGTTTCTGAGTTCTAGCATATCCCACCGCAAGACCTTGTGTAAGTAAACTGTCAGTTTCTTTTGACATGAAGGCATTATAGCAAAAGATCCCCGTTATGAACGGATTGCCTATAGATTGATGTGAAAACCTAATAATGTATAATGCATACTGCATATGAGTATAAAGTACGAAGTCTCAGAGGGATTGCTCACGGGGGCTGAGCAAAAGCAAATGAATAACAATTTTGAAGTTTTATCTCCTCATGATTATTTTATTACTTTACAAGAAAGAATCCCCAAAGCTGAAAGGAGAGTATGGCTAAAAACTATGAATTTCGAAGCCGATCATATTTTCGGCTCACTTTCTCACTTGATGAAAAAGGCTGCTGCAAGAGGCGTTGATACTCGATTCTCATGTGACTGGTTTACACTAATGGTAACTGACGGTCAATTAGATATCTTTAGAAGTTTGAATAAAGAAAGAAATAAATTCAGAAAATTCAGACAGAGAAATAAAAGGGAAGCGTTAATAGATCTTGAGAATGGAGGTGTTGAGGTAGCCATTACGAACCCAACAATGAACAAGCTTGGGCAACTCAATCCGGGAAGTGGCAGAAATCATATAAAGATTGGAATAATTGACAATACTGCATACTTAGGAGGTATTAATCTTTCAGATAAAGATTTTACTAGAGAAGATTTCATGATACAAATCGGTGAGCCAAGTGTCGTTCAAGCATTGGCCGATTTATATACTGTCACTCCTACTATTGATACAACGATTGACTGTGCTAGCAATACGTCGTTGTTAATAGACAGTGGAACAAAAAAAAAGTCAATAATCTTAGATACAGCATGCCAAGCTATTTCTGATTCAGAAACGTCTGTCACGATTACAAGTCAGTTTGCAATAGATAGACCACTTCTGGAATGTCTCGATGAGGCGGTCTATAGAGGTAAACGCGTTACAGTTGTGGTATCAGATCCCTCAAAAATTACTGAAACTATTCCTTGGTTTTTTGACAGAGCTAACTTTTGGATAGAAAGAGGGGTTCAATTAAGAATTCCTACGTTCGAATATCCTAACTGGATACATTTTAAAGTAGCGTTGATAGATGCTCAGACCCCACATCAAGTTTTAATTGCCGGTACTCACAATTTCTCAGGAAAGGGGGTTAGCTGGGGAAACGGAGAAGCAGCAATAATGACAACAGATGAACATCTCATCACTGTGTTTGATTCAAAACTATCAGAGTTATTATCTAGAACAAGGGCACGTTCAAATCTATCTGTATTGAGACAAATACAACAGGATATTGGCGCATTTCAAAGTCGAAGTGCAACTTTATAATAAAATCTTGGAGAATTGTTTCATTTTTTATCTATATAAACATAGTGGCACAGTTGTTTTTCTCTATGCCTAACTACACCATCAAAAGGATGATACCCTAAGTTTTGAATCTGCTGTTCTACCTGAGCAGCACTTGTCCCAAATTGAGGTAAAAACTGTTCATGAATTTCAATAAATATGTGTTGCGGTCTCTCATTTAACCTTAACAAACCCTCCATGCCTTTAAGAACTAAACCCTCTGCTCCTTCTACGTCAATTTTTATGACATGAGGTGGTTTAATTTTTCCTTCCTCAATTAGTTTGTCTAGTGGCATAGTATCTATATCAATGCTATTTGTTAAAGCCCTTACCGTTCTTCTTAGGCTAGGCGCATATGTTCCATTATCATCATAGTTGAGCCTCATTTTCCCACATGTGTCTCCGAGCGCAAGCCTGATAACACGAATGCTGTCTACAACCTCGGGATTTAAAGCAATATTGTCTATAATAGATTTATTGCTTAGTGGATCAGGGTCTATCGAATAGACTTGTGCACCAGCTTTTGCGACAAGAATCGAATAGAGACCTTGTGCCGAACCAATATCTAAAAATATATTTCCGGGGTTAATACAATCAATTAACTCCTTAGCAAAACCATCCTCGAAACCATCTCTAACAATTCTATAAAAATCTGATGGATTCCTTACCCAGAAATTTGCACATATTCCACTTATTTCTCGTGTGAACGGTTCTGGCATTGGAAAAGACTCATGTAATAAGCGTCTTCTTAATTGGGTCTTTATTCCCTCTGGCAGAAAAGAATCAACCGCACGAGTAATTTTCGGAAAACGACCAATAATATTTTCTATTCTTACCATATTTTCATGTGTATAATTGCTATTTACCTTTCCCTATTGTTATTGCTATGGCCTTAGTATAATTATCTGTGTAATGAACACATTTGAGATACAAAATACTTTAGATTTTTTCCAGAGCTTTATATTATATGCTACAGGTGCAAAAAAGAGTATCTGGATTCAAACTATGAACTTCGATCCGGGAAAATATATAGATGAAATAGTAAGTATTTTAATTAAAGCAGCAAAAAACGGAATTGATGTTCGAATAAATGTTGATTGGCTTGCAGAGCGATTCTACCAAGGACGATATGCCATCGTATATATTAAAAAAGACCCGTTAGTAGAAGTGTTCAACCGAAAACGTCAAGAGATGTATGCACTGTTACGCTCTGCTGGCGTAACGTTAACCATAACAAATAAGCCAAATCTTCTCACATATTTTTTTCCTTCGTATAAACGTAATCATATAAAAATGTTTATTATTGATAACGAAATTGCGTGGGTTGGTGGAGTGAATTTGATGAAAGAGTCGTTTGAAAATCTAGACCTAATGGTAAAAACAGCTGACAAATCAATGATAAATACGCTTGCTGATCAATTCCCGCGAGTGAATGGGAGCAGAAGAGTATGTGATTACATCACTAAATACAATATAGATACGAACTTTATGGTTGATTCTGGTCGATATGGCAAATCACTAATCTACAAAGACGTATTAAAAACGGTAGAGAAAGCAAAAAAGAATATTCTCTTTATTTCTCAGTTTCCACCTGATGGATTATTGCAAAAAAAAATCATTGAATTAAGTCGTAAGGGTGTACAAACCACCATTATTACGTCTCATCGAAATGATTTTGTGTTTACTTCATTCCCTCAAAATGTTTTGTATAACATATTAAGATTCAAAATAGAAAATAACTCCAATATAAAACTCATTCACTTTTCAAAGAAAGTACATATTAAATTACTGATAGTAGATTTTAAACACGCGATATTTGGCTCGCATAATTTTTCTCACCTTGGCGGTCTCTTTGGGACAGAAGAGATCGCATTTCACACTACAAATGTAGAATTAGTACGTAAATTTAAAGTGTTTTTAACTACATATGTTGAATTACAAAAATACGTTCAAGAGTAGGGAAGTGGAGGAGGTTGCATATCTGTATAAGCATTTTGAACTATCCTTTTGTTATTTTTCTACGTCACTATTTTTGTGGTACTTAATTCTTCAAGCTTGGCAATAAGCTCTTTTTTTGAATATCTAGAGGTCTCAATTTGTTTATTTTTAAAAACCCTTAATCCCT
>Ga0210043_1002569_pt1 | contig 11768 bp, 11 predicted proteins | sample CryGeymet201501t_FD_183990 | JGI IMG/M metagenome (GOLD analysis project Ga0210043, IMG submission 183990) | Groundwater microbial communities from Crystal Geyser aquifers in Utah, USA - Crystal Geyser metaG 2015-01t (SPAdes) (version 2) | ecosystem: Environmental > Aquatic > Deep subsurface >... | reverse complement strand
GGTCAGGGAAATTCTAGTTCTGCAGCCACAGATTGCTCTGGCATGGGTACGGTCGGTGGTTATCAATGCATCAAAAATCTACAATGAACAAGCTAAGGAGAACATTTATGAAAAAAAGAAAAACAGGTTTTACATTAATAGAGCTTTTAGTTGCTATATCAATTATCGCTATTTTGACAGTAGCTGGACTGATTAGTTTTAGTAGAGCCAGTAAGGTAGCCAGAGATGCTAAAAGAAAAGCAGATTTAGAGACAGTTAGACAAGCAATGGTGCAGTTTAAGGCTAATCGAGAAGATCCTGACAATGGTGATCCTGGTCAGTATCCAAGTAGCTTAGGACTCTCAGAATTTAGGTTTAGCACAATTGTCCAAGAATTGTATGATAAGGAATATCTGAGCACAGCTGATATAAAGGATCCTAGATCACCAACAACAAACTATTCTTGTGAGTCGTGTGACAAATATGGTTTTACTTTAAGAGCAACACTTGAGACGACAGGCGCTTTCTACGATATTAAGAACCCATGAAACACTCCCCTGCCCGCGGCTTTACTCTAATAGAATTAATGGTTATTGCAACCATTGTAGGAATGCTTGTTAGTGGAGCAGCAGTGGCGTACTTTAAATTTCAAAACAAAGTTGATGTTGTTGCTACTGGCCAGAGATTTGAGAGTATTCTTAAAAAAGCTGATGGCATGGCGCGAAATAGGGTTAAGATTGAGCCTTGCTCAGGCACGGATGAATTTAAGGGTTACCGAGTGACTGTCGCAGCTGGCTCTATGGATGCAAAACTTAAGAAGATGTGTGGAGGTACCTTTGTGGAGGTGGAGTCTGTTTTGTTAAATGAGAATACGTCTGTAGCCAGAGACCCAAACACGAATTTAGAGTATACGTTCTATACTCTTCAGCTCCAATCACAGAATCCCTTCGAGAAAAGTGATAATAGTGTTAAGTTTTCACTATCAGGAGATACAGCGCTTTATACTGTGACAATAAATGAAATAGGAATAGTGTCAGGTCTATTCAGTAGGCAGGCATCATAATAATGAACAAGTACTTGAGCTCCCACAAGCAAGCCGGTTTTAGCATGATAGAGGTGCTGATGGCCCTGGTTGTGGTTGGTCTGGTGCTCACCGCTGTGGCTAGCATGATTACTAACTCTATGGAAACCAGAGCTGATGCGCGATATAGGCAAGTGGCCAATGAAATTGCGAAGGATTTTATTGAGAAGTGCAGACGCGAGCAAGCAACAATGAAATGGACAGATTTTGTGTCAGGTGTTTATCCTGGCTCTGAATGTAAGAACGTCACTTCTGGAGAAGTCAATAAACTGAGTGAGGTTGGCATGATTTATACCTTGGATGCAAACACTACTGCTTCCGCCGGAACTCCTGAGGTTTTTAATGTTGATGCTGTCGTAACTTGGAGCTCTGGCCGCAATGGAGGTACAGAAGAAGAGAAACTAATAGTTCAACAAGCCTTCACCAACAGGAACTAATTTGCTTGATAATTTCGGAGTTGCACAGATGAAGAAAAGGTTTCTGAGATTGAGTTCTCAGCCGAGTTAAATTCTCCTTCTTGCTTGTTTGTTAAAGTGAAATCAATGGTGATGAACTTTACTCCAGTGCCGTCATCTCCTGTGCAAGTGACAGTGAAGCTGGTTGGCTTAACAGCGTCGGTGTGAAGCTGAGTGCCGTCAAGGGTTATCTTTTCAGAGGCGTACGCGATGGCATAAGTTGTATCACCATTTTTATAATTAATTGAAGTTGCATGGGAGCCAGTGGTGCATTGGGACGTGATCCCACCAGCATTTCTCAAGTTATAAGTAATTCTCTGCATGATGGCAGCACCCTCATCTTTTACCTGTGCTCTAATAGATCCGCGTGCTTGAGACATTACCGTTGTCATCAGCATCGAAGTCGCCGCCAGCATGAGCATGACTAGAATAGAAGTCGCTGCTAATATCTCAATGAGAGTGAAGCCAGAGACAGAATTGTTTTTTGTAGTTTTCACGACGTCCTAAGTAGTCTAATCTAGTGCGTTGATTTCTTGCCAAGTAAAAGTCGATTTCTTCATGAGTTCAGGTGTATTTAGAACAAAGTCTGGGCGGAAGATGAATGTCTCGGTCGGGACGCTGTTATTTGCCAAGCCAGTTGCGCTGTCCCCCTCCGCCTCGAAGTTTCTTGGCAGGCTTACGCCAGTGAGACCAACAAAGCTTCCAGCTCCTACGAATTTCAGATCTTGGTTCGTTGCGACTGAGTCATTAGCTATCGTCAAAGTCCCATTAGCTACATAAATTCCTTGAAAATTAGCATCGGTTATGTAGATGTTTGGAGTAGAGGCAATATTGTAGCCAATTGTCTCGCTAAAGGTGATGTTTCCAGAAGCGATGACTGCAAAGAATACTCCAGAATCAACCCTAATGAAGGGTCCAGGATCTGCAGCCGTGCTGTCGAAAATAACACTCCCATCTACAAAGATGATCGTGTCTTCAGTTATCTGCCAGTCTGTATCCAGAATTCTCACATCCTCAGTGATTTTATAAACGCGGACATCAACTTGGAGGTCTCCAGAGATTGGTTGGTTAGTTAGTGAATTGCCAGGACTTGGGGTAATGTCGGTTGCTGTAGTGAGATCAAATCTGCTCGAGAGTTGGGCATATCCTGTCTGAGTGACCCCTGCGTTAGAGTGGCCAGAGGCGTATGTGACACCATTTCCGAGATCGAGCTGAGATGGATAGTTTCTAGTATAAAGGTCAAATGCACCACCTGTTGGAATACCGCTGGTAATAGTATCGCCTCCATTAACATCTGCTGTAATAAGATACGGAACACAGCCACTTCCCGCAGTTTGGCACTGAGCCGTCAGAGTTGTTGGAGGATCATCTACATATGGCAAATTACTGACTATGCTGTTCTCTCCGTGAATAAGACCACCACGCGCTTGCCACCAAGGGGAATTGACTTGGGAGATGAAGAAGTTGACGCCAGTCACATCAGCAGCAAGATTAGTGGTATCAATGGCATATTCTCCATTTGCTGGACAAGTAATTGTGTAATCAGTTGGAAGATTGTTAAGTGAGATTGTACCAATGCTGCTATTTGGTTGGATAACGCCACTTTCAAAGATTCCAGTGTCGCCAGCGACAGCATAAGGACCAACAGGATTCGGGTCTTGCAGAAGGCCAGTCAACGATATATCCATTCCAGTCCCCCCAGCCCATTCTTTTCCTGGTTCTTCGTTGCAGTAGCTGATGCCAGCGGTGCCTATTCCTTCATATACAGTTCCAGAAATATTCAAAATTGGAGGATCAATGGTGACGCCAACATTGTCGGTGTTGGAGCAGGAAACCCAGGAGGAGCAATCTGGATCATCCCACCCAACCTCACCGCCACAGTATGGGTTTCCAGAGCATCTGAGGGGTGAATTTGGAACATCACAGTGAAAGTTATAAGATCCAGCTGGGAGACTTGAAATTTCCACCGATTTAGAGCAAGATGTTGGTCCAGAAAAAGAACATCCACCTGCTGGAATATTATAATTATAATGATCTTGTACAAAATCAGACTCAGACATTTCTAATGGATTAGGAGCTGGAGATATTTGTGTGTAATCAGTTTTTTCTACGAATAGGCGCACTGAATCACTAATACTAAAATCAGCCCCTCCAGTCACAGTCAGAGTGATTGGTTCTCCCTGAGCAACGCTGTTTGTTGAAGCTGTCACAGTACAGTTTTTGCTAACTGGGGGTGGGGCAAAATTCTGTCTGTAACAATTTGCTTCATACGCAACTTTAAAACCATTCACTCCAGCAGCACAGTTGGGAAAAATGAAAAATTCATCTCCTTCAGTTAGCTGAGTCGAAAATGAAACTGAGGTTGTGCCTTGCCAGTTTTGAATAATGCCAACTCGATTGTCAACAATTCTCTGTGTATCTGGGTAGTTACTCCCTGGAAGTTCGCTTGGGAAGTATTCTCTGATATCTCCTTTCATAACTGCTAGTCCCCAGCTGAGTCCAGTGTCTCCCCATTTATTTCCCCAATAATAGGTGCACACAGTGTTATTTTCAGAGTGATTAGTGGAAAACACATAATTGTTGGGGTTGGCACCTGATTGATAAATCTTTAACATTTTGCTTATATCAAGACCACAGTCAACTAGAAGTGATCCAGGTACTTTTGGCCCGGGATCACAAAATGATCCTGCTAGGACTTCGCACGCACCTGGATCGGAAGTATTAGGAGCACAACTATTGTCACACTCATTATCATTGTTTGTATCACCGTCATCGCATTGTTCTCCGCACTCGGTTTCTACAATCCCGTTTCCACAAGTGCATGACCCCTTGCAGATATCTGTGCATCCCCCCTGCGTAAGAGATCCGTTGGGATCAGGAAAGCATGTGTATGAGCCCCAGTCGCAGCTATACTTTGTAGCACAGGCATTGTTGCAACCGGTCAAGTCGTTTCCCCATTGACCACCTGCAACCCAGGTGCACGCACTTCCAGCAGTAGTACAAGAATACCCTGAGGAGATCGGTGGGGGCGGAGGCGGTGGTGGTGGGGGTGGCGTATAAGTGCAACTACCAGTGGGACCACTACAGGCAGAAGGCGGACACCAAGATTTGGGAGGATTTTCACAATATGTTTTGCCAGCATCTACAGGGCATTCCTCAGAAGTATAAAAATCATAGCAATCATTGGATATATTGCACTGCGGGTACAGGCTTGAAGCACACTCGTATTCTGAACAACTTGCTGGCATGCAGAGATCATCATATTGTCCACAAGAAAAAGATCCTCCACAACTTTGTGCGTTCACAAATGACACTCCTCCAATTGCAATGAAAATGGCCAGAAAAATGGTGAGTGATAGCCTATTTAACATAGATAATTGGCATGACTCTATCAATTAATGTGGAAAGCTCAGATTCTATTTCCTCTTTCATTGTTTTGGAAAAATAACTTTGATGAGATGAAGAAATTTTTCCAATAGTCACAATTGCTCTAACAACAATTGCGTTAATTTCTTGTTCTTTTCGTTTTCTCTCTAGCGAATTAATATATTCATCATCTATGAATACTCTGATGAGTGCGTTTTGTCCGACTTTTTCATAAGCGAATCCAGATCGTTTTTTCCCATTTACAGTCATTGTTTGAATCAGGTTTGCTTTTGAATAATTATCCAATGATTCAAATTGTATAATCATCAGATCGGGGGTGTATTGATTATTAGTCGCGAAATCGAAAGTTGTTTTTTCGAAAATGATGCCATAATCATTGATCAATTGACTAGTTTTTTTTTCATTGATTGATAAATTTAGTTTAGTCAAATTCGTTAATTGTAACTTGATTACGGTGCCTTTATACGTCAACATAAATGAGTAGTAAGCCAGGCTTGATAATATAAACAGTAAGCACACAAGCACTGAGTATTTAACTTTTTTCTTCATTGGTGTTTATAATAGCGCAATAAAGAGACAAGAGAAAGACACAAGCCTCATATCTTTATTTTGCTACAATTAGCAGTGGGTGACGTAAATCTGATCCTCTGAATGATAAAATGACTTCATCCACTTCAGTCACAATATCAGTGACACGGACGGTCACTCTATTGTCATCTCGTAGTTGAGCTGCGGTCATTAAGCTAATAAGAGCCTGGAGTATATACGAATCATCATCAAACCCCTGAAGGGTATGATCGGGAGCGAGAATATTTTCAAAAAACACAGTTAGGCTGTCACCAACTATGGTGTATCCGATAAAACCTGCATTCGTACTAGCGAATTGAGCTCCGTCTGGGAAAGTAGCTAACGTATCAATTTCGTCTCGTGTGAATTTGGGTTTCAAGTAAATAATCTTAAGAGATATTTTTTTGTCTGAAAGAGCATCAAGCAACTCATCTCGCTCTGGATAAGAAAGCGCATTATTGATTCGATTAGAAGATATGTAAGTTCGCAAGTCAGAAACAAGTTGATCCATTTTTGCAGCAGCTTCTGGGACTTCACTATTCAGCTGAATGTGTTCACCTGGTTCTTTATCAGAAGAACTATCATTACTCGCGGTTATCTGAGAATTAATAAATCTATTGTCCATGACCACTGAAAGTTGATTGCTGATGATTAATTGTTTTCCATTTTGTATAACACCGTCTGGAGTTTTGTAAGTAGTTTCAATTATTGAGCCAGGTTCAAGATTATTATTAGGCGCTTCAAACGTTGGCGTTGGAGTTAGTTTGGGCTCTTGACTAGTGGGTGGTGGAACTACCGTTGGTTGTTGTTCTGGTCTTAAAGGGGGCACAAGAGTTACATCTACATCTTGGTTTGTTGAAGCTTTTGAGACGATCTCAAAGCCCTTAATGACTTGAGAACCTTCGGCAAACTTAACAATTGCAACTAACTCACCACTAGAGGACATGACGGCAAGAACAGGTAGTCCGCCATAAGTGCTAACAACAGAAAGAGTTTCTTTATCGTACCCACTGGCAGTGGCTACTGCATCAAGTATTTCGTCATCCGCGACCAAGCCACCAGTCCCTCCTTCTATTGGAGAATGGTTACCAGCCTCTGCTGCAACATAATAATAGACTCCATTCGGTTTTATTTTCAACCATGTATATTCGCCAGTCTTTATAGGTAAGCCGTATGTTGGTATCGCAAGTGGTATCCCATCCTGATCTGTACCTGTGCTCAAGCTTCCGGCTGTATCAGCTGTAATTGATGGTGACACTCGAATGTTGACATTGGTGCCACTAAAGGTGCCAGTTGGTTTCTCAAGATTAATAGTTTCTGAGTTAGGCCAAGCGGCAGTTATTAACTCGTCAATTGGTTTATTAATAAATATTTTGAGAATATCATTCGATCCAGCAATATTTACAATTAGGTAGCGACCGCTTACTTTGACATCAGTCGCATCTACTACCAAACCAGCCTCTTCGGTTTTTACGTATGTGAGTGTCCCATTAGGATTCTCTGTGTACCTTGGGCTGCGACTATTTGTTGTTACAGAGAAAGATTGTTCAGTCTCTTGCGCACGGGTTGTTTCTTGTGTTGAGGTGAATGAATCTGTTTCAGTTCCTCCGGATGCAGTTGATTCTGAACTGCCACTCGTCGCTGTCGATGCTATTGAGTCAGTCGAGATATTGGGATTTACTCCTGGACTAGTTGCTGTTGGTTTTGGTGGCGTATTTGCTTGAGCTTCAGAGCTTTGAGGTACGCATGCGATGCTAATGATTGCAAGGACTATTGAGAGAGCAGCCGTTCCGTAGAATTCTCTGACTTTTTTAAACCATGGAAATATAAAGGCATTTTCAGCTAGTCTGTCAGGGTCAACCTGACTAAATGCTTCACGAGCTGCCTCAAGCTCTTCTCTCCTGAAATTAAGTTGCTCAAGTGTCGCAATTGCATCAGATATCCTGACCTGCTCTTTTCTATACTCATCTCGCGCAAGAGCACTTTCGATCATCATGGCAATTTTCGTTGCTCGAGATTTTTCGTTTGCAGTATAGCCATCAATCTGAATTTGTTGAAGTTCAGAAACTGTAAAACCCTGTCTTTCCACAGAGCGTTTATCTAATGCTTCTTTTGTTGGGTTTCCCATATAATTTCTTTCAGGTGATCCTCGCATATCCCCGCATTATACAAACTATCTTATAATAATACCAATGTGTACCAGGTGTGTATGTTTATAAGATATCACTATACACTTTTTTTCTCACCGCTTCCAGTAGTTCTGGGAACTCTTTCGTCGGTAGGAGTTCGTCCCCAAAATGGCCGCGATCCGTGAACTCATAGTATTCAGAGTTAGTTTGTTTTTGGATGTAGCGAGCCTCATCGATCATAACATAGGGGTCGTCTGTGGAGGCGAACTGGATGAGCCATTTGGCGTTAGCTTTAATACTCTCCCACTGCCAGGGGTCTGCGTAGTAGCCGGCTTCTTTTTCGCTCTCGAGGCCTAGGTCGGTGTAGCAAGCGCCAATAAGGACGGCTCCAAAGAGTTTGTTGTGTTCTAGATATCTCATGGCGGCGACAGCTCCGGAGGAGTGGCCGATAATAATGGTGTTTTCGTCGGCTTGGAGTTCATTTTTGATGTATGGCAGCCAGATGTTCATGTGGGCGATTTCTGGGTCGGGCATGTTCTCTGCTCTGACTGGGAAGCCATTTTTTTGGAATTCATCGCGGGCCCAGCTGTACCAACAGTCGGTGTTTATGTCGGCGTTGCCATTGCCTGGGATGATGAGGATTTTGGGAGGGATTGACATCAAGCTATAGTATAGCAAAATAGCAACAAGCTATATATAAAACATGACAAAAAAGAAATTTATTATTTTGTTGATTGTGATCCTTCTTGTGCCTATTCTCAGGTACAGAGAGGAAATATTTGTCTACGGCCAGCAGGCAGTCTTGAGCTTAGATAATATTTTTTATCGCTCGTCCAGTAATCTCAAACATGTTTCCTTTTTTTCTGATGCCTTGCAGGAAGAAAGAAATCTTTACGTCTATCTACCCGTTGGTTACTTTGGCAAAGAAAAACTCAGCTATCCCACTCTCTACTTGCTTCACGGCGTGCCAGGAAACGAACTTGACTGGGTCGATAATGGCAATATCCAACAGACTTTAGATCGTTTGATCTCGGAGAAACAGATTAAGCCTGTAATCGTGGTCATTCCCGATGGTACGGGGCCAGTTGTTGAAGATGGCCAGTATGTTAATGCCGATTTCGTGGATCAAAAAATGGAAGACTACATCGCGGTTGACCTTCTAAAATATGTTGACGAGCATTATCGTACCGAAGCGGTCGGAGAAAAAAGAGCTATTGGGGGAAATTCATCCGGCGCATTCGGAGCTCTGAATATCGCGCTTCATCATCCAGAGTTATTCAGGACAGTTTTAGCTTTAAGTGGTTACTCTGCTCCACTCCAGGACGATGGGTCCCAACTTCTCTCTCCTGAGGGCATACTGAAAAACTCGATTTTGCCTGAAATTGCTGCTTTAAGTTCTGAGAAACTTCCCCGAGTTTTCCTCTACTACGGAAGCAATGATATGTATAATTTTGGTCCGGACGTTGAGGCGATTAATTTAGCTTTAAAGGCAAAAAAAGCAGTCACAGAGTTGGCGGTGAACGACGGCTTTCATAGCTGGTTCTCATGGTTAGAAATAACTGAGCCGGCGCTTGTTTTTATGGATCAACAGTTTTAGCTATGAGCATCAAGCAAGGCTTTGCCGATTAGAGGTAGGTCGGTAACGTTTCGGAAAATTAGGTATTTTTCCTCCCATTTTGGCTTAAATTTATTTTTAAAGGCGTGCAGGCCTTGGAAGTTGTAGCGCGATTTGGTGTTGCGATAAACTTGACGAAGGAGCTTTTCAACCAAGGGTGCGCTAGTTTCCTCACCGACTCCGGCTAAAGGGCTTAGGCCTAAATTAACTCGTTCCAAGCCGTGTTCTCGGGCCCAAAGCAGGGTCTCGATAAACATGTAGTCCATGGTGCCATTGGGAGGGTTCGGCAGATGTCGCATTAGATCGATGGCAACTTCTTTCTCTCCATAGTCTGGAATCAAGCTGACAAAAGCGATGGGTTTTTTATCCGTATCTAAGACTACTAAGACGATCTGTCTGAACAAATTTAAGCGAGAAAATTGACCCATCGAAAAATGCATCTCTTTTTTTTTCTTGAGCTCTAACCAGGAATCGCTAATAATTTTCAGAGGAGCTGTTGCTTGATGGTCTGATCGTATTTTTTCACTCCAATCTTCTACAGAGAATCCAAACCTTTCAATTTTATTTTTGACGTTGCGAAGATCCTTACCTTCTTTTCCATTAAGAGTAAAGCTGGCGGTTTCAACAACTGCTTCTTGACCAATGGCAATGGAACGATAGCCGAGTTTCTGATAAAGAGGTTTGTTAACCTTTCTAACTTGATAGAAACACAAGAGCCAATCATTTTTGTTGGCTAAGTCGGAAAATGCCCTAGCTATTTCTTCGAGCTCTGCAGCTGGTCCGACGGGATCACCAAGGATAAGGCAGACTCTGCCAAGTACTTGGTAAGCTACTAAAGAGTTTCCATGAAAGAAAAAGTGTTTATCGCCATCAACAGTGAAAAAAGCTAGGGGTGTTTGACCATATTTATTGACAAGTTTTTTGGCTGCTTCTAGTTCTGTCTCAGAGGTCGTCTTGCGGTTTAGAACTGGAGACAAAAGTGACAAAATGCAGAAACCGTACCAAGTTGCGCCCGAGAGATAAAGTGAGGCAACGAAGCGATTGGCATGGAAACTCAGTTGGGGGTTATCAGGTTCATAAAAGGTCAGGACTGCAGAGCTGACATCCAACATATTTCTTTGCAGATCAAATGGTCTGAGAAAATGCCGGTCTAAAATCCAGAAACCTGCCAAGCCTTAAGCGATGATGCTTAAAAGTAATAAGCTGGCATTTAGAGGTAGAGACTTGAGTTTGACAGGATCTGACTCTACGGTGAAATTTTTCCTTTGCCAAAAAAATAGGCCGGCGATAACTAGGTTTAGAAGTGCTTCTTCCCAGTCGAACCCTTTGAGTAGATGAGCGAATCCGGTGACAACTAAAATTGCGAAAACTAGGTTCAGGGCAACTTTTTTCCCGCGCCAAATATGCTGGGTGAGAATCAGGAGCAGCAGCGCTAAAAAGACAATCGTCAGTCGGCCGCCATAGCGGAGTTCGAGAGTTAAGACATCCTGAAAATGTGTAGCTAATCTAGAAGATGGATATATATTGGAGAGAAGGTTTATAAATCCCAGCGATCCGGTAGCGATGGCTAGACTAATACGAGAAGCTCTTGTTGTCATGGCGATTCTTACAATCCTACTCTATCATGCAAATAATGACCAAAAAACGCAAGATAGTGTATATAAATCAGACGTTAGGCATGGGCGGGGCCGAAGTCTTCATGAGTGATCTTCTGGCTGGGCTACAGAAGCAAGGCTTTGAGATTTCCGCCTACACGACTTCTCAAGATTTTCTTGATTTATTGAGGAAAAAAGGCGTTTCTGGAGAACTTTTGCCGGTGGTGCTCGATATCATTGGCAACTGGAAAGGTCTTGTTAAGGCTTTCGTTCTCTCCCCTTTTGGACTTTGGCAGTACTTTAGAGTGGTTCGCGAAAATCGTGATGCTGGCGTTCTTCTTTTCTCTGGTTTTGTGGAGAAGCTTGTTTGTTCTTGGCTTGGATATTTTTATGGAGTTCGCAGTGTCTGGATAGAGTTTGGTCCTTTAGAGCCAATCTTTTCTAAATTTCTTTCACTTCCGAAGCTTTTGTACTTTGCCACGAAGTATTTGCCAGAAAAAATAATTGTTCCCTCTGAAAATACACTTGATCACTTGAAGGCTGTGGGAGTTGCCCCAGAGAAACTTGCTCTGATTCCTTGTGGCAGGCCAGATGTGGCTAAGAACTTGAAAACTAAGCGTGGAGCGGCGGGTCAAAAAATCGTTTGTGTCTCTCGCTTGGAACCTGGGAAGGGGCAAGATTTGCTGATCAAAGCATTTCAGAAAGTTCATCAGAAGTCACCGAGTTCAACTTTGATGATTGTTGGCGAGGGCGATTTTGACATAGAGCTAAAGTCTTTAATAAGAAAATACAAGCTTTCTAACTCAGTGAGGCTAGCTGGTAGAGTTCCGGATGCGCTTCGAGTCATGTCTGAAGCTGATTTATGCGTTTTTCCCTCTGTCTGGCCTTTAGAGGGTTTTGGCCTAGTGACAGTCGAGGCGATGGCTTTGGGAAAGCCCGTGGTTGCCTTTAATCACGGTC
>Ga0210043_1002568_pt1 | contig 11769 bp, 16 predicted proteins | sample CryGeymet201501t_FD_183990 | JGI IMG/M metagenome (GOLD analysis project Ga0210043, IMG submission 183990) | Groundwater microbial communities from Crystal Geyser aquifers in Utah, USA - Crystal Geyser metaG 2015-01t (SPAdes) (version 2) | ecosystem: Environmental > Aquatic > Deep subsurface >... | reverse complement strand
TAGGTTGATTGGCATTATCCCATTCAATTCCAACCCGATACCAAGTATCAGCAGTAGGGGCACTAACTAAGGCTTCCCATCCATCAACATTAAGCCACTGAAGGTCTGTTGCATTATAAAATATTCTTAATAAGTCTCTACCCCCAGCGTCATATAACTCAAAATTTGAATTGATTACCCCACTGGTCTGGTTCCATTTTATTGAAGCATAACAGACACCAGCAGAAACTGCTGTAACAGTTCTATCAATATATAAGAAGGCCTGAGAAGAAAATGAAGCTTTTACATCTTTTGTTCCTTCATAACTTGTTTCAGTTGTAACATCAAAAATAACATTACCAGACCAAGAATCTTGACCGTTCAAATCACCATCATTAAGGTCATTAAATTTTTGTTCGTAAGTCCAAGCCATTAAATTGAATTAAGTTTAAAGATTGCTTTGTCTTTGAAATTGGTTTTTTTAATAGTTTTGTTTTGTAAAAGTTGTTCAATCATATTTGATTCTTTAACCAATTAATACTTTCTTCAGTCAATCTAACTGGAACAATATTTTTATATTTATACGATTCGTGTTCTTGCCTGAAAGACCACTGTTTTAACAATTGATTTGCAAAAAACCGTTATAATCATTTCGTCAACCACTTCAAGAGCGTTTCTTAATACTCTCTCTACAAATGGCTGGTCATTTTTTAAAATTGTATTACTTGATAAAACTATTTCTTTTTCCATAATTCCCAAGTTTTGAATGAATAAATTTTATCATGGGAAACTCCTAAAATGTTCTGTATTTTTCCATAATTATCTTTATACAAAGGTTTTATTTTATGGAATTGAACAAATATCTTTTCAATTTGAGACAAAATTTTATTCAAATCGTAAATAATTTCATACTCTGAACCTTCACAATTTATTTTGACAACATCTGGAATCCTGCCTTCCAAATAATCACTTAATTTTTCTACCGATACTTCTAAAGAATCGGACGATTTAGTCCATGATTGAAAAAAAGAACTACCAAGACCTTTAATATAAAATTTTTTCATTCCTTTAAAATTCCCCAAAGCCAGATTTTCTATAAATATATTTTTACTATCCGAATATTTATTTTTTAATGTTTGATATTTTTCTGGATTAGGTTCAAATCCCACAAACCGATACCTTCCTGTCTTTAATAACTCATCAATAAATTCTCCTTCATAACAACCAATATCTATTATAAAAGAATCGATTTTTAATGGCAGCAGGTGAGAAGCCATTTCTTCCATATTTTGTTTCATAGTTCAAAATGTTCTATTTCTTTATTGAAATCATATCCCCGTCTAAATCCCATATCTTTAGTTTTTTTAGTAGGAATTACTGCGGTTAAATATCCATTCCTGACAAGTTTATCTGTAAATTTAGTCCCCGCTATCCGATGAATTTCAAACTCGCCAATTTCCTCAAAAGTTTTTCTTTTCATCATAAAACAATTAGAACCAGCCCTCATATTTAATTTATAATCTCCAAGCATTCCAGCGTCATATTTCTCTTTTAAAATTCCAGTCGGATAGTCAATATGAGAAACAATAATTTTTTCATTAGGATATTTTTTAAAAACTTCCAAACACTCTTCCAACCAACCTTGTTCAAAAAGAATATCATTATCGGCAATCACAATATAATCTCCTGAACAAAGTTTAAGTCCTTGGTTTCTCCCGTATCCGAATGACATGTTGTGTCTATTTCTAATATAACAAGCGATTTCTTTCTTATGAGTTTTCTCAAGCAACCATTGACTATCTTCCAAATTTTCACCGTTATCTATAACAATAATTTCAGCATTTGAAACTGTTGTTATTAAAGAACTGACCGATTTTCTCATTGTTTCAGAACGAAACTTATCCATTGTCCAATGAGTCATTATTATAGATATTTTCATTTATTTATTTAATCCGTTTATCACAGACTTTATTGGAGAATCTATCACAAGTAGATTCCCCTAAAAATCAACGATTTTAAGCAGTAGTCGTTGAACTTGTACTTGTTGAAGTAGAAGTTGAACTGCTTGTTGAGGTGCTGGTCGAAGTTGAACTACTGGTACTTGTAGAAGTAGAAGTTGAACTACTGGTACTCGTAGAAGTAGAAGTCGTACTCCAGGTAAAACCACTTACGCCAGCCGTTCCTGCTTCATGTTCGTATCCCATAGTTTTTATTTATTGAATTGATTTTATTATGGCTTTATTAATCCTATAAGCTCCCCATCCAAAAGTTTCAGTTTTATAATGACAAGAAGTACAAAGAGTTCTACCAAAATTTATATCCCATAGTTCTAAACATTTTCTTGCCTCTTCTAATGTTTTTACTTTATTCACTAAGAGTATTGTGGAAAATGTTTTAGGGTAATGGTCTGCTATTAAATTTCCAGACCTCTTTTTACATAATTGACAAATATAATCATCTCTTTCAAAAACTAACGTTCTCCAATTTCTATATTCAACCGATTTTCTAATTTGATACTTTTCTAACTTATAAGGATTTCTTCTTTGAGGAACTATCCATCTTTTTCCTAAACAACGTTTATTTCCTAAAAGAGATTTTCTAATTTTTTCTTTGTGAGTATCAGAAAGTTTTTTCCCTTTTTTAGATTCAATAATTCTTTGTTTAGTTTTACTGGAAAGACGTTCCCCTTTTTTAGCCATAAATTAAATCATTCAGAATATTCCGTTACCACGATACGAATGGAATTAACTCCACTCGCTAATTTGGCGCGGGCGTATAATGTTAAACCTGCGCTGGCCGGTTCGACCACAAATTGACCAGCTCCTATCCAATGAGCTGCTTTACTAATATCTATCGTATTGTCATAACTTAAAGCAATTCTGCTGGCGCCGCCTGTCCCCGAATTAAATACTTTAACAGTATTCCGATTCGTTATTGCCCCAGTAGACGCTTCGCAAGCAACCCAAGCTCCAGCTCCCACATAAAGCACTGTTTGAACCGCCCTTTTGGCAGTCTGTTGAGCATAAGCCATATTTAATTAACTTATTAATTCTCCGGAGATTCCGGAGCCGGAGATACCGGTAATATTTTTTTTGGTCTACCCATTTTCTTTTCCTTTTTGGGCTTTTCTTTAACTATTCTTTGCAACTGCTTTTCAAGTTCTCTTACTTTCTCTTCAAGAATATTTTTTTCTTCAAGTTTTCCTTCAAGATGTTCCGTCTTCCCCTGTAATTGTTTAATCGTATCAGCTTGTCTATTGAGAACATCTTCGATTGCCCTTTCTTTTTCTTCCTGAGTTAAGGGTTTTATATTAGCCCTTTCAGCTTCCTCTGGAAGAATCTGAACCATCAAATCTTTTCTAAGAGGACTATCGATAAGAGTATTTTTAACTCCGTGTTTTTCCTGAAGAATCAAGTCAATAAGATGTTTAGCCAAATGTTTGGCGATAAAACTTACCATTTGCCTTTCTTCTCCAGTTTTAAACTTATACGGTTCATTTCCAAAATACCCTGTCCATTCCTTGTCGTAAATATTTTTAAAGAGAGTTGTGTCAAATTGAGACATTGTTTTTAAGCGAGACGCTCCGAAAATTTTATCAACTTCCGAAGCAAGACTTGAATCCGTAAGCCCATCTCGCATTTATCCTAACTGGATTCTTAATGATTAATTGATGTCCAAATACACTGTGGCATTCTCACCATTAGTACCGCTTGTCTGAGCGATACCAACATATGGGAATGCTTCTGTTGAAGCGTTTGCTCCGTTAATAACCGAAGCGGCGGTTCCAAGATTGGCAACCACAATTCTACCCACGGTCAATGTACCGCCAGCCAAAACCGATGCCGAACCTTGTGTTTGAATCCAACCATAAGAAGAAGCGGTAATCGCTTTAACAGCAACGCCTACTGGACACCCAGTTGGTGTTGCGGGATTTTGAACAACCGCAGCATATGGATTATAAACCAAATCAACTCTTGTTGAACTTGTCCAAGCTATATTATAGATGGGTTCATAAAGTTGAAATACACAAGTTGTCGCACTCGCATTGGCCGGATGACTCTTAATTTTATACATCGTTCCATTACCTGGCGTATTGGTAACTACAATATACCCTCCGGCATATTGATTAGCCGTTACCGCCTCCCCAGTAGTAATTGTGACCGATGTCGCACCAAGCACTGCCGCTGATGGAGTCAAGCTATGGTTAGTGACATTTTCTACAGAAGACTGTAGTAAATTACCAGCAACCAACGCTGCCGCACTACTAGCTCTGGCATAACGAAATCGTCTACCATCGCTGGTAAAACCAATTGAACCTAACTGAGTACTTGGGACTGTTTCCTCTGAATGAGGATCAATCCCGTAAATAACTGGAAGTCCTGATAACATGTTTTTAGATTGAGAAACTTTAAGGAATCTTTTCAGAAACCATAGGATCTCAACCAGATTAATTTTAATTTACTAAATTATAATCGTTAAGAAGTCACGCCCGTCCTAACAGCTTGTGTTCTCGGTGAATCACAAACTAACTGACCGTACCATAGGAAGGCCGCGGTCAAGGCGTCTTGATTAACAGGTTGTTTCCACCCAGTCCACATAAAACCATCTTTCACAGAGTATCTCATCTCTGGATGACCAGGGATTTTGTAGAAATTCAAATGGTTTTCATTAATCGTGTAAATGTAACCTGGAGTACATTTCTCATCCGAAACAACTGGAATACCACGATAAGCCAATGCCCTGAAACCTTGATTCCCACCAAGATTATCAATTGGGCGAGTGCCTTCTGGAGTCAAACGAAACTCTGATGGCCGTACCATATGCGATACAGTCGGAGTCAAAAGAGATTCATAAACCGTCCAGCAAGCTGGAGTCGTCACAATCAAAGTCGGCAAATCGCTGCCAATCTGCGCGGCATCAAAATCAGCCGCTAAATTAGCAAGCGAGAGCGAACCTGATTGAGCGGTTCGAGTGGCTTTCCAATTACTGTAGACCGAACGAGAGATGTTGCCGTAAGTAGTTATCGAAGTCGAATCGTCCACAGCCGCAGCAAGTCCAAGAATATCTTTCGAAGAGTTGCCCGTGCCATCTGAATACAATTGGCTACCCATCTCATTGCTCAAGTCCTTTGACCTCTGTTCCAATTCAGCCGTTATTAAATCAACAGCCACTTCTGGCCCGCGATTAACAGCCAACTGGATACCCGACAAGTTTACCGTACAATAAACCTGCGATGGGTCGAATGAAGCCCTTGTTCTAGTGTCAATTTGTGTAGTGTTGAACGTGTCAAACAATTTTGTTATCGCATAAGGATTTCTCTTATGCTTCTTATGGTTCAATTCCCATAAGTTCGGACTATGTCATCCCTTGCGGGGCAAGTATATAGTCTCTACACATTTATCAAAGATTACTCTTTGAATTTAGCTCGGCGTTGGCAATCTCAGCTTTTCACCGAATTAGCTTGCTTATTCTTTATTTGCACCATAACTTGGTCTATTGTATCTCTTTTTATAAGATTACATTTTTTACATAAGACCTGACAATTTTCTATTATATTTTTACCACCATTACATTTAGCAAGAATATGGTCTAATTCAAGTCGTTCAGTTGTTCCACACCAAAGACATTTTTCTTTTTTAACTTTTCTTCTAACAAATGTAGAAAATCTACTACTTTTTTTAAATTCAGGATTTAACTTTCTTCCATTTGTCCAAGGAATATGTCCTTCTTTATATTGACCACTATTAGGTCGTTTCTGAGCTTTAATCATTAAATCTCTATACCAATCTTGTTGCCACAACTTTTTACTTGCTTCTCCAATTTTTTTTAATTCTTCTACAGTATGTTTAAAGTTATGTTTCCCTAAATTAGACAATCTAAGTTTTTCTTTAGTTGCTTCAGAATGATGATAACCTCGACTACCTAAATGAGATAATCTAAGTTTTTCTTTATGTTCATCAGAAAAATGAAATCCTTTTTTTGGTCTTGACATATATTAATAGTATCAAAACCAATAGAAAATTGCAAATAGTTAAAGTACAAATACGCGGCTCTTATGAACCGTAGTACGACCCAAGAGAAGTGTAAGCACTAATATTGACTGGAATATCAATTTTAACGCCACCGCTCCAAGTCCTTGCTTTCGGCAAGAGACGCATCAACAACACGTTGCCACTTAGTACGTTATCAACTACTTTATTCAACAAACGAGGTTGAGTAAGAGTAGTAACAATATTACCTAATGCTGGCATATTATTTTTTTTCTAAGAATTAATTGTAATTACTTTTTTAGGCTCTGTTTTATGCTTTCCGCTATATCCCAAATAGATTTAGATGAATCTTCTTTTGGGATTTCGGCTGGCACCGACTCTCCTGCCCTGAGAGGATTAGGAACTTTTGGTTTCGGAGCACCTGGAAGTTGGGATTTGATTTCCTTAAGATCCTTATGAATCTTATAGGCTTGTTCAATTGAAATAGGACTTTTTGCAGTACCATATTTCTCGCCAATTTCCTCGGCAATTTTTTCCGTGAAGTCCTTGTCTATTGAGTGATAAAATTTAATATCTTCCTCGATATCAGCTTCGCGTTTAGTTTCCGCCTCGGCTTTCTCGTTTTGGATTCTTTCATATTCCTCGCGAGCCGCTTTGGCGATAAACTTCCTTGCCTCAAGTTCTTTTTTCTCCTCATCGGAGAGAGGTTGAACCGCACCTTTTTGCGTAAGTTCCTTAATCTCTTGTTTTGTGGCTTTTAATTCATCTATCACTTCTTTAAGCCGAGATTCAGGAACTCTATTTTCCTCTGGTTTCGGTTGAGGTTCACCTTCTGTTATTTCCGGCGAAGACTCCGGAGGAGTGTCTTCTCCCACTTCAGGGGCGTTTATTATCCCCTCAAGCTCTACATCCTTTTGGTTTTTTACTTCACTCATCGTGAAATTCTCCTTATATTTTACCCAACTATTCTCTTATTAACATGGATCGAGTCACGCTAGTTGGGCGATTAATTTTAATTATTTTTTTAAATTCTTATATCGCTTTTTCTTAACTTTATATCCTTTTGGTTTTTCCACTGTTCCGTATTTATGTGCCCATCTTTCGGCAATATCAGGATGTCTTAAAAACATAAATCTTTGTTGCGCGTAAGATTTAAATGGCATACTACGATTCTCTCCTTCCTTTGGCGGCTAACCCTTGAAATCTTTTCTTACCGTATTTTTTACGACCTATGAACGCGGCAACAGCCGCTGGATTCCTAACTCCTCCTTTGGCAGCAATACTCGTCTTCAACGCCGCAAAACGGCCTCCTTGTCCTAATGGCGCTTTTTTATTTGGTTTTACCATACTATTATGGTGTAATCACTTGCCCTCCGCCACCGGCCTGAGGCGGAACACCTGCCGCTACTTGCGGTTGAGGTTGTGGAAATAATTGACCTGTCTTGAATAACATTAATTTTTGAGCTAACGCTTCCGGATTAGAATAATTTAATTTTTTGTAAAGCGTAATTGGGTCAATCGCTCCCAATTGCCATAATTGGATAACTCTGTTTGCTTCAACTTCTGGGTCTGTTGGGAGAGTTGAACCGTGTCGCACCTTAACTTTCATTCCTTTCTGAATAGATTCTTTTTTGAATTTTATAAATTCAGCCGAGCCGTCTTCACCAAGAATCGGAAACACGTGTTCCGTGTCGTAAAATAATTTCATTAATTGCAAAAGCCATTCGCCTAAGTCGTCTATTGCCCGTTCGGTAATTCTCACAAAAGCGTCTAACCGACCCAAATCGGCTTGTTTTAATAATTGCCTTCCAGTCGCCGTCTCCTGAGATCCCCTTTCTCCTCTGGTAGTCGAATGGAGTCCGAACAAATTGTCAAAGTGGCTATTTAATTGCGCGAGTAGAACTATAAAATAATTCGGGAGAGGAACTGGGGCGTCCCGTCGCACCATATCCTGTCGCGCCGCTCCTTTGCCGTGAATAATTATACCAGCGGCATTATTTATTTTTTCTTTCGCTTCTTCGAATGTCATAACTTCCGAATCAATCATCCAAGCTCCATTACCCATTTTAACTGCATGATCGATTATTTTTCTCGTTATGGTATTAATCGCGTCTTGTAGCGGAATCCCTTGATAAGCAATGCTTGGAGACGAAACCATGCCCTTGGCATACGGGAATGTTGCCAGAAACACATATGGTTTTTTGGGGAACTCAAAATAATTTTCCGATTCATCCTCAAAGTTATAATAAAGATTCTTGTCTTTTTTTAATATCTTGTTGCCGCATTTCCAAACAGTCCAATGGTCGGTTGATGCCTCCCAAACCTGATACAATTTCTTAGGTTCGCCTGGTTTTCCTTCGCTGGTAGTTACTAACAAAGATAACGCCTTCTCTGCTCCAAAATTATCAACTAAATCCTGATAAGTATAACTTTGGTCTTCAAGAATATACGGCAATTCGTCAACCGACTGGCCGTATCGAGGGATATAAATCAACTGGGGTCGCACATACCGTACATCGATATTTTTCTTTATCTCATTCCAGAACGGCTTTAAAACCCCAAATCGGAAGAGCAGAAAATGGCGTACGACCGTTTCCAATTTTTCTTTTATATCTAATTTATCAAAGAGTTCGGATAAAACCTTTTGAGTCTTGTCAGCCAATAATGCCGATTCCTCATCTTCTTGAGCCGGCAAAGCGATGAACTCCGGCGATTTAGCGGTTATAATCGGAACCGCTGTTTCTATCGCTTCAAAAATCCTGTTGGTGACATGGTTGCTTAAAAACTGCGGCACATAATTCCTCATTGTCTGATTTCCCAGATAATACTGTTCGCAAAAATCCTGCTCCTTTCTTAATTCGTCGTTATAAGGTTTTGATTCCACTTCCCACCTACTAATCATTTCAACCAAGTTATCATCCGAAGGCAGGTCTTTAGGAACCGCTTCTTCATGAATTGGTGAAGTAATCTCTTCCTCTTTGTTTTGTTTTATTTCTTCTGGCATATTATAAAGTTTCTATCCCCGAATACTCTTTTTCAAATATAAGGTCTCGAAAGTAATCGGGTCTTTGGTTGTTTAAATTGTAATTTATCGCGTTCATTTTATTCGGCCGTTCTACTGTCGATTGAAGGGGAACAACTATTTTACTAAGGTCAATTAAGGCGAGTCCCAATGAGATAACATCGTCATCATGAAACCCTATCTCCGCTCCCATTCCTTTTTTGCTCGCTTCCGGACTTCTAATGAAGGTTTTAAGCTGGGCAACCGTCTCTTTATCATAAATTTTCAATTTTTTCTCTCTCATTGCCTGTAATATCCCCGAAATCAGTATCGGTTTTGTCAAACTGGTCGTTTTCCAGCCGATTTTCTCTATTTCCTGCTTGAATTTCTTGTCAAATTCCTTTCTTTTGTAGATATGGTAATAAATTTCTTTTAATTTTGACAAGAGAGCTAACCCGACCCCGTTTATTTCCGGCACTATCCTGGCATTATTATAAAATTCCGCTATTTCACACGCCTTTTGCGCCAGTTCAGCCGGCTCCATCTGCCCCCGCCACTTGGCAACCACTTCAAAGTTCGCCGCGCTAACCACATGAACGCTCGCAGGGTCTTGACCAATGCCTTCCGACGGGTCAACGCCAATTTGATAGACTCCTTTTGGTATTGGTTCAGCATATATTTTTAATCCTTCTATTGTTTTTTTAGGTTCTTTAATTAATCTTAATTGCGCTTCAATGTATTCAATGGGGAAAACCGCTTTTTCAGCAAGCAGACTCTCGTCCCAAATGCCGTAGACAAGCGACTTTTTTAAACTTTCTGGGTACTCCATCAGCCGCCGGATATAATCATCGGGCAAATGATAATTTTCGAGCGTACTCGCTTCTATCAACCGATAATGCGGATCGCCCGATTGTTTAAACCGCTTAAAGAGCCAGCTTAAACTTGGATTACATGTGCCAAAAATCTGGTGCGGTATCCCAATTCTTCTTAATCTTCCCTGAAGGGTGATAAAAGTTTCTTCCGGTATATCTTCCATCTGGTCTATTCCAGCCCATCCTAAGTTCATGGATTTCAACTGGCTTTGAGCCTCATCGTCCAAATGCCGAAACACAATCTCGCTGCCATTGGTAAATTTAACCCGCGCCTCCGCCTTGCTATATCCGGAAATTAAATGCCTATATTGCTCGCCCTCCACCACCTCAAAGAAGGTTTTTATAACACTGTCTTGAAGTTCCCTGTATGTCTTTCTCCCAAGAAGACCAAAATTACCAGGATATTTCAGGGACATATCTATCCCCTTAAGAACCAAGCCCAGTGTTTTTCCAGAACCCAATCCTCCGGAATACAACACATACGGCTCTGCAGCTTCAAAAAACAACTCTTGCGATTTTAAAAGATCGTAACTGGCCAGAATTTCTTTCGTTTCATTTTCCTGAATTTGCCATGTAATTGCCATTGTTTAATACTCCCTTATAATCGCAAGAAACTTAATTGTAATTAGAGAATCTTAATTAATTCATCCATAAGATCTATAAAGTCCCCAACCTTTTCTAAATTGACAAACTTTTTGTCTTTAAGAACTTTAATAATCTCAAACGCTTGTTTGCCTTTGTCTTTTGCCTGGTCTCGTAGATAAACTGGGTAACTGTTATAAATCACTTCTGGGTAGTAATACTGATGCCAGTAATCCCAACAGGAAAACGTTGTTGTTCCGCTAGTAACATCGTTATTAGACATAGTGACTGTAGTATTTGGAGTAACCGCTACAGTGAATGTTAAATTATCGTTTAACGAACTTTGTAAATAATTGACTTGTGAATTTTTTTCCATGTTTTTGTGTACGCTTCAGCAAGGAGACGAATTTACGGCTCCAAGATGTTTCTTGCGATTATAAAAGAACATTATTGCCTATCTCTTAATAATAACGACATTCACTCCCCCGAACGGCCTACCCCGCTCTATCTCCGTTGCCTGGTCATGCAGCGCCTTGCTGGAGGCGGCCTTATCCCTTAACCCTGCCGCTATCACATCCTGATTGGTAATACTGTCTATAATCATTTCCTGCTTGCCCCTTATTTTCTGGGCAAAAGTTCGTTTAATATCGGGGTGGGACTCAATCACATCATGAAGTTTTACAATTCCATTCTCGTCTTTCTTAATATCTTTAGCCAAATCAAGCAAATCGGCTTTTTCGGCTGTTGAAGAGGATGGTTCTTTTTGGTCTTTCTGATCTTGTTGGTTCTGTTTCTCCATTGCTTTTAATTTTCTCCTTTTTTTTATAAAATTGCGTTCCATACCTTTTAATAAATTCGGGATTTCTTTCTCCATTCCTTTGGTATGGCTGGGTTAAATCATCCTCAAAACGCCTTTGGATTATTCCCCGATAGTCCTGATTATATTTAAACTTTTTCTGGTCAATCTTCATCAAAGTAAGAGTTATGATGGGTATTAACATTATCAGTCGGTCTTAAGAGAGAATTAACCTCTTTACTCTCTCCCACTTGGGTTTTTTTATTTACCAAAAGAGAAGTAAGCTTCGCTACCTCTTCCTTTTTTACTCGTGTTTTATCCAAAAAGTAACCTAAGATGATTCCGATTATTAAAAAGATTATATTGTAGATTGTGTTCATTATTGAAAGCGATTACATTGTTTTGTTATTTTATTAAGAAATGTATTTGTTGTTTTGTCAAGATTATGAAGTTGGATGTGTGTGTTTATTATTTATTGAAGTTAATCATAAAAGTTCCCCCTATCAAACATTACCCCTACCCCCTTATGTATAACTAAATTATACCAAA
>Ga0210043_1002567_pt1 | contig 11770 bp, 16 predicted proteins | sample CryGeymet201501t_FD_183990 | JGI IMG/M metagenome (GOLD analysis project Ga0210043, IMG submission 183990) | Groundwater microbial communities from Crystal Geyser aquifers in Utah, USA - Crystal Geyser metaG 2015-01t (SPAdes) (version 2) | ecosystem: Environmental > Aquatic > Deep subsurface >... | reverse complement strand
CTTATTACCTGATAATGTAATTGTAGATAAATCAGCACTATCTAACCATAATGAAGGACTTAAAGACAACGGATTAAAAGCACTTGAATAAACCAAATTACTTCCAAGATATACTTTCTGTATTTCAGTGTTTCCTAAATACACTTTACTAATTATCGATGTTCCTAATTGTATTCCCATTATTCTGTAATGAAATATAAAGTGTTAGTATCAGGTGTTAATAGGTCATAATCAACTTGTGTACCTACCCAATTATTATATCCATTCCATTGTATTGAATTTTGAATAGTATCACCACTTGTTATATAATTGTTTTCAATAGTATTTAATTTATTTTCTGTAGTACCTGAATAGTTTATAAAATTAGAATCAGATAACAGTTTATAAGTTGTAGTCAATGAAGGTTTAATAGTTAAACCATTTTCTTGATAGTTAACATTAACCTTTACTGGTTTTGGTTGTGTAATATTTAGCGTATAACCTGTAGACATAATTTATTAAACTGTTTGCTTACTCTTATATATAAATTTACCCTTTAAGAATGTTTTAGAAATATTTGAAGTGTCCACAATATAAAACACATAGTAATATGAACCTGCTTGTAGTTCAATTACATCAGTTTCAGTTTTAGCTTTATAGAAAATCAATTTATCATTATCAATTGTTAATGAAGTTGAACCACTTGCAGTATATTTAAATACTAATTTCTCATTGTCATTATAATCATAAACTATATATCCTATTTCTACATTATCGGTTAATGTTGGTGTACTGGTTATATCTGTATCTATGTCAATTGAAAAATTAATATCATCACCTTGTAAGAAATAATAATCCTTTCTTTCACTTTCATCATAACTTATTACCACTTCATTTTCTGGTAATGTAGTAACTGAATTAGTTTTAGTTGCTGGTTCTTCGTAGTCTATCCACTCATCAAAATAAAGCATTGTATCAAATGCAGCATCATTAGCATTACTATCTAAAATAGGACTATCAATCAAATATTCTGGATATATTGAAGTATTAGCATTTAAAAACCTTTGAAGTTTCAATTTATAATTGTCACTTACCTCTTGTACACTTTTCTTTTTATTAATAACTGCTTTAAGTTCTGCATTACTATAGTTAGTACCATTATTTTGAGTAACACCATTATTACTAATTTTAATTGCTAATTCATCTAATAACCTTAATTCAACTTCTTTAATGATAATTGGTTGCAGATACTTTTTACCTAATGTTTTATAATTAGTTGTTAAATTATTTGATAGCATCTTTTCAAATAAAGAAGTACCTAAAATATTTTCGATTATAGTATCTTGGACATCTTGAATTATATTTTTAATAATCTTATCAGATATGTTTTCATCAATAACACATCTGTTTTTTACATCTTCTACTGACACTAAATATATATTACTCATTAGTTTCTACTTCTTTAATTTCATTGTTATTACCCGATTCCTGACCTTCTGCAATATTGCTATTACCTTCAACTGTAAAAGGATTACTTTCAACAATAGATAATGTTTCCATATCATTATATTTCATAATTTTATTAAAAGCTTTGGTTACCATTAATTGGTAAGGATTGATTACAGTATTATACCATATCTTGTAGCTATCTTGTAGCTCGTTACCACCACCTAATTTACCTGCTACTTGTACACCTGCCAGCATTGGATTAGTCAGTCTATGTGCTGTTAAAATCTTTGATTGAACATTATCATTGATGGCAACATAAGTTTTATTTAAATCTGACACATCCAATTTTTCAATTACAATATCATTGCTGTCTTTATCATCACTAAACATTATTAAAGGCTTTTTAGCTTTCTTGGTATTAGTGTGATTGTTGTAAAAATTCTTTACCCAATTTCTTTTCTTTTCTGGACTCCACCCCTTACCAATTACTTTTAATATATAACCAGCATCAAATTGGTTTTGAATTGCTGATAACGCGTATATATCACTTTCTATATCACTTTCAATTGAAGTTATTGCACCTGAATAGTCAGGAGTAGGATAAAAGAAACAACCAGATTGGTATGGCTTAAAGTAAAGAATAGCAGTTCTTTCACCTTCTTTTAGTATATTTTTTTCAATATCTGATAATGAATTGAAATGACTATTTTCATTGGTAAATCTATCTAAAGCTTGTTTATATTGTTCTTTCTTATTAATTGAATTTATATAATCGAAATCATTTATCCATATTCTATTTTTTGGTCTATAAGACTTATTTTGGTCCCATTCCCATGCATACCAATGACCCATTATTCTACCCCTATCATCCAATCGTTTATCTATTCTAATTTTACTTAAATCAATATGTTCAACTTCTGTAATTTTACTCCAATCTTTAGAGAATGTGCATGATAAAGTTATAGCATTAAAGGTTGTTATATCATCGCTAACTGGGTTTAACAATTCGTTTATATCCTGACCTTTAGAATTAATTTCACGTAAAAATTTAGCAGTTCTTTTACCCTTAGGTGTAGTATCATCAAAGGTAAAACCATAGCCTGCAACTTGACTTGATTTCGAAGCAAGGATAGAGCCGTGCATAGAACTTTCACGTTTCAATCTTAATAGTTCATCAGGGTAGTTATTTTTTTCACCCCATTTTTGATAATCTAAGCCATCTTGTTTAAACTCTTGACTTGGTATAGTTAAACCACCACTGCTAAACTCTGAATTCTTTAATTCAATTTCTATATAATCATCTTCAATTTTATATTGCATTATTCAAAATTAATTACTGTATCATTATTATTTTCAGTGCCATCATTAAAATCAATTACCTCTATTGTACTTTCATTTTCCTTTACATCTGCAAACCCAAAATATAATGAAGTTGAATTTTCTGGTAACTCTGTAGTATATTCATTTACGTCATATACATTGAAATAATATTCACCTGCAGTTAGTTGAACATTATTAACACTTTCATTCAATTGAAATAGATTATAAATGTTTGGAATTGTAGAATTATCATATAAATAGACTAAAGTACTTTCATTAGTTTCTACTTTAGAGAACTTAAATATGAAATGTTTACTATAAGGATTGATTAATTGGGTGTTATTCAATCTTAATAGAAAAGTGTTTAACTGATTTTTATTTATTCTTATCATATTTCGTATATTTTCAAAAGATTTAAATACAATCTCATATGTATATATATACTTATATGATGTTTTATTTAAGAATTGAGCAAAAAAAAAGAGTATATTTCTATACTCTTTTTTATCAATTAAAATAAACAACAATGAATTATCTATTATACTACCGCGCTGCCAGCCTTTACTAATGCGTAATCTTCATCTGAAATAAAAACAGTTGGAGTAGTTTCGTATGCCCTTAATGAAATACCTACTTTTGAACCTTCAACTAAACCGCTACCAGAATTGCTTTCACTTTCACCACTATCTAACCCTTCTTCATGTCCAACCAATATTTTAGAACCGTTATTCATTTCTACAATTGCAATTGTTTCTTCTGTTGTTAAAATTGCAAGTTCATTTCTTTTAGCTACGTTAAAATTAATAAAATTCATTTGCAATATTTTTTCATAAGCTACCGCACCTGATTCTTGATTAACAGTTGCTTTATCTATGTAATTTGAACCAGCTTCTTTACGTGTTTTAAATTCTTTCCAAACCCCTGCATCAGAAGCAAATGAAGCCATGCCAGCGGTTATAACAACATCTGTAACACCTGTAAAGGGTGCTATGAAAACTGTTTTAATACCACCTTGTTTTCTCATTGATTGTCTTGGAATACCTTGTAATGCCATATTTTTATATTTATATTTTCTTAATATTATTGAATTACCTTATAACCTTCTATTACTTATTCCTTAAACAGTTACTACAACTTGTGAAGGATTGATTACTTTAGCACCCAATTTGAAAATAGCTAACAATCTATGTACCATAGCTTCATTAAGATATTCAAATTCAAATACATCTTGACCTGATTTTAAATCAACTCCAATTCTAAAGTTATTAGCCACGAACCAAAGTATATTATTCTTTCCAGTTAAACCTATTGAGTTGATAACTTTAATAGATGTGCCGGGAATATAGAAATATTTAATAGTTAAATTTTTGCTAAGTGTATCACCGTCAATAGCTTGATTTTGCTTAAACAATGCTCTGTAATAAGTAGCAAAGTTTTTAGGTGACATAGCCATAACAGTTTCATTAGTTATCCATGCTTCGTTTGCTTCAAAACCTTCTTTAACTAAAGCTTCAATTGTTGCTACTGCCGTACTTGCTGATAATGCAACTGCAGTACCACCTGTAATTGGTGAACCTGCAAGAACTTGTGTTAAAAAGCCATCCATTTTATCAGTAGCTTTTACACCCTGCCATAAATTTTTCTCATTAGCTTTATTGATTGCTTTACCTTTAAGGTCATAGATAAAATCTTTAACCTCTAAATTTTCAGGTGAACTACCTTTTTTCATTGCAACCCCTATTGCTTTACTTTCTAAATCACGTCTTTTATATTTTTCTTTTACGTGATATTCAACTACTTCAATGTCAACATCCAACATCTTAGTACCACCTGAATAAGCTGTTTCAGTGTAATCACCTGTCTGCAAAACGGTGCCATCATCTGAAAGGTCAACAACTCTTTCTTTAAATTTAATTCCCTCTTGCATTGGAATGTGTTCAAAACTATCACCTTCCAAAATTAATTCTGTTATAATAACTTCACCTTGTGATTTGATGAAGTCTGTCATACCTTGTACATTAAATGCCATATTATTTTCTATTTATATTTTAATTATTATTATTTTTTACTTATTTAAAATTCTTTGCTTCAATAAATCTTTTCTTGTCAATGGTTCTACTTTAGTTTCATTAACTATTGGTGCTTGAACTATACTGTTACTACCTGATTGAGAGATAAATTCTGAAAGTTTAATTTCAAATTGTGCTTTCAATTCATTCTTAATTTCGTTAACCCTTTCATCCACTTTCTTATTGATAGTTTCATCTGATAAAGTTATCTCTGATTCTTTAACAGCTTTAATTACTTCATCATCTGGTTTTAAGAACTTCATTAAATTATCTTTATTGACTTGAAACATTGTAACGAAAGCTTCGATTGCTGCTAATTGTTCTTCATTATATTCAGCTAATTCAGTTTCTACTTTTTCGGTTACAGTATCACCACTTGTAACAATTTCATCTTTAACCAATTCTGTTTCAGTTGTACCACTGGTAACAGTGTCACCACTTGCAGCCATTTCAATTTCTTTTTCTTCTTTCAATTCTACGTTCCCTTCTTTGAAAGAAATTGTTTTATTTAACCAGCCTTCAAATGCATCTAAAATTTTTTTATTATTCATACTTACTACTTTTTAATTTACTTATTATTATTATTTTATAAGTACCCTATGTATATATATACTTATTATTATTATTTTCTAATATTATTCAATTTATTTTCAAAAATATTTTTCATAGCTAATAATAATTCATCTAAATCATTATTAGTTTCTTCTTTTAATTCTGTTTCAAAAATAAGTTCTGCAAATATTTCAGGACTTATACCATTTAATGAACCTTCTTTAACAGCTTTAATTAGTTCATCAGAATTTAAATCAAATACTCCCATCCAAGTACCTATAGGAACTTCAAACCCATAAAATTTACTCTTATCAAATTCAACATTATCAACTATCCAACTTTCAGAAAGAAATATATCATATGTATTAAATGAATGTTCTATATTGAAATTATGATTTTTACTATTTTTAAATAATTCCTTAGATGCTTTTAAAACATCTTCTTTAGTAAATTCAATATAACCGTCTGTATGTTCATCAGATAATTCCTGTCTATAAATTGGAAAATCAGGTATTAAAATAGGACATACTATTTTACGTTGTTCTTCATCCTGTAAACGTACTTGTATATTTAATTTATTTTCTTCATTCAGATATACTAATTTCTGTTTATTAGCAGCACCATAGACTAATGATAATCTGTTTATACTATCTTCATTTACTTTTGCTCTATATATTTTTATCTTTTTTTCCATTATTGAGTGAATTTACTTTCTCTTATAGTTATTTCTTTTTCTTTCTCATTTCTTGCAGTTTCATTTAATGACACATCAATACTACCCACAACCTTTGCAGCTATTTCAGCTATTCTACTATCATCTATTTGATTAAATTGTGGTGTACTACCACCATTACCAGCACTGTTTATTTGCTTTACAATTGATGAATAATTAGGGTTAGACATAGCAGCTTTATTAACTATAAATTCACCACCTTCACCTTCTAATTTAATACCTCCTGTAAGGTGTGAAGCACCTACTAATTCACCTCCCATAGCTGCTTTTGGTAAAGTTTTATTTGGCTTTGGTGTGGATATTCCAGCAATTTTTGAAACTTGTGCAAAACCTAATGCACCTTGTGCAATTGCCATAATAGCACTTAAAGGGAATGGGTATGTTTCCAAAGTTTTACCGATACCTTTAAAAGTTGAAATAGTTGCACTTGCTATACCTGCTGATTTACCGATAGCTGTTTCTGAGCCTGCTGCAGTTGCTACAGTTGAAAATGTATCTTCAACATTGCCAATTTTAGTATCAGTGGTCTTATTATCAATCTCTGTTTTTTTAGTGTCACTTTCGTTCTGTAATGCTAAAACTGCATTATGATATTTTTTATCTAAACCTAATAATAATTCTGTTTCTTGTTCTTTGCTTAATCCTAATGCTTCAATTCTTGCACGTTCCCTTTCTTGTTCTAATTCTAATTTATATAATGCCCTTTCTTCATCTGTAGCTAATGAAGCTAGATATAGTTCTTCATCTAATGTTCTTTTATATTCAGCAAAAGCTAAATCGGATTCAATCTGCTTAGCTTCTTTATCTTTCCTTGCTTGTTCTTCTGCTGCTATCTTAGCTTCTGCTGCTGCTTTTTCTTTATTTTGACGTTGTTTAATTAAACCACTTAATTGCCCTTCTGCTTCTTTATTCTTAGCGTAACGTTCTGCATCTAATCTAATTACTTCTGCTTTTAATTCAGCTTCACGCAATAAATCTTCTTCTGTTGATGAACTTAAACCATTTCTTGCAGTCATTATAGCTGCTTCTTCCGTAGCTAAATTTACCTTATCATTATATAGTTTATTTTGAACTTTAACAGCATTAGCTAAAGCTTGTTCACGTTCTAATGCTGTTAATGTTTGGTCTGCCGCTACACCCTTTAATCTTTCAATTTCTGTTACTGCTTTAGCTTCATCAATTAAGAAATTTCTTTTAGCTACAATTAGATTATTTTCCCTATTCTGTAAATCAATTGCTGATTTGATATCATTGCCTGATTCTTTTATTTTCTTTGAAATTGTATCATATGCACCACCAACATTATCAACTATACTTTTGCCCATAGCTATAATAGGATTAGCATCTAATAGGTCTTCCATTGCTTCTTTACCAATTGCTAAAGCATCTGTAAATTTACCTTCAAATACAAGTTTAAATGCAGAACCTAAACCAGTAACACCTTTTATAAGAGAATTAACTCGGTCTAAAACGAATGTTTGGATAATGTTTCCAAATTTCTCTATAGATTTTTGGGGATTATCAAATACATTAACTACAGCTTCACCAAGTCCAACGAAAATATCTGTAATCTCATTAGTTATCTGACCTAATGCAGCCATAATAACACGCAATTTTTGAGCTCCCCCCTCTGTTTTAGTAAAGTAACTATATACAGAACCTAAGACAATAACCAAAGCACCTAAACCAGTACTGATTATTGCACCCTTCAATGTTGTAAAACCACCTGTAGTAACTCCTAAACCCTTCGTTAAACCACCTAAACCGCTACCTGTAGCACCTAATGTTTGATTAAATAAACCTGATTCTGTTAGTGCTTCTTTAACCTTGTTCTTGTAATTTCCAACCTCTGGATTATATACACCCATTGAAGCTTTAGTATTTTTAAAAGCCTTATCTTGTTCTTGAATAGTTTTTAATAATTTACCTCCAATTTCTGCGTTTTCTCTTTGCTCTTTACTTAGTTCATCATATTGCTTTCTATTTGCTGCTAAACTTGCTGCTAATTCTTTATTACTACCAGTACTACTTTTAGTAATGTTAATTGATTGTTTTTGACTTGTGTTTAGTTCACTTAATTTTACCCTATTTTCTGCTGTAGATTTAGCGTACTGAATTTGAGATACAGAACCAGATTTTAACATTTCATTAAGTAATTGCTGATTTTTTCTAACCTCTAAAATTTGGCGTGTAGTATCATCAAAGTCCTTAGCTGCCTGACCTTTATCTACTTTTAATTCTAAAACTAATTTATCGTCTGCCATTACTTACTTATTGTTATTATATATTTTATCTAATTCATAGCTCAACCTTTTAAGAAAATGTGTAACAGGTTGCTTTAACCATATGTTAACTTGATTGATATCATTATTTGAAACAAGATGCAAAAAATGGTAAAACTGCCAATGTGCTGCTATACTTGTTTTCTCATTTTTTATTTCTTCATCTTCACTATCTTCATCATTATCTAATTGTATTTCATCATCAATGAAATGATATTTACTGAGTAATTGGTTTTTAAATTTTAAATAATCATATATTATACTTTTAGCTAAATGCCAGTAAACATATTTATTAATAGTGTTTACACTTTTCAAACATTCATTCTCATTATAGTTTTCATCTATTGAATAATTAATATCATCATAAATTAAAACTAATCCTGAATGAAATAAATACTTCATATATATATATATACTTTTGATTGATATGTTTAAGGGTCTATATAAAATAGATATGATTTTAGATATGTTTTTTAATTGTCCATCATCAAAATAAGTATCAATATCACCATAGCATTCTACAGTTAAATTATCATAATTGATTTTACCATAAATTTTATTACCTATCTTGATTAAGTTTGGAAGTTTGGCAATACCTATATTTTCATCAAAAGCAATGTGATTTTGAAAAATGGTTCTTAATTGATAATCTTCAACTTTAAGTAATTGATTATAATCACAATCTAACAGGATAGATAATGATGAACGTATATCATCCATTTCATTATCTGAATTAAAATCTAATTGTTCTTCAATCTCAATTCCTTTTTTAATTGTAATCTCTTTAAAATTGGGTAATGTATATTCTTTTTTATCTATTACTACTTTCATCTGTCAATATTGAAAATCATCACTGTAATTATTATAATCATATTCATCAGGGCTATATACATCTATAGTATTATTAGTTAAATTTATCCTTGCATAATTAGCAATTAATAATGCATCTACATAGTCATCATGCATATTATTTATATGACTATATTTTAATTTACCTGTAGATGTTCTGGACACTTGGAATGTTGACATTTGATTGTCAAGCTTAGGACATAAATCTAATGTTGGTAGTTTTATGTTGTCATTGTTTAACTCCAGTAACAATTCTTTAACTAACTCTTGTTTACTTTCATTGGTCATTATAAACCTATGTGTATGCTCTGTATTTTCTTGTACTATTTCAGTTGCTCCCTGACCTAACCCATTAGTTTCAGAATAACCAATAGCTTTATATTGATTTATCTTTTTTGATATTGCCTTAGCTTTATCAATTAATAAATCCTGATGGAATTCTTCAATTAATACAGTTCTGCCAAAGTTGTCTATGATATATAAAACAGTATCATCAGTACCACTCCCACTCCAATCAATACCGAAATAATATTGAACTAATGGGTTATATAATTTGAATTCGTTGATTACCTGATGCTTTGAAAAATCACCAAATACGGTACTACTACCTTTTATAAATCTTGCTTCATACTCCTGCTGAAAAATCTGTAATGGTAATTCTTTCTTTTTGAAGTTTATTTCTTCAATATCATAATAGGGATTATCTAAGTAATGAAAGTAATGATAGTTATATCTATTATTCTTTTCATCCATACCATTTGCACACCATTTTTCGAATAGGTTATAACCACAAGGGGTTGAAGCTGCAATAACTTTAGCTTGTTTTTTGGCTGCTATTGTTGGGCTTATTGCTTCATTATATGCACTTTCATTTATATATGAAAATTCGTCTAATATTAAAAAATCAAATGAAAATGAACGTATGTTATTAGCGTACTTACTTGATAGAAATTGTAATGTACTGTTATTTATGAAAACTATTTTCCTATCAGCATCACTATTAGTTTTAGATAAAATTAGTTGTGCTGGTACTTTACTTATTATCTTTTTATATAAATTTCTGCTTTGAGTATGTGAAGGGGTTATACAACCTCCCAATAAATTTTTCTTTTCAAACGATAAGAGTACTGCTGTATGTGATAATAGTACTGACTTTCCTGCTTGACGTGAAGCATTAATAACAGTATACTTAGCAGGTGTTAACCTGATTGATTTTAATATTGATTGTTGTTTGGTTGTAAGACCTTTATATACATCTAATTTCAATTTAAATGTTTAATTAAAAATAAATGTTATTCTATATTATCTTTAAAATGATAATTCCTATTTTCATCAAATCCATTTTTATATGAATAATATATTAAATCATTAGGCAAATAGATTTCATTATTATATAATTTAAATTCATCTGTATGGAGATTAATATTAATTACATCTATACTATTTATACCTAATATAGTTAATAGTGAATTAATAAATTCTTTATTAAACTTCATAATTATTCTATATTATCTTCACCTGATAAATCTAATGTTACATTAGTAGTCTTAACCTCTTGTTCTGTTTTATCTTTCCAGATTGATTTAAAATTCTTTAGTGCAAAAATAGCTCCTGCATTATATCCATCTGTTAACTGATGTTCATAACTCATTTCAATTACTACACGTGCTTTTTTAATTATATAAGAACAAGCTTCATCTTTATTTTCATAATCAAATAATGACTGCAATGATTGAAACCCTAAATACAATGATAATCCTGTCATAGTAAGATTTAAATCATTTTCTTCACAATATTCAAAATATTTAATAATATTTCTTCTTAAACTCTTTTCATCGTGTTTAGCCTTGTTTTTCTCACTAAATTTCCAAAATTCTAAATACTTTTTACCGTTTGACATATCTATTTTACTTTATTAATTTATCGCTGTATAATTCCTTTAATACTAAAAGTTGAGAAAACTTTTCATTAAGCTTTCTTTTCTCTGTAAACATATCACTTTCATGAAATTGCTTTTTAACTTCTTTTAGTTCTTCAATGATTGAAAGATATTTAGTTTGATTTTGATTCATTTTATATTATTTAAATTTACTTTCACGTTCTGTAATTTCATATTTCGTTTTATACATTAAATAATTATTTATAGCCTTATTTAATTTTTTTCTTAATTTCTTACGTTTTGACTTACTTTCTTCATTCTCTATTTCAGTTTTTAATTCACTAACGTTAAAAAAACAAGTATCCATCCAATATTTATTATAATCAATTTTATCCTTTATTCTATTATGTTTTTATGTAAAGCTTGTATTGCTTTCTTGATTTCTTGTAATTCCTTCAATATCTCATAATCAACATTAGTTACATTTTCATTTGACTTTTTAATATTAGATGAATTATAACCACCATACATTATGTTTGATTTAGTTTCTTCTTTCATACCTGATGAAAAACCACCTTCATTATTTACTTTTTTCGGTCTGCCCATATCTATATATATACTTTAGCTTAAATTATTTGCTTTTTTTTTAATAAAATTT
>Ga0210043_1002566_pt1 | contig 11782 bp, 13 predicted proteins | sample CryGeymet201501t_FD_183990 | JGI IMG/M metagenome (GOLD analysis project Ga0210043, IMG submission 183990) | Groundwater microbial communities from Crystal Geyser aquifers in Utah, USA - Crystal Geyser metaG 2015-01t (SPAdes) (version 2) | ecosystem: Environmental > Aquatic > Deep subsurface >... | reverse complement strand
CTAACGGCTTTTGAGTCTAGCTCAATTCCCATTATGGGAATAATTTTTGTAAATATTTTCATTCTTTCTTGCCTGCAATCTTTTTGAAATAATTTCTAAAAATATTAAAATTTAAAATATTTTAATATATAAGAACTGCGAAAATAAATAAAATATTTATCTAGCAAAATTGTCAATTAAATTTATTCTAATAATATTGAAAAATAAGTAACTATGTCACTTTTATTTAATTCGGCTATGAAAAGTTTTGAAATTTAAATATTTATTAAAAATGCTAAATTAATAAATATTATACATAAAATATTCTTGCAAGTATTTACTTAATAAATGAATTTTTACTAGAAGTTTTGCGAAACGCATTTAAGGCTTCATTTCTGAAATGTTATGCATAATTTTATAAAAGTTTGTTTAACTAACTAGCTGTGAGAACTAAGGGATTCAACACTAAATTTCGTTTTCAACATGATTAAAAAAACGGAGAAAATAAATGCCTAAACTTGAAGTAAAAGTCCCTCTAACCCCATTATATAACCATGCATATCAAAATCTCGTGGCGATCAACTCGACTTCAATCAATCTCTCGATCGACATTCAAACTGGATCGCATTCATTTACCAGTTCTTAACAGCTAGTAGGAACACTTAAATATCTTGCAATTCCTCGACTAGAAGCTGCTATTTGAGTAACTTATATATATTTTCCTTCTACAGACACTATTGAACTCTATGGCAATGATTTCGTCAGCCCAGGTGTTTCAACATGTTTACTGACTCGAGCCGTAGGAACGAAGCAAATATGTCAACAGCATACATACTTAAATGACCCAACTCCCTGTGGTACTAACCCAAATTGGACTTATAATACAGGGGAATATGCACCAGGACTTGCCAGTGCCTTAAGCAAAAGTATTCGCAGCTCTAATGATGCAATAATATCAGCTGCAAAGAAGACATTCGCTATTGTGAGAGTCAAAACTCCACCTCCAATCTTTGAAAAAGAAGAAGAAATTAATAAATGGATGATGATGCATTCTTCTATTGGTGAACTTCTCGGAGCCTATGACCCTAACAAAAATTATCCAGAAGGAACCACGATGTCGAACCACCTTCAATCAGTTTGGGGTGGTGAGGTTACTTTCAGACTCAATGAGGAGAATGCGAATGGGATCGGGTCAACTCCTGATCCGCTGCTTCCAGGAGTAAATTCGTGGATTGAACTTTGGGAAAGACAATATGGTCTGGAAAATTCATGTACTTCTCATAATTGGGCTTCGGGATCCTCCACTTTTGTGTGTAATAATATTGGTCGGCGTAACATTATAGGTGGACATGTTATTGTTGGGAGGGTTGCTAGTACTACAGCCAGGGGCAGTAATGACGTTTACATAGTTCCCATTTGCACAGCTCATTATGCTAATAATGCTGTTTATATGCGTACTAATGTGTATACTCAAGGAATTTGGCTTAATAACTATCTGAACTAGTTTTTTGGGAATATCGTCTGAGGATCTATTGTATTTTCTTGGTTTCGTAGTTCTTCAGATAATTCCATGAATTTGCAAATTCCGCTTAAATAACAAAGATCTATTCAAAAAATTTTAGATGCCTAAAGGCTTCTGGATTCATCGAGAAAGAGTCGAACTCGATAAATCGAGTCCCGCTCAAATTATTGCGATTATGAAAACGTTCTTGAAAAATTAAACCGCGATAGCATCGGCATAACTATTGCGAAGGCCAGAGACGTTAAGGAGAGGAATGTGTCGAAGACCCAGCGAGAGCCTTTTCTGGACAGATACGGTAAGGTTTTGTTTTACGACATTCATTGGGGTTTAATTTTTCTTCTTAAATAGATTCCATTTCTGGATCTTTTAATTGAATTATATTTTGAAAAATTTCAATTATATTTTGAAAATATTTAAAATCTTCTTTTGTTGCATGCTGACATAACCAATTACAAATACTCTGTTTATTACTATGAATTTTAAAATTTAGAATCGTATCTCCTTTTTGTAGGTAACTAAAATCATCAGGATAAATCTTTCGAACTTTTTCGATGACATCGGAATTGAATAAATTTTCTATTCCTTTGCATAGTGGATTTTCCTTTATTAAGGGAATCTTTCTGATAAAGAGTAAATTTCCGAATTCATGGTCAATTACATTTTCTTCTGGATCATTTAATAAAATTACTTTATGTTTAAGCAAGTTTAATTTGGATTTTAAAATGCGTTCTGTTGATAGAAGTGCATGATTATTTGATGAATTAGTTCCTGAATTAGTTTTTTCTCCTATAATATCTACCTCAAATTTTTCAAAAGAAACATTAAATAATTCAAATGCTCTTTTTATGTATTGTGCATCAGTTGGACCTTCTACGTAAACAATTGTACCTTTAGATTCTATGATTTTCTCTTCTACCAAATTTTCGAATTTTTCTGTATCCTTTAAAATATTGTATGCATGTTCAAACTCAGAAAATCGTTCCGTTGAAATTGGATCGCCACTTGGCATTTTTCTAATTTCAAAGCCATCCTCTCCAAGAGTTTTTTTTAATCCCAATAAAAATAAGGGGGAGTGTGTAGTTATAATAAATTGAATCTTTGGAAAAATTTTAATTAAGTCGGGAAGAACAGACCATTGTAAATCTGAATGTAAGTGAACATCAATTTCATCTATCGCAACTATTCCTTTAAATTCGTTTAAAGGCAGTTTTATAGAATCCCCATGTCGAATAATGTTAATAAATAGGTTTAGTAAAATGGACTCGCCTAAAGACAAATTGTCTATACTTGGCAATAATAAGTTCTCTGTCGTTCCATCTAGATTTTGTTCAACTATTGCGACTCGGTAGCTTCCGCGAGGGCCGATTCCAAATCTAATGTTATTCCTTTTTTTAATTTTCTTTAATATTGTATTAATATTATCCCAAGATTGAGCATCCAAAATATTTCTTTGATTATTTGAATAATCTAATACTAAATCCATTAGGAAGGACTTATTGTTTTTAGTTGAAGAAATTATTTCTAATTCTTTGTATAAATTACCAGAAAACCTGATTTTGTCTTCAAATCTAAATTTTTCAATGAAAGGATCATTTTTCCAAAACGGCTCTTCATAACGGTATGCTGGTTGAAGAAAGTGAACACCCGTGATCCATTCATTTTTAAATTCTTCTAATTTCCGATTATTTAATTTAGTAATTATTTTCTGATTTTGTTCATTTTTATCTAGATTGAAAGTTAAATTTGATATAAATGAATGGTATTCTTCTTTGATAACCTCTCCGATTTTATCAAAGTAATCGATATTGCCAATAGAATCGGATTGAAATCTAAGCAATGAAAATCCACTTTTCTTACCAGACTGTAGATTAGAACCACCTGAGATTTTATAGAATTGACGTTTGATTCCCATCGGAATTCCAATATCATTAAACAAATTGCTTCCGATCTCGTAAAAGGCATCTATTATCTGTGATTGTAAAATAGTTTTTCCTGAACCGTTTTCTCCAACAAAAATTATTGGTTTTGGTGTTCCATCCTCCAAAAAAGGTAAAGATATGGCCAAACTTTCAATCGGACCAATATTCTTTATTTGAATTTGTTTAAGATACATTCTTTTTATTCCTGTAGATAATTACTTTTGATATTGATTTGCAATGAACGTCGAATTACTCAATACAATTGAAATACGAATATCCATACCATCCATCTTTAATATTCAATAAATGTGAAACAGTCCTCCTGGAAATCAATTAAAAATGCAAATTGAAACTACAGTATTTCTCAATATTTATTCAAGAAGTTCATATAATTTATATTCTAGCATTTTCTTCAATTTAATGCATTACGAATAACGGAAAGCGTTCTCGCCGTTCGGTATAGCTGAGTCTAGGTATTCCCCCTTTTTTTCGGACAGTAAATTAGGCAGTTCTCATTTTATATAGTCTTTTGAATTCGCTAGGTGAAGTAAAGCCTAAAGTAGAATGAATTCTTTTCCTATTGTAAAATATTTCAATATATTCGAATAAACTTTGTTTTGCTTGTTTCATATCATCATACCTTACATGCCTTATCAATTCAGACTTTAATATTTTAAAAAAGGATTCAGCTACAGCATTGTCCCAACAATCGCCTTTCCTACTCATACTTTGCTTCATTTCACTTTCCTGTAATTTTTTTCGAAACTCTCTAGATGCAAACTGTATGCCACGGTCAGAATGGAATATACAACCTGGCTCTGGTTTGTGTAAATTGAAAGCATTATCAAAGCAGGTTATAAGTGAATTAGATTCTAGGCTTTCGCTTAGATCCCAACCAACTATTTCTCGATTAAACTAATCGATTATCGTAGTTAAATAAAACCAACGTGATTTTACTTCTAAATAGGTGATATCTGAACACCATACTTCTCCAGGTTTTGAAACATTAAATTTTCGATTTAATATGTTTGGAGAAATATCATTAGAATGATTTGAGTTTGTTGTTACGACTCTAAACTTTTTCTTAATTTTACTGCGAATATTCGCTAATTTCATTAATCTTTCTACAAGTTTTCTATTGCATAAGTATCCCTTTGCAATCAATGTTTCATAGATTTTTGGGCTACCGTATATTTCTTCTGATTCTATGTGGATACGTTTTATCTCAGATAGCAATAGCATATTAAATACTTTTCGTTTACTTAATCTTCTATTCTTCCAGTTGTAATAACCAGACCTAGAGACTTCTAAAGTCTTGCACATTTTCACCACTTTAAAAAATGACTCGTTTTCTTTAATGAATTGATACTTATCTATTTTTGTTGTGGGTCTCTTGTGAAAATGCCTATTGACTTTTTTAAAATTATATTCTCAGCTTCTAACTGCTGGATTCTCTTTTCTTTTTCAATAAGTAAACTTTCATAATCTTTCTTCCCCTTTTTATTGGGCTTAATTTCTTGTTTCACTTCAGCCATATATTTCGTTCTCCAGCCTCTAAGGGTAGATTCTGGTATTCCTAATTCTTTGGCAGTAAAATTACACCTACATCCATTTTCCAAATACCGTTTCAGTGATTGGATTTTGAACTCATGAGGGTAGTCTTTGGGTCCTTGATACATTTGTTTCTCCTTAGCGAAGAACCATTTTTTCTGTCCAGTTTTTTGGGGGAGTACCATTATTCGCCGGTTTATTTTATACAACTGGAGCACGGTAATCCCCAAGATGAAAAGATTGAATCTAGGATTTTTTTCCTAACATTAGCAAGATTTTTCCCACCAGAACTAATATCCTCGAAGCTTGATTCTGTGAAATTATTTGAATTTAAATGCATTAGATCTTTGTATTTCTTGATATCGGGATCTTCAAATAGTGAATAATTTTTATGTGTTTCTAAAATTAAGTGTACGTTATATAATGCTCCAGGATCAATCTGCTTAGCATATATAAAATAGTCGTCTAAGCAAGTTGAAAGTTCAGTAGCGATGGTTCTAGTATAAATAACATTGCGGCTATTATCAAAGATTCTTTCAGAATTTGTTCCAACTTCAATCACACCATTTTGATAAAAAATTACATGGCTTTTATTGTGTGAATGTGAATGGGAGTATTCATATCCAAAACTAGTGAATTTTCCAGGTATACCTGATCTGCCCACTCCAAAGAGGCAAGGCTCATGATTCATTAAATATTCAATTTGTTTTCGCTTAAATGAGAATGTATCGTTTGGATAAAGAAATAAGTATAATTGAGGTTTTTTTGGCGTTTCATTATAGAAATTCTCTTTCGCTTTTGTAATTAACTTGTCTCGATCTTCTTTAATGCATTTAATAAAGTGTTGTTTTATTTTTTCTTCTAGGGTCATTTTTGGTTACTTTTTAATCTTGGTTTTTGCAATTTCGCATAACGAAAATACCGAATAAGAAATTATAACACTAAGATGTAAATTTTCATTCTCAGATATATTTTACTTCTCAATACTTTAAGCAAGTAACATTTAATTAGAAAAAACGATTTCTCAGTTTAATTTAATTTAATTTAAATATTCTGCAAATCTTATGCAACTAACATGAAGGGCAATATTAAGAACAACTTGAATTCAAGTCAACTATTTTTATTGAGAAAAATCTCTATTTATAGGGTCCGATAAATTTATCACCATTGTAGTGTATCATATGTATAGGGTTATCAGCAATCCAAACTTCTTCTTCCCATGTACTCATCCAACCATTTCCGGAATTATATCAGGCAAGACTCAGCTCACAAAACGCATCGCCTTCCTAATCGAAAAGACTTACGGAATCAGCAGCGACTGGCTTTTAAATGGAAACGGTAAGATGTCCGTCGATCTCGGTGAAGAAGAGAAGAAGATCCAGGAAGAAAACGCCCTACTTCGGAAAATAGATTAAAAACCAGAAATTAAAGAAATAGTAGAAATACTTATAAAAGTAGACAAACCTAGCCTAACGAAGATATTAGCGATCACTAAAACATTTCTGGAAGAATAGATTTATAAAATAAATGAATGAATTCTACAAATTAAAAATATATATAAAAATTGAAACTAACAGATCAAGAAAAAACTGCTTATATGGCGAACTTAGTGCATATCTCCCAAATAGACGGAGTAATATCTCCAAAAGAAACTAGTCTTTTAGAAGAATTTAGAAATATCCATGGATTAAAAAAACCTCTGTACAACTCAGCTTGTAAGGTAGCTGAGAACCCTTCATTCAAACTTGTCTACGTTGGTAATTTTGGGGTTCAAGTGAATATTCTAAGTGAAATGTTATACCTAGCTCATATAGATGGCGACTTTTGCGAAAAAGAATCGAAAGTCTTGGAAAGTTTTTCTGATGGGATTGGCTTAACCAAAGATCAATTTTTAAAAATGATTAAAGAAGCAGAATCTTCATGCTAATCTTATGTTACTCAAATAGAATGCCCAAAGTGTACTGTAATAAATGAACCTAGTGCGAAATTCTGTAAAAATTGCGGATGCCAGTTAACAAATTCTGCTCCTGATCCGATCACAATTGAGTTTGAAATTCTGACGGAAGGTTATTCAGTTGAATTTTCAAAATCCACTTCAAGTAATTTTTCTATAATAATGAAAATTGCAAAAACTGCTCCAATTTTTAAGTCAGCAATTCGAAACAAAAAAATTGGTATTTGGCTAGTTGGTCAATAGCAGATTTTAATGAAGTATTTAAATTGATATCTGCTCTATCTGGACTCAAAAATAGAAGATTTTACATAAATGGAATTGAAGAGACCTGGGAATCTAGTTTCGGGTTTTTATGGTGTTACAATAATCGAAATCAAGCATATCAGCCAGACTTATATTGCTTTGGGAAAGATAATAATAGAATAAATCCCTGGGGTTGCATCCAAATTCAAATGGATTGGGTTGAAAGTGCAGATTGGTTCTCGTATGGAAAATTTATTGAAAATGGTAAAAATTCCTTTATCTGGAAAATTGATAAGCAGAGAATACTCCACGAAGTAAATCAAAACTTACATCGGGTTAGAATGTGTCCTTCGATCAGATTTAATTTTATTCAATCTCTTCTCGATCATTTACCAGAAACCATTGACTTAAAAATTAACAAAAATTGGGAATATAAAGTCTCATACAACGAAAGTCCCGGGGCAATAAGGATTATAGAGAAAAATAAATGTAAAATTTTTGGATTCGAAAATGATGACGAATATTACTCAGATGGGGTAAAACCTAAAGGGTTTAATTATTTAAAACAATTAGTGAAAAGTTGCGCTAAAGAATCAAAAGAAATAATCCCTGCAATTGAGCAATTTATGGAATAAATTTCAGACAAAACCAATAGCTCTACTTTTAGGAATGATATATGGCATAAGCCGAGAGTGGTTACTGGATGGAACCGGGGAAATATACGTCCCCTCTAATCCTTTGGAAAAGAAACTAGAAGAGGAAAATTCGCTATTAAGAAAAATAGATAAAAGTCCACTAATAAAAGAAATAGTCGAACATTTGACTGCCCTCGATAATGCAAGCCTCGCTCAGATTTTAGCAATCGCTAAGACGTTTTCTAAGAAGTAGCAGTTCTCTAAACTATTTCAAAATTCTCAAGTCTAGATTTAATCTTCGTTAAAATGTATTCAATAGGCAAAACGACAATGAATGCTCCAAATGAAGAAAAAGAAAAGTTAACTATTATATCAATATAAGTGATTTTGGCTTCCTTCAACAAGAAATGATTCAGTAGATAAGACATTAAAAACAATAGCAAGGTAATTAATAGTATCTTGTAAATTTTTTATTTGAAAATATTATGACACTTTCTCTTAGTTCTTTTACATTTGTACTATAACGCGTTTTTCTTTTTTTTATATGTCTTAATACTCCAATTTCCATTAAATACCAACCAGCTTTTGCACCGATATCTCCTATGATTAAATCAACCGGTAATTCTAAACCTGCATACGCCGAATTTGACACAACTAACCATAAATAAGCATTTTGCGAAGCTTTACCTTTTAAGAGCTTTAAAATATTATACATATCTTCAAAATACGCTTGTACCATAAGTGTAATATTTTTATGCATTAATCTGTCCTGGTTATCATTAAGAAAGTTCACTGTCTGCTGATAAAGCAATCCAAAATCATTCAATGTGGGCTTCTTCCATTTAACTTGAATATGCGAACGAATTGTCTTTAATCGTAAATTTTGAAGTTCCTTTCCACCTTTAATAAACTTTCCTAGGAAAAGCTCCGGCCTATATATATCGGTATAATCAAAAGTATTTAGATAGGGAGGAGATGTTACACATAACTTAAATAGATTGCCAGTGCCATTTTTGCTTAAAATTTCTCTACAGTCTCCAGTAAGAATTTTTGCCTTTTTTACAAAAGGTTTTGCCTGGATATCTTCTTCTATTTGACTCATGTTTTCTAATAAACTATCTATAAACGAATTTTTATTTAATTTTCTTTGCCACCAATTTTCTTTATATCGAAGACATTTTCCGTCCCTTTTAGCATTACAATTTTGCATAGCAGAGGAAATTAAGGCCAGCTTAATTATTTTTCTAATATTATGGGAAGGGATAGATTCAGCTAATCGCCATCCTCCTTCAAAAGAATTTAATACTGAATCATTAAAAAGCCATTTTTCAAGTTCTTTTCGTTTAGAAAATGTAGAATAACCCAATAAATCAGAAGGAGATCCTTTTTCAGAAGCCTTTAATAGTTTACCTTTCCACTTCAATAAATCATGGAAATTTGCACTACTTAGTTTAACGTCGGATAAAAAGGAAGTAAATGGATTAACTTCAATCCCTATTGATTGAAAGCCCTTCATTGAACAGGTAAGCGTAGTTGTCCCGCTTCCATTAAAAGGGTCAACTATTAAATCGTTCTTAGATACGTTTGATCGAGTAAGTGCTGCTTCGACAAGATTCGGAGAAAAACCTTCCTTATAGTAATACCACCTATGGCGAGGTAAACTTGTAGAATCTTCGAAGCTCGAATATCCTCCATTTTTTAAGGAAAATTCATTATTAAGTTTATGATTCATTGATTAAAAATTTAAACACAGATAGGTTCTGCAAACATTCTTATCGGTCGCTCAAAACCTACAATAGTATCAAAATATTTATTGGCCTTCGAAAAATCTAATTCAGTTCCTTTATAAAAAAGACCATCATAAGCGTTAATTGAGGACAAAGATTTAATATTAGTTCCTTTTCTTCTTCCATCTATGACGAGTAAATAGCCTTTACTAATGCAAGTCGGAGTATCCTTGTATGCCAAGTCTAAATAATTCTTCAGTTGCTCAAGTCCTTCGCAAGCGCGATGATTACTATAGTTTTGAGATAATTCACCATCTTCCCTTTTTGACTGCCCTAGCCATTTTAATTCAATCAAAGCGGCTCGATTTGCCTCCTTCCAATAGACCCTCACGTCGACAGGCTTACTAGCTCCCAGTGTATACTCCCTAACTACGTCCACACCTCTTAAGGCACTACTGAGAAATTCTTTTATTGAAATCTGCATAACTTCTTCAGGTTTATTTTTGAAAAAAATGCGAGTTTTTGCATCCGACCAAGATTTGTCAAATATTGAACATGATGAGCAGCTAATTTTTTCTGTTTTATACCGGTTTAAAGCTTCTTGTAAAGCATGGTATTGCAAAGCATAAATACTTGCACTTAAAAAAGAGTTGAAAATTTCTATTTTAATCTGGTTCGCATGAAAACACTCAATCATATTTTCATAGAAATATAAAATGACGTTATTTGAATTGAGTAAACTAGTGTATTGAGTATTTTTCCAAATCAATGGGCATTGCGATTCATTATTAAAATATTGCAATACAATAATATCAGAACCATCATTAATAAGTATACCTTTGTCGTATAGCTTATCTGAAAGATCTATATCCAGAGGAATTGTATCATCTAAAGTTGCGTAAATTATTAATTTGCCTTTAAAGTGACTAGGCTCTAGATATCTATACACATCATGTATAAACCCAATGAGCTTAAATGATAATGGCTCTATATAATGACTATGCGAAAAAGCCTCAGAAATTTTATAAACATAATTCTCCTTCCGAATTTTGTCGATTATGCTTTGATCCGTCATAGTATTTATTCCCTATTCTTTTCCTTTTTCATACAAATAATCAATCCAAGTCACCGCAGGAATAATAAGACTTTCTGAATCAATACCTACTAATAGACTTATTTCTGAAAATTTTTTATAAATATCTGACTGCAATAACCAAGATTGATTATCTAAATCTTCAACTTTCTTTATTTCAGGCTCGCTTAGTAAGGCTCTTAATGTTTTTGAATAAGGAACCAGTATACTTGTTGATGATGCAGCATTTAAATATTTTTCACGTCCAGCGAAGGAAGACAGCTCTTTAAATTTATTAAATTCATCTACACCTCGTCCAGAAATTAAAAAAAAATCATTTTTATTTTCAAATAAACCATTCTGCAGATGCCTATTTATTGCTTCATTTAATTGAGTCGAGAAAGGATAGCTCTTTGCAACAGTGTACTTGTGCGGCCATTCAGAGAGCGGCTTCCCATCATGTAAATATAAAATTGAAGAAAAGTAAGAGAAAAGAAAAATTTCTTCTATTTTAAACCCGTCCAAAAAACTGTCGAGCTTGTGACCCAAAGATAAAGTATCAAAAAACGCCTCCGGAGTGATGAGATTTTCCATTATTTCTTTTTTCCTAAAGCAATTTCAATGTTATTGTAAACTTCTTGAAAAAGACTTTCACCTTGCTTTTGAATTACAGAAAGATCAGTCCACTCAAGCATCCTTTTTAACTTCATTTTTTCATTTCCACATTCTTCCGCTAAAGTAATCAGTAATCTAGATGGGTTTATATTTGCTGTCATAAGTAAATTCTGATTATAAATTGTTGCAAATTTAGCAAACATATCACCTACTCTACTTTCATAAGCGATATCCAGAGAACCTTCTGGAGTGTCTATAAGCATCGAAGCAGGATTATTTGTTTTGGATAAAAAAACAGCAAGGGACATCCTTAGTGCAATGTCTAAAAAAAATCTCTGGCTTTCTGATAGCTGAAATGATTCTGTTCGAGCAGTCTCATTTAGCTCGAGAACTAATTTTATAGTTTTTTCACTTCGTTTGACATGAATATTTAAATCAAGGCCTATGAAACTCTTTGCTAGCTTTTTAAAAATGGGGACAAATAATTTTTCAGCTTCTTTATATGAAGCCTCAACTTTTTTCAATAGTATCCCGTATCTTGGTTTTAATTTATCCCTCTCTTTAT
>Ga0210043_1002564_pt1 | contig 11792 bp, 13 predicted proteins | sample CryGeymet201501t_FD_183990 | JGI IMG/M metagenome (GOLD analysis project Ga0210043, IMG submission 183990) | Groundwater microbial communities from Crystal Geyser aquifers in Utah, USA - Crystal Geyser metaG 2015-01t (SPAdes) (version 2) | ecosystem: Environmental > Aquatic > Deep subsurface >... | reverse complement strand
GAAGGCAGATGAAAAGCGATTGCGCGAGCAACATCCCGAGATATACAAGTCAGCGAAGCAGGGCTTCGAGCTTGGTTTAGTATGCTACCATGACGTCGCAGAATGGCTGTCGAGGTAGTATGAAAGCGAGCAAGTTATTCTTGATCCTTGGTATTGCAGTGATGCCTGGGGGATTTTGGGCCGATGGTCCAACAGACGCCATAGTCGTTGCGTGGGGATGCCTCATAGTGTCTGCCTTGTCCCGTATCGAGTACAACGCGGAGCGGAGGGGAAGGGAATGAAGCAGTACAAGGATGATGTTCGACATTACTCGCTTTACGCGCCAATGCCACAGCTTACGTGGGAGGAAATGAAGAGAAACGAACGGGAGTATCTGCGCTGGCTCCCGTACCGCGAATGGAAACGAATATGGAGGAATGAAAGATGAACCAAAAGGGCGAGGTTGCGTGAGTTTGAGCGGCCATTTATCTACCACGACCCTTGAACATGTTCGAATGAATTTCGTATAATACGAGTATTACGGTACTCACCTCAACGAGATTGGGGCAACTGCTTTGCGGCGGTTGCCCCTTTTTGCTTATGGACCACGCCGAACACGTTATGCTGATCTCGTTCGGGTCGGAGATCAAGATGCTGGAAAACGGCAAGATCGGCGGGTACGCCGTGCTATTTTCTGGCCCTACTGACACCGACCTTTATGGAGATTTCTTCACGGACGATACAGATTTCGGCGACGTGAAGAGCGTCGGCCTGTACTATCAACATGGGTACGACCCCGTACTCAAGAACACGCGCATCGGCTCGGGCACGCTCAAGAACGACGAGCGTGGCCTGTGGTTTGAGGCGCAGATCGAGGACAGGCACGAGTACGTGGACATGATCCGCGAACTTGTGGAGATGGGCAAACTCGGCTATTCGAGCGGGGCGGTTTCACACCTTGTGAGCCGGAAGGAAGCACCCAACGGTGCCGGACAGATCACGGCGTGGCCTCTCGGGGAGGTGTCGCTTGTTACGCGGCCCGCAGAACCCAGAATTTCTGTCATGCCGATCAAAGCATATATGGAACACATTGCATCAGGCGGCGCAAAGCCAGAGACGGACCCGGCAGAGGCGGCAGAAAAAGCCGCGCCGACCGTGGTACAGGCAAAGCCGGATGCTGACGGTGAGGGCACTTTGCCCGAGCCACAGCACGACAACCAAAAAAAACACGAGGCCAAAAAAATGGCAGACGAAAAGAACACGCCTGATGCAGAGGCAAAAGGCACTACCATCGATATCGAAGCGATCCTGGCTCGCCAGGAAGAGCGCTTCAACGAGCGGCTGGATATGATCCAGAAGTCTTTCAGCGAGTCACAGACGGTCACGGGCGTTGCCGAAGTCAAGGGCGCACCGGCAATCATCGAGCATCGCGGCGACAACTTCCCACAGGCACTTCGCAGGTGGGTCAGGACAGGAGATTCTGGTGGGCTGAAAGGCTTCACCGGAGTCGACGAGCAGAGCGGGCGCGAGACGCTGGAAATCAAGGCGTCGAACGCGACCGACATGAACATCGGTACCGCCGCCGACGGTGGCAACACGGTTACCGATGCCATGTGGAATCAGATACAGACCCGCTCTGACGAGAAATCACTAGCCGCCAAGGTCGGTGTCCGCAAGTTTACGTTTACAGGAACGACGCTCGACATTTCGACCGATACGGAAGCTGACGGTGAGTTCGTTGCCACCAACGAGGCGGCTCAGTTTGACGAAGATGCACCGGCAATCGGGCAGGTGACGCTCACGAAGGTCAAGTACACGAAGCGCACCCTGATTTCCTACGAGTTGATGCAGGACACGTCCGCCAACAACTTGATGGAGCACATCATGGATGCGGTTGCCTTTGGCAAGGCCAAGACCGACAACACTTTGCTCGTAGCGGCGGTCGCGGCTGACGGCACGGAGTACAAAGTTTTTGGTGGCACTGCGACAATCGCTGTTGGCGAACTTGAGGAGGTCGCGCTCAACAACACGAACGCGTGGTACGTAGAAAACCCCGCAGACGCGAACTGGATCATGACAGCGGCAACGCATTCGACGATTTCCAATTTGGGAAGCACGTCAATACGTCGCTATCAGACCAACCCGCTCGGCGACGGTCGCCAGTTGCTCGGCTCAGCTGTACACTACAGCAACAAAGTCGATGCCATTGGATTGGGCAACAAGCCTGTCCTATACGGCAATTTCCGTTATGTCGCTCAGGGAGAAGATCCCGGTTTGACGTTCCTTCGTGACCCGTATACGCGGGGCGATTTCGGCCAGGTTCGCTTGCTCTGGTACTACCGTACGGCGTTCAAGGTTATGATCCCTGCCGCTGTCGGTTACGGACGCAACACGACGACCTGATGAATGAGGCAAAAGGGCGGGGGCTTCGGCTCCCGCCCGATGCCATAACCGGGAAGAGCTATGAAGTATGAGTGTGTCAGAGACCACGTTTGTGTAGCGCCGGGCCCGAGTGTCATGAGCGTAGGCGAAGTGTATGACGTAGAAAAAGATCATCCTTCTGTCAAAGCCGGGTATCTCGTGCCCATCAAGGCCGAAAAAAACCCCAAGCTGACGAAGAAGAGAGGCAAAGCTGATTGAACCCGTTGATTACATCACAGCCCGCCGTGGAGCCGATCTCAACGTCAGAGGCGAAAGAGTGGCTACGTATCGACGCGTCCGACACGTCTCAGGACGCGGTGCTTGCGATCCTGATCAAGGCGGTACGAGATCGTGTCGAAAGCCATTTGCGGCGCTCGCTGATTACGCGGACGTACTCTTGGACCGCTGATTCTGATGATATCGTACGGGGCACGATCACGCTTCCGTACCCGCCGGTGCAGTCGATATCGTCGTTCAAGACGTACGACGACCCGAGCGGATCAGAGGTTGAGACGGTGGTGGATCCAGGTGACTACCAACTAGTGAACAGCACCTACGTAGCCGAACGTGGCGACGGATGGGATGTCAACCGCAGGGACAAAGCCGCCGTGATCGTCTACGTGGCGGGCTACGGCAATGCGGCGACGGACGTACCCGGCTCCATCCATATGGCCATGTTTGAGATGTTGGCCTTGCGCTTTGAGCGGCGCGGCGATGAGGACCGCGACGGCGTGACGAGCCGCGAAAACGAAATCTTGAAGTCAATTGACGAATACCGGACCATTGCCCTGTCATGAGCCGCGACCTACGACATAGAGTAGCGATACAGCACAACGTCCCGACAAGGACGAAGGGCGTACGTGCGGACAATTGGCTGACGCTGGAAACGGTCTACGCCAGGATTCGCACGCTCGGGGGCATGGAGGTTGTGCGGGCTGACCAGAAGGAAGGGCTGTTCACCCATGAGGTAGAGACGCGTTACCGCGCTAATTTTGGCGGGATATTGCAGGACACGACTGGAGAGCCTGTACAGGCTACAGACGGGACGTACATAGAGCTTTCAGGCACGTACTCAGAGATGCTACCCAGGTACCGCCTGTCCTACGATGGTCGCACTTTTTCAATTGCGGGCGTTGTGCACCCCTACCCCGGCAACGACAGGACGGTTCTGCGCGTCAGGGAGGTGGTATCATGAGTCTCGGGAAGATGCGATACCGGATGACCATCCAGCGAAACGATGCAACGCGCACGAAGGGCGTGAAGCAAGCCGACGACTGGCAGGATGTTGAGACGGTGTATGCCGAACTGCGGCCCCTGTCGGCGCGTGAACTACGTATTGCCGAGCAGAACCGGGAGATCGTGACCCATGAAGTCAAGATGCGCTACCGGGATGATCTCGGGGCGCCAAACACGGAGGTCTTGCCGCGGTACCGCCTGGCGCTTTCGGGCAGATCCTTTGACGTGCGCTCTGTTGAGAACGTCGATTTTCGCAACCGGACTACACGCTTACGGGTGGAGGAGCGGGTATGAGCGGACAGATTCAAGTCACGATGATCACGGACCGGGTGAAGGGCGATCTGTCGCGCTACACCGAACGCGCGGCCAAAAAGGTCATGGAAGCCCGGAAGATCACGGCGATCAACGTACAGCGCGTGGCGAAGGAAAGCGCTCCCGTCAAGTTTGGCGTACTTCGACGCTCGATCACGACCGAGCAGGACGGAAACGACATGCTTGTCGGCACGAACATAGAATATGCGCCGTTCCAGGAGTTTGGTACGGGCAGGATGCGTGCGCGTCCGTTCCTGTTGCCAGCCGCCGAGAGCGAGCGTGAGGCGCACACTCGTCGCGTGGGGGACGCGTTTAAGATCGTATGACAGATCCGCGAAAAGCCATACAAGACGCGATTTACGACGTGCTGACCACAGCGGGTCTGACCGCGCTTGTCGACCCGGCAGAGACCGACGCGGTTCCGTACACGGTTTTCGGTGGCGGGACGATGATAAATGGTCCGCTTGAGACCAAAACGACGGACGGCGCAGAGGTCACGCACACGCTCGTGTCGTGGGCCGAAGACGTGCACACGGCACAGGCCAACGCCTCGACAGGGCTTGACGCGATCACGGACCGGGATGCGGGGCTATCCGTGACAGGATACTCCCTTGTCATGTGCCGTCATGATTTTTCAGGCGATTTGCTCCGTGACACGACGGAGCCGGACAAAATTTTGTACGGCGTTCCGTACCGGGTCAGAATCGTGGTACAGCACCCATGACTATAGGACTACTAACGACATTGTGGAAGCGGCACGATCTGGAGCGTGTCGTGCTCTCGTATTACCGCGACCTCAAGGTTGACGGCGTGGACTTCGTGCGCCTTGCTGTTGGATCGGAGGGCGCGACGTCGGAAGCCGTGGCGGTGGAATCGGGATGGGAGTACATCAAGGCGCCCAACAATCCGCTGTCCGACAAGTGGAACAAAGGCGCGAAAGCTTTGCGGGGCCGCGTGGATGCAATCTGCGTGATCGGGTCGGATGACCTGATTGCCTCTGAGTATTTTGAGGCGGCCCTTGTCCAGATCCAGACTGGAGCCGGAGCCGTCGGGCATATCGACTGCTGGTACTATGACATGGATACGAGCGAGTGCATCCGTATCGACCGGGCGCACCCCGGCGCGGGCATGATCATCACAGCCCCTGTGCTCGACCGTATGAGCTGGGAGCCGTGGCCGACTGGCGTAAACGAGCGCCTCGACGGCGCAATGTCGAACAGAATGCACACGGTCGGCGCACCCAACGCGCTTCGGAAGGTCGCGTCCAGCGATGCCGTCATAGTCGATATCAAGTCTGGCACCAACAAATGGTCGCTGGACGACATGAAACAGACAATCGGCAGGTTTACGCGGGTCTCCGCTGACGACCTGTTTAGCAAAAATTTTCCCGGGATTCGGGAGAAGATCCACCAAAAGCCTGTGAGGTAACAAAATGGCAAAAAACAAATCAGGACGCGAGTTCCTATTGTACGCGGCAACGACCGCGCCGTCTGTGGCATCGTCTGCGGCTGACGCGGCGTACTCGCTTGTCGGACTGCAGAGGAATCTCTCGTTTTCGCGCAGTCGCAACGCGATAGACGTGTCCAGCAAGGACGACGGAGACGATAGCACCTTCATCGGTGGTCGGCGAAATCAGACGATGACTTTTGATTGCATCTTCGATCACAAGGAAGATGCAGGGTACACGAAGCTTTCCAACGCTTACGAGTCTGAAAGCGGTCTCGTATACTTCCTCGCTACGTCAACGACGACCGGAGATACGGAATGGCACGGTAGCGGCATCATAACCGACCTTTCGCCGACGTTCCCTGACGAAGACGTATCGACGTTTACCGCGTCGATCCAGATTTCCGGCACGCTGACGGAAGCCGTCGGTACATCCACCTGATAACGTAACCGCTTAGAAAACAATGGCTTACGACCACCCCAACCCTATCCCGGTCGAAATCAACGGCAAAACCTTCACCCTCAAACTCGGCCTAAAGGCGCTGGGGATAGCAAGGGATCGCCACAGGGTTCAGATCAAGGGGTCCGAAATGACGGACCCCGGTCTGGACACTCTCGCGCGTCTCGCGTGGATTGCTTGCCTACCTGACGACCCTACGTTGAAGGAAGGAGACTTTTTGGAGTTGCTTGACGAATCGGGGGCGTACAGCGAGTGTATAAGCGCCGTGCAGTTGCAGCTAAGGTCCATAATGTCGCCACCGGCAAAAAAGCCCGCAGGCAAAAAGGGAAACGGAAAGGCGGGGAAGGACTAAGGTCCGACCCCGCCGATCTGTGGATTGACCTGGATGCCTTGTATGGGGCGTGTGGAGCGCTGTTGGGAATGACGCGGAGGGAGGTCGATGACCACATCCTTCGGGACATTTTTGCCATGCTCGACTATGCGCGGAGCCGTGACGAACAGCTGGAGCGGGAGCGATGGCGGCGTACGCTGATCCTCACGCAGACGATTGTAAACACGGTGTCCAAGCGCCCGAAACCGCTGACATACATGGCCGATCGACTTTTGGACCGCGAGGTTGTTCTCGACGACACGCCACAGGCGTATCTTGAGAAGATCAGGGCGGCAAAGCAGCTGGTCCAACAAAAACAGGGAGAGGCTTAGACATGGCGACACTTACTGAACTCGTAGTCCGCATCGGGGCCGACATGTCCGCTTTCGAGCGGGAAATGTCAAGGGTTACGTCCTCGATCAATCAGGCCGGGGACAGGCTCAAGTCGTTCGGTTCTACCATGTCAATGAGCGTGACGGCTCCAATCGTTGCGCTCGGCGCGGCGTCCCTGTTGGCGTTCGACAAACAGGCACAGGCACTTGCACAGGTTGAATCTGCGGTGAAGTCTACGGGCGGCGCGGCTGGCTTCACGCTGGACGAACTGGCGGCGAAGGCTCAAGCCCTACAGGAAACGTCCCTGTTTGGGGATGAAGAGATTCTGAAAGGTGTCACGGCGAACCTGCTCACGTTCAGCAATATCGCCGGGGAAGCGTTTGACAGGACACAGCAAGCCGCGATTGATCTGTCTGCTCGTATGGGGACAGACCTGCAATCCTCTACGATCCAGTTGGGTAAGGCCCTGAACGATCCGGTAGCCAACCTCTCGGCATTGTCTCGTGCTGGTATTCAGTTCAGCGAGGACCAGAAGAAGGTTATCAAGTCGATGGTGGAGGGCAACAACCTTGCAGGTGCCCAATCTGTAATCCTTGATGAGCTCGAAAAGCAGTTCGGCGGTGCTGGTGCGGCGGCGGCGGCGGCGGGGCTCGGGCCATTTAAGCAGCTCTGGAACACAATCGGCGACGTGTCGGAGTCTTTTGGAGAGCTGATTGCTGATGCCATTTTGCCTTTCGTGGACAAGATCCGGAGCGTCGTCAGGTTTGTAGACAGTCTTACGGAAGAGCAGAAAAAGCTGATCCTGACCATCGGCGGTGTTGCGGCGGCGATAGGTCCGCTGGCGTTCGGCTTCGGTTTGCTGATGACGGCGATCAGCCCGGTCAGTCTCGCGATAGCCGGGGTGATTGCGGCGGGCGCGGCTATCATACTCAACTGGGATGCTATCGTCGGGTACATAGACAACACCTGGCCAAGCGCGATCCGCAGTATCCAGAATTTGTGGGAAGGGCTAAAGGTGGCCTTCACCGTCGTGTGGGACACGATGAAAAACCAATTTGACGGATGGATTACGTTCTTCAAGGGCGCGTGGTCCGCTTTCGCGTCGTTTTTTACGGGCGACTGGTCGGGGTTTTGGACAGGCATCAAAGACATTTTCGGCGGCATATGGCAGGTGTTGACCGCGCCATTTGTGGCCGCGTCGGACCTAATTAAGGAGGGCTGGCTGCGCTTCAAGGTTTGGTTTCTCGGAAGCATAGCCGACATGCTTGACAGCGTCTCGGGATTCGCCAAATTTTTGCCTGGAATTGGTGATGCTGTTGAAGGTGCGGCAACGGCGGTGCGTACGTCGATGGGCAATGCGGCTTTGGCACTGTCGCAATTCAAGATCGACCAGGAAAAAACAGCTCGGTCCGTGGCGGAAGAGAATGCCAAGATCATCGAGAGCCAGGACGATGTCGCGACGTCAGCCGAGACGACCACGACCCGTGTGGCGGCGGCGCACGCCGCCATGTCCAAGTCATTCGTCGACCTTACTGGCAACATCAAGTTTGAGACGGAGGAGCAGTCGAAGGCGTATCAGGAGCTTCAACAGGTACATCGAGACGAGTTTTTGAAGACCGCTGAGGCGATTGAGGCAAATGCCGGCGACATAGAAGAGGACTTCAAAGACTTGGATAAAATTGCAGACGAAGAGCTGTCCAGTTTGATTGACAGCCTTGAGCCCCTGCACGTCGATAACGGTCCGCTTGACTTGGTGGGCAAGAAGCTGGGGCAGATCGGCAAGGATGCTACGTCGTCAATTGGTGACATAAAGAAAGCTTTCACGGGGGAGGGTGGGCTTCTCAGCGCGATAGACGGTATCAGTGGTGGCATCGGCGGGCTCATCGGATCGCTCGGTGGTGGCGAAGGTTTGGGCGGCGTGGTATCCGGCCTTGCTTCGGTGGCCTTTCCTGGGCTGGGCGTTGCCATTGGGGCGGTTTCGCCTGTTTTAGACGCGCTTGGCGTCAATGTGACGAGGATAGTCGGCAATATTGGCAACGCCATTTCAGGAGTCGTGTCAGGAATCTTTGGCATCGGCAAAAACGCCCGAAAGCAAGCGCGCGAGATGGAAAAATTCGTCGAGGCGTTTGAGGCACTGGGCATCGATCCGACAGGCGACTTGACGTCGCAGGAAGAGGCGTCCATTCGAGCAATTCTCACGCCTTTTCGGGTACGCGGCATTTTGTCGGCGGAAGAGCTGCTGGAAGCCGTGGGGTTGTCTGAGTCGGACATCGTGCTTGACCTGGAGGACGTGCTGGAAAATATCTTGGACCCAGCGAATCTCGCTGTCAGGGCGCCGACAGCGACGGGCCAGCTCTCGACGCTTCTGCAGGACGCGCTTCGAGGCGACTCGGCACTGAACTCTGTCGCCACCGATTTCGGCGTCGACGTCTTTGACCTGATCGATCGAGCATCGGAAGTACTCGGCGTTTCGGTACAGGACGCGGCGCGTGACCTGTACCGTCGCACCGGCATCATTTTTGGTGATCTGGGCGACGATTTTGTTTTTGACTTTGACCCCTCTGGATCTGGATCCGGAGTTCAGGATATCGATGACCTGACCGGTATCGATCCCTTGAAGGGCCTGCCAAGCGTCAGCGATCTTGTAGGACCGATGCCGCCCGTAAATTTGGGGTCTGGCGGCTCATCTGGATCAGCCGCACGCACGGATCAGACCATCATCATCAACATTGACGGCCAGAGAATGGCGCAGGTGATGATGCCAGCTATCGAACGCGAAATCGAGGTCAACGTGTTGTAATGGCCTATACGGTTGAAAATAGCGCGGGAACATCGCTTCCGGTGAAGGCCGGGAGCTTGTCGTTTTCCGACACGATCAACCGCCGTGGAACGATGACGTTTGTGTCGGAGGTTATCCGCTTCATCGAGACGGAAAGCGGCGGGTACCTGGAAGCCGAGGGCGGCGGGATCATCAAGAGCGTAGGGCACAACCCACCGATCGAAGTGGGTCAGGACATCTACGTCAAGGACGGGGCGACGACTTTGTGGGGCGGGACGGTGGAGGAGTACACCGAGACGGATGTAACGGAGGGGTCGGTCACTCACAACCGCTTCACATATCGCTGTATCGACTTCGACCATCTGGCTTCCCGTAGGCTGGTAGCGGCGTCCTACACGGACATGAGTGCGGGCGCGATTGTTGAGGCTGTCCGAGCCGAGTATCTCGCTGACGATGGAATCACGGCCGGGGGGATCGTCGAGGGGCCGAAAATCGTGTCCATCAATTTCAACTACGTCACTCCCGAAAGCGTATTTGGCGAGCTCACTCAGATCACTGGCTATACGTGGTATATCGACGTTGACAAGTCGCTGAACTTCCTGCCCCGTGACCAGATGCTTTGTGACTGGTCGATCACGGACGGGAGCCGACCGTACCGAAGTATCTCGATCACGAAAAGCCGGAGTAAGTATCGAAACACACAGTACGTCCGGGCCGGATTCGATTTAACCTTAAGCCGCGCGGAATCGAAAGACGGCGACGGCGAGACGCGCGCGTTTTTGCTCGAATACAAGGTTGGTGCGGCCCCGACCGTGACGGTGGACACGGGCGGTGGGGCTACCGCCAAGACCGTTGGCGTGCTCGGCGTTGATCTCGCCAAGCAGTTTTACTATTCCATTGGCTCAAACGTCATCAGCCAGGACCCGTCAGAAACTGTGCTTTTGAGCGGCCATACGCTGGAGGTGACGTACCAGGGTCAAGTGCCGATTTTGGTCAAAGTAGAAGACGAGGACGAGATTGCGGACCGCGCGGCGGTGGAAACTGGGACAGGCGTCTACGAGAGCGTGGCTCAGGATTCGACCATCAACGACGACGAAGCCGCAACCGATCGAGCGCTTGGATTTTTGACGCAGTATGGGGCGATTCCGGTGGTCGTGAGCTACGAGACAGACACGTACACCACGTCGGGTTGCATACAGACGATCAGTCTGACGGACCACGGGCTGTCAGGTGGATACCTGATCGAGTCGGTCGACGCTCGGGACCGTGGCGACGGCGAGCTTCGCTACCGCGTGAAAGCCCTGTCTGGCCGCGCCGTTGGCGGATGGGCCGAATTTTTCCGCTCGCTGATTGCTCAGGGCAAAGATTTCGTGATCCGCGAAAACGAGGTATTGATTATCTTGCGGAATACGAGGGATACGGTTACCGTATCTGAAAGCGCGGTTGCGGCAACATCTACAGGAGATGCGGTTTGGAACACAGATGAGTGGAATTTTAGCGTATGGGGATGATGGAACGGAAACGAAAAATATCTGAACACTCCGGGATTCGCGGCTACGTGACCGTACACGCCACGCACGACGACGGGCGGGTATATCAAATACCCCAAGCAAATCTGGTAATGACGGCAGGATTTACCCGCATTGCGGCGCTGATCGCCGAAACGTCAACAGGCTTTCCAGATTACATTGCAATCGGGACAGGTACCACGGCGGCGGCAATCACTCAAACCGCGCTGGTCACGGAAGTCGACCGGAACCAGGTTGCGAGCAAAACCGATAGCGCTGGCGTCGCGACTTTCAAGGCATTTTTTGGGAAGGACGAAGCCAATGGCAACACGATTTCAGAGCTTGGGCTTTTCGACCTGCCCAGCGGCGGCACGATGTTCTGCCGATCGGTGCTGTCCAGCACGGTCGCCAAGACCAACACGATCAGCCTCACGATTACTTGGACGCTAACATTTTCTGACGGGTCATAATCATGGCAACAATCATCACGCCTGCATCGGGTCTTACTATCACGGCCACGCGGCACGCCGAGCTGAATAATGAGATTTCTAACGCGCCGAGGCATATCACGGGGCTTGATATAAGCACAGCATCCGGGCTGGATGTGTCGGTGGCGGCGGGAGTAGCGATTGTGGCAGGATACCGCATAGACATAGATGCCGCCACGACGGTGACGCTCGCAGACGATGATACCAATTACGTGTGGCTGGAGTCGGACGGCACGGTGAGCGACAACGTAACTGGAACTGCACCAACGACAGGAGCACTACTCTTGGGGACGGTCCTGACCGCGTCGGGATCGGTGTCCTCAATCAGTCACTACAACGATGCGACTCACGGCGGATACGTGCGCGTGGTGAAGCCGTCCGACGAAACCGTCAGCTCTTCCGTGACGATGCAGTCGGATGACCATCTACTTTTTGCGGTGTTGCCCCGAGAGTCGTGGGA
>Ga0210043_1002563_pt1 | contig 11792 bp, 9 predicted proteins | sample CryGeymet201501t_FD_183990 | JGI IMG/M metagenome (GOLD analysis project Ga0210043, IMG submission 183990) | Groundwater microbial communities from Crystal Geyser aquifers in Utah, USA - Crystal Geyser metaG 2015-01t (SPAdes) (version 2) | ecosystem: Environmental > Aquatic > Deep subsurface >... | reverse complement strand
GTGCGACGAGACGGGAAGGTGGGCGAAGCATCTGATCAACAAGCCGTTCCGCTACTTCTCATCGCGGGACATCCGGGATGCAGAGATGGCCGGCGCGCAGCGTGGGGAGAGCACGCTGTCCGGGCTGCAGTACATCATGGGTGACCTGAGTTTCCAGAAGCGTCAGACGGTGCGGTCGCTGTTGAGTCTGATGACGAGGCTCAACAACATGGCGAACATGGCAGAGAAGACGGCAGGTACCGTCGACTACAACCAGAACACGGGCCCCTACGCCATGCTTCACATGGTGCTGGAGGAGACGGCCTACGTCGAGGAGGTGCGTCGACAAGAGGGGTTGATCGCGATGGACGAGTCGAAGGCGGCCTTGGTACAAGAGTTGCTGAGGATCGCCAGCACGTTCCAATCACCCGTGTCTCTGTTGAGCTACATCGATCAGATGGCCATCGCCATCAAGCAAGCGAAGACCATCGGCCTCAAGGTCGAAGACGGAGCTGCGGGTTCTGAGGGCGCTGTGGTGCTATCTACAGCGCACTCATGTGTACACCCAGAGACGTTGGTAGAAGATGAAGGCGGCCTCCGAGAGATAGAACGTATCCCCAAATTTGGAAGGATCGCTACGCCATTTGGCGTGCAAGAGTACGTGGACAAATTCAGCTATATTAATGTCCCCATGCTAGAAATACTAGCAGAGGGCGGCTACGAGCTGGATGTTACAGACTCGCATTACATGATGAGTTGGGATGGGAGAAGGTACAGACCAAAGCTGTCTAGTTTGTTAGCTGAAGGCGATTGGCTGCGTTTGCCTTTGGGTCTGGCTATAGACAGGAGTTGTTATATGGCATTGCCTGCGCTCCCGAGTGGAGACGTCAGAGCAAGATCGCACCGCACGCCGAAGTACTGTACGGAATCAATGGGGGAGTTCTTGGGGATGATGGTAGCAGATGGCACTGTCTTCCGAGGTGGATTCCGCCTAGGTAAGCACTATAAGCCTAGCATATCTCGTTTCTGCGATTTGGTTTGTGAGAATTTTGGGATCAGGACTACGCCAAATAGGCCTACAGACAAGAAGCATCATGATAGCATGTGGACAGCCGAAGTGCGCTCCACCAGGCTATCAGCTTGGCTGTTGAGCCTTGGTGGGCTAGGTCCTAGTAGGAAAGATGTGCCTTCAATCATCTGCCAATCTCCGCTTAGCGTGCGTGCGGCGTTCATCAGGGGCATATTCGAGGATGGTACAGTCAATGATCAGAGAGGCGTGATTGACCATGTAGCAATATTCACTAAGTATGCACGCATAGCAAAAATGCTACAAGTAATGCTACTGCCTTTCGGAATCATAAGTAGACGCTTCGCTAGCCAGGGCGGATGGCGCATCGATATACCCGGAGTGCATGTTCATACATTTAGGGAGGAGATAGGTTTTTCGTGCAAGGAGAAGCAAGAACGCTTGCTTAGTGGATCTTACAGAAACGGCGATAGGATGTACAGTGCTCCGGTGAGCTACAGTGAAGCTGGGCAATTGCGGCATCAGTTCAGCAAAAACAATGGAAGGCTACAGGGTCATCTTAGTAGAGAGACTATAGAGAAACATGGGGGGGATTTGCTAAAGAAGCGTCTGGCATACCACCATGTTCGCATCAAATCTATAAGATCGCATATGGGCCCTGCGATGTGCGTGGAGGTACCGAATGGGGGGCGTTTCCTACAGAACGGATTTGACGGGTGTAACTCAAAGGGACTTCAGTGGCAGTACGTCTTCATTGCCAGCGTGGACCAAGGCGTGTTCCCCTGCGAGTGGGCCGAGTCCTACGACGAGGAAGTACGCCTGTTCTACGTAGCACTGACACGCGCTGCTGACAGATGCTACGTCACGATGTCTAAACCGCCTATGCATAGCACCACCAGCGATAATAACGATAATGATGAGGTGGATGGCGGGCCTGTATACTCTACGTTAGTGACTGCATTGCGGAAAGCAATTGGAGAGGAGCCATCCGGTGAAAGATGCGAAAGGGGAGAGAGAGAGTGCACCAGCACTGCTAAGCCTGAACGACATGCTGAAGTCAAAGCCAGATCTCCCGGTCAGCATGGGAACGGGGATCCGAATGCAGGTACAAACAATGCCAGTGATGGAGCAGGCGATGCACCGCTGGCTTCAGATCTTGAAGGCGGTAGAAACCGTGACGGGCGTGTCCCCGTCAGTGTTCATGTCGAACGCACGTCTTAGGCGAGAGCACCAAACAGCAAGACGGCTGGTTCTACACCTACTAGGAGGTGAGCTGCCTGAAGACCTGGTAGTCACGTGGGCAACGTGGGCGTCAAGGATCACACACAGAAGTTGGGCTTGTCTGCCCCCGCTTCAGCCCAAAGACAAGGAGACCATTGATGCTGCAGAGCGCGTGCTACGTGAGGTGAGATCTCAGTGGGATTACACGCCTGGCTTGTCACGTAGGTTGAAGGCCATGTACTGAAGTCGAAGCCAGCCATGTTTGCCAATCAGTACGAAGATGGAACGTATGGCTTGTCTGGTTGCTGATAGAACCTGAGCAGCCACTGCGCCAGGTTCTCTTCATGAGCACCGCCCTTTACTATGGACCCCATCAACAGCCTCAGATGGGTCATACCCCCCAGAGTCACATGGCAGATGAACAGCTTGTTAACGTAGAGCAGTACATGTTCTACGTACTCGTGAAAATCGACATCACCCTCATAGAGGGACAGGGCTAGCTCAACAGCTTCATGCGGCAGTTGCACTCGATGGGTCCAAGAAGTAGTCACGGAGATCATCCTCGATCTCCTGCTGCTTGGCCCTCATCATAGCCAGGTACGCATCAACTTGCGAGATTCTATCCGTGTACTTCCATGCTGATACAGTCCTACGTCTGCTCCCATCGGGTGACGTATCACGCAAGACTGTGCCCAGTTTGTCCACCACGCCCTCAGTCTGTAACGAGGAGAGTGCATCCCGCATCCGCTGGTAGCTGATCCCAGACCGGGTTGCAGCGTCAGTTGTAGTAATCGGAGCAAATACCGAAATGATCCTGCATGCTAATAGCTTGTCTGTGATTTGATACAACGAGTCCTGAAGCTTCGGGTCATGAGCTTTGAACCCGATGGTCTTGGCAGGCTCGTTGTAGATTGGGATCAAGGTTAGGAGCTTATCCTCCACGCCGTCTCGCATCTTGGTAGCTGTCACCTCGACGAGGTTTAGCTTCCCGGTGCCTCCTGATGGCGTGATGCTGCTCTTAACGAATTGAAGCTCCGAGTCCAGCCAGCCATGCCATGCACTTGTACCACGAGGCCGGCCCTTCCCGCTGACTCCTTCGTGGTGCAGGATGATGAACGTCGTCCCCCTCGCCGTGATGATGGCATCGATGGTCTTGCGGAACGGTTCTGTCTCCTTCGCAGAGTTTTCATCACCTCCAACGAAGTTGACCAGCGGATCTAGAATAACGGCCATTGGATCGATGGAGTCCATGTCCTCCAAGAATGAATCTATGTCCGCTCGATCATTGAATGTATAGCGATCTTGGCAGTAATAAAGCTGCAGCTTCTGCGGCAGGACATCGCGTGCCCGAACGATGTACTCGAGGCGCTTGCGGTTTGCGTTCAGCGTGGCCTCTGTGGAGACCAGAAGGACGCGCCCTGCCTTCTTGACCTTCACGCCAGGCAAGATGTCCATGCCACAAGCTATGGACACTGCCAAGTCAAACACGAACATCGTCTTGTAGGACGAGCCTTGCCCGTAGAGCATGACGCGTCCTCCACAGGGGATCATGTTGTCGACGATCCACGGGGTTGCATTCGGCGGGAGAGCCAGCATCTCTGCCGCTGTGTAAATTCTACGCTTGCGCCCTTCCAAAACGACTGTTTCTCGCATTGCAACTAGTCCTTGACTTTCGTCTCATTCGGTGTAGAATGATAGCAATGGACGGTCGAGTAAAGCTCTCTGAAGCAGCCAAATTGCTTGGAATCAGCCTGTCCCATGCCAAACGCCAAGCCTATGCGGGCACCTTGCCCACCATCGTTTCGGCGACTGGACGACGGTTCGTTACGGTAGCCTGGCTCAAGACCCAGGTTGGTGAGACCGTAGGCACCGGGTCTCGTTGTGCTATCTACAGTCGCGAGTCTAGCTCTGAAAACAAGGCGGCACTGGCCTCTCAGACTGACGGTCTTCGTCGCTTCGCTGAAGCCAAGGGGTGGTCCATTGTTCACGTGGTTGAAGAGTTTGGTAGCGGAGTGAACGACCAGAGAAAGCGTCTTCATCGTCTGCTCAAGCTGCGTGACTTCGATGTGTTGCTCGTCGAGCACAAAGATCGGCTCACCCGGTTTGGGTTCTCCTGGTTCGAGGTTATTTGCCCGTTCCAGATCGAAGTCGTGAACCGCGCCGAAGACAAGGTCTCTGACCTCATGGAAGACCTTGTTGCCATCTTGACTAGCTTCTCGGCTCGTCTCTATGGGCAACGGCGCGGGCGTAAGAAGACCGAAGCTGCCATCAAGGCGCTGGAAACTGAATAAGTGCAACGCTCGGTCAAAATTTCGCTGACTCTTGCTACCGTAGCAAAGCGGCGCCGGCTTGCTGCGCTCTTGCGTGAGATTAAAAGCTGCACGCAACGCTACATCAACTACCTCTGGTCCAATCCTGGACGGTTGGACGCCGCCACCTTGAATCGGATCGCGGGGGGAAGCCTCTCGTATCGCCACCGCTCCAACTGTCTCAAGGTGGCACTGGAGACCCTCTCGTCGACGCGCAAGGCGGCGAGGGCTACAGGCGTTACGGCATCCTGCCCACATGTCAACGGAGCTATCCGCTTGAGCAGCCTCGTCTGCAAGGTCGAGCCGGGCAAAGGCACCTTCGACTATGTGCTCAAGGTCTCTAGTCTGGTCAAGGGCGAGCCCATAGTCATCCCGTTCAGGAGTCACAAGCGGCTCAACTACTGGTTGGAAAAGCCTGGGGCCAAATTGCTCCAAGGCTGCACGCTTGGGGATGGTTGGGCTGCTCTCTGGATTGAGGTAGCAGATCAGCAGCCGAAGATGGGAGATGTTCTCGGCGTCGACATTGGGATCAACAAGCTGCTCGTCGACTCCAACGGAAACAGGTACGGCGTTGAAGTCAAGGCTGTCTGTGCTCGGGTTCGGCGTTGCAAGCCCAAGAGCAAGGGACGACTCCGCGCTTCCAGGGCGCGCAAAGACTACATCAACCGGGAGGTGAAGCGATTGCCGTGGGCTACTCTTGGTAGCCTCGGTGTCGAGAATCTGAAAAACATGAAGCTGGGCAAGAAGCCCGGCAGAGGAAAGACCTTTCGCAAGGCTATCGCCCCGTGGACCTATCGGCAGGTCATCGCAAGGATCGAGATGCTGGCGCAAGAGAACCGTGTTCTGCTTGTCGCTGTCGATCCCCGAAATACCTCCCGGACATGTCCGCTCTGCAAAACGGTGGCGAAAGAAAGCAGGGTGGGCGAGCACTTCTGCTGCGTGAGCTGCGGCTTTGCTGCAGATGCAGACCACGCCGGTGCAGTAAATGTGCTCGTTCGTGCTCATCCCAATTCCGGGCAGTCTATGGTCGCTCGGTGCTTTGCAAAGAAAAGCTGAACGCTACGGTTTTCAGCAACCATAGTCGTCATGATAGAATAGATGCTCCCTGGTTTGATCGAAGGCCCCTTGTCCAAAAAGCCTTCATAGCAGTACACGATGGCCTCAAGCATTGTCAATGAAAAAACACTGGAAGAGTCTGGGCACTGACTTTGTTGTAAATGATATCAAATACTTGCTGATTACCTATTGACTAGAAAAGGACAGTGGACTAGAAACTTTAGCATGGAGACCTGCAGTACCCTGACGGGCTGCTTGCTACAGCACGCATCAACAATCCCTGGGAACGCCAAGCTTGTGGCCGTACCCGGCATTGATACGCTGAGAGACCTGATTTGCATCCCTGGCGTTAGGTATGCTTCAAGCCGGAGCATTCAAGGGTGGTATGTTCCGTACGGGATTGTACTTCAGGGCCACATGCCAGCAGAGCTTAGGGACTGGGTAGTCCCAGAATGGATAGGGACTGCCACACCAGCTGGGCTCCAACTAGATGTGTATCAGATGCGTTCCTCGGCGTTCCTGGCACGAGGCGGGCCTGGTGGTGAGGGTGCCATCTTGGCTGCAGCGCCTGGTCTCGGAAAGACCATCTGTGCGCTGCAGGCACTTCGCTCCTTGAGCCTTCTAGATGAACCGGGCCTGGTCTGTGGACCAAAGAAGAGCATGGGAGCATGGATAGGGGAGGACAAGGACCCAGCAAGGTATTATGGCATTCACATCGAGCCTCTTCATGGTGAGAAGAGTGATCGTTCCATCATCTCCAGGAACAAGCATGTCTTCTGCCACTACGAGATATTGAAGAATTGGTGGAGAGAGCTATTCAGCGCTGGGCTGAAGTGGATCGTATTCGACGAGATACATCTACTCAGCAACCCTTCAGCGAAGCAAACCATGGCTGCGATTGATCTGTCCATGAGCGGTACGGTGACGAAGCGCATGGGGCTGACTGGTACTCCGATAGAGAACAGCAGGCTAGACCTGTGGAGCCAGCTCAAGATAGTACAGCCCAGGCAGTGGGGCACATACCATCAATCATTCGGTATCCGCTACTGTGACGGGCGACGCGGGGCAGAACGTGATGGTGGGCATTGGTCCTACGAGGGCGAGACCAACACGGAAGAGCTGGCGTATAGACTAGCCGGTACGATATTGCGGTACGAGCCTGACGACATCCCGGCTAGAGAAATCACCTTCCCGACTGCACATCGACGCGTTGTGAAGATCGAAGGCATTCCCAAGTCATGGTGGGACGAGTACAATGGGATACTCATCAATACAGTAAAAACCACAACTGGCCCAGCTCAGCTCATGAGCTTGACAAGAGAACTGGGTGTTCTATCAGCGCTGAAGGCTCCGTATGCCGCTAGAGAAGTTGTGAGCATGTTGGCCAGGCACGATCACATCGTTGTGCTCGCGTCCAGAAAAGGTCCTGCAGCTACAGTGCACAGCATGCTGAAGGACATGTTCTTGTCTGTAGATCATGTAGTACACAAGGCTCCGCAGGTGTTTGGTCCAGCAACCGGGGACATGGACCACGATGAGCGAGAGGCTCTAGCTGATGAATTCGCTGCCTGTCCATGTGGCGTGTATGTAGCTACGCTGGGTGCTGTAGGGATGAGCATTAACAACCTGGACTGCGCCAGTGCCTTGCTGCATGCAGACCTATGGTGGACAGCGTCAAAGATCGTACAGGGGGACCGAAGGGTTCTGAGGCGTAGCAACAAGCACAAGAGCATAGAGGTGGTGTATCTACACGTCCCAAATACGGCAGATGACAAGATAGTAGACTTCATTCTCAAGAAGTCATTAGCCGCATCAGTCATTGGCAGTTCAAGCACTGAGGGTACGAAGCTCGCATCAACTCTTGGGGTGTGTGCTCCGAAGGAGCTGTCGCTCTCTGAGCTGATATGTAGATCGAAGGAGATCGCACGTGAACTTGGATACAACGGGTAATAAGACGCCATCTGTTCAGGACATCGAAGCGGCTTGGAAGCAATTTGATAACGACCTGTGCATCCCGGGGGCGAGCGCTCCAAGCCGTGGGCTGATAACGATGATCATGGGGAAGATTGGTACGTGGAAGACCACGACTGCCGCATTGTGGCCTAACCCAGTCTTTATGTCCATAACCAAGGAGGGTGGAGAAGCATCACTTGGCCAGTTCCCCCAGATCTGGGGAATGACTCCTCCTCCATCATACAACATCAGAAACATCGACATGTTCAACTTGAAGATGAACTTCTTGGTGAACAATGCCGCAAAGATGGGGTTCAAGACCATTGTAGTTGACTCGCTCACTATGCTTGTGGACATGTGGGTAGGAGAGTTGCTCGTGATGCGTGCAGCAGAGCTTGCGTATTCAAGGAAGAAGCGCATCACAGAGATCGAGAAGTTCCAGGCCATCATGGAGCAATCTGATTGGGGCAGGCTAGAAAACTACATTTGCAGGAATGTGGCAGATCGCCTACACGGGACTGGGCTTAATGTGGTGTACACGGTCCTTCTCAAGGAGAAGACGAGGACTGAGGTCGATGGGCCCAGACGTGGTGAGGCACGTGTCACTGAGACAGTGCCAGACATTCAAGGCGCCACCGCTCGTAAGATCCCATCGATGTGTGACCTGCTCCTCTATGCCAAGAAGGAACAGCGTATCGCGCAAGGTGGTATGAAGCACGCGATGGTGTACTACACAGAAACCCCACCAGGTGACACGATGATCGAGCTGAGGCATCGATTTGGCCCATGCTTCCCGGAGGGACGTCTAGTAGACCCTGAATACGGCGATTGGATCCCCACATTCAGGGCAATTCAACAACGAATCGGACCATACATCCGACTCTAAACTGGCGAAAGCCAAAGCATCAACCAAGGAGAAGAACTATGGGAATGTTCAGCGTCAACCTATCAAACGTCCAGCCAGCCCAGCGAGGGCTCCCAGCAGGGGAGTACGTGTTTCGCGTGACGGAAGCGGACCACAAGCCAGTGAAGGACCCGAAGGTGCCAGGCACCATGCGAGCGTCGTATCGCTGCGAGGTCGTGCAGGACCTCAAGGGCGACACCACGTTGCAGGGGAAGTCCATGTGGCATGGCTTCAACGAGGACGATACTGGCGCTCCGTATTTCGTGGCGTTCATCGGTGCATGTGGCGTGCAGCCACAGAATGGATCCGTCACCGATGACATGTTGACGGGCAAGTATTTTGTAGGCCGCGTGTTCGTCAACAACGCAGGCTATACGAACATCACGGGTGAGCGCGCTCTCGATGGGAGCGTAGCTCAGACCGGTCAGCCCCGGGGCATGCAGGGCGGTGGTCTCCTCCAGAACAGCGGATTCGGCCAGGCCCCCCAGCAGAACTTTCAGCAGAGCTTCCAGCAGCCGATGCCTCAGCCGATGCCTCAGCCTGGCCAGTTCCCTCAGCAGGGAATGCCCCAGTCACAGCAGATGCCTCTGCAGGGGTTTCCCCAGCAGGGGCAGCCATACGCCCCTCAGCAGCCGATGCAACAGAACTTCCAGCAGTCGATGCCTGGCCAGTTCCCTCAGCAGGGAATGCCCCAGGGCTTCCCTCAGGGGCAGCAGATGCCTCAGCAGCAGATGCCTCAGCAGCCGGGACCGCTTCCGGCGCCGGCTCCCCCTCCTGGGAACATCACTGGGCAGAAGTAGCTTGATGTGGGGCCAGCACTGGGGTTGAACTGCAGGTCTCCACCCTACCAGCCAATCCCCAATGCTGGCCCCCTTTTCCTAGAAATTAAAAGGCTAATAGCCTTCTATGAAGGCTAGCAAAGCTCAAGGAATACATCTGTCAATGCTCACCAGAAGGCACATGCGAGATGCGGGATAATAGAACCTACGAGGGACTGGACAAAGCCATCGGGTCACTGGTTGACGATAAGCAGAAGGCCTACGGAGACTCGTTCAACCGAGCAGGCGATGTACTACGAAGCTTGTACCCTGATGGCATTCGTCCAGATCAATACGATGATCTGCTAGCCATTGCCAGGATCGTGGACAAGCTATTCCGTGTGGCGACACATGGCAGTCAAGACCCGATGAAGGAGTCTCCTGGGAGAGACATCGCTGGATACGGGCTGCTGATGGCAAATCGGCACGAGCAAGCCAAGGGGGTAAGGACATGAAGGTCTACATAGTAGACATCAATATCCCGTTCAACATGGTAGTGATTGCTAACAATGAGGATGAAGCACGAAAGACAGCTGAAGAGCACGTGGAGGCCGAGCTTCGGGTGATCGACGCGAGCTACGAGGCTATCATCGGCAGACCCATGGAGATCACCAAGGCCCCGAGCGAATGGGAGGATTCGGCCCCATATGTCTCTCCATCAATAGCAAGAGACGAGTTGAAGGGGCCAATGTATATGACAGTTCTACAATGGATAGAGAAGCTAAAGAGGCCGTGACTAGAGACACTAAGGCAACAGTATGAGCTTTGGGCAATACAGACACTGCTTGCTATCTACGCCCCCAGCATGCCAGCAGTGCCCATTGGCTGGGAGCAAGGTAGTCCTCCCTGATGGTCCTGTACCAGCTCCCATTGCCATCGTAGGGGAAGGGCCCGGTTGCGTACTACCTGGAACGTACTTAGCAGATGCCGAGCAAGCAGTATCCCCTGTTGTATTCAATATAGACTCCAACAATTCGTCATACGGCCCCCTTCGTACCAGAGAGCACGTGGGTGACTTCGTCACGATAAATGCATTAGGGCACTATGTGTCCTTGACACCGGAACACCAAGTAAAAGTACGAGCGACCCAGACACAGAAGGGCCATGAGCGCCGCAGGCTTGGGCAATCGCATTGGACTCCGGCCCAAAACGTAACAAAAGAGCACTTCTTGGTCGTGGATAGGCGACCAGTGCTTAAGGCCGTGATTGCATATATAGACACTTCAGGCTACGAGGCGGGGCGCGCTGCATACAGAGGGGGAATTGTAGACCACATTCCATGCGACGATCTGACCGCAATTGCATTTGGACTGCTATTGGGTGATAGCAGTGCGCCTGCAGTAGCAACAGGCACTGTGCGTTGGCATCTATCAGATGGGTATAAAGAGCAGTTTGTTAGCACTGTTAGGTGTTTCATAGAGAGACTCGGTGCGTCCTGCACGATAAAACGGAGTGGGAAGCACATAGACATTGCAGCATACAGCACAAAGCTGTCGGCGTTCGTAAATGACAATTTCTATACGTGCCCCCCAGGGTCACGCACCTCAGGCAGCTGCAAAAAGATACCGGATTTTGTGTGGCTAGCTGGCCCTAGGTTCGCATCTATGTTCCTATTCGGATGGTACGGAGCCGATGGTAAGCATCTTAAGGCACTGAATAAGGGAGCTGGGATATCAACAGTGTCTAGGACAGCGTTAGCACAAGGCGTAGATCTGTACATTCGCCTCGGGGTCATCCCGTCCATTAGGGCAAATAGACCAATAGGCAAGGCCAAGCAGACCTGCTATGACATGTTCATAGGTAACTCATTGATCAAACAACTGGATTGGCCGCTTAGAACACATAATAGGGGAGTTAGGCGACTATACCAAGAAGATGCAGACGGGTTCTACATCCCAGTATCTAAGACTGAACGCGGTAGCTACAGCGGACCGGTCTATGATCGTTCTGCACCGGATGGGAAATTGCATGTTCCGTTCGTAATACACAACTCAGAAGAGGTCAGGGAGGGGATAGGCCTGGTGGGACCAACAGGCAAACTCATGTGGATATTGGCTGGGTCTGTGGGGCTGAAGCGCGAGATGTGCTGGGTCAGTAACTCTACGCTTTGCGCGCCCAAGCGGGTGAAGCTAGCATCAGGAATGGTGTTGAGCAAGGAACGCGTGAAGGTACTATCTGTAGCAGCATGCCGGCAGAGATTGATTGACGAGCTCAAAGCAGTAAACCCTCGTGTCACTATCCCCCTGGGCAACTTCGCGCTGTGGGCGCTAAGTGACTTGCCCAACGCAAACATCACGAACTACCGCGGGGCCGTCATGAACCTGGACCTGGAGCGCTTGAGCTGGCAGGTCAGAACGGGGAACGTAAACTTGACAGCGCCTCATGAACGAAAGAAGTAAGAGTCATTCTTAGATGGCCTACATGGTCCCATGCGTACATCCTGCTTACATCCTCCATGATGGAAAGCCAATCGTTGACTACATCAGGCTAGATCTGGCCAAGGCCCTACGTCTGGGGATGGGAGG
>Ga0210043_1002561_pt1 | contig 11794 bp, 10 predicted proteins | sample CryGeymet201501t_FD_183990 | JGI IMG/M metagenome (GOLD analysis project Ga0210043, IMG submission 183990) | Groundwater microbial communities from Crystal Geyser aquifers in Utah, USA - Crystal Geyser metaG 2015-01t (SPAdes) (version 2) | ecosystem: Environmental > Aquatic > Deep subsurface >... | reverse complement strand
CGAGAAAAACCTTTCTGCTTCATTTAAAAGAATGTGAGTTTCGCTATAATCATAAACATGATATACTCGAATTATTAAAAGTAATTGTTAGCTATTAGCTAGTCTAGAGCCTTTGTATATTATTATAAAGGGAATCAACCTCTTACACCAAATATAGGAACCTTTGTTATCTATGAAGATGAAAAAATAGCACCATCCTACGCACAAGCAGAAGATACACCAATGACAACAGAGGAACCAACAACTCCTTTTCCAATAGCTATTATGGTGCTTACTTTTGTCAGTGGAGTTCTTATTGGTGTTTTGATCCGGAATATGATGGTGGGCGTGCGTGACCCTAATGTGAAAGAGAAAACCAACATGGGTGAAGAAGAGAATGTATAGAGTTGTGATAGTTATCTTTACGTATAGAGTATGAAGTATGTAGTTTCAACAACATGGCAATAATGCTACCATGGTGGTGTACTAATAAAATATATACATTATGTCCGAATCATTACAGAGTATTGCAAAGCAACTTGTCGCAAAGAAAAAAGGTATTCTTGCTGCTGATGAAAGTAATAGCACTGCAGGTAAGCGCCTCTCTGCTATATGCATGGAGTCAAATGAAGAAACACGCAGGCAATATCGCGACCTCTTTCTTTCTGCTGATGGTATTGAAGAGTATCTCTCTGGTGTGATTCTCTATGATGAAACGTTGCGACAAAAAGCAAACAATGGTATGTCATTTGTCGAGATGCTTACGAGTAAAGGTATTATTCCTGGCATTAAAGTGGATATGGGTGCAAAGGATTTTCCAGGGTTTCCTGAAGAGAAAGTAACCGAAGGGCTTGATGGACTTCCTCTTCGCATGAAAGAGTACTATAGCCTCGGTGCACGTTTTGCAAAATGGCGAGCGGTCATTCGTATTAACAAAGACATACCAACAGATGAATGTATTCATGTTAATGCAATACTACTTGCACGTTATGCACGCATTGCACAAGACGCATCGTTGGTTCCAATTATTGAGCCAGAAGTTCTGTTAGAAGGTGATCATGATATTCAGACCGCAGAAGAGATAACCACAAAAGTTGTTTCAAGTGTATTTTATCAATGTACACGATTACGAGTAGACCTTTCAGCTATTATTCTTAAAACCAGTATGGTGCTTGCAGGGAATGCGTGTGCCGTACAACCGAGTGCAGAAGAAGTCGCAGAAGCAACTGTGCGCATGTTGCGAAAGAGTGTACCTGCAGAAGTGCCTGGTGTTGTCTTTTTGTCTGGGGGGCAGTCCGCAGTAGATGCAACAAATCACCTTGATAAAATTGCCGAAAAAGAACCACTGCCATGGGAAATTGCTTTTTCATATGCACGTGCGCTTCAGGGTCCGGCGCTTGATGTGTGGCAAGGTAAAGAAGAAAATATTGCATCAGCACGAGAAGTTTTTATGAAAAGACTATCGCTGAATCAGCTTGCAGACGAAGGGGTGTACGAAGTTGATATGGAAGAATGCGCATAGGTATGCTACATTGGCAGTAATGTTTATTGATCAACTACAGGAAATAATTGCACACGCACTTCAAAAAGAAGGTTTGTCGGTACCTGCCGGCACTATTACTCTAGAACATCCAAGTACACTTTCTCTTGGCGATTTTGCAACAAACGTTGCACTTATTCATGCAAAAGATACACAGACAAATCCACATACATTCGCCGAAAAAATTGTTGCACATATTAATGGCATGGATATTCCTTTTTTATCACGCATTGAAGTTGCAGGACCTGGATTTATAAACTTTTTTCTTTCAACTACTTTTTTTGCATCAAAAATAGAATCAATCCTTGAGAACAAAAGTGAGTACGGTTTACATAATATTTTTGGTGGTAAAAAATTCATGATTGAATATACCGATCCAAATCCGTTTAAGGAGTTTCACATCGGACATCTTATGAGCAACATAATCGGTGAGGCACTCTCACGGCTCTATGAGTTTGCTGGTGCAGAGGTGATTCGCGCAAGTTATCAAGGGGACATGGGACTCAATGTAGCACAAGCGATTTGGGGTATGAAGGAAGAGTGGAAGAATATGCCACTTCCCGACGCGCCGATTAGTGAACGTATTCGCTTTCTCGGAGCAAGCTATAGCAAGGGTGCGCAAGCATATGCTGACTCTCCCGAAATAGCAGATGCAATTCGCGAAATAAACAAGAAGGTATTTGCGCGAAGCGATCAGGATATCAATCATCTCTACGATACAGGGCGTAGTTGGAGTTTGGAGCACTTTGAAGAGATTTATTCAATACTCGGGACGCGTTTTGACCACAGCTATTTTGAGAGCGAGGTGCAAGAGATTGGTGTTCGGCTGGTGCGTGAAGGCCTTGCGCGCGGTGTGTTTACTGAGAGCGAAGGAGCGGTTGTGTATCGTGGCGAGGATGATGGATTACATACGCGTGTTTTTCTCAATAAAGAAGGGTTGCCGACGTATGAGGCAAAAGAACTTGGACTTGCGGAGCGTAAGGAAGAGACCGAGAAGTTTGACACGTCAATTATTGTTACTGCAAATGAGCAGAAGAGCTATATGGAGGTGGTGCTTGCCGCACAAAGAAAGCTTAATCCTGAAGCGGCGACAAAAGTTCGTCACATTACGCATGGACTCATGAAGTTGCCCAGTGGCAAGATGTCCTCACGCGAGGGGAACGTAGTTGCCGCAACCGACTTTATTAGTCGCGTGCGTGGACTGGTCTACCAGAAAATCGCCGAGCGTACTATGCCGGAGCTTCGTAAGCAAAAGATTGCAGATGAAGTAGCGGTTGGTGCAATCAAGTATTCAATTCTGCGACAGGCGATTGGTACGGATATTGTTTTTGATTTTGAAAAGTCCATTTCCTTTGAGGGTGACTCAGGACCATACTTGCAGTATAGCTATACGCGCGCTCGCTCGCTTCTTTCTCGCGCCGCAGAAGAGATGCCACGTGCGCTTACGGCAGGGCTTCCGGAAGGGTGGGAGGCCTCTCCGCTTGAGCGTTTGCTCGCGCGCTTCCCAGAGATAGTAGAGAATGCGGCGCGAGCGCACGCACCACATACGATAGTAACCTATCTCACCGAGCTTGCGAGCGCATTCAATTCATTTTATGGAGAAGAAAAAATTGTCGGCTCTCTTCATGCACATGCTCCCTACAAAGTGGTGCTTACCTACGCGTTTGCAACAGTCATGCAAAACGGACTTTATATTCTTGGTATTCCGGTTCCGGAGGCAATGTAGCAACGCGGAACTATGCTGAGCTAACGCGGAATTTTTATGAAAGAAGAACAATATTTGTATCGGTATACCTCAAATGGAGAAAAGACGTTTTCTGTAGGGAGGCGTTTGTTGGATGATCAGCCAAAAGAACTTGTTGATAGGGTATTGACTGTGGTTAAGAGCCTGTTCAAGATCTCGCGTCCGAGCAAAACGATACAATTTCGAGCGAAAAACAAGCTGGAGTCCGAGCCATATCGAGATATGGTGAGTGCGAAGCGAAGTTTTGTAGCCGAATATTGTATCGTTTTGACGGGCGAGCTTTAGTTTTAGCTGTATTTCAGCGTCGAGATATTGAACAGGCTCTAAGATACCGAATTCGATACATCTTGGAGATAGTTCATTTGACTGTCGATAAGTGGTGGTATAGGCGACACGTCATACATTTTCGGAACCCGTCGAACGGCAACCTGTATGTCCGTTACCTGTGTTGGAACGATGGCGAACTGAACCAGAATTACAACTGGCTTGACAACGACTGGAATCGTCAGCATCCGTCGACTTCCGTCGCAAATCTTTTTATTTCTCTCCCACAATTATTTATTGGGAGAGTTTTGTTTTATAAGCTGTCCGTTCCAGCCGCCAAGCTGTTTGCCAACCTCTTCCAATTTCTCGGAGAGCACGATGTATTTCTTGGTATCTATTGATTTTGATTCCCAAAGAACAAGTAAAAGCACTTTTGCTGTATCTAACTTGCGAATCGCGAGTCGCACCCACGGTGCTTTTTCTTCTTTTTTTAAGAATGCCGCTCCGGATATCGCTTCTATTGTTTCAATAAAAAGAGAGTCTATCCGATTTCCGAGCGAGTACTTTTGCGTTTTGGGTATAAGTTCGTGGTAGCTGTGCCACAAGAGATATGTCGATTTGCATTTTTCAAGCACTGGTAAAATTGTTCGGGGGGGGGGTGGTACTCTTATGTGAATGAGAAAAATCCTGACTCATGCATATGAGAATATCATATCAATGGAAAATTTGCTTGAAGCGTGGAAGGAATTTAAGCGAGGAAAAGGGAAGAAGGAAGGCGTTCAAAGATTTGAGCTTCGGCTTATGGAATACCTCCTTGCGCTTCAAAGCGATTTGAGAAAAAGGACATATCAACATTTTCACTACAAACACTTCAAAATTTCCGACCCCAAGCCCTGCGACATTCACAAGGCGAGCGTGCGAGATCGGCTTTTGCACCACGCTATACACCGAGTGCTGTACCCGTTCTTTGATCGGAAGTTTATCTCTGACTCATACTCGTGCAGAGAGGGGAAAGGGGTGCATAAAGCATTAGACCGCTTTCGGGATTTTGGAAGGAGCGCGTCATTTAATCACACCAAGACCGTGTATGTTCTCAAATGCGACATTCGAAAGTTTTTTGCCAGTATTGACCATTGTATTTTAATGAAAATCTTGGAGAAGCATATCGCATATACGGATACCTTACGGCTTTTGGAGAATGTTACCCACAGTTTCCATACGAGCGAAGGCAAAGGACTGCCTCTTGGTAATCTCACCTCGCAACTTTTGGTAAACATCTATATGAATGAATTTGACCAATTCGTGAAGCACAAACTCAAAGTGAAATATTACATACGCTATGCCGATGACTTTGTTGTTTTAGACCAGGATAAAGAATATTTGAGTGAGTTACTGATTAAATTTAATGAATTTTTATCAAAACGTTTGAAATTATACCTGCATCCCGACCCGCCTACGCTGAGGCTTCGGCGGGCAGGCAAAGTATTCATAAAAACTCTCGGTTCCGGAGTTGATTTTCTCGGTTGGGTACACTTCCCAACACATCGCGTTTTGCGAACGGTGACGAAACGGCGAATGTTTTCGAGGGTAAATGAAAAGAATGTATCGTCGTATTTGGGATTATGCGGGCATGGGGATGCGCATAAAGTTGAAGATATTGTGTTACGACGATTTCACAATAGTCACTGATCCTGTAGTGAACTTTGGCGAAGCTATAGATGTCCGCGCCATGCCCTAAGGACATTATGAATCGCCACAGCTTACTACGGTCGGGGAGTAAGTAGCTTTACTCACACCCGTAAAAACGCTATTATCTTTCTATACAGCGTTTTTCTATGTCTGAAAATACCGAAGAAAAAAAGAAAAGTGATATAGCCGTACGTGAGGATGAGATACTTTCATTCTGGCAATCGGCCAATATCTTCAAAAAGACTATTGAAAAAGATGCGCCACAGGGCGAATTCGTCTTTTATGATGGTCCACCATTTGCGACAGGACTGCCTCATTTTGGACACATCCTGCCAACATCAATTAAAGATGTTATTCCGCGATACAAGACGATGCAGGGTTTTCGGGTACAGAGGCGATGGGGATGGGACTGTCACGGACTACCTATTGAAAACTTAATTCAAGATACGCTTGGTTTGCGTAGCAAGAAAGATATTCAAGAATACGGTATTGAGAAATTTAATAATGAAGCACGCAACAATGTGCTTCGTTATCGTGATGAATGGAAAAAGATTATTCCTCGACTTGGCAGATTTGTTGATATGGAAAATGATTACCGCACTATGGATGCGTCTTTTATGGCATCTGAGTTGTGGGCATTTAAAGAAATCTACGATAAGGGGTTGTTGTACGAAGGATACAAATCAATGCACTATTGTCCACATTGTGAGACGCCACTTTCTAATTTTGAAGTAAATCAAGGATATAAATACATAACTGACATTTCGGTTGTGGTGCGACTGCCACTTGTAGATGAAGAGAACACATCACTGTTAGCATGGACTACAACACCGTGGACATTGCCAGGAAATACCGCAGCGGCCGTCAACAAAGATGTAGTGTATGTATGTGTTGAGTCTGATGGTGAAAAGTTTATTCTTGCAAAAAAGAAGCTTAGTGACGCTGGGTTAGGTGATGCAAAAATATGTGATGAGTTTCTTGGGAGTGAGCTTATCGGTAAGAGATACACACCGCCATTTGATTATTTTCTCAATATAATAAAAGAGAATGTAGAGAATGCATGGCGAGTGTACCATGCACCGTACGTGTCTGAAGAAAGTGGTACGGGTATTGTGCATCTGGCACCTGCATTCGGAGAAGAGGATTTGGATCTTGCAAAAGAGCATGCAATTCCCTTTATTCATCACGTAGATTTACAAGGTGCCTTTGTACCTGACGTAAAAGATTTTGCTGGACACATAGTCAAACCAAAAGATACTGACGACGCAAAAGATGCACATCAAATGACTGATATTGAAGTAATAAAAAATCTTGCGCATCGTGGTATTTTATTCAAGAAAGAAAAGATTGTTCACTCGTATCCGCACTGTTGGCGTTGTAACACACCTCTACTCTATTATGCAATGAGTTCGTGGTTTATTGCAGTGTCAAAGATGCGTGATGCGCTCGTCAAAGAAAATGCGGGCGTGAATTGGATTCCGCGGGAAATAGGGGAAGGGCGGTTTGGTAAATGGCTCGAAGGCGCGCATGACTGGGCTATTTCACGACAGCGATTTTGGGGAACACCACTTCCTATTTGGAAGTGTGATACAAGTGCACAGGTGGATGTACTTGGTTCGGTTGACGATATAAAAGCAAAAACAAAAAGCACCAATACGTATTTCGTGATGCGTCATGGTGAAGCAGAAAATAATACGTTACGTGTCGTAAGCTCACATAAAGATACAGAGCATCATTTAACAAAAAAGGGAGAATCACAGATTCAAGAGTCCATTGCTTATCTGAAAGATACTAAGATAGATGTGATTATTGCATCGCCACTTTTGCGCACAAAAGAAACTGCCGAGCTTGTTGCAAAGGGACTTGGTATGAGTACCGCAGATATTGTATATGATGATCGTATACAAGAAGTACAGGCGGGTGATTTAGATGGAAAAGGCATTGAAGAATATTACAATTATTTTATTGAAGCAGATATCTTTACGAAACAACTTCCACACGGAGAAAATTATGCTGACATAAAGAGACGTATGGGAGATTGTATATATGATATTGATAAAAAATATGAAGGCAAAAATATTTTATTTATTAGTCATGAGTCACCACTTTGGCTTCTTTTTGCAGCGGTACAAGGATTAGATGAAGAAGGGTCAATGCACCTTTTTGATTCATTACATAATCCTGACGCGCCTTTTATAAAGAACGCAGAAGTGCGTGCACTTGATTTTGCACCAATTCCACATAATGCAGATTATGAACTTGATTTTCACCGACCATATATTGATGAGATCACCTACGCGTCTAAGTATGGTGGCGTCATGCGACGTATACCCGATGTGCTTGATACATGGTTCAACTCTGGTTCAGTGCCATATGCAAGTAATCAGTACACGGGTGTGCCAACAGATGATTTTAATCTTAAAACGGGGAAAGGTTTTCCTGCTGATTTTATCGGTGAAGGTATTGATCAAACACGTGGCTGGTTTTATACACTCCTTATTCTCAATACTGCGTTATTCAATCAAAGTCCATATAAGAACGTTGCGGTCAACGGCATTATTCTTGCCGAAGATGGACGGAAGATGAGTAAAAGTCTCAAAAACTACCCTGATCTCATGGAAACAGTGTATACCTATAGCGCTGATGCATTACGTTATTTTTTGATTAGCTCTCCTGCTGTGCGTGCAGAAGAAAGTGCCTTTTCAGCAAAAGGTGTTGATGAAGTGATGAAGAAATTACAAATACGTTTAAATAACGTACTTGCATTTTATAAGTTATATGACACAGAGTGTGCGCATGATGCGTCCTCAGAAAGCACACATATTTTAGATAAATGGATTTTGGCGCGTTTGTATACATTGTTAGATACGATGACACGTTCACTTGATGCATATGAGCTTGATCGAGCTTCGCGTCCAGTTGCGGATTTCATTGATGATCTTTCAACATGGTATATCAGACGAAGTCGAGACCGCTTTAAGTCAGAAGAGCGAGCGGAAATGGTACAGGCATTACAAACACTTCGTTTTGTTTTAAGAGAGTTTTCAAAATTACTCGCGCCAATTATGCCTTTCATGGCAGAGCATATATTTCTTGCGGTGCGCGCATCAGATGACGTAGAAAGTGTGCATCTTACAAAGTGGCCAGACCCTGTCCCTGTTGATGGAGCTCTATTAGAGAGTATGGAGCTCGCGCGTTTATTTGTTACAAAAGCACTTGAAGAACGTGCCAAGCATAATTTGAAAGTGCGTCAGCCACTTGCATATATTACGTTGAGAAAAAAAGAGAAGGATGCATTACCGCCATATTGGAGTGACATTGAGCCGATTATTCTTGATGAGGTAAATATAAAAGAAATATACTATCAAAACGATGAAGATGTTAAAGATGTTGTATTTGATGGCATTAATATTGTACTAACACCAGCACTCAAGGAAGAGGGAATAGTACGTGATATGATTCGTGCCATACAAGAAGCACGAAAAAATGCAAAGACGAATCCACTTGATGCTGTCATTCTTTCTGTTGTGACAGGAGATGACGGGTCTCGTTTTATTGAAAAAAATAAAGAAGCCCTTATAAAGGGTGCGAACTTAAAAGATATCCTTCTCAAGGAAGGTGAGGGGAATGTGTCTATCGGTGACTATCATTTTTATTTTTCAATAAATACTACACACTAAATCATTTCTGTGGTATCGTATAAACGAAATAGTAATCTAGAACATAGAAAATTAAATAAAAATTATGAAGACATACCTCTGTATGGTCTGCATATGTATATGCAGTGTAGTGACAGCACAAGTTGTTGTCTATGATGTTACGAGTGCTTCAGGTGACGAGGCAACATTCTCAGCAACTACAACGGGAAGTGGTGTTACAGCACTTGACCTCACTCGGGGCGCAGGACTTACCGCAAGTAGTGGTGTTGGCTCATTTAACTCAAAAGCATTTACGACTGCGACGAGTATTGATACTGCCGATTATCTATCATTCGGTATTCAATCAAGTACGAGTCCGGTTTCACTTGGATCGGTATCTTTGACGCTTCGTAGATCAGGCACGGGGCCAGATTCATTCTCTCTCTTTTCTGACAAAGATAACTTTGTCACAAGTATTGGAAATCTATCGCTTCCTGATGATGCAGAACATGCATTTACGGTAAACGTAAATAATTCTACATTCGCAAACATATCCGATGTTGAATTTCGTCTCTTTGGATATAATGCCGGAAGTAGTGTTGGTACGGGAAGGGTCGGTGCGCTTTCGTTGTCTGCAGTACCTGAACCCGAAGAATATGCATTTTTTATGAGTATGTGCCTTGTTGTGTGGGTAGTACAGAGACGATATAGGAAACATTCCTAATGATGTAATGAGAGTATATTGTAAGCCGGTCGCGAAGCGATCGGCTTTTTTCATTCCCAGGAAACCCCGTCCGTAACGGAGTGGAGGGTGGGTCAACGTTAAATAATTAATATCTTAGTAACACTTCTTGGGTAGTCTGATAATTAAGCCCTATATGTATTTTCTCTATATTGTAGTATGGTAAGTACTCTCTAACCGCTTTTGAATAATATGTGCAGATAGTCTGACTATCTACACATAATCTGTTTTTTTCAATTTCACCCTACAGTGACCGAGTCACAGTGAGGTGATTTTTTGACTTGTGTATAACTTGCATGGTGCCACTGAAGTATATGGGTATAATAAAAACTAATGAGAAAATTATCTACTCATTATGTCAATTTCTTGTGGCACTCTACTTTGTTTCTCCTTTGTAGTGCGGGTGTTTTGTTGGCGGTACCTATGTCGGCTGGAGCCACAACATATGTGTACAGTGCCATTAATAGCGATACGACGTGGACTGCCTCAAGTAGCCCATATGTCATTGATAGTAATGTACATATTGAAAGTGGCGCTACACTGACCATTGAAGAAGGAACAATTATCAAATTCAATGATCGTCTTAAATGTTGTGAATTGAATGTATTTAGTGGCGGGCTTGTTGCGCGTGGTACCGAAGCGAATCCAATTATATTTACATCTATCAAAGATGACTCTGCTGGTGGCGATACAAATGAAGACGGCGCGGATACGACTCCTTCTAGTCAAGATAAATGGTATTTGAAATTTGGTAGCGGTAATAGAGGGAGTATATTTGAATATGTAGAAATACGTAATTCATTGCACGGGTTAAGTCTGGAGTATACCGACATCACATTCGACAATGTGTACCTACACGATCTTTCGGACTCTGTTACTGTACGGCATGGCAATGTTGTTATGCGTAATAGTCTCGTTGCGGATGTTTTTAACGGTATTTTTGTATTGGATGAATCATCACTTATCGTAGATGATTCTGAATTTAATAATATAGCAGGCGGTGGCGTCGGCGCAGGAAATGACTCGCATATGATTATTGCAAGGAGTGTATTCAACAATGCTCCAGTAGGATTGAATCGCTCGGATGCGACTATTACTGATTCGGTGATGGAAGCGAGTGATACTGCGGGGATTCAAATGGGTGGCTCATGGGCAAATCCATATAAAGCATCAAGTCTTTCCCTCGTGAATTCAATTATTCGTAACAATACAGAAGCGGGGATACATGTGGCAGGTGGGTCGCTTACGGTGACGGGTACTGAGATTTCAGATAATGCGATTGGTGTACATATTGAAGATATGCGTCGCACTGTGTATGTATCGCTTCCTGTTTCGGCGGTGATTTCGGAGAGTGATATTTTTGATAATGCAGAGTATGGGATTGAAGCAAGTCGCGCCACAGGTGGGATAGATGCACGCAACAATTGGTGGGGAGATAATTCAGGTCCGCTTCATACAAATGAAAATCCAGAGGGAACGGGAAATGCGATTTTGGGTACCGTACTCTTTGATCCATGGGAAGGGCAAGTAGCTCCGTGTTGTTCGAGTGTTCTTTTCTTGCCAGGGCTCGAAGCAAGTAGACTATATGTACAAGGGAGTGTTCTCGAGAATCAATTATGGGATCCAAACCGCACGGCAGATGTGGAGGCACTTTTCTTGGATGAAAATGGAGACAGTATTACAACGGGTGTATACACAAGGGATGTTATTGACGAAGCGTTTGGTTTTAATATCTATAAGAATTTTATTAGTTTTATGGACTCTCTGACAGAGGGTGATGATCCAGTAATAAATGAATGGCGATATTTCCCTTATGACTGGCGGTCTGATATTCGCGATGTGCTTACGGGTGGATCATCTGTAGGGGGTGATGGAGTGTTTGAACATAAGAATCTTGTTGATGAGCTGATAGAGCTTGCGGATGGCTCGCGCACGGGTAAGGTCACTATCATTGCACATTCAAATGGCGGTTTGCTCGGTAAGCTTCTTATTTCGGAGCTTGAAGCACGCGGAAGAGCGGATCTCGTAGATAAATTTATTATGGTCGCAGTACCACAGCTCGGTACGCCGTCTGCTCTGACTGGTTTACTTCATGGTGAAGAGCTTGCACTGCCAAAGAAGCTCGGCATACTTATGTCTGAATCTTAGGCGCGCATGCTTGGTGAAAATATGAAGAGCTCATATGCACTCCTTCCTTC
>Ga0210043_1002557_pt1 | contig 11800 bp, 16 predicted proteins | sample CryGeymet201501t_FD_183990 | JGI IMG/M metagenome (GOLD analysis project Ga0210043, IMG submission 183990) | Groundwater microbial communities from Crystal Geyser aquifers in Utah, USA - Crystal Geyser metaG 2015-01t (SPAdes) (version 2) | ecosystem: Environmental > Aquatic > Deep subsurface >... | reverse complement strand
CCAAACGCGAATGATTCTCATTCGCGCTTGAGGCGCCAATTATACTTGTATAATTGCGGGCGTGTCAAGCTTTTAATTGTAACAATTTGTAACTGTTGTTTTTAGGGTAAACACCTAGAAAATAAATGCTACTAGGGCTAAAAAGCGCGGTATAATCAAGGCTTACCAACTAGGAAACCAAAATGGCTAAAAAACAATACTTTGCGATTATCGACACTGAAACCACCATTGCCGATACTGTCGCAGATTGTGCTATTGTTATCTGTGACCGAAAAGGGGTTATTTATAATCAAATGGCAGTTATTATTAAAAATGAATTTGAGAATAATTCTCTATTCTATGATATTAATGCAAAGGGGCTTTGGTCAAAAGAGTATGCACAATTCAAACATGATAAATATATTAAAATGCTTGAATCTGGGTCACGCATGTTTGCGTCTGTCGCTGCTGTTAACCGCTGGATTGCTGCTGCTATTGGCAAATATAACCCTACGCTCACAGCGTATAATCTACCCTTTGATAATTCAAAATGTATGAATACTGAAATTGATTTGACTGGGTTTTCAGACCGATTTGATCTGTGGGGTGCTGCTGTAGGCAATATCTGTAAAACAAAACAATATCGCCAATTTTGCTTAGATAATCACTTGTTTAATAATGTTACAGAATTTAAAAATATGACATATAAAACATCTGCCGAATCTGTTACAGGGTATCTTTCTGGTAGTATGACTGATGAACCGCATACTGCCTTAGAAGATATTATCGGGTATGAATTGCCTACACTTGTCAATATTCTTGCTAAAAAAGATTGGAGAAAAAAGATTTTGCCATATAACTGGCGCGAGTTTCAGGTTAAGGTAAGGATTCTTTTGTTGCAAAATAATAATAAGCCCTTCGGGGTTTATATAAAAGAAAATATGGGTATTGACCCCAAAAGATATTATATTGATTTAATATCTTCGGGCGACTGACTCTTATATAAGCACCCGCTTATATAAGCGGGTGCTTATATAAGCGGGTGCTTATATAAGCCGTTGGGGCGCCAAAATTATAACACATAATTTTGGGCCGTGTCAAGCTTTTAATTGTAACAATTTGTAACTGTTGTTTTTAGGGTAAACACCTAGAAAATAAATGCTGCTAAGGTTAAAAAATCGCTATAATAGAGTCTATGAAATACACCACTAAACAACTTTTGAAATTTGACCTATTCTGCATTCGGCACGGTTTGCGCTTTATGTCAACCGTGGAATATCGCGCAGCTTTACGTCAATTTTTTGCTAAGGAGTGAAAATGTACAATATAGATTTTTTAACCAAGGTTAGTATATTTATTCAAATCGTAGAATCTGAAATTAAATTAAAGCATAGGCCTAAAATTAAACTTCCGGATCAAATTACATTAGTCGGGGGAAAATGCTACGGAATTTGGAATTGTGAAACGTACAAGGGTAGGTTCTATCATAAAATATCTATTGCACTGGGTATGATTGAATCAGATGAACTATTATTTGCAACAGTTGCGCATGAATATGTCCACGCATGGCAATATGAATTAGGATTATCCTGCGATCATGATAATGAATCTTTTTTACTATGGGTAGAATACTTTAAACTATTATATAAGGTTGAATTATGAGAATGTATGAAGTAACTTTTTATGGCGCTTTTGCCACTGTTATTATGTTCGCTGAAACTAGAATGAGTATTAGGCGAAAATATCCGGGTATTGTAGATAAAATTTATCGTATTATTATTATTTAAGTAAATAAAAACCGCTATTAATAGCGGTTTTTATTTACCTCATATATTAGTATATGCTTATATAAGCAACTACTAATATATGGCGCCAATTATACTTGTATAATTGCGGGCGTGTCAAGCTTTTAATTGTAACAATTTGTAACTGTTGTTTTTAGGGTAAACACCTAGAAAATAAATGCTACTAGGGCTAAAAAGCGCGGTATAATAACCGCATGGCAGAGAAAAGGGAAAGTTAAAGAAACCCCACAGCTTGTGAGGTTATTAAAAATAAATTTGCAAATTGTCAAAACTCTGCTATAATAGATTCATAGACAGTAAGAAGGAACTGTTAAAAACCTTCAAAATCCTTAACTTTTTAGGAAAATCAAAATGACTACCACTGCTAAAACTCCTGTCGTTAACTATACTGCCGAGCAAACCGCTAAAATGGTGGCCGATTATGTCGCGGCCCCTACTAAAAATACTGTAGAGACTATTGCCCTTGAGCTGGGTAAGACGGTTAAATCAGTCGTTGCAAAGCTGTCGCGTGAAAAGGTTTATATCAAAGCGGCTTATGTTAGTAAGACGGGTGAGCCTGTTCAAAAAAAGGATACAACCGCTGACGCTATCGGCGCTGTTCTGAAAATGTCAGAAAATGATATTAGTTCTTTAACCAAGGCTAATAAGACTGCTCTAATTGCAATCTGGAAAGCTCTTGTAAATTCTACTTCTACTGAAGTAGAATGATTCTAAGATAATATCCGAAAGGGTATTATCTGATAAGGTAATATAACATTCTAGCTAGGTGTTTAAATCTTAATATACATTGAATACTATGGAATAGGATAATATACGGGGCTAACATATCTGTTCCAAAATACTATATACTGTAATTTAATGGTGACAAGGTTTATTTATATATTACCTTATCAGATAATAAATATCTTATTATCTAACCCCCTAACTTTTTAGGATATATTATGTTTTCAAATACTAAACTCACCCCCAATCAAAAATCTATGCTCAAAGATATTAAAGCTGATGCAAAAATTAAGGGTATTAAATGGGCTAATAATGGTGAAACTACTATTGCATATAAATATATGGGTAATACTGCGCGTTTTTCAATGGCAGTTAAGAGTCCTAATGAAAGTAAATTCCGGCGTAAAGTCGGCGAGTTTAAAGCAATTACCCGCCTAACGTGGGATGGTGAATACACTATTATGGATAAACTTGATTTTGACTATATGGTAAAATCTGTTCTATGTATTGATATTGATTCAATTTAAATAATAAATAATACCCGCTATCTAATAGATAGCGGGTATTATTTTATACCATATATAAGCATATGCATATATAAGCATATGCTTATATATGGCGCCAATTATACTTGTATAATTGGGCGCGTGTCAAGCATCTTTACATAACTTTACAATCAGTTGCTTTTTTACAACAGCATCCGGCATATACCCCTTATATCCGTATATGCTTATATACTTATATATTGCGCCAAAATTATACCACATAATTTTGGCGCGTGTCAAGGGCAAATTGGCATCTTTACATAACTTTACAAACTGTTGTAATTCTGCACCTGCTTATATAAGGCCCCACCTATATAACCCGTTACGTATATACCACCAAACAGGTCGCTGGTGCGACCTGTGCCAGTGGTAAACCTTGTATTTTTACCACCAGTGGCTGGTCAGGCTGCGCCATTATAAGTGGCTAACCTTGTATTTGTCAAGTAGATATTTCTGTACCCTACCCCCGCGGTCCACACGAGGAATTTTTTACTTGTTTTAAAATCATTTCCGGTTTATAATAGATACATCAAAAGGGGAAACTTTATAGGTGCTACGGCTTAGGGTCGAGACGTAAAGTGTTAAAACTTGTTGTTATTGAAAAGTTATATATGTAACCATAGCGGCGAAAATTCTCACTTGATCGACATAACCCGCGATGTTATAATAATTGCTTAGAGAGGGAAATAAGCGATTGAATAGAGCAAGGATAAGGATAGAAAAAATAAACTTGCCGAGCTACTCTAAACCCTGTATAATTAATCCATAAACCAAACGAAAAGGAAATATCATGACTACCGAAAAATCTGTTGTGTCGTACACCCCTGAACAAACCGCTGAAATGATTGAAGCCTATGTGGCTGTCCCCTCCAAAGCTACTGTGGAGGCTATCGCTACCAAGCTGGGCAAGACTGTGAAGTCCGTTATTGCTAAGCTCTCTCGCGAAAAGGTTTACGTACCTGCCACTGCTGCTAAGAGTACCCGTGTTACCAAGGCGGCTCTTATCTCTGCAATCGCGGTTAAGTTTGGTGCTACCCCTGAGGCTCTTGAAAGCCTGGAGAAAGCATCTAAAGATGCTTTGGAGATCCTTGCCGGCGTGCGTTGATCTCAGGGGGTGTGAAAAAATTCACTTGATTTCACACCCCAAACGCTGTATAATAATTACTTAGACAGACAGAATAAGACACACCAGCTTCCACCGCAAAAAGCATTTAGTGCACATAAACCGGAAGCCTTAGGTTCGTCGTAAGATTCTCGCAGTGCGTGGTAGGGTTAAAACGTATCCTACGTAATAGTGAACTTAGTTACGGTTCACAACGCTCCGTCTAATATAGTGGGTGGACATGAGTTTCTGACCCTAAGCTGTAGCGAACTTCATACTAAGTGCAGCTTAGCAATAAGATATTAAGTTCTTAATTGTTCCTCAGCAACAGCCCTAAGTGGGTGGCCTTCTGATGATGGTCTGACCCTAAGTCGTAGCAGGTATTACAAGGCCGGTTAAGTACAATATCTTGTGGTACCTTGCTCCAGCTTTAAACAAGACCGAAACCCCAAGACTTCGAGGTAGTTGTGCGTATCTCTCCCAAGATACCGACCGCCGCAGCTTAGGGTCAAGGTTAGTAGTCCCCGTGGTTCGCCTCGCAGCCTACTAGCAGGGCAATCAAGTCCTAATACCAAATCTACTGCCTAAGTAGTTAAACTAAGGAACTCGAGACCCAGAGTTGGTAAATTAGGTCATTCTAAATTGCTCAGCTTTAGTCTAAGTTGACCGGTTTATTCCTTAGATGAATAAACCGGTATGAGTAAAGTCAAAGAAGACTGAAAAATACAGCTATACTTCTAATTCCTGCTAGAGTGTACCCGGCTCTAGTATAAAAAGAACGCAAGTGCTATAGGTAATAGCGATACTTGTAAGTGTGTGTATGGAATCACACTAGCTATAACCCTAGGGTCGAATAAAAAGCTTTAGGTCGCCCCTAAAACTTCTACTACCACTATAAATGGTAGCTTACGTGTACTGCGATACACATGAAAGCCCCTTCACTTTATAGGTGAAGGGGCTTTAGTTTTGCTCAGACTACTCTCAAATTAGGTAGTCTGATTTTGGTAGGAAGTTTAAGCATGAGATATGCCAAAGGCATATCGCTGCGCCAAATTATACTAGTGGATAACCTTGTGTGTCAAGTATATTTTTTAAAAACACAAATAGCCCAACTATAAAGTATGGGCGAAAAAAGGCCTCGTCTACATATAAAATGGACGAAGTAGTGCAACAGTAGCGGCTAAAATAGTACAGCATCCATAACTAAAATGGACGAAGCTGTGCTACAGCTTAGGAGCTATACCATAACTAACAGAATAAGTATATACTATCTAGTAACTTCTCTTTACATCAATATTATCAGTTTGTTAAACATTTATAGATTTTGCGCAGTCCGCTTGCCCGCTTTACGAGCAATTTAGTCGATACACCTTTCTTGCACCCTTTCAGGATATTAAGCCGTACTTATTATACCATTACTACCTATTTGTTCTGACCCTAAGCTGTAGCAAAGTGTGTGATTTTATATATATATTAAGTAATACTTAATACGCTTGTTATTAGGGGTCACCCGTGGGCTCGCTTTATCCTAATACCCGGTATGAGCGTTTAACTCAGCTGAGGAATGTGGGTGTATCGCTCGTCGCTATTCGTAGCAACGTACAACTCTTTTATCTCTAATAACTTTGTACTATTTCCTAGTATCCCAATAAACTTCCGTACCTATTGCCAATTAAGGCTTCGTAGGTTGCGCTAAATATGTATAAACTACTAAACACCCGAGGGTCGTTCACTTATACACCACGTCCTTCTACTTTCATTTATCTGACCCTAAGCCGTAGCAAAGATCTCTGACCTTCATAAAACCCCTCGTTCGCAGCATATTTCTACGCTTTGTGGGTCCGCCGTATGTGGTTTCTTCCTGTCGATGTATCTATTATATCACTTACCCACCATAATGTCAAGTTAAATTTTTTCTGACCCTAAGCTGAAAAAATATACGCAAGTTATTACCCTAAGCTGTAAAAAGCCCCCTAAGCTTCAACAGCTTAGGGGGCTTTTTACATCGCTGCCAAATACGCGAGTTAGTGCCTTGGCACCGTAGTTTGCGCAGCTTAGGGACTTGGGTTTAAATTGTCTAAAAGCATGATTAATACACTTTTATTTAGTTTTTCCATGCTTTCAAGCTGTTCTACATCAACTTCGAGGATTTGTGCGATTTTTTCGATATATTCTGATTTACGCACCGGGATTTCACCACGTTTTGTCAAGTATTGCTTCTTTTTATAGATACCCATACTCGAAAGCTTGGCGATGATTGACCTTTCAGGTATAATTTCGCCGACTTCGGCACCCAAAGTCGTGCAGATGTCTCGTACACTCAGTTTTTGGTGCGTGTAAAGAAGCCCTATTTTGTCCGTTATTTCTTTAGTGTATTTCATGTTAATTCTGATCCTAAGCTGTAGCATACTGGTGGGCTTTAGTGTATTCCCTAAGCTGTAGCATACTGGTGGGCTTTAGTGTATTCCCTAAGCTGTAGCATACTGGTGGGCTTTAGTGTATTCCCTAAGCTGTAGCAAGTAACCGCTTCGCGGTAGGTGTATTCCCTAAGCTGTTAAGAGTGTTAAATTGGTTAGGCATGTTAGTTACCAGGGTAGCTCAGTTGATTTATTGAAATTAAGTCCAGTAGCTTTTGGTTTTGTCTCTACCACTTCTGAGCTGATTAGTGCATCGGGCATGGTATCCCAATTACTAGGGTCTAGAATCATATACTTAGTGCGATTCTCAGGGTGAGCACACCAGATTTGGGCGTACATTGTCTGTACATACTCTGGTAGATGAGAAATACAGCTATTACCGTACAGCTTAACAGTGGATACCGGGTTACGTACGGTACCTGCTTTAGGCCCTGTTTTTACCTTTAGGCCTTCTTCCCTGGCATGAATAATAGCTTCAACTGACGGCTTAGGGTCAAGTTTTTCGTCCCACAACATAGCCATAGCTAGCTTAGGGTTTACAATACCTATAATTTCCTTTCTATACCAGTGGCGATACGGAATACCCTTAACTAGCTTAAAAGCGTACATAACTAGAGGCACTAAGGCACAGAAGTTTTTGCCCGGTCCCATATACTGCTTCTCTAAGTAGTGGGATTTATTATCGTACATAATAAAGTATAGAAGCCCTCGACCCTCAGCTGTAGCGTACAGCTGCTTGTAGAAGGCTTTAGCAGAGATAAGCCCATCTTTAGTACCTGCTTTATATGCTGCCTCCGCCACTATGTGGTTGTAGTCTTCACCTTCTACAGTGGATAGCTTGAATGAGCTAAAATAGGTAACTAGTAGTGCCATTAGCTGAGTACCTGTATTCTTAAGACCGTTATTAGCACAGAACGCCTCTAGAATATCTGAAGTGGCTTTCTGCTTGATATCAACAACCTGATACATATTTAGTACCGGGTAAGGGACCTCATCTGAAGCGTTTCCCTCATAAGACCCACCTTCAGGGTTTAGAGAGGCGTACCTGCGTTCTAGTGCCTCAACTTTTTCATTATATGCATCTTCCAGAGCTGACTCTACCTCTGCTTTAGCAATTTGAAAGGCACTATCGCAGTTCTCTGCTAAAGCGGCCCAGTCTAAGTCTCTCCAGTTAGAGATTCTAGTAGAGTATGCGGAGGATTTAGGGATTTTTCCACCCCAATTACCACTAGCAGGTGTGTCCCATGATTTAAATGATTTAGTTGCCATTGTTTTCCTTCTGACCCTAATATACCCACTTCGTGAGTACGTAGTTGTAGCAGTTTTAGCGGGGTCAAGACTAAGTCTATCGCTAAAACTGCGGTGCACTGAATGTGCGAATTAAATTCTAGAAATCTCCGACTCTAGCAGGCTCGGGCGGAATCAAAGGGTGGACGGTCGCTTAAGTTCTTTAAAAAACCCATTTAGCACGTAAATTTTAGACATAGTTAGCCATGTGAGCACTGATTTCAGAAACTGTATAAACTATGCCTCAGCCCGTAGGGAGAGGTCTAGTTTCACAATTTTTTAAATCAGTTCTCACGAAAAAGTTATTATCTGTTAATACAATTATTATACCCTACTTTGATGTGTGTGTCTAGTCCAAAAGTTACGAGCCTAACGGAATTTAACTTCATGCTTAGGGTAGCATCGAAAAAATTTATACTTTAAAGACATGGCAAACGCAATTTCCAATGATTGCTGAGCCTTGGTGCTCTCCTTTAGTAAATTCCGAGCCAGTGTTGTAAACTTCTAGGGTGATTTTCTCAATGTGTTTGGTATTATCAACTTGATACCAGATGTATAGTCGATCCTGTTGTTCAGCTACTAGAAGTGGCTTAGCTTCAACTGGAAGGAATATGTTAGTTGATATCCCAATGTTAAGTGCATACTTATAGATTACCATTGAAGTGCTCTCCTTTAGTATGGGTCATTTTAATCCAGTATATTCTTCTAATCGTTTAATTTTTACTGATTGATAAGTAACAATAGCCTCTGCATACTCTTTAGCTGTTTGAGCTTTAAGAAGTAACAGCTTAGCCTCTCGTAGCTCCTCTTTAGCTACATCAATAGGGTCTAGTGGTTTGAATGGGTTAAATTTCATCTGATTCTTTCTATTTTGAAAAGTACATACTATAGGTAGTGTTATACATTAATGATACATTCTTTGTAGTTATCATTTCTTCCATAGCCATACGGATTAGCAACTACTCTAGTAGAACCGATTACCTTGTTAACATTGTCATGAGTATGACCATGTAGCCATGTAGTGTTTTCTAGCCAGGAGATGTACACACCCATATCATTAGCAAAGTAATCATTTAGCGTGCTGCTAGCGTAGCCTAGATACTTAGGGTCAATACACTCCACAGCCGGTAGAAAGTGGGTAACAATTACTTTCTTAGTCTTAATCTGCTCTGATTGGAACTTAATATAGCTAGAGTGCTGTCTAAAAAGATCCGCAGCATCATTAGGAGTAAAATAGTGATTATCGTACTCAATAAGACGAAAATCATTGATACTTTGCTGAGCATGAAATTTACTCAATTCACTATCACGGAAGTTAGTCCATAGAGGTGCCCCTATGAAGGCAACCCAATCATCCGGAATAAACTTAACAGGGTCTATAAGTCGCTTCAGCTTAGGGTCGAAGTAAACCACACCGGGATTCAGGAACTTAATACTAGTACCTTTAGCCCAATCTTCTAGCTTCCTGCAAGTATCAAAGTAGTCTTGGCGATAGAACTCATGATTACCTGCAATAAAGACAATATTAGGCTGATGTTCTGCAAACTGCTTTAGGAGCATCCATACATTATTTGCTCCAACATGTAGATCACCAGCAATCACTAGAACGTCTTCGCCCTGTGACTTTAGTAGTTCTTTATCAAAGCCCATTTCTGCGTGAAGGTCAGATAGTAGTCTTATTTTCATTTAGGTAGCTCAATTGGTTGCCAGTGGGTAATATTACTATAACGACTATAGCCGTCCCAGGAAGACATACCTTCGTTATTCTGATAGTAAGCAATGTACACATATGCACCATCTGTGCATAGACACTCTTTCGAAGATAGCCACGCCGTGGATACAGGTTCTAGCTCGGGTAGTTTATCGGTGACTTTAATCCAAGAATCTTTCATAGGTCTAACTTTAGTAATTGTTGGTTCATAATATTTCCTTTTGATGAACTATTATAACGCAAAAATGGGTAGCGAATCAAGTAAAAAATTACTCGCTCGCTACCCCCTCTGCTTAATTAATCGGAAAAAATGCTTCCATAGTGATAGGCGCTATAGCCCTAAGTTCTATAAGAATTTTTTCAGCTACTTCTCTGTGCTCTTTTTGCGTTGTAATATGAAGACGCTGTCCTAAATAATGAATCCAGGAACGCATAGTACCGTTCATATACAGTCTACTAGGTGTAAGCCCTTCAGGCAGTAGAGCTCTAGCCTGTTCTTTAGCAATTCCTTTAGCTAATGCTTCCTCGTATAAAATGTTAGTAACCTCTATAACATTATCTTGTGCAGTTTCCCACCAATCAATAATATTTCTATCTAAAGTGTATAAGGAATTCTGTCTATTCTTAGTATCTTGTAGCCTAGCTTCACGAGTAACGAACCCACCAAGCTTATCTACTGATTGATACCTTTGGGAGAACTCTTGAAAAGAGAAAGATCTATGACGTAGAAGCTGTCTTCCTATATCCCTAGTAGTATTGATTTCTATACATGCGTTAGCCATTTCAAAGGGACTAACATGCCCCTCTCGCATCATATACTGAAATAGTTTAGTAATACTAGGGTTACTCTGACCCTCGGGGTTAGATACTCTAGCAATATACGCAATAGTACTATCTATATTAGGCGTTGCCCACATAAGTTTGACTTGATTCATGAGGTAATAATAAGGTAAATAGACCCTAGAGTCGTAGCAACTGATAGGGCGTAAAGAATATAAGCGGCATTATCTAATAAAATTTTATAAATCTTTTTCATTTTTGGTGTGATACATTGTAGAGGGCATAAAGCCATCATTAGCAGGAAACCATACACACTTATATGTATACATGGAGTCTCTCCATACCTCTTCTCGAGTATAATCATCAGTAAAGTTGATTAGCTTACAAGTACTAGCAATTTCTTCGTAGGACGTTTTTATCATAATTTTTTTCTTTAAGAGTAGAACACATGGTTTCCTATCTTAGCAATTTTTTTAAGCTTCCAACCAGGATTAACATAAGTAGCGTGGTAATGAGTAGCTTTAAAACTACTTTTAGACGTTAAAGCAATAATAGCCGCGTTTAACGCACTCATATTATATTTTATATTCTTGTATTTAGCAGTCCAGCTAAACTGATGTTTTTGGTAAACAACTTTGCAAATAGTATTAGGGTATCTAGGGTCATCGACCCTATTTAAAGTAACCCTAGCTACTGCAACCTGGCCCTTAAACGGCTCACCTCTAGATTCTCGATAGATATTAGTTGCTAGGCACTCTAACTCTTGCTTACTAGGCATTTTATTTACTTCAACGCTGCCAATATTAAAACTAAGCGACAGCAAGATCGTTGCTAGTATCTTCTTCAACTAGAACTAGGGCCGCTGTTTTCAGCTTGAATTCCCCCCTCACTTCCTGAATTGACTCCTGAATTGACAGTCCCACTGTCTCCCATATTGCTAGGCGTTTCTTGCCCTTCTCTTGAATCAGTGCATACACTTTCATTTTTATTCCTAAGTTGATAAAGCTGCTCATTTAACAAAGCGATAGTATTTTGATTATCTTCAGATAATCTTTGAATATTTATTAAGGCTATATTATTAGCAGTATTAATATCTGACATCTGCTTAATAGTTCTAGCTGCTCTTAACATTAAAGATGTAGGGGGCCTATTAATAGTCTCCCCTTTATCATTTATAAATACTTCACCAGCTATTAGCTGAGTGTACAATTCTTGCATATTATCTCCTCACTGCGGAAAACCCCAAAGTTGAACGGTATATATCTTTCAACTCTGGGAATTCTTCATCATGTTTAATTTTAATACTTAACAAAGTACTAATGATTTCTTTGCCTAAAGGCTGTATAGCATAGGGGTGTGAGCCAGAAACAAGATTATCTATATAGTCATTAAATTCAGACGTACCCCATAACCTCTTAATACCCCTACTGATATTAGTAAGGAGCTCGTAT
>Ga0210043_1002555_pt1 | contig 11803 bp, 16 predicted proteins | sample CryGeymet201501t_FD_183990 | JGI IMG/M metagenome (GOLD analysis project Ga0210043, IMG submission 183990) | Groundwater microbial communities from Crystal Geyser aquifers in Utah, USA - Crystal Geyser metaG 2015-01t (SPAdes) (version 2) | ecosystem: Environmental > Aquatic > Deep subsurface >... | reverse complement strand
CCTTTCATCGCGGAGATGTCTGGTCAGATCGGATATCGCGCTGTCGATTCGGTTGAGTGTGCGGCTCTGCGCCTCGATCTGCGCTGTAATCCTCGACACTTCGGAATCGCGCTTGGCCGATTGAGTGCGAGCCACTGATATTTCGTTGGACAGGCTTTCAATTGTGCCGCCCTGCGCTCTGTCTGATTGCTCAAGGGACGCGATCCGCCCCTCGGTCAGCATCGCAAAGCTGAAACCGGATAATGCAATCGCGGCGAGCGCACCGAGCGCCCACCGTGCCCAGAAAGCCCAGCGATCCAGCCGCTTGGCGATTTCGTGGATTTCACTATAGTCTCTCTCGGTCATCTCATTCCCTCAAGCCGTTGCAGGGTGTATCTTGCGCGCTTCACTTCTGTTTCCCACGCCGCCTTGATGTGGTTTTCCTGCCAGAAGAATAACGCATTTATGACCTTACCGATACCCCGCCAGAAACGGCTGTCACGACCGTCGAGATAGGCGCGCGCTGAGAGAGTTTGTGCGGTCGAACCGTTGAAAACCACGGCGTTGAGCATCCGGGAAAAAAGGCTAACCGCGTCTGCGGCAAAACGGTATGGCAGGTAGAGTGGCCGCAGCATGACGCTACTCCTTTAGCTTGACATCGAATGAAAATGTCTGCTTATCGGTTGCGGTGACAATAGCCCGCGCCTGGAAAACCCAAAGCCCGGTGGTAAGGTCATCCGCCACGATCTCGACAAATTGCTTTCCGTTCGGGCCATCGCTCAGCGAGGTGGATACCGATACCGTGGCTTCGGTGCGGACTTTTCGGGCGCTCGCCTCGAATGTGGCGGTTGAAAGGTTTTTCGCCGTGCCGTCTGGTTTAGTCCAGATAACCTCCGCCGTGACCTGATCGCCCGGATAAATCTCAACGTCAGCCATTAGACCTGCCTCCATGTTGCGGCCAGTGTAGGCTCCTGCCATGTTGCGGCGAAGCGATATTCTACGGTGCGGGCCACATCGCCGTCGCCGGATACCGTGATGGCTGCGAATGTTACCGCGCCTGAGCCTGAAACCTGAGCAGCGGATCCAGTGCCGCTGGCAGAGAATGCCGGGAGCGTGACGGCGGCAGTGCCCACCCTTATCATCATGCCAGACCCGGCGGTAGTCAGGCCGGGGAGTGTCACCTCGCCTGTGCCGGTTTTCTCGACATCGCCCGATGCGGAGGCCGTCAATGCGGGAAGTGTAGCCGCGCCTATGCCCGTTTTATCAACCTCACCTGTGGCTGATACGGTTAGGACCGGCAATGTGATATCCGCCGTGCCGGTCTTCTCGATAGCCCCGCTTGCCGAGACACCCAGGGCTGGTAGGGACGCTGCGCCAGTGCCAGTTACGGTAACAGTGCCGGTGCCGCTTGCCAGTAGAGCGCCGAAAGTCACAGTCCCGGTGCCGGGGGCGGATACAATGCCCCCGCCGGATGCCGTCAGCCCGCCAAATGTGACTGCCGCCGTGCCGGTCTTCTCGACCTCACCCGCCCCGGATGCCGTCAGCCCGCCGAAGGTAACGGCACCGGATGCTGTTTTCACAACCTCGGCGGACGCAGAAACGGTCAGCGCCGGAAGCGTAACCGCGCCCGCGCCCGTGGTTTCAACCTCGCCAGTAGCCGAAGCCGTCAAGGCTGGCAGCGTGATATCCCCGGTGCCGGTTTTCGTAACCTCGCCCGTGGCGTTTGCCATGAGAGCCGGGAAGGTAACAGCGCCGATGCCCGTGGTTTCGATCTCGCCGGAGCCAGACGCTGAAAATGCCGGGAGCGTAACGGCGGCAGTGCCGGTCTTCTCGATTTGCCCCGCCGCGCTCGCCAGTAGAGCGCCGAAAGTCACCGCCCCTGCGGCTGTCTTGATTATCTCACCCGCCCCGGATGCCGTGATGCCCGCAAACGTTACCGCGCCCGATCCGGTGATCGTTTCAGTCGCATCAAATTCCGACGCAAGCGGCGTGGCGGCGAGGGGGGAGGCGCCGAGGATCATGTTAGATGCCGAACGCCGCGTGCACGTTGATGGCGTCCAGATCGGCCAGCGTAGTAGCCGCCGCGATCTGAGCATCAAGACCGCGCCGCGCCGCCGTCACACTGCCATAGAGCGCTAGGTATTCCTGCCGCTTGGCGATGATAGCCTGCGCCATCTCGGCTGCCGTCTCGCCCGTAGGTGCGCGCAGGGCGTCGATCAGGTCATTCTGGCCACCTGCCAGCACTTCCTGCGCTGCCTGCACTTGCTCGGCCCAGCCCTCGCGTTCCTCGGCGGGATAGGCTTTGGCAATGGGTGACATGACGCGGGAGTAGGTGGATTTCACTTGGGAGTAGAGCCGGGCCTGTTCTTCCGTGAAATTTCGGGGTCGCTCTACCCCTGACTGCGCGATCTCTTGTAAGCGCGTGTTGCCCTCAGAAACAGCATCGTTGATGAGGGTCAGATCATACCCATCCCACCAGTCTTTCCCGAGCATGATTTCCAAGTGCTCGACATTTGCGCGGAGTCGCTGTTCCGAGTCTAGATAAGGGGCGGGTTCCGCCACAATCCCGTCTACAACCGAGACGCTATCCAGCATTGCCTTGTAGTGGCGGTCTGTCTCTTGACTGTCAGGCATTTTGCGCCTCCAATTCCTTCACGCGGGCCGAGAGTTCCTGAATGGCCTTGACCATCACGGGGATAAGCGCGGCAGGACCAGCCTCCAGTCTGTCTGGATTAGACCGCAGCACCGACCCGAGAAATTCCGCACCGTGCTCGTCCTCGACGGCCATCAAATCCTGCGCGATGAAACCAGCCTGATGCTTTCCATCGTTTGCATCTGGGATGCGCCGCCGCCAGTCAAACTCGACCGGGCGCACCTTTTCCAGATATTCGAGGCCGAGAGACAGGTCGGAGATATTGGCTTTGTCGCGGGCGTCGGAGAGCGCCGTGATGGTTGTCTGGTTGCAGCGAAGGGTAGTAATATTTGCATCACCGAGGGTAATTTCGTTGGTTGCCCCCGATGCAGACGACTCAGAGTTTGCGCCAAGCAATGTGCAATTCGTCCCGGTTGAGAGGTTAACAGTTCCCATACCGGCCCGATCACCCAAACAGGTGTTGTCTGAGCCACTTGTTATACCGAAGCCCGCTGACTCGCCAATTACCACATTACGAGCAGCCGTGGACCCACCAGCTAGGGTCTCGCTGCCAAGCACGATGTTGCTGCTCCCGCTGATGCCGTTTGTCTGGGATGTACCAATTCGGACGTTTTTTGATCCCGTATTGGTATTGAACGCCCCAACGTTAAACCCAATGCAGACGTTATTGCCGCCTGTCGTAATACTTGACCCTGCGTTTCTCCCTAGCGCCACGTTGCCCGTCCCGCTCGTGATACCGGATAGGGCTGACTCACCAATACCCCAGTTCCAGGAAGCCGTGCTTTCTGGGCCGGTGCCATCACTCAGGTCGTCCACCTTGGCAGCCCCACCAAGCCCGGCCCACCCGGACCCGTCATGCCCCTCGAAAGCGCCATCGTCGGAATTGAAACGAAGATGCCCAGCCGCCGGGGTTCCGGGCCGCTGCGCCGCCGTGCCAGCGGGAACAACCGCCGCGCCGGTCTGACCGTCCTCGGTGCGCACCATATCAGCAACCCGAGCCACCGCCGTAACGGTCGCATCTGCGCCTACGTTGATCGCCGTCCCGCCGTCCGAACTGTCACCGACAGACCGCGCGATGCTATCCGGCGCGCCCGTGGTCAGCGTGGCAATGCCATATTCCCACGCCGCACCGTCCTTGATGTAATAGGGCGTGGTGTCGCCATTCGCCATCCCCGCGCCGACAAAGGTATCGTGGCCATCCTTTGCCGCGCCGAGGTTGAGCGCACCCGTGCCGGTCGAGGCGAGCGCCTGTTTGACGTTGTTGAGTAGCTTGAAGGCCATGCGTCACCTCTCAATGGGTAGGGTCGGGGCCTAGGCCCCGACCGGATCGTTACGCGCCCGTGGCGGGCATCGTTGCCGTGAAGCTCGAAACACTCACGGTATCGCCCGCGCCAACTGTCGTGGACGAAAGGTTGAGATCGGAACCGGACGTGCCCACCGCGCCGTTGAATACCTCGGTATTGTCACGATCCTGCATGACGAACTTTGCCGCCGTGCCGCCCGTGGCGTTGATATCGTCACTGATCGCCCCTGCCGTCGCAACACCGGTCGCCGCGGCTCCGAAGGCAGGATTGCTCAGCGCCAGGGTGGCAACCTCCACATCACCCGAGGTTTTGATTACCAGATCGCCGTTGGCATCTGTCGTGCCAACATCGATCAGGTCAACGATTGCATTGCAAGCCGCGTTCCGTGCGGCGGTAGTAATGGTCACAGCCATGATCAGGACTCCTTTTTGACCGTAAACGTCCCGCCAGCCGGGACATCGAAACGACCGGACGGCGCGTAGCATACCCCGTCAAGCCAAAGCTCATTTGCCGCCACAACACCGTCAATGGCGGTGTATGTATCACCGTCCAACTCAATCCGGCCAACACCGGACGCCCCGATGATCGTATCTCCGCCCCACAGCCCGAGGCTTTCACGCTCGGCCTTCGAGAACATGGCAATGATTGCCGGGTGCAGCTTTTGCGGATCGCCGTCAACGCGCGGCGTGCCGCTCTTGTCCCGCACCACGCCGAACATCTTTCCGGGGGCAGGGTCTTTCTGGTGGACCGTAATTTGCCGGGTCATATTCCTCGCCTTCTGTTGTCTATGGCCACACGGGCCAGATATCGCTTTCCGCAAAGTCCTGCGGTATGGGGTCAAGCGCCTCGATCTGATCCGATGCCGCGCGTATTTGCAAAATCTTATACCATATTTCCTCGCCCGCGTCCCATGCCGATTGCTCTTCCGCCGTCCAATTCGCCTCGCCCTTTTTTGCAAGGATTGCGGCTTGTGCCGTAAGGTTTCGCTGCTTCCACTCCGGCGCAATATCCAGTATTCTGCGCATCGCCTCGGCCTTGACCTGCGCGGGCAATATCGGATCGGGCGGCAATTCAATTTCCTGCCGCTTGCCCGTCTTTACATCAATGATGAGGTCTTTCTTCATGACGCGCTCTGCCCCCCTTGTGGATTGGCGAGAATGGCGATGCCGTTACTGCCACCAGTGACTTTCACCCAATTTACCGCAGCCGAAGAACTCGCCAGCGTACCGGAAACGTAATCCTGCCCATCATTGGACACGCCGAAGTAATTTCCGGTGGGGAAATCAACGAAAACCTGGAAGAAAATTAAGGTCGCGTCGTTTCCAGACAGGCTGAAAATACTTGCGCTGCTTAGCGTTGTCGATCCGCCGTCATCGGAAATCGAAATAGTGATGCTGAAGGGTGACGGAGAACTATTCGATGAGCTTCCAGTCAGCCATATCCCGCTGAAATCATCAAGGCCCGTGAGAGTGACGCTCGCCCCTTCGCCGCCCGTCACCTTGTCCGCGATCCTCGGGGCACCCGATGCGCCCTCTGCCGTGGCAGCAAGATTGTCCCGATACTTGGTCATCAGGGTTGTCGTTATCGGGCTATCCTGATCAATCTCACCGTTTGTGATCGCAGTAAATGTTGTCATGCGTTGATCCTCGCGCAAAGTGAGCCATCGCTTAGAAGCCCGTCAGCGTCCCCGATGAATGCCTCGAATTGCGTGCTGGTCGATGCGTTGTAATCGCCCGCACCAGCCGCCTGAATATCCGCCACGATACCGGCAGATGTGATATCCTCAGCAACATATCGGATGACCTCGCCCGGCACCTCTTCCTCGGCCTCAGTTACCAGCCATCGCGTGACATTCTTCACACCGAATTGATCCACGTCGAGGTAGTGCGATATGGTCACGATATCCCCGATGCCGATAGAGCGATCCTTGGCGTCAAGCTTGAAGCTCGCCCGCCGTGGCACATCGCGATACCGCCCGACGATCTTTGAGGCGGTAGATAGGGCAACGCCTTGCGACGTGGTATATCGGCCAAAGATTTTCTTGATGCTTTGCTGCCCGTATTGATCCGCGCCCTCGCTGGCCAAGTCCGCATAGACCAGCAATTCCTGATAACCCTCCGGGCTATCGAGATTGGCCTCGTGGTAATTGTGCGGAGTGTGGTAAAACCACACCTGCGACACCCGGCGATCCGGCATATCGTCGATCCGAAATGACCCCTCGATAAATGATGAGAGATCATCAAGCGCGACCGGCGTTGTATCGCGACTGGAATATCCCCTCAGCACGCGAATCTTGACCAAGGCATCCCGCTCATCCCACCACATGAGAAAGCCGAATTGCTCCTGCATGGAGGAAAGCACCCTGAAAACGGATCGCGGATCGCGCTCAATCGCCTTCACGATATTGGGTGACAAAAACTCCACTTCCTCGGAAAACGTCCCCGCCGTGTCGATCTTGCTAGCGCTCATGCCCGCGAAGCTGGTAAGCAAATCCTCAACAACCGTATCCACGCCCAGGTTGTTGTAGACGCCGACCTCCTGAACCTTCGTTTCCACGTCATGTGCTGCGGCTGTCGATTCGAAAGCGCCTCTTGTCTGCACCCGGAAAACAATCGTGCCCTGCGCGCCGCTGGTAATGCTGCTGTATCGGATAATCTCGTCGTCGATCTGTATCCATCCCGCCGCGCTATAGTCGCTCGCCGCTGCGCCAATGACCGACAAGCGGTCCTGCGAGGCGCTGGTATCCCGAAACAATTTGCCCCCCTGAGCGCGCGGAACCTGCGCCTTGCGCTCTTCCACAACGCTGAGGAAGTCTTTCGCCTTGATGTTTACCCTGCCATCCTCACCAGGCCCCGTCACATCGGTGATGACATAGGATCGCTTTTGCATCGAGCCGAGAGCCTGCCCGATGTAGCCCTCGTATACATTCATCTCGATATTGTAGCGGTAGAGATTGCGGGCCAGCCACTTGGTCCACCAGCTACCGCGCTCAAGCGGGTTATAGGTGCGAGTCGAAACGTAGGGATCAACCCGCTTGTCGCTGCCGGGATGGTCCTCGAAAACGGCGGTCACGCTGGCACGCTGGCCAAGCCCAGAACTGTCGCGATCCGTCGATGCAAGGTTGATCCTGGACGGGATCGTTGACACAGATACCAGAGACGGGATCACATAGGGCGCGCCGGATATGTCGCGATCCGCGAGATTGCCATGCCCGAAAAGCAAGGATAGCGTGCTGGACCCATCGTAGTTTTCCGGGTCCTGGCATGTCGATCGGGTGTTGAAGCACTCACCGCCAGTCGCCGCCGTTGCCGTGCATGGAGAGATGCTAAACGTATTCGCGCAAAGCGGCTGGACAATCTCGACGATCTGAACCGGCTCACGCCCTACTGTCGTTTCAGTCATATCCGTATCCCGTCACGCTCACGCTCGCGCTCATGAAGTCCCGACGCCCCGTATTGGACGGGGCACCCGCGCCGTCAGTATAGCACAGACCCACCTCGCTGAAAGTCATAGGTCGCCACGCGATGAAAAACGGCTCCGTTTCCACCGCCTTCTGGAACGACCGCCAGTTATCCCGAACCCATTGGGCCGTGAGATTGTCCCATTCAAAAGATGCCTGAAACATTCCGCGCAGTTTCGTGCGCCCCAGAAATTCGCCCCGCGTTGAAGTATTCGAGCGCAACGTCGTTTTCCGCGCAAGGTCCAGAGGGGAATGCCCGCCATAGAGGGGGCGCTGCATCTGCATCGCCTTGCCAAACTTGATCACGCCCACCGTCGGCGCTATGCCGCCGCTAATCTGGATACGCCACCGTTGCCGCGTTTGCGGCGCGAAGATCGCGAATATCGGCATGTCACTCGTGATCGCCGTGGACGGAATAACACCTGACCACGTTGATCCGTTAAAATACTGGATTTGCAGCGTGTTGCCATTAGTGCCCATCGTGTGAGCACCAATCACGCAATAATCGACCTCAGCCGCGATGCCATGATCGTATTCCCACGTCGCCGAAAGGCTCGCGGGCTTCCACTTTTCATAGGTCAGACTCGTGCCGGGGCCATCGGCAAAGAAATCCGCTGCCGTGCTGGATGCGCTGACAGTGCCGCCTGACAGCCAGTTGCCGGAATGAGCGATCCGAGCATGAGTGAGCGGCTCATCGCCGCTTGGCAGGGTGTAGCCGGTCTGGAATATCACGCTCATTGCACCGTAATCCCCCGCAGCACCGCGCCGTCATCAATAGCTTCGTTGATCTGCTCGATAAGCGCCCGCACAGAGCCGACGCTTACCGGGCCTTGCGAGGGGAGTGTGACGTTGACTTGCGTGGCGGGCTGTTGCGCGGCAGAAGCCCCGCTCGCCGCGCCAGCACCCCCACCCCCGCTACCGCTGCCTCGCGGGGACTGCGAGGCGATGCTGCTTATCAGCGCACCCGTGCGCGCAAGAGATGCCGCCGTGAACGCTGCGGCGACGGGCGGGCCACCTATTGCCATGCCCTTATCCCACGCATGAACAGCGGCCTCGTAACCGGATATCGTGGCATTCGCAATTGCCGCCGCCTTGCCGATCTTGAACAGCTTGTCATTTTCGGTGCGCATCAGAGAGGCTAAGTTTCCGAGAGCGCCCTGGATTGAATCCAGCCGGGCCGCGCTTTCTCTACGCTGCAACTCGCTCATGCGGTCTTGGTGCTCTTTTTCGATCTGCTCTTTTCTGAGCCGGAATTCTTCTTCGGTGATAAGCTCCGCCTCGCGAGCCTCGCGCAGCGTTTCCAGGCTATTCTCGCGCCATGCGGTCAAAGCCTCCTGCTCTGTTTGCAGACCCTGCAATAGAGCATCAAGGCGCGATTGCATCTGGTCCTTTACCGACAATCCGTTGCCAAGGATATCGTCATCATCGTCTCCACTATCTATAGGCCGCGCGCGGGGCCGGACACCGCCAATTCTTGCCTTTTCACTAAGAGCCTCGTCGAGCCTTTCCAATTCTCCAATCTCAGCTTCAATCTCCGCGACTCGCGCGCGCACTTGCTCGCGCCGCACGTCTACAGCATCTGGGCCACCGGACACATTCCCGACACGCCTATCGCTTTCCGCGATGGCATCCGCTTTCGCCAATTCGGCTCGCGCCGCCTGCAGTGCAGATTTCTTGATATCAAGATTAGCCCGCGCAAGATCGCGCGCCTCGCGGGCCGCAGCGGGGCTCGCCTCATCGGCAAACGTGCCGAGCGCCCTGTTCAGAGCATCAGAAGCGCGCTTAGCCTTATCGAGACCCTCCGCGCCTTTCTTGCCAGACTTGAGTAGCGACGCCATACCAAAGGCAGCGCCCCCGATCAGACCGACTATAATAGTCAGCGGCCCGCCCATCGCAGCGATGGCTATTGCCAACCCGCCCATTGCAGCCGTGACAAGCTCGATATTATCAGAAAACAGCACCGCCGCCTCCGCCGCCCCGGCCATCAGCCCGGCAAGCGTCTCGATACCACTGGCCGCAACGCCGAGAAAATCACCGGACGTAACAATCTCCGCCAGACGCCCGAAGGCATCAGCGATCCGGCTTATCGCCTCGCGCGCTGCGTCGCTCTTGGAAAATTCGCTGAACCGGACGGCAACGCTTTCCATCGCCGGGGCTACGTTTGCCGCAAGCTGCTGGGCAAGTCCCTCAAAGATAAGGCGCATCCGAGATACCGCGTCATTAGCCCTCTCAACCCCGGCCACCTGTGCGTCTGACAATTCCAAGCCAAACTCGCGCACTTCCTCGCGCGCGGCCCGGATTGCATCGCCCCCTTGCGTGAGCAACAGCGCCATATTGCGCGACCGCACGCCCAAGTCACGCATGATATCAGAGGTTTGACCGGCTGACAGACCAAGCGCCTTCGTCCTGTCCGCGATGAGTGCGAGCCTCTTGTCAATATCAAGGTCCTGCAAATCGCGCGCGCGCAAGCCGAGCTTTCCGAGAGCCTCGGCGGCAGGCCCAGTGCCCGCCGCCGCGCGCGCAAGCTCACGGTTCATCTGCTGGGCTGCGGTATTCAATTCCCCGAGAGATACGCCAGCGTCACCGCCCGCAAGCTGCACCGCCCGCAAACCGTTTACCGTGGCGTCCATTGAGCGAGCCAGCTTAGCCTGACTGTCCACCGCTGCCAGACCCTTGACGGTCATGGTAGAGAGCGCCGCAGATACCCCGACAAACGCCGCGCTCGCCGCAATGGCAAAGCCCTTCACCACACGATTGGCGCGACCAAGCCCCTTGGACAGCGCGTCCGTATCGGCTCCGATCCTTACCTTAAGCGGCGGCAACGCCATTACGTTTTTCCTCGATCCATTTCCGCAGAGCCGCACTTTCTTCGCGGATGCTTTCGATATCGCCCTCGGTCATGCCGCCCGCGTAATCGCCCTTCATGCTCGGCCTGCGCCATTCAAACTCATGGGCCATTTCCGATATTGTCATGCCCCAGATTTCAGACGGCGCAATACCCCAATCACGACACACGCAATAGAGCGTGCTTATGTCGAGGTCTTCGGCTTTGCCCGCGTTTTTCCCTTCCGCTTTGTCGCGCGGGCCTCGGGCTTTTTTCCGAGGTCAACACCCGGCAGAACCGCCTGACAATACGCCATCTGAAATTCCTGCACTTCGGAGACATTCGGCCCCGTCAGATACAGATAGCTCTCGTCTTCGCTAATCGGCTGACCGGCTTCAGCCATGAACTCAGAATGCACGATTGCCAGGTCTTCCACGTCAACGCCGCCGCGGACGCACTTGTTTGCCAGCACCACGTTGTTGATACCGCGCGCCTTGATGCGCCGCAGCAAGGCGAGGGAGGGGACAATGCGAACCTCATCGCCATTGTAGGAAAACGATAGCTCACGAAAAACAGCCATCAGACCACAGCCGCCTTGACGATGGTGCCGACCGATTGCAGCGTGCCCGAGAATGTCGTTTCGCCGTCATGCGGAGCACCGATGCTGAAACCCGGCTGGAACTGGAAATCACCGTTCAGAGTAAACAGACTGCCGATAGTAATCGTCATGGTTTTTTGCGTGCCAGTAAACGCCATGTCGGTCAGCGTGTCTGTTTTCAGGACACCCTCCAACGCCAATGTGACATTCATGGTATTGAACGTCCCGTCAAGCGTGGTGGTCCAGCCGCTATCACCATCAGTCGTCACATCGACCAGATCGCCGTTGAAGTTGACAGTCTTGGTGCGAAGCTCATCCGCAAGGCTAGCCGCCCCGATGGCGACCAATACCGCGCGCCCATTACTTGCCGCCATGATCTTTCCTTTCCAAGTTTGCAAAGTGATGTTTGCTACTTTGCAGGTTTAGCACAGATTGCCACGACACGCTATATCGCATCGTAAACCACCTGTGCCGTCAGCATGGCCCGGCGGGTCTTCCCGTCCGGGTCGGTTGATCCCTCGACGCTCTCCACACCCGTCCAGATGTGAGTGGCTCCGGTGATGGTGAGAGGCTGGTAGTGCAGAAGATCATAGACGCGCTGCGCAATGTCCCTCGCCTGCAATAGCCCGCGCATCCGAGACCACACGTCGATCTGCACAATCGCGGATGCCCCATTGGTGCCGTCCGTATCCCACTGGTTTGCCGTCACCTGAGAAACGGTGATGTAGGGGAAATACGCATCGTTTTGCGGGTCGGGCACCTGCGGCACATGGTCAAAGACAGGATCAAGCCCCCACTCGCTCGATAGCGCCTCGACAAGCGACGATGAGCATGTCAACTTGGCGTAGAGCGCGGCCTGTAGTGCCCCCGTCCTCATAGCCCCATCGCCTTTTTCAGCGCGCGCTCAAGCCGCTTTTGATACTTGGGCTGCATTGCCTCGACGGCGGGACGCCATGCAGGGCGCATCGCGATATTCTGCGTGCCA
>Ga0210043_1002554_pt1 | contig 11810 bp, 11 predicted proteins | sample CryGeymet201501t_FD_183990 | JGI IMG/M metagenome (GOLD analysis project Ga0210043, IMG submission 183990) | Groundwater microbial communities from Crystal Geyser aquifers in Utah, USA - Crystal Geyser metaG 2015-01t (SPAdes) (version 2) | ecosystem: Environmental > Aquatic > Deep subsurface >... | reverse complement strand
AACACAGCTAAAAACACAAGCTGGCCGGGTGGAGACTATAAAAACTACCTAAGGATCTACCTACCCAAGGACGTGAATTTGGCAGAGGTGTCGGTATCGAAGAGTGGAGGAGAAGGGAAGAAGATTTACTCGAGTTCTGAGCTGAAGGTGAAAGAAGTGGGTGGTAAAAAAGAAATTGGCTTTCTGATGACAGTGCCAATATTGGAGAAAAGAGAGGTAGAAATTAAATACTCAAGCGCGGTGAAGATAGGGGAAGGAGAGAAGTTTTCCTACCTAAATTACATTCAAAAACAATCGGGTTTTGGAGATGTGGCATGGGTATCATTGGTGTCGGTGCCGACAGATTGGCAGATACTGCAAGTAGAACCAGTGGCAACAGTAGTGGGAGGGAAACTACTCTTTAATCAGAAACTAGACAGGGATTTGAAGATGGGAGTGGAGATAGGGAAGTAGTTGGTATAATTTGGAATGGATACAAAAAGAAATTTTACGAGAGTGAGGGAGGATTTTGAGTGTGAGAATTGTGGTTACAGGATGAGAGGAGATGGATACACAGATCATTGCCCGAGTTGTTTGTGGGGGAAGCATGTAGACGATGAGATACCAGGAGATAGGGCAAGTGATTGTAAGCAACTAATGGAACCGAGAAGAGTAATTTATGAGAAAGGAGAATACAAGATTGAGTATAAGTGTAGTGGGTGTAGTCATAGATTTCGGGTAAGGTCAGGAGTTGAAGATGATAGAGAGAAGTTGCTAGAATTGGTTAATAATTAAAAGTTAAATATAAAAAGATGCCAGGAGAAGGAGAAGGAAAAGGTAGGGAAGCGGATGCTGCAACTTGGGCAGATGTTGATAGAGCCAAGGAAACCGAAAAAAAATTGGGTATACAGTTTCCCAAGAAGAGTTGGTTAAATTTACTTTCAGGTGTAAGAAGAAACTCAAGAGACGGAATTACTAGTGAAATTGACAAAGAAAGGTTAGATGTTGAAGTAAAGACCATTCTTGATCGGGATAAGTAGTTGCGGTAATCATTCGGCGATAATGCGGTAAATAAGTAAAAATTCTTTAACAGAGTGGTAGGTGGAGTGCTAAGTGAATGTTATAATAGGAGTCATGAAAGAGAAGAAATTTGATATAAAAAAGCTACTGGGTTTAGGAAAAAACAAAAAGAAAGATAATAAGAAAAATGAGATTCCTAAAGAACTTAGGGACAAACTACCAAAGGGAACTAAAATTAAAAAAATAGTAATAGGGCCAAGACAGATACTTCAGGCAATCATTTACGTGATGCTGATTTCTTGGTTGGTATCGGCAGCGAGAGATTTTTTGGTACCAGAAGAAATTGTGAAATCACCAATATCGAAGGTAATTGAGGTGATTAAAAAGGGAGAAGCAGAAGAGGTAACAGTAATGGACAATGATATTTTAGTGAAAGTTAAGGATGAAAATGTGATTTTGACTTCTTCAAAAGAACCAGGAACTTCCTTTGTGGAGGTACTACAGAGAGAAGGGGTTGATCTTGAAGGAGTGAAGTTTACAGTGGAGAACAGAGAGCTGTCGAAATCGATATTTGCTATTTTAGGATTTTTGCTGTCGGTAGGTGTACCAGTGGCGTTAATCTTGTGGTTTATCCTTTCTCAAAGAAAGGGTGGTGGAGCTGGAGGTATGTTTGGTTTTGGGAAATCGACGGCAAAACTATTTATCAAAGGCAAGCAAAACCTCTCCTTTAAAGATGTGGCGGGAGTAGAAGAGGCTAAAAAAGACCTAGAAGAGATAGTCGACTTTTTGAAGAACCCAGCTAAGTATCAGAAGATGGGAGCAAGAGCCCCTAAAGGAGTATTGCTAGTCGGCCCAGCTGGTGTAGGTAAGACACTTTTGGCCAAGGCAGTAGCAGGAGAGGCAAATGTACCTTTCTACTCAATGGCAGGATCTGAGTTTATGGAAATGTTAGTGGGTGTAGGTGCTTCTAGAGTACGCGACCTATTTGGAACTGCTAAGAAAGCAGGTAAGGCAATTATTTTTATTGACGAAATTGATGCAATTGGAAGAATGCGTGGGGGTATGGATGGGGGACATGGTGAAAGAGAGCAGACTTTAAACCAAATTTTGGTAGAAATGGATGGATTTGAAGCTAATACGGCAGTGGTAGTCTTGGCAGCCACTAACAGAGGAGACCTTTTGGATCCAGCATTGTTGCGCCCGGGTCGCTTTGACAGAAGAGTGGTTTTGGAGTACCCAGATTTGGAAGCTAGAGAAAATATTTTGGCAATACATGCCAGAGGAAAACCTTTCAATAAAAAAGTTGATTGGAAGAGTGTAGCGAGAGGGACAGTGGGATTTTCGGGAGCAGATTTAGAGAACATGTTGAATGAGGCGGCAATAGCTGCAGCTAGAGATAATAAAAAAGAAATTTCTCGTGACGACATTGATGAAGCTGCTTTAAAGGTAAAGATGGGTTCAGAGAAGAGAAGAGCTCAGACTGATGAAGATAGGTTAATGACGGCTTATCATGAAGCTGGACACGCAGTGGTGAATTATGTGGAAGGATTGGACTCAGTAACTCGGGTTTCAATAGTATCTCGTGGGATGGCTTTAGGTTTTACGCTAGTACCGCCTAAAAAAGATAGAGTTCATCAGACGAAATCGAACTTAATTAAAAGAATTGCGATGGCAATGGGTGGAAGAGCAGCAGAGGAATTGGTCTTTAAAGACATTACTACTGGAGCTTCAAGTGATATTTCGCATGCGACATCAATTGCTCGAGATATGGTGATTGAATGGGGAATGTCAGATTTGGGGCCAGTGAATATGGGGCCACAAATGGACACTAATGACTTTGGAAAAGCTTTCGTAGAACCTTCTAGAGTATCAGATGTAATGCAATCAAAAATTGATGATGAGATTAAAAAGATAGTTAATGATGGTTTTGAAAGAGCAAAGAAAATCTTGAAAAAGGAAAGAAAGAAGATGGATGAGTTAGCCAAACTATTAATGAAGAAGGAAACGGTTGGAGAAGAGGAATTTGAGAAGTTGATGAGTAAGTAGACTCTATCTTTCTTCTTCTTGGTTGATGATGCGCTGGAGGATGGCAAGAGAGCCTAGATAAACAGGTTCGATACCATTTAGGGTTAAATTACTGACACCGAGGGATCTGAACTTAGAATAAGGGGTATCGGAGGTGTAGTTGATAATACCTAAGTCTAGAGGAGCAGAATTAAGATCGATGATAGTATTTTTAGGATTCTGGGTATCGTGGGTGGCTTCAGTAATGGCGCCAAGATAGGGGCCAGACTCCATTTCGATAACAGTGATGTTGTTTTGAGAATACTTTTCGATTAGAGCATCGTTTTGCAAGAAGGTACCAAGAACAGAAACAGCTTTTTGATTGGTAAGAATAGAACCTTGTTGGTTTAAATAGGGGAAGAAGGAGTTGAAACAATTTTTAAAGATGTAGGTGTTTTGGGTGTGCTCGTCGAAAACTAATCTGGGGATTTGGATATCGCCGATTTCACCGTTTAAAACAGCAGCTTTGCCGAGAACGTAGACTCCCTTAATTTGGCCAACATTTTCGAGCATTTTTTGAAGAATGTGGTAGGCGTCATAGCCGAGAGGGTAATCAATATTGACTATAAGACTTTGAGATTCTTGGATTTTTTTAAGCTTTTTAATTTTTAGTCTGGGATCAAGATGTTTTGATTTGGCGAGAGCAGAAAGAGGGGTGATTTGGGCGTTAACATCAAGATAGTGGGCGGAAGGAACGGAAGAGATTTTGAGCTGTTGCTGGTAGCGTTGGTGCTCTTTGTGGTAGGAAGAGGGCATGAATTTGGAAGCGTAATAGAGAAAATCGTTTTTATTGAGGGGGAGTTTCTTAGCTTCGATTTGTTGCCAAATAGAAAAGAGAGGAGGATGGGTCTTTTTTAAATAAGAGAGAATAGCTTTTTGCTTTTTGAGAGCAAAACCGGTAGATAAATTTAGGAGAGAGTGAAGATTGCTGGAGACGAAATAGAGGCTGGATTTGTATAGAGAGTTTTTGTAGGTTTTGGTGTAAGATTGGGAGAGATTATGGTACCAGAGATTGGTGGTTTTGGTGTAGTCAAGATAAGATCCGGCAAGAAGTTGGAGGCGGAGATTTTGAGTAGTTTGGTAGATTTTTTTAAGTCTTAGTTGGGGTTTGTTGCCAAGAGACTTTTTGAGGAAAGACCATTCATCGGGATTGAAATCGAAGTCGGACTGGATAGACCTATTTTTTAGGGCTTTGGTGAAATCTTCTTTTTTGGGATAACGAGAATTTAGAAGATGATGAAATTTATTCCATTCAATTTGATAGGCGATGAGGATGTTGACGAGGTCGTCGATATCGGAGATGGAGGCGGCAAAGACAGCGAGGAGTTTTTTGCTTTTATTAAAATGGGTGGTGCGACGACGAGCGAGAGAGGTGACTTTGGGCCAAGTAATAACATCAGAAAAGCCAGATTTAGCGAAGATTTCGGGAGTTTGGCCAATAAGGATTTTTTTGGTGGAATCGATGAGGTGGGGGAGTCTTTGAATAGAATAGATAAGGGCGGGAAGGTCAACAAGGCTAGGGTTGGAGCCGTGAGGATGGAGAAGGGGTTCAGACTTGAGATGGTAGTTTTGGAGAGAGTTGACGGTGAGTTCAAGGGTACTTTTGAGAGCGGAGCGGTAGGTGCGGACGTGGAGATCAATGGATTCGATGGTGGACATTAATTAGTTTAAAGAAAATAGAGAGAAAAGTAAAAGGTTTTGTGAAGATCATGGTGAAATATGGAGGGTGGGAATGTTATAATTGTGGCATGAGTGAGAAAGGTCAATGGATTCCAGATAAATACGCAAGTAAGGCACCTTTGGGAGAAGCTTGGAAAACACCTTTAAGAACTGAAATGGTAGAAGCTATGGCTGGGGCTATGGATAAAGTAGTGAATGCGCCGGTAAATGATGATCCTGCTAAAAGAAAAAGAAACAAGTTAGCTGAGAGTATTGTTTTAAGTTTGGCTGAAGAAGGGGCCTGGGAGACTGATAATGTGGGTGATTTGATAGCAGCTTCAGAAGACGTGAATAGGCCTGCTAATCAAAAATTGTCTAAGGAAAGGTTGGATATACTGACTGGAGGTTTGTATTATGCAATCAAGGAGGGTGATAATGAGGATTTAAAAATAGCTTTGGACTCTGGAAGTGCAAAGGAGATAGATAAGTCGTTGCCAGATGCTCTAAAAGGTTTGGGAGAAAAAGTAGTAGACATTGAGATAAAGAATCCGATAATAAGATCAACTTTAAAGGAGTTAGACGAAGAAGGCAGAGACTATAAAAGGATAGGCAGCATGGGAAAAGAAGATTTGGCCAAAAATATAAAAAAAGCAACAATGTCTCTTGTTAAAATTGATAAAGATAATTTGACAGACAAAGAGGTTGATGAGTTTGACAGAATTTTTGCTTATCTTGCCTATGAATATGATAGTTTGGTTGAAGCAACTCAAAGCAAGAGTGTTTCGGATCAGGCTTCTGTTGTCGATACTTTGTCTAGGTTGGTAGATGCAATAACTTCTCAAAACAAGGAGACAACAGGTTCTACTTACGATACGTTTGTAACAGCAGAGTTTTTGCAACAACCAATTCAGTTGCAGGTAGACACCTTTCCTCCGCCTTGGTTTAAAGAAAAACCCGAGTGGTTTGATGGAGATATTGGAGATTGGCAACAAATTATAAGAGCTAGAATTAACTTGACAAACGCATCCTATATAAAAGCAGAGGTTGCGGCCTTAGATGGTCAAAAAGCGAAAGAGAACAGTTATTTAAAGTTGACTGAAAGAGAATTGGGTTTAATCTATGAGATGCCTGGTGTAAAGAATTCAATGGAGGGGATAATTAATGATTTTTTTATGAAGGATGGAGATGTTGATAATGGTTTTTTCTTGGCTCTAAAGAAAGGTGTCGTACAAGGGGCTTCTTGGGAAAAAAGTTTGGCTAGTTTTAGGAGATATCAGGTTATACTTGCAGATAAAATTGCAAGAGATGAGGGTTTGTCTGATATAAATGCAAAAGCAGCTGTTTCCATGGCTTGGAACTTTTTGTATGTAAGCAATGTTTTTGAGTCTGCGGACAGTGAAAGAGAGATATCTGGAGGTTCGGGCAATGTCTTTGGTGAACAAATAAGATCAATGATACATCCATTGTCGAAGGCTATGATTAAGTTTGGTGTGGAACAAGGTTCTACTGACGAATCTAGGTCTGAAGGGACTGAAGAAGGTTGGGGAGGAAAAATTGGGAACTGGTTTGCTGATATGGTAACTTGGGATGACACAAGAAAACAGTTTATTAAAGGACTTAAGGATGGTACTATGCAACCCTATCCAAAGAGAATTGGTGCTAGTATGATAGAGCTGATGAAGATAGAAACTATTGATGGTAAAGAGATGTCTATGGCCGAAGCTTTGATTTCTAAGAAAAAGATAGCTTTTAATAAAACAGATTCAAATTTATTTGGTGACTATGGTGACAAATGGGATACTTTTTGGAAATATTATTTATACTCCTCTGGAAAGAATGAACTGCAATATGGAAAAAATAACGATGAATGGACTACGAATTTGGCAGACATTTTTGCAAAGTTAAAGAAAATTAAAGTGATTGGAGATAAGAAGACTAGAATGTTTGATGACTTGATGAAGCCAGAAGCTGTCGGTTGGATGATACTTAATGCTTTTGGTATGAAGCGAAGTCCAACCTTGATGGCTGAGGTTGGGGGTAACTTTGACTATTCAACATTGATTAGAACTCTCTTGAGAGCAGAAAGGTTGATGCCTTCCCATGAAGATAGGCAGGTAGTTTTATCAATGTTAAATGCAAGACCACAAGATGCGTTTAGAAGAATGAAAGTTTCGAGGGATGAATTAGCAAGAAACATTAAATCAAAGTAAGAGAAGGTTTGGTTATTTTAGGTATTTATTTTCGAGCTTTACCTGTTGTTTCTAGTATATCGGATATGAATTTAGCGCCTTTTTCGAATGGACCAACTTTACCGCCAGCAGAAGCGGTGTCGTAAATACTTCTAAGTTTGTTGTGACCAGCTTGATAAGCACCAGCTTCAGCTGTTTGAGACATTTTAGTAAGAGGTTCGCCTATGGCTTGACCCCATGGATTAGGCTTAATCATGAAGATGTATTGAGGGATCATTTCGGGTAGTTTGGCTAGCAGAATAAAGGCGCCAAGACCAAAGAGTCCGGCTATTAGTCTACCACCCATAGCAGTTCCAGCTACGCCCATAATTGGGGGAGCCCAGAGACTACCTTTGAGAATTGTTTCCATGATTAAATTGACTAGCACCAAGAAGATTAAGGTTATCGGAAAAACTGCTAGATTTGCTACTAAATCATTAATCCATGAGGTAAACCCGACTTTTGAGCCTGGAAAAGCTCCTATGCCGATTTCAAGAGGAGCAAGAATAATTTTTAATAGTACAGTTACGTAGACTTTTATTAAACCCAAAAGCAGTTTAATCAGATTAAAGAGAACTATTATGCAGATTATTAAAACAACCAATGAGGCACCGCCTAGGGCTCCGACAGCGGCTGTTGCTGGGTTGGGAACGATTATACCGGCAATAACTCCACCAATAATGGCTCCGATAATAGAGAATGTTCCGGTTGGAATTAATCTTGACGCAAGGTCAAAGGTTTGAAGAAATCCGTTTTCAGACATTAGATCGGTGAAATTATAGGCCTCGTATGATCCTCCGATAAAGTTAGAGTAAGCAGAGTGTAACCATTGCGTGCCTGTTGGAGCAAGAAGACCGTCTGATAAATTGGTGCCAGTTGAGTTAAATAGGGTACTAATAGCAACACCTTGGATAATATAGCTTAGATCTATTAACAGTCCGGCAATCGCATAAGAGAAGGTGATTAAAAGAAGGGTGCTGATTAATTGAGGAATAGCATTTTGAATACTAATGACGGCCTGTTGAGAAATTTTGATTCTTAAAACAATTAATAACCCTATAATAATAAACACTAAAGAAGATAGAATATAAGTAACATTTCTCAAACCTCTCCAAATTGGGAGCAAGGGTTGTAAACCATTAAAACCTGTGCCTTGAGCATAAGCAGGTTTACCTAAAAATGAATCTTTGGCGCTAGCGATATATTCGACTCCTGAAGCTTGTTTGGTGTAAAGGTTGGCGACAATACCACTCGTGTTTCCAATAGCTCCACTAGGTATCCAGGTAACGGGCTCTCCATTAAGAACTTCGTCTGGGATGTTGCCCGCGATCATTCTAGTAAACGAAACAGTGTTGGTATTAGCACCATTGTCGAGCCAGGCTTCTTGATTGGTACCTTCGTTGATAGCGTCTTGAACTTCTTTAAAGGTGGAACCTTGAGCTAAGATTTTGCCTACAAAAAAGACAGAAGAAATAAGAAGAAGGATTAGGGTAAGTTTGGTGAAATATGGGAAAAGTCGGGTATCGCGTCGATTGAGATGGTTTAGTAAGATTTTGATTCCCATATGAACAAATTTTAGCATAATATGGAGACAATTTGGCTAGAAGGCAGTTTTTTGCCAGGAGGCAGGCTGGAGGTTTCTAACCAGGGCGTCAAGGGAGTTGATGGCGGGCTGACCAGGAGAGGAAATATCGGAGCCTTCAGTTTTGTAAGAGCCAGGAGTGTTGTCTAGTTTTTTGGATTCTTTAGCAGGTAATAAGTGTCTAATAGCGGTAGCGGCGGTGTCGGAGCTTTTTTCGACTTGAGAGGGGTTTTGGACAACAATTTGGGTAGAACCAGAATAGGTTTCGGATTTATCAAAGATGGTGCCAAAGAATTTAATGACACGAGCGATAAAGGTAATTTCATTAGTAGTATCAGATTGATTGGCAGATAATTTATCGCTGGTTTTAGAGTAATCATGCTCGATAACTTTGGCATTATGAGGGAGAATAACACCATAAACTCCATCGGAAGTCTTGTTTAGACCACCGGCACCAGGTTGGTTGACATCAAATTCAGCATCCTTTTCCATGGTGCCATTTTTATTGACATAGACAATGACCTTTTGTTGAGCAGAATCGGTATCGGAAGTGGGAGCAAGGAGAGAGAAGACTTTTTTAGCCTCGTCTAGACTCAAAATAGAATTGCTGGCTTTGGAGGCAAAATTGGCTTTGGCGGTATCGGTAAGGGAAGGATTGGTAAGAAGGGTGGTGGGAGCAGACTTGGAATTACAAGGGAGACGGGTGTCGTAGAAAATAGGTTGGTCTTTGAGGATATAGGCTAATTGGGAAAGTCGGATCTTTCTATCGGGTAGCGTGATCTTGGTGTCGAGGGTGGTATCGGATCTAAATTCTGGATCGAGAGTGTTGACGGCCTGGATAAGACGATGAGAGGCAAGACACTGGTGACTTTTATAGGGGAGGGCTTTTTGGGCCATATTAGAAGCACCGGTAGAATTATTCAAGTTTAAAGAAAAGAAGACTTTTTTAATTTTATCGACGGCAACGAGAGGATTTAAAAAGGAGTTGGAGGTGTATTCATTGAAGGACTTTAAGAGAGTGTGAGCTTTGGGATCTTGTTCCTTCATGATCTGATTAACATCATAGGGAACAGGGGAGGCTGAAGGAGAGGCGGTGTTGGGATCGAAGGAATTGGTAATGTCGATAGTTTGGGTATGGGAGTTGAAAGATTCTTGGGGGACGACGTGGTTGTTGATATCGTCGACGTTTTCAGGATAGGAAGTGTCGGCACGGTCAGGATTGATAATGCCACGGGCAAAGAGAGGATTAGGGTTTAAGAGGTTAAGGCTTATAAAGAGGGCGAGGAGGATTGTTTTCATTTTAACCAGGGATGGCAAATTCGAGAACGTCGATGCCAGTGAAATTTTGAATGAGACGGAGGATGATATAGGAGAAGATGATGCCAAGGAGCCCAAGGATGGACATGGTAAGGGTAGAGCCGGCGGCGGCAGTTTTTTTCGGGTCACCGGCAGAAGTAAGGTATTGGAAGGCTCCGTTTAAAAACATGAAGACAAAGGCGAGACCGGCAACATAGACGATAACTTGGAGAACGTTATAGAAAAGACACTCGAGACCCTGAATGGTGGCAACGTCACCTTGAACAACACATTTTTTACCGGAAGAGGTATTTTGGGAAGCCCAGTCTTTAGTAGCTTGGGCAAGAATAGGGGAGTTGGAGCTTAGAAAGAAGGAGAAGGAAAGGAGTAAGACAAATAGTTTTTGGATCATGCCTTATTATAGAACAAATTAAGGCAAAGAAAAACCCCGCATGAGCGGGGTTTACAAAGAAGGTCTAGTTTATTGGAAAGAAGGAATAGTAAGACCGGAAATAATAGAAATACCGAAGACAGTTTCGATAAGCTTAACGATAGCCCAGGAGGCGAAGACGATAGCTAAACCGATAAGAGCATTGGTAATCTGATTACGGGCGGTTTCGACATTCTTTTGATCACCTTCGGACATGACCCATTTAAGACCACCGAGAACGAGCATGAAGAAGAAGACAAGAGCGACGACCAACATGACTAAAGAGATGGCACCGGAAACGATACCAGCAACAGTAAGGTTAGGAAGACTGTCAAAGTTATCACCACTAGGTTGAAGATTGATTTCTTGTGCGTAAACTGGAGCAGCGATGGCGGCGAACTTGATTTGATTAGCGATTTTTTGAATCATTTTTTTGTTTTTAATTAATTAATATTTAACTTAAGGTTATTTTACCAGTAAGGACGAGAAAATTAAACATTTAGAGAGAAGGAAAGCTAAGTGTTAGGTTGTCGAGACCGGTAATACCGAAGACGTAACCAACAAGCTTGAGGATGGCAAAGACGGCAAAGACGATGAAAAGACCGAGAACAGAATAGGTGAGGGCGTGCTTGGCGTCTTCGAATTTCTTGGGATCACCTTCAGAGGAGATAAAATGATAGCCAGCCATAATAAAGTGCCAGATGAAGTAGATAATACCAACGATCATAAAGATGGAGAAGACAGTTTGAAAAACGCTGTTGGTAAAGGCTTGGGGATTAGTGTTGATTTGCTGGTTGAGGCCAGAATCCATAACAGGATTTTCGATGACAGCGAGAACGGGTTTTATGAGTTTCATTGTATTTGACTAAAGAAATTATTAAGATCCAGAATCTTTTCGATACCGAGAAGGGAGGCAAGAAGAGAGACAAAGCCGAGAGCAATGGCGACAATAAAGATACCTAAGACGCCGTCAGTAAGTTTCTTTCTAGCTGTTTCCATTTTATTTTTATCGCCTTCAGCGGTAAGAAAGCCGTAACCAGCAAAGATAATTTGAATAGCAAAGATAAGAAAGCCAACAATGGTGAGAACGCCGACAACATTACTAATTAATTTTTCAGTAAGACCAACTGAGGCGTTAGCATTGGCAACAGGAATGCCAGGTCCTTCAAGAGGAGGATAGACGACAGCTAGTAATTTGCTTTTGTTAATTAGGTCCATAGACTTCGGGATTTAAAATTTTAATGCCGGTGAATTTCTCAACGAGACCGGCGATGATAAAGGCAGCAGCGATGATAAGAAGACCGACAATGGCTTGCCAAATTTTGGCCCAGGCTTGCGAGGCTTTTTTGGGATCACCTTCAGAAGAAAGATACATATAGCCAGCGGTGATGAACTGGACTAACATGACGATACCAGCAATGGTGCCAGCTAATTTAAAAAGATTGCTTAAAAAGAGGAAGAAACCTCCACCATTAGCAGCAGTGAAATATTTATTGTTAGCAACAGGAGGCTTAATAGAGCCAAATATTTGGATCATAGAGAAGAGTTTAAG
>Ga0210043_1002552_pt1 | contig 11814 bp, 20 predicted proteins | sample CryGeymet201501t_FD_183990 | JGI IMG/M metagenome (GOLD analysis project Ga0210043, IMG submission 183990) | Groundwater microbial communities from Crystal Geyser aquifers in Utah, USA - Crystal Geyser metaG 2015-01t (SPAdes) (version 2) | ecosystem: Environmental > Aquatic > Deep subsurface >... | reverse complement strand
GTCTCAAAATGAAAGGTCCTAGAGATTTTGAACCCCTATCCCCAGTTCCCATTTTCTATGGCTGTTTTTCGGCTATGGCACTCATGGCACAATGCCTGGAGATTGTTCCACTCATCCGTGCCACCATCTTTTCTGGCGATGATGTGATCGACATCTGTGCTTGGAGAAACCTCACTATACGAAGCGTGAATACCATATGGATCCTCGCACAATGGATGCGCAGCGAGAAATATTTTCCTCAATCGCCTCCAGCGTGCGCCATAGCCTCGAGATGCAGAGCTACCACGCCCCAGCTCATACCTATCCCGGTGCTCACGCTCATGCGTCTCACAGTATGACCCTCTGCCCCGCACGAGGCCGGGGCAACCGGGATGCGAGCAGGGTCGGGCAGCACGCCGTGGGCTCATCCCGCGTCCGCATCACCGGGCAAAGGGGCATCCGGCAGCCTCGGGGTATGAGTAATCGTCCCTGATCCGAATATAATCACCCCCGTCAACAGGGCAGGCCAGAGCGTCTCGCGCCAGGTAGCTGGCCAGCCATCTGTCCAGATGCCCAATCCCGCGCCGATCAGCGGTATCGCCAGACAGATCCCAAAAAATATGAGCCGCCGCCATTTTGGCAACAGCTCGGATAATTTCGGTATGTATTCATAGCCTATTGATAGCAGCGCCCCGACCACGATTGCCCCACCACCTGGTTCGGTCAGCCACCGCAAAAAAACAGACCAATCCGTGAGACTCTCGGATTGCGTTCCGGTGCAGGCCGCGACGCCCACCAGAACGACAACCACCAACATCAACGCTCTCCATCCCCTTCTCATTCTGCCCTCCATACAAAAAGCGCGCCATTTTCCTCTTAGGGAGGAAATGGCGCGCTTTTCACGCTAACGCCGCCCCGGTCCGGGGTCCGATATACGTTACAGCCGTGTAGTCTGACTGAGTTCCGTGCTCACCGCGCGGCCCTGGCAATTGAATGAGATCCGAACCCGGTTCATCTGCTCGATCTCATCTGCGTGCTCCAGTAGCCATTCGATCATCTGGGCCACGCGGGGTCCTGCGTTCCAGTTCTGGTCGCCCACAGTGATGCACGTACCATTCTCAGTATATTCTCTTTTGCCGTTTTTGTCAATCTTCATGGTCGCCGCCTTCTTGGAAACTCGTCTCTTCTCTGCCATCGAGCATCCGTCCATTCGATCAGATGAATTCTCAAATTCCTTGGTCAGATAAAGGATGTTTGTATCATTTCGGCTTGGGCGTCGGCAATCCGCGCCTCTGCCACATCTATCGGATCCGTATCGATGCCTATGAATGACCGCCCCTCCAGCACCGCTGCGACTCCAGTTGATCCACTGCCCATAAACGGATCGAGCACTATGCCACCCGTCGGTGTCTTGGTCAGGCGGATCAGGTAGCGCATCAGGGCCAGGGGCTTGACTGTGGAGTGATGATTGGCTTGGCTTATGCGGTCAGGCCCATTGCCAAGTCCGTCACCATAGCATTCATTACCTATACACTTTTGCGTTCTCTCTAGTCCCTTGTCTCGCTCCGCCCTTGATGCCTTGGCGCAGTAGAAAAAGCGGGATGCGCCGCCGGTGTCACCCTTCCAATACTGGGGATGTCCTAGCGTTGCACCCGCGCTATTGAAAATCTTATTTTCAGTTCGTGGTTGGCCAGTCAGGTCTCCACTTTTCAATTCCCCGCTTTGCTCATCCAGCATTGCTGCCGATTCCTCGTCCAGAATGAGATTCGCAGGCCAGCGACCGGCAGGTGAACTTGTACCATTGCCATTGTGGCGCAACCTTGTCGCTATCCTTCCCCCATCTATCCACAATCCTGCTACGCCCCAAGTCAAGGCGTTCTGTGTAAACGTCTCATCACAGGGTTTCATCGCCAGAATGATCGGCTCCCAGGCCGGCTTGAGCGCTGTTCCCCAGCCGTCCCAGAGTGCAGCGTCAGGGGTAGCGGGGGAAGTGATGTCATTTTTCTTTTGTCCGCCAGGTTTGCCATGGTTATACGTAGTACCTGTAAACCGCTGTCCGTCTTTCCTTTCGCAAGCATCATAATGGCCCCTGCTATCATCAACACCTGTCACTTCCCTTTCTGCCCCCGCCTCTTTATCAATCGCCTTTGAGATGTCGTGCGACTTTGGGAACCCACTGCCGTACAGCCACATCACACAATCACGGATCTCCCACCCCGCGTCCTCAATCGCACAAGTCAGGCGATGAAATGTTCGTGTTCCACCAAAGGCCAGCAGCATCGCGCCAGGTTTGACGACACGTAGCATCTCAACCCAGAATGGCACACCCGGTACACCGCGATCCCAGTCCTTACCCATAAACCCAAGGCCATAAGGTGGATCGGTCACGATGGTATCCACGCTGTTCTCTGCCAGCGTCGGCAGCACATCTAGACAATCACCACAATACAATTGTACAGTAAGCACTAGTTCACACACCATTGTGCCAGCAACCATTTGCTGCCATGATACTGCAGCGCTGGCCGGCTGGGCGTCTTCATTCCACCATCTCCCGGTAGTACATCTCGTACCACGTCTCCGCCACCTCCTCATCCACTGGCCTATCCCCGGCCCACGTTCCTGTCAGGTCCCGCGCCGGGGCATGCTTCTCCAGCCACGCCCACGCCCGCGGCCCGATCTGCGCCAGGCGGACGAACTCCGCCGGCGGCTTTCGTCGATCCCGCAGCACGGAGACCAGGAATCCGGGCGGACTGGCCAGCTCCTGCGTCTCCGCATACAAAATCCACGCCCGCGCCGTGTACCGGTCCACGCATTGGGCCAGCTTACTCCGCATCGGCTCGGCGATCCCGGCCTCTGCCAAAAGGGCCTCCACAACAACATCGTCCTCGCTTACCCGCGCGGCCTCCTGTTGTTGTGGATTGTCCCTTTGGATTGTTGGTTTGGATTGTTCTTTTGGATTGTTACAGTCCTGTACCCGAACAGGGTGTTCGGGTACAGGACTGGGGTGTTCGGGTACAGGACTGGGGTGTTCGGGTACAGGACTGGGGTGTTCGGGTACAGGACTACCCTCGTCTAGGCCCGGCAGAATCATTTGACCGGGCCGTATTACCTCGATCCGCCGGCTCGTTCTGCCCCATAGTGCCTGAATCGGTTCCCAGGTATCGAGCCGTCGTTTGAGGGTGGCCAATAGCTCGCTCCCTGGAGATAATGCAACCGTAGCCTCCTGGAGGAGATGTTGCATTGTCCCCGCAGTGACCTCCGGCACATCGAGGATGTAGTAGTTGTTGGAATGGTTCCGATCTCCCTCCTCAATGTAGATCAGTCCGCACCAGCACAATAGGCGATTGTATTCACTAATACTAGATCGCCCGATGCCCAAATGCTGTCCGATCAGCGTATACCCCGGCCAGCATCGCTCATCGTCGATCCTGGCCATCCGCACGTACAGCGAATATAGGGAATAGCCGATCGGACCGATGATCGGATACCACTCGTCGATCACGACGTTACAGATCGAAAATTGTCTCGGCTGTCGCCGATCTCGCACAACGATGTAATGGTCAATCATTATATTTTCTCCTTATCATATCCACACCGCGTCTTGGCCCGTTGAATCCCAGTCTATCACGTATCCATGTGCACGTCCATAGACGGATCTCACTGAATCATCTAGTACAGAACTACTAGGCCATCTAGTACAAAATCACTAGTCACACTAGGCGCGACAAGTGATCCCTGTTTCGCGCCAGTCGCTCTCGATCTCAGTAATGGGACTCATCGCATCCCTCTCGCATGTGATCACCTCGTTCAAATTCAGATTCGGCCTGAGGAGTATCAGTAATCCCACATCATTCCTGTATGCCATCAGGCCGCACAGATTCACTGCATAGTGCAAGATTTTTCCTCCCGAGCCCGCATAGCTCCTCGGCGACCCACAACATCTCGCCGAGGGTAGTGAAACTCGTTTCCCCAAATGGCAGGATCCCCTGTATTCCCCACATGCACCGCAAATCCCAGAGATGGGTCAGATGCGCATCCACCACATCCCGACCCCATCTCTGGCATGAATGCCTGTAGATTATCATTACGATTTCCTTATCCTGCGCTAGGACTGCCTGCCGGCGTTTGCTCGGTGGTCTCATATTGCCTCCAGCCGCCACCCCAACGCCCGCGCCCGCTCCCGCAATCGCGCGATCGCCGTCGCCGCCATCTCGGGTGGGAATCCCCAACCCTCCAAAAAAGCGCGGTGCTCGTCGAGACGCGCCAGCGCCGCCTTGAGATCCGGGCAGTCATTCAGCGTTGCCCACGTCGCGAACAGGTGGATCTGCGACGTCAACATCTCCGATGTGCCCGGCGTGTCCGCGCCCATTTGCGCGCCGATCTGCTGATATGTTTTTAGCGCCGTCTTTATTGCCGTTTCCTCGTGCATCATCCACCTCCATCGATTGTCTTCATCGTATCCAATAGCCCGGCCAGGCCTTCCTGCACGCGCGCCTGGTCGAGCACCATCTCCCAGTCGAGCCCGAATACCGCCGCCTGGTGGCGGCCCATCGCCGCCACCCCGCGCAAGAATTCCACATTCCGCCCCTGGTCGGCGCCCACGGCCATCATGATCCCTGCCACGATGGCCTGCTGCACCTCGCTCTGGAATAGAGTATTATTGCTCATCTGGCAGCTCCGGTGTAGGCATCCAATGAGTGATTTCCCAGTGGTTTCGCATCCGTCCGTATTGCGTGCGCCACAAGCCATCGTCCTCCTCGCGCCATGCCAACCGTATCGCGCGCGGCAATCCAGGCTCGTTGAAATTGACCACCACCATCACGAACCCATCATCGCGGCATGGCACACGCTCGCTGATCGGAATCCATTGCTCATTCATTCAGCTTCCTCCCCATAATGCCTGATCTGGTGGGCCAGCGCCCGCAATCTCTCCAGATCGTGATCCAGCAGCGCCAGCGCCACCTGCTGCCCCAGCGCCCGCACCGGGCCCAGCAACTCATCCTCGAGGGACAGTACCTGCTCTACCGGCAGCACAATCCCCATCCATCCGCATTTCTGGTGGTGTTCCGCCATCCGCTTGATTTCGTTCCATGCCATCTGGCGCCTCCTCACCGGTTACGGGTTTGGTTTCCTGGTTTGGTTTGGTTCGGTTACGGGACGTCCCCCCGTTCCCGGTTCTCCGCGCCGGATAGGGGAGCGCTTGATCAGCTTCTCCCTGGCCTGCGCATATTGCCACAATTCCGCGTTCGAGCGCAGGATATCCTCCAATGCGTGGCAAAATTCCCACGATCCCCGCGCCCCGGTCTGTGCCAGAATCCCCCAGTTCTGCCACAGTCCCCGCTCGCGGCGCGTCCCCTCGCTCCGCCCCACGTATTTATAGTATAATGGTTGCCCCCGCGCCACAAACTGCTCCTCGAATGAGCGCCGGGTTAGCGGCCTGCCCCACATCGCGCATAGTACCTGGTAAAATTCCCGCACCCAATCGGGCGCCCCCGGCTCCAGGCTCTCCACCTCGGCCAGGTATTCCCCATTCACTCTGGCCTCTACGCTCTGCGTGGAGGCCTTCCCCATCAGCGCCTGCAGCGCCTCTCGGATAGTCCTGCGCGTTGCTCCCTGGGACAGCGCTGGATAGTCGGGCGCATCGGCCCCCGGCGTCAGCCGTGGCCGATGCGGATTGACCACGATCGGCCGCGGCGTATTCTCGATTATTTTTGGCCCCACCTGCTCTACTATCACCGATTGCCGCGTCCTTTCCACGAATCGCGGCCCAGCCCAACTCAGCGCCGCATACGCGAACAGCGCCACCGCCAGCACGCCCAGGGCAGCAAAAAATACCGTCCCCGCTGCCCGCGCTGCGACCTCCAGCGGATCGCCCGCCAGCGCGAATAGCCCCAGCGCCGCCAGCGCCAGCGTCGCCGCCAGCGCCAGCGCCGATAGCAACGGCCAGGCCAGATAGATAATCAGATGCCCATCCCCCCGTCTCTGCTCGCTCACATCACGCCCCCTCTGTATGCCGCACAACTGTGTCCCAATCTGGTATGCACTGGGAAGCTCATAGAGCTTCCTGGAGAGTGTTTCTTCGGACCACTACCTGTAGTGGTCTTGGTGGCGCAAAAAGGCGTTTTCCGCCCATGAAACCACTACGGGTAGGAGTTTGCACTGGAGCGAAAAATGGGCCATTTTTCGATAGGCCGCGAATGCAGATATACACCTGCATCGCTACGCTATGCGCAACTATCCCTATGTTATGCCCAGGATGTGCGTACCTAGTATGCCACCCTGTGGCGATATGTGTGTATCGGAGCATATCAGGACGATACCTTTTTTCCCGACAGGGTGAGGACCGGCATGAGGCGCATGAGGGCGTCCCTTGACACATTCCCACCCGGATGCTATAATGGCCACAGACGTTGGGTCGGTCTCTCCCCCCCAGGGCCGGCCCGACGTCCATTTATTCTCGTAGGGGCAATCCCATGTGATTGCCCTATCCCAGCCCCAACCGGGCCAAATTCTCCGCTGCATCTCCCGTCCCCGCTGCATCTCCCATCTCTGCCGTGTTCTCCGCCCCCGCGCTATCTCGTTCCCATCTGCCTGCGTGGGAACGCATAATCTTGCGCTCCAACGCATTCACCGCCTCCAGCACATCCTCTAGGCGCACGCCATTCCCCGCCAGGGGGCCTGCCGCAGGCTCCAGGTATGCCCTCAACGCCGCGCGGATCGCCTCGCTCCGGTTCATCTGCCGCTCCAGCCAGGCCACGATCGCCCGGTCCCGCTCCGGTTGCAGCTCAACGGTGATCCTCACGGTCCTCCTCTTCTGAAGTTTTATGAAATTCATAAAACTTCATATGACCCGCCCGCGCCAGTATCGGACCCAGAATCAGCGACACACATATCGAAATGATCGTCCACCCCAATAGTACGGCCAAAATGACCCTCATCCAGAACCAGAACATCACGCGCCTCTTCTCCTGGGACCGTCACTTTCCCGGGTGATATTCTTCAGCTCTGCGGCGATCTCACATAGCCGCCGCGTCTGCCGCAGCGCCTTTTTGCGCAACTGGATATAGACCTCACGGCAATCCCCACACACCACCTGATTCGCCGGGATATCCACTCCACAGTACCGACATGTCCCCGTCCGCGATCCCGCAGATTCGGACGGCGCGTCAGGACTCTCCCACGGCAGATGAGCGTGAATTGGGCCATCCTCGTAATCCGATTCGCTCATTTTCCTACCCGCTGCGAAAATCGCCAATACCCGACTGCATTCGCCATCATCGGATCCACGGCGATCACCCGTGCGTGCCGGAACTGCCGCCGCACACGCGCCCCCACCAGGTGCGCCCCCCCGCCGGCAATCAGGATCGCGTCCAGCCCCGCCGCTCCATTCCATAATTGCGTCGCCTGTGCGACGACCTGGTCGGCCAGTGGAGCGACCGCCTGATCCACCACCGCTCCCAGGTCCACGCGCTCCCCATAATAGCGCGTCTCGCGGGCCATCATCGCCGCGATCACCTGGTGGTCCCGCAACTCTAGGCCGGGGCAGTTGTCCGCCAGCCAGCGCCCCACCGCCCGAGCGCAGCCCCAGGTCCCTGTCGGCACGCTCGCCGTCTCCCGCCCCACCTCGCTCAATCGGTCGACGCTCAATAAATTCGTTGTCTTGCCGCCCACATCCACCACCGATATCCGCCCGTTCGCCAGATCGGCGTCCACGATGCGCCCCCGATCGTCGAGCACCACGGCCAGCAGCGCCCCGAATCCCTGCGGGATGACCCGCGCGTCGATCACCTCGAATCGTTGCGCCCGCCGGCCGGCGCGCTGCACCTGGTGCTCCCCCAGCAGCCGCGCCAGCAGCGTCTCCCGGTCCCGCTCGTAAAATTGGATCGGCAACCCCGAGACCACAGTCACCCTGGCACTGCCCTCAGTTAGGGAGGAAAATGCAGCCAACAGCAGATCATAATACGCCGGGCTCTCGATCCACGCCCGGTCCTCCCGTCGCTCCAGGTGCCGCGACTGGATCACCGCCTGGTCGCCCACCAGCACGGCGCGCGGCGCGATCAACTCGATCCCCAGCTCCGACTCTCCGCCATCGAGCGAGAATCGCCCCCGATCCGGCGTTCCCACCACCGACGCGAATGCCGCCGCCCGCCCATTTCCGATCGCCTTTGTCCACGAGTATCCAATATCGATTCCTGCGTTCATGTCGATCTCCCTCTATTCCAGCGTCTGTGACCAGCGGCGCTCACCAGGCATTTCCATCGATCCGCAGATGATGCTCCAGAGCATTGCATGGATGTTATTGTCATCTCTTGTTCTGTCATCGATCCATCTCTGGATCGAATCCCAGATCATCCTCATCCATCGTATCATCCTCGAGGATCATCTGGTTGATGCTATCAAAAATGCAGGGCCTGCGCTCCAATAGCTCCTCGGCGTCGAATACGTCGAATAGCGAGAGCTGCCCATTGCGCTGCACGCGCTGAAGTTTTTGGATCTCTGTCGCCATTCCTCTCCTCATAAAAACCGACCACGCTTTATTATGCGTCCGCCGCAGCATCGCCATGTGATTATTGGGAAAGAGCAGATCCGTCGCGCAACCCATGCAGCCGTTGCGCTTGATGCGATGCCTGGTCCCCGCGCTATCGACATATCCCATGTCGTAAAGCGATGAATACGGCACGTCGAAGCGCCGAATATAGGACCACACATCCTCATCCATCCAGATCGCCATTGGCTGGCAGTGGAAAAATGGATCGCCAGCCAGATAGTCCTGTTTGGCCCCCTCGAATAGGTATCCCCGGCTGAGGAAATTTTTTGCCCGGGATCTGGACTCGCTGGCCATCAGCCCCTTGAAAATCACGTCCACGTCGATCTCGGCCTGGACCTGTTGCGCCGGCTCCTTTTTGAGTATGTCGCAGCACGCCTGCGAAATTTTTACCTGGCGCAGAATTTCGTAGTAGGCCAACAATTTTGGATCATCGCTCTGGCTTTCCGAGAAGCGTAGGAAAGTGTCGATGTTGATCCGGCGCGCCTTCAGCTTTGACCACGCTTTGCCTAATAGCGGCCATCCATACTGGTCGATGCACCACCAGTATGTTTTTCGCGTGCCCGCCGGCCACGTGGGCAGAGTGTCGCCCTGTGTGACGCCCGTGTCGCCGCCGGGCATCTCGATACCCAGTCGCTCCAGCGCCCGGGTGCTCTTCAGTTTGCCATCCGCCTTGAGCACCTCGCCGATCCGGCCGGCCTGGATCGCCCACTGCCAGATCTGCCGTTGGGCGTCATACCTGTAGCCCGGCTCGGATGTCGATCCCGGTCTGGCCTCGTGCGCCCGGGTGCCCAATCCCCACTCGCGGACGACCCGGCGCCAGAATGCGACGCATTCCGGGTATTCGACGCCGGTGTTGCCGTAAATGAGATGAAGCCGGGACCATAAATCAGGAAAATAACGCCGGATCATGTCGGCCAGGACAGTAGAATCCTTCCCTGCAGAAAATGCCAGCGCCAGACGATGATGGGAGACCTGGAGGGCATCGGCGATGGCCCGCCTGGCCATCTCGATTTTATAGTCCAGATCCCGGCCCTGTTCGAGCCCCAATTCATTCCATCTCATGTACATTGTGGCTTCTCCGAGTCATTTGCAATATTCGCTGTTGGCGCCTTTTTCACCTTTCCCAGGTATTTGGATCGTCTCGTTCCCTTCTCATCGATCCAGCGCAGGTACAGATATGGCCCGTACCCCCGTATGAATTTCTCCTCATACCATGCCCCCTTCGGCGGCCTGTGCCCTTCAGGGTACCTGTGCCTGCGCTGGCCCATCATTTCTCCCTAATTTTGATCCCCATATGGGGATCTATGCCTGCCTGCCTGTACCCTTAAGGGCGCCGGCGCAGACCCGTCTGCCACGGGCAGGCAGGCGCTCGGGATAGGCCGCCGGCGCCCTTACCTGCCCCCCCGTGCCTGCGCTCGGAACAGGCCGCAGGCGGGAGGGTACCCATCTGCCACGGGCAGGCAGGCGGGGGACCGCCATGGGATCGCCGAGCACTAGCTCGACCTTCCCCCCACCAAATCTATAGATTTTCTTTCCGCTTCACCTCCCTCCAGTGCGCCCTGCATCCCATAGCCCCCGGCGTCAGCTCCGTTTTGATTCCCATTTCTGCACAGATCGGACAGAATCCCGGCGTCTTCGCGGCTCTCTCCCGCCGCGCCCGCGGAACATCGCCGGGAGCATTGCCGGGAGCGCCGAGCACCGGCTCGGCCTCCTCCTCCTCCTCGACGACCATTCCCATATTGTCAGGGAGCCGCAACGCCTCCATCGGCGTCGGACCCTGGATCGGCTCCTTCCGGTACGGTCTGATCAGCGCCTCATTCAACTCCAGTATGAGTTGTACCGCGAGCGCCTCCCCGATCACGCCCATCAGCTTCAATCCGTCCAGCGCCTTTCTTGTCTCCTGAAACGCGATCTGGTGGATCAATTTCGTCGCCGCATCGTGCACCCGCGTCTCCGTGTCCATCCTCAGTATCTCGTGCAGTTCCCTATATTCCACGTTTTGCCTCCTCTCCTGTTAACGAAAATGTTATCGACGAGAAAAAAACGAATCGCCCTAGCGGCCATCATCCTGTCTGCCTGCGCCGGCAGCCTGCCGGCGAGTACCTCGCATGGCGCGAGCATCCAACCACGCGCGCGCCACATATCCGGGGATGATCCACGCCGGTCCCCTTTTGTGCGCCCCGGCGGCCAGCGGCGAGTTTTTTGCCAGCAGGATCTGCCGGATGCGCGAGGGATTGACCCCCGCCAGCTCCGCCAGCTCCCGGCACGTAAAATCTCTCCTGTTGCGATCCATTCCCCCTCCTATCAGATGAGTTAATCATACCATATTTCGTCCCCCCCATCAAGCCCTTGGACACGATTTAAGATTTGTTATGTTCAGTCCCACAATCACCCTTGTGCGACATAGACAGAGTTTTGATAGAACAAAATAGAACACCACCTTAAATCGCTCGCGATGAGACAAACTGGTCTCGAAACCCCTTGACAAACGTGTCCCAATATGGTATAATAGTAGGTGAAGGTCAAACAAAACCAACCCCGCGAGGGGCGCGGATAGAAAGGGAAAAAAATGATGGCAGCAAATGAATGGCTCAAAGCAAAATTGGCAGGGAGATATGGCGAAAAGGCAAAGGCGGTCTACCGGGCGATTCGGAATTGCGAGGAGATTCAATTTTCCAGCCCGGAGAGCGAGGCCGAATTTAAGGCCCTGCTCCGGGAGTGGAATCGCCGCGCCGAGGATGAGGCCGAGGATGAGGCCGAGGATGAGGCCGCCTACGGCCCCGCCAGCGCCCACAGCGATCCAGATCGGGCCGCCAGGCTCGCCGAATTCCACAGCCGCCGCCCTGGGCGGTCGGGCACGGACGAATATTTTTATCGCTAATTCCCCTGGCCCCTCGCCCCGCCCGCCGGGCGCACAATAGGCCCCCTGAAGGGGGCAGGCGGGCTAGATCGCCAGCTCCGTGAGGCGGAGTTGGGCCGGGCCACCGGGCATCGGGTGGCCAGTGACCAGAGAAGGAGACCGCAAATGAGATCGTCAACAAAATTTGTCAAAATCCAGTATCGGCAGGGGCAGGGAACCATCATCGGGCAACTCATTTAAGATGGCTGCCAGAAAAGCCTCCCCGAAAACGGGGACCGCCCCGCCTACCACATCCACCCAGACGCGACCGAGCCGCGGCAGAACGCTATCCGCCGGTTCACCTCGTTCAAGGCCATTGCCGAGTACATCTCGGTACGCCGGGCGATGATAGCGGCGGACTCAGAGAAGGCGGCCATCGCCCTCTGGG
>Ga0210043_1002548_pt1 | contig 11823 bp, 15 predicted proteins | sample CryGeymet201501t_FD_183990 | JGI IMG/M metagenome (GOLD analysis project Ga0210043, IMG submission 183990) | Groundwater microbial communities from Crystal Geyser aquifers in Utah, USA - Crystal Geyser metaG 2015-01t (SPAdes) (version 2) | ecosystem: Environmental > Aquatic > Deep subsurface >... | reverse complement strand
CCTCTTTGGCACTAACCTCACCCTCTCCACGTCCAGCCTCTGTTGATCCTTCTTTGTCACTGTTACTCACCTCCTTAGAACCCGCTAAGCGGGTCTTAGCCTCCACTTGATCTATTACTGGTGATAACATTTCCCTCTCTATTATCGGATTGCGTAACCTGTATCGTTCAAAAAACAATCCAGTCGCTATAGACATTAAAAAAGTCGTGGCAACTATAATATATATCGTTCGGCTAATTTGTTTTGCTAGTTCTTTTTTATTTTTCATGTTTTTCAGAGTTTACCTATTATTTTATTATTTATTCTCCTCTTGCCCTGCTTCAAGCCGCCTACTGCTGCTTAACTCAGGGCAGGAGGAGAAGCCCCCTGTTTTACCACGCTTAGCGTGGTTTTAGCGTCTAAAGGTTACCAAGGGTTATCCTTTGGTCTTACCTCTTCATCTTCGCCTTGGTGTACTCGCTCTGACTCTACCACTGCTAAGCGGGTCCTAGCCTTCTCGATCATACCCTCTGTCGTTGGGTTGTCGTCTATATCTTCAACTTCTGTCTGGTTATCGTCTAATAACCCTGCTTCTTGCATTTTCTTTCTCCACGCCCATTTTGTACCACTACAAAATAGTCTATGTCTTTGCTCCATCTGAACATGGCTAAACCATTCGTCATCGCCCTTGGTATAAAGCGTCATATCTACATTATGTATTTCGCACCTTCTCTTCTCTCCTACTGTAGGTGTCTTAGTCCCGCTAAGCGGGATCTTAGATGGTGTTTTTGGCGCACTGACCACCTGTGTAGATGGTTTATTTGATGTTTGGCTAGTAGCATCATGTATTAACAGTCCCAAATAAGCTCTGTTGCCGATCGAGAACAGAGATAATGCTTTTTTTAGTGCGTCGGTCTGCGCTCCCTTAAGTCCATCACCTATGTCATCCTTGGTGACTCTTGATTGTCCATAAGCAGATTTAGCATTACCCTTATCACCTATCCATACGCCTATTTTAGAGACTGCCAACTTGCCTTGTCCTCCCTTAGAGTTTGCCACTGGGACTATTTTGGTTTCTATATTCTCAAAACCCCAATTCTCAACACCTATCATTTCGTTGACAGCATCTATAGTGGCTTGCGGACTGTAACCAGTGTAGTCCGAATAGCTATCGTAGTTGATATTCTTTGGTTCTCCTTTAAGGAGAAGCTCGTTAGTCAGCTTGATTTTATCCCAAATACTTAAATTTTTTGTTGTTGTCATATTCTCACCCCCTCTACTAATTTTATCAAATTAAACCAACTTTCAAAACTAGGGATTGCCTTAGCAAATGGAGATATGCTATAATTCGTGTGTTCTAATTTTTGGTTTATCTTAAAGCGATCTTGGCGGGTCGCTTTTTTTTGTTTATTTTTCATTATAGTTTTTTTGTTCTTGTAAAAAAATCCTCTATTAATTCCCTGATAATCTCGCTAATGCTTCGATCTTGCTCGTAAGATAGCTTACGTAGTGCCTGCTTTTGATCTGCTGTTACGTATATTGCTAATCTCTTTTGTCCTTTCTTGCTCATAAGTCCACTTTACACCTATGTGGTTACGTTGTCAAGTGTTATAGTGTATATCACACTATATCAACTTTACTATAGGGTCAGTTGTTTTATTTCTGGGGGTATTTGAGCTTGGCTCATTTCTTCCAACTCTTGACACAAATTCAATATATTCTTTTCGTTCTGTTCTTTTTCTCGATCAATGTTTTCGAACCGAACTTCCCCATCTTCCTCCTCTAAAAATGGTCGTTCCTTAAAATAATTATCAATATGAGTATCTAGCTCTTCGGTCAGTTGATCTTGTAGTTTTAACCATTTTTTATATATGCGCTGGGATTTCATATAATCTGGTAAATCCAACCACCCGGCTGCTTAAATCCAAAATCCCAATAGATCCTGGATATTCCTCTCCTATTTTTTTGTAAAGCCATCTTAAACATGTTAGGCTCGTCTCGCTCAATCACAAAACCTAGATCACAAACAGTAGCAATATTACCCGATCCCTTATATTCAAGTAACCCGCTTGTGCCAGCTCTAGCCGCTGAATTAGACAACTGAGAGAGAGCTAGTATGCAACAGTTAGTTTTTTTAGCTAATTTTTGCAAAGATAAAGCCACATAAGACAATCTGGAGTATTCATCTTTAGCTGGATAAAATATGTTCTGTAAAAAATCTATAACTACAAATTCGGGCTTAGTTTTCTCAATAATCTCTGTAATTTCTTTTAGCTCATATATGTCGTCGTAAAACTCCAGACTCTGATTGTGGGTTATTAGCTTAGCCTGCGCTTCTGCCTTATTCTCTAATTCTTCCTTGGTCAACATTCCTGTTCTAACCCTTGTTGACTTAATGTTAGATAATGAACCTATAAGCCTAGATATTATTGTCTCGTTGGATATTTCAAGCGAAAAATAAGCGGTGTTAAATCCTTGTTTTGCTATGTTATATAACATTTGACCCGCTACATACGACTTACCAATTCCCGTAAATGCTCCCATAACAACCATTTCCTTGCGTAAAAACCCGCCATCTAGTTTCTCATCCAGACCAGCAAATCCTGTAGCAAGGAACTCTAAGTCTTTCCCGCCCTCGTATATTTTATCTATAACTGCTTTGACTTTCATGCTTTGATAAATCCAGAGAACCTATCTGCTGGTTGGTTATTTAGCTTAAAGTCTTTGGATTTTCTTAACCAATTTCTAAGTTGAGCCTTATAATCTTTTCTCTTTATTCCTTTAGCTTTTAACCAATCTAAACAACTCTCTGCCTCTTTGACTATCTGTTCAGAAGTAAGACTGAATTTTTGCGCCATTTCTTCAACATCTTTTTGCGGTACATTCTCTAAATAAGAATAAGATCCTATAGGGTTTTCTTTCTTTTTGTTATTAGAATTATTTTGGGGAGTACTCTTATTCTTACCTATCCTATCCTTACCTAACCTATCCTGTGGATACCTTCCGTCTACCACTGGTATACCATCTGGTATACCAGATGACAACCGCTCTAGCTCATTCTTGTAAATTTTAAGGTATTTACTTGCTGTATATCTGTCATTTCTTAGATAATTATTCTCTTTCCAGTCTTTAATTATTAAAACCTTATCATCGAATACTTTAACAAAGCCTTTAGCTTGTAAAATAGATAAGTCATCTGGTTTGCTATCAGTCATTCTCATAATAGTAAAATGTTCACAAAAACCATCATCATCGGCATTCATTCCTAACTGAAAATATAAATTCTGCGTAGACTGAGGCATCATTAAAAACCTACTGGAACTTGTAATGGTCTTAGAGAACATCCTGCGATTAGCCATTTCCCTTCCTTTCTTTTTTGGGAATATTCCAATATGGGGTTTTACATTTGCCACAAGCTATAGGGATTGTTTCTTTTCTTGGTATCCAGATGTGTCCGCATCTTAAACAAGTATACTTTGGCAACTTCATTACTATAGTATATACTATAATATCTTATTTGTCAACTCTTGCATATGTTAAAAACATGTTCGCCACACGTTAAACTTGTTGTATTAGCTGAAAGTAGAGAGTAGTTAGCTAACTGTTAGCTAACTCAAGTAGGTAGTTCTAGGTAGATACCTCAGTTGTCCGGATTTTCCGGATAACTGGTGTTTTAATAGGTATTTTTATATATATAGTCATATATAGTCCCGCTTATCGTTGTAAATTCCATTGTTCTTTTTGGTAGGCTAGAGCTTCTTGTGGTGTCATGCCTTCTTCTCTTAGCTTGGCGTTACTAACAATGTTATATTTAGTGTGGTTAGTCTTCATTTTCTCGACTATTAGGTTCTCTAGGTCATATCCTAATGTTGAAATATATCCTAAACCGATTATAGCAATATCGGCAAATTCCATGGCCGCCTCTTTAGCTGTTTTGTTGTTAGGGTTAAGCACCCAGTCCTCGTGGGCTTGTTTCCATTCTTCCACTTCTTCCAGGGCTCTCACAAAGCGTGTCTCGGGTGTTCTATCCTCCTCAGGTAGTACTCTACTTTCCCACCACCCCTGCCACGCCTGTAGATCGTTAATAGCTATCCTTTCTTGCATATTATAATATTAAAATTATGTTCACCATTACGCTTAGCGTGGTTGTGATATCCACGCATCCATCGTAATTGTTGGTATCACCATTGTATCAACTAATCCCCATTCTCTAGCTCTCTGATAACTGATCTGTATATCCGTTCCTTCTGGAGTAGTAAAACCTATTTGGGGAAGTATAGCCGCATTCTCATATCCATTACAACCTGAAACCAGGCGTGGTGTGTCGAGTTCAGGTTTGCGGGTCCAACTTTCGTAGATGTTCATGGGTTACGTCTAAATTCACCCTTATACCAGCAATTGTTCGCATTTGCCAAGTTCCATTGTCTATTAGCCTTCTTTTGAATTATCCACTCTTCATTAGGATTGACTTGGAGTACTACGGGTTGAGGCACAGCTTCCATCAATCCGTCGTCATTAACGAAAAGATCCTCTGGTTGTATATAGCTGTAATCTTCTGACATGATATTAATTATAATAATGTTCGTCTGGTTTGCTCTGCTATCATTCGTGGACCCTTATATATACCCAGATTAGCCAAAACTATCAATAACACGACTTGCCAATCAAGCTCACCCGCTACAGCCAAACCCACAACAGACGAGATTGTCGAGTACACAAACACCTTGGCATATCCGGGTATCACTGCCCACATGTTCTCTACTGTTTGAAAAAATGCTTCTACTTTTTTTGCTATCATACAGCATCACCACCCTCATTTAATGTTGCTTTTTTGAATTTTATCATGGCAAAAAATAAAGGTATCTGAACAAAACCAATTAATGAGGTTAATATCTCGTAAATTTGATAAGAAATTAGGTAACTAATCGGTATAAAGACTAAAAATAAGTTGAGATAAAAGACTCCATATAGAACAGCGATGAGTCCTGCTATCGTAGGGCTTTGCTTTATATTTTTATAGCCTAGTCTATAGAGATTTGCAATATAAAAACTCTCTACGGCAACGATTATAAAACTGAAAGTTTTTACATAGGCCATAAAAGAAGCAAATTGATGTACTAAGTAAGGATCTAATATCGTATTTCTTAAAATCATAACCTAGGTATTTGGGGAATAAATTTTAACGTTTTTTCTGCGCCCGCTAAAATAATTAAAGCTAAAATAATTAGAACAAATGCGTACCCCATAGCCTTGAACAAGCCCTTATAGAAGGCTTTATTACTTTCGATTAGACCCTCTATTGTTTTTTGGTTTTGGGCTGTTATGTTGGCACAACCACTTATAGCCTTTTTGCTTTCTTTCAAATGATAGACGTTCCTGTCATTAATATCTTTAATCGCATTTTCCATAGAAGTTATAGCTCCTGACATTTTAAGGGAAGCCTCCGTAAACTCATTGGCTATATCCGCAAACCTGCTTTCTTGATTGATGATTGTCTCTATTAGTTTGTTTTTTGTATAAATCGTCATTTTTGATGTTACATTATGATGTTTAAGATTATGTCTACTAACAACAGTAAAATTATTCCTGTAGCTGTCCACCAATAATAGGGTTGCTTCTCGACATAAACCTTACCACTAGGAGTCGCTACAGGCGCTGTGGTTGGTTTTTCCTGTAAAGCCTCTATGGTGATACCCCTTGCCATTATTTCACTGTCCAGCGACTTCTTTTCTGCCATCCATTTTAAGGTATTTTCTTTAATTGTTTTATTCATTTTTTCTATCTCATCTAGATAACCTGTGATTTTTTTATTCGCTTTTGTGAGATCTGACTCAACACCTAGTAATCCTTCAATCTTGCCTTTTATAGCGGGATAATCTGCCGAAGTTTTCAGCATTACAGCCATATCTGTATAATTATGCAGATATTCTTGTATAGTTGTTGCAAGTTCACCGACCTTGCCTTTTTCTTCCTGATATAAATTCCAGTTGGTATCTCTTTCAAGTCGCAACTTGTCTAATAGATCTTGACCATTCTTCTCTTTGATCCATTTTTCAATAAAAACAATAGGATCTTCCCACCCGTCCTCTAATTCCTCTTTGGAATTAGCGACATTTTCAATCCCTGTCGCTTTCTTTTTTATGGCGAAATGGCAATGAGCAAATGTTGAATTGCCTGTGTTGCCAACTGTGGCAATTTTATCCCCCTCTTTCCCTACGTCCCCCACTTTAACGAAAACATCCTTACAATGTGCGAGATGAACGTAACGAGTACCCCATTCTCCATCGATGCGAATATGGATATGATTGCCAAAGCCTTTGTCTATATGGTTAGTGTGTACAGAGGTAACCTCGTAGTCCGCTATAGCCAAGAGTGGTTGTCCTAGATCAGTGTTACCACCTGTCTTGAGGTTGAGATCAACCCCATCATGATAGTAACTAACTCCTTGTTTCTCACCAAACTCACTAGCTATATACCAATCCTCAAAGTTATTTACTGGGTATATCATATAATCTACTTGCCATATAGTATGTTTACTGGATAAATCATGGTAATAGTTTGTCTATCTTTTTATCTTCTCTTTTATCGGCTGACGTTGGTTTTGTCGTCTTGTATTTGAACCTATACTGCTTAAATACTTGCTGTTTTATCTCTTTTTTAGCTTTAGTAACTAGATCAGCTTTGCTATCGCTAGATAGACTATTATACTCTTTATTATTGTTCATCTTTTTGAACCAGTCGCTATACTTCTTGTTGAATACGTCATTAGCCTCATTGAACTTAGCTTGACCTATTTTACTCTTAAATTGAAGCATCTCTTTGCTAGTATTCTCATTCCAGTTGGCTTTATAGTAGTAAGTCCCGATAGACAAACCTAATCCTTCAAGGATCATTGATCCTAACATAAAGTCAGCGTTGGGATTGTTCTTAAGATCTCCATAGTTCTGTACTGATATAGGCAACTGATTAAGAGCTTCAGACTTTAGAGTAACTGGATCTCCGCCAAATGTTTCACCTTTCCAAATATCTCTTAATATTCCAGCAAATGGTGATAACTTATTAGAGACTAAGCTGTTTAGAAGTAAATCCCATCCGTCTTGTTGTCCATAATCACCAGCCGTTAAATTAGTCCATCTACCCGTGCTACTCTTGTTCCACATTCCCCATTCTCCATTATGTCTTGTTGGTATGAGCCTTGAGGCAAGTGTAACTAATCCAGCCATGCCACCTGTTATATCTGTCCAGATACCGAATATTTTTATCTTACCAAAGTTCGTGCTTTGAGGATCTTTGTCTACACTATCAGGGTTAAGAAGTTCTGCAAGCGTTAGAACTGAAGCAAAGGTAACAAGAATACTCAATAGGTTTTTACTCGCTTCTTTTTGAGCAAAGCCCGTCACTTTTGGATCAAACCTATGAGCGGTTAAAGTATCAATATTAGACTTAAGAAATTTAACCGAGAATAATAATACGTTAAGCTCTTTAGCAATCGCCTCGCCTTTTCCTAGACTTCCACGACCAGTTATGGACTTAACTAAATGTCCTAATCCTTGAGCTTCTTCTTTATTGAGGGTATTAACCCCGTGTTGTTCGGCTTTAGCAATTAACCTATCTGCAAGGTCAGCTCTTAAACGCAACGCCCCACCATTGTATGCTACCTCTGATGCCTTAAATAATCTACTAAAGACAGGTATTTTATCTGGTAATGATGATGGGTATGCCTCTTCCGAGAGCACAGTTAATCCATAATCTCCTGCTTTGTATTTTCCATTAAGCGCATTTGGTCTTGAATATATATCTGCTTTAATAGCTCCCATTGCATCTTTGCCAGATAATTGTTTCCCAATATCTCCCCATGATTTTATAAAATTACGCGCCCATATCTTGGATGTACGAATATCTGCTAGTGTCTTTATTCCTTGTCTACCCCAAAAAGAATTATCTAATGAAGCTACTATAGATTTTAATGCGCCAGGAGCTTCCCCAATTGTTTTACCTATAGCTCTTAGTGGTTGCTCTCTGAACGATATTCTACGAGATTGTAATTTTAGATCATTTATATAGTTCTCGATCTCTACCTTAGCAGATCCATATTCTAGTCTCTCGGTTTCAGACCTAAATACTCCATTATCGTCTGCCTTTTGCTTAAGACTTTCTTGTTTTTTAGATAAGTCGCTTATGGTCTTTGCTTCTTCTTGTGTTATATCTATTCTTAATCTTGTAGATGCTAGGTCCTGCAAAAAAGATTGTTCTTCTTTAGGGTCAAGTATATGATCCATTTTTTCAATACGAGAGAGTAGATCCATGCGTGTCTGAGGAGTAATTCCTGATAATTTTTTAGCCCATGTAATATAACCTCTTTGCTGGTTTTTTAGCAGTATTTTGCTTTCAAAAAGAGCGTTTGTTTGCTTAGAGTTCTCTTTGCCTACGTACTTTTCAAGAAACACCCGCCTTTCAAGGCTTGTCATTGTTGCAAGTTTTTCAGGATCAATTGTCCTATCCTTTAAGGCGTTCTTAAATTTACTCTTCTGATCTAGTGTCAAACAAAATGCCATTTTAGCAAGTTTCTATTGAATTGATAAATGTATTCCAATCATATTTATTTATCTTCTTTACTTTTGATTTTATATCACCTGCAATTTTATCCTTTACCTGTTTAACTGTCTGATTTTTATACCTTCTTTTAAAAGTATCTTCTCGTATTTTTATAATTTCTCTCATAGCTCTTACTGGTGAATCTGGGTCAAGTTCTGTTAGTATACTAATTTCTTGTCCTGCTCTGGTTGATGATAGTGATGATAATTTTCTCGCAAGATCGACGTCTCCTTTTGCTAGGTTCTGCATTGCAACATAGATAGAGTTATATAAAAGACCTTCAGGTACTTCTACTTTTCCTTCAAGAACTCTTAGTGCTTCTGAAGTATTATCAATCACATATTCAGATGCTTTCGCAATCTGAGCCTTTTTATTCATTTGATTAAACTTAACAAGTCCTAATCGTTCTATAATATCAGGATTAGCTTCTTTTAGGTTTTTAGTTATGCGAGCTTCTAATCTGCTTAATTTTTCTTTACCTTCACCAACTGGGAGCTGAGCACGTGAAACTTCTATAGATTTTGGTTTTACATATGTTTTATAAACTTTTATGTTAGCTAATTCTTCTCTAGTTAGTGATGATGTTAGTTTATCTGGTAATTCTTCCATAATATAGCGGAGAGCAACATCTTCACTATCAGTATTTATTGCATCCATAATATCTGCTAGGTGTTTTTTATAGAGAGATAATTCTCTTACTGTTATTGGATCTTTGCCTTGATTTTCTCTTACTTCTATTGCTCGTTTCAATACTCTCATAGCTCTAATCTCTGCGGGTGAGAATTGTTCAAGTATTGATTTTCTTACCTCTTTTTGCGCTTGATATTCAGCCATTTTCTCTTCAATTCTCTGTAGTTTTAATCTGCCCTCTTGAGTTAATTTTGTGTCTTTACTCTCTAATTCTTTGTCTACTCTTTCAAGTAATGATCGTTCTTCTGCACTCAGTGTTTCCGTTTCTTGCTTGGGTAGTTCTTTCTTTTGTATTCTCTCAACCTTAACCCCTTTAGGTTGGGTGGCATCCCACTCTGCTTTTAGTTGGGAGCGGGTTTTAATTTGGTCTGGCAAAATAGCATACGCCTTACTTCCATTAGCATATCTATCAGAGAAGCTAATTGCCCCATAGCCCTGCTCCTGCATTGCTTTTTTAATTGCTGGCATATCTAACATTGTTGGTTTTCCTTGAGAACCTATGCCAAGAGGAACTCCAAGTTTTTTGCTCGCTTCCCCAAACGCTTCAAAATCCGCCATTTTACCTTGTATTTCAAGCACTTTTCCATTAAAGCCAGTGTCTACTACTGTTGGATTTTTTATTCCCAACCTATCAGACACATATCTGTTAGCACTTTGCTTGTTTCCAGCAGCATAAATGAAATCACCTGAAGTCTGTCCGCTTACTCCTTTCCCACCACCTATCTTAAATCCCTCTATTTTTATTTTGTTCGCATTTTCTAAAGAAGTTCCGTGAAATACTTGCTCTCCCTGCCCCTTCACCCACTCATCAAAAGACTGACCAGAGGCTTTGGCTTGTTGGATACTGGTTGTGGTGGTATCTACTTTTGGTATTTCTCCCTGTACTGGGGGTTTCCTTTCCACAATCTTCGAAGGCTTGACTACTTCTTTTGGTTCAACTATTTTTACTCCTATGTTATTACCGCCCGGTGTTTCAACTATCCCCTCTCCTCTTATGTCTTTATTTACTTGAACAATTGATATATTCTTTCCCTGTTTCCGCGCCTGCATAGCTGTCTTAACTATAAGCTTACCCGCTTTCGTGTTCTCTAAATTGCTGTTGATAACTACGCCTAATGCCGAGTCGGGCTTAACTTCCATAGTCTTGCCAAACTTAGATAATACCTTTTGAACAAATGATTGAAACTCTATATTAGCCTTGGAATATAATTCTCCTGATCTAGCCCCTTTATTGCCCCATAGATACTTCATCCAGCTAGTAATTTCCGTATAGTCCCATTTTGGATCTATTCCTGCCGATGTGATTTTATTATAGGCATCAATAAAATTATTAAAATCTTTTTTATTACCCCCTTTGTCTGGGTGTAATACTTTTACTGTTTTATTAAACTTGCTTTTTAATGTTTCTAAACTCTTTATGTCCTTACTCTCAAAGCCGAACTGTTTAAGCGTTGCTTTTGCTGAAGTTACAGCATCTTTCTTAATCCCCGTCATCACCTGCGGAGTAAAACCCCCGATTAGCGTACCTATACCACCTGAGAAAAGAAGATCTGGAATTGTTACTTTTTCTTCTTTTAGACCATTAACTACGGCATGAAAAGCGGAAAACGCGACACCTGTTTTAATTCCAGAAGCTATATTAAATCCTTTCTTTATAGTCTGCCCTGCCCTTTTTGCCTCAATCGCGCCACCCGACAAAGGAAAGACCGCCATTAGAGCATCATCAATAAATCCCCCTATTGCTTTACCTGCTGTTTTTTTAACGTCTGCCCTAGCCGCTCCCGTAATTAAAGCTGTTGACGGTTCTACGTATTGTTGAGGAGTATAAATCTTAAAAAGTAATGGCCCTAATTTCTTATTTATAGTTGACACTGTTTTTTTCGCTTTAGTCATGAGAGGTGTTTTTTTCTCCTCTGGAACAGGAGATATTAGCCTCTTGCTTGAGAATATATTATCCAGCAAGTTACCTGTCTTTTTAACCAGACCCTTAGCTCTGTCAATTAGACCAGTGGGTTGACTCACTGTAGGATTTTGCTTAGGTTTAGATATAATAGGGGTAATCGCTGGTTTAGTGGGTTTAGACGTAGAATCAAAAAAAGAATTAACAGAACTTTGATACTTGGTATTATTAACCACTCCTAAAGACTGTTGTCCCGAAAAAAAACTCTGTATCTCTTGTTCATAAGCCATATTGTTTCATTTCTTAAGGTGTCGCGTTTCTAATTTCATCCGCTGTCCAATAGTTCTCTATATAGTCAGCTGCCATGGGATACTGAGCTAACAGCTTTCTGTATAAATCCTCTGGAGAGATAGCGGATTGTTTAGCTTCATCTTTAATATATGCTTGAATAATAGCTCCAACCGTTCCCTCCTGCTCCGCCTCTTTTTCTGACAAACTTACTTTTGTTGGAGCATACTCTTTCGGTTTGCTTGCGGAAAGTATTTGTTTATTGAGAATCTCCCCTGTCTCTTGGTTTATGACTACAGCGCTGACATTTGTCCCATCGTCTACTTGAATGACTTGTGTATTTGGTTTCTCTACTTCTGGTTTATTTTTTT
>Ga0210043_1002545_pt1 | contig 11843 bp, 20 predicted proteins | sample CryGeymet201501t_FD_183990 | JGI IMG/M metagenome (GOLD analysis project Ga0210043, IMG submission 183990) | Groundwater microbial communities from Crystal Geyser aquifers in Utah, USA - Crystal Geyser metaG 2015-01t (SPAdes) (version 2) | ecosystem: Environmental > Aquatic > Deep subsurface >... | reverse complement strand
GCGGGCAGAAGGTCCGCGTGTCGGCGACCGAACTGCTCAACAAGAGAAAGTTCCAGCTCGTGATGCTGAACGCGGTCTATGCGCTCCTCGACCCGCCGGTCGGTGAGGAATTGCGAAAGCTCCTCGATGACGCCCGCGCGGAATGGGAGAAGCGATGATGACGGCGACGGAGTTCCGACTCGCGCTCGCCCAGCGGTGCAACACGATCAGCACTCACTATGCCTGCCCGAAAACGGCGGGCGGGAAAAACGCCCTCGTCAGGGCACCGCTGCCGCTTAACCCGCTCCCGGAAAGGTTCGGTCTATACCTGATCGCGCCGGGAAGCGATGCAACGCGCATCGGTGTCCTCGACTTCGACAACCACGGGACGCCGCCCCTACCGTGGGCGGCGATGGTGGAAGCGGCGCGTCCGGTCGTCGCACACCTGCGGGCGCTCGGCCACTTCCCGATGGCGTTTCGGTCGAAGGGCGGCTGGGGCATCCAGATCTGGTTGGTTTGGGACGCACCGCAATCGGGCGCGGCGGTCCGCGCGTTGCAGTTTGATGCGGCGGAGGCCTGCGGCTTCGAAGTCGGAGCCGAAGGCGTCGCCGCGGGACAGGTGGAGGTTTTTCCCAAGCAGGATGCGGTGCCGGCCAATGGGTGGGGTAACCCAATCGACCCACCGCTTGCCGGGAGGTCGGCGCCGCTGCACCCCGACGACCTCTCCGAACTCGCCAACCCCCCGCTGCTCGTCTCCTCTCGGCCGTTGGGGGCGGCTCCGGCCCCGGGGCCGGAAGACTCACGGCGAGATCCCGGGTGGGACGAGGCACGGGTGCAATCGGCTCTCGCCGCGATTCCCCCGGATGACTACGACGATTGGATCACGGTCCTGCGCGCCCTCCTGGGCGGCGCGACCCGAGCGGGCGTCGACGCCCGGCCGATCGCGGAGGAATGGTCACGACGGTCCGCGAAGCACGACCTCCGGGAATTCGATCGGAAGTGGGAGCGCGCCTTTCCCAAGGAGCGCGCCGGTCGCGGGCGCTCGCTGAAGACCCTCTACTGGCATGCCATTAACCGCTTCAACTGGAAGCCGCCGAAACCGAAGTGCAGCGTCGAGCGGATCGCGATCCAGATGTCTAACCCGCGGCTGTATTACGTCTACCTACACGACACTTCGACGCCCGTGCAAATGGACCTCGCAACCCTCGGCGGGGGGCAGAAGTTCCGGCTGGCCTGCATCGAAGCGGCGAGGGAACCGGCGAAGGCTCCGAGCGACGAGGACCTCCGCCGCCTGCTGCACGAGGCGGAGGAGATCGAGGTCGGCGAAGAAGCGACGACGCACGGCCAGTTCATGGAGCACCTGCGGAAGTTTGTCGACTGGACGCGGGGGAAAGAACGATGCGAGGTCCGCCTGGGGCGATCCTGGGTCGACGAGAGGAATGGCATCGTCTGGTTCCGCGTTGACGCCCTTGAAGACTACTTTAAGGTGCATCGCATTTACGACTACAAGCGGAAGGACCTGTTCGCCCTCGTCCGCGCACTGAAGGGCGCCTCTCGGACGTTCAACTCCGGCACGAACAACCGGGGCGATCGGTACCAGAACTGCCGAGCGTGGTTCGTGCCCTACGTGGCAGAACCCGATGTCGAACCGGACGCCGCACCGCTGCCCGATATTCTCGGTGACCCGGCAACCGCACACGAAACCCCGGCAGCACGGGCGAGGCTACACCGGGAGCACCGCACACCGGCAGGAACGGTGGCGCTCGTCCCCACTCCACGGAGCGATAGGTAACATGGGTAACGGTATATATAGCTTTTTCACAGGGATATTTGATGACCTATTTTTTCGTGTTACCTATGTTACTTATGTAAAATCTATAATTATAGTGCGTAAAATCAAGCACTTAAGTGTCAAAAAAAGTAACAGCACGTCCGTTACCCCCGTGATACCTAATGTTACTTTCCCCATTTATGGCGCGGTGGCGCTGTGATTTGCCCCGGATGTGGCGTTCCCGGGCGGGAATTGCAGGCCGTTAGCCTCTGGTTCGACGCATTGGGGCGGTTTCGTGGCACCTGTGCGGTCTGTCCCACCTGCGCTGTAACTATGCGCGACGGTTCCCGGGCGGCGCAGGACATGGTGATGAAGAACGTCGAGTCGGCCCTGCGGCTGGCCGGAACGCCGCTGACCCCCGGGAGCCACTGATGCGGTATCCCGCGTTCCCGGTCCCGCATGGCGTCCCGACGCAGCTGAGGGCAGCTGCGGCGGCCAGCGGCCCGGGTATGGGACCGGGCCGGGGGGGTGGGTTGAATCTCAAGGGCAGCCCGGACGTTAACCGTGTGGGTTCTGAACTTCTTGTTAGGCCAGAAGTAATGACTCGCACCAACACTTAAAAGTGGAGGGTGACACGATGCGCAACGACAAGCCGTACCCAGCACCGCCGGAACACCTTTCCGAGCGGTCTCGCGTGCTGTGGGCCGAGCTCGGGCCGATCGGAGCGCGGTCCCTTGGCCGCCAGACGATTTTTCAGTCGGCGCTGGAAGCCCTCGACTCGGCTGACGAAGCCCGGCGGATCGTCCGGGAGGCGGGCCTGTTTTTCGTGACGAAGACGACGGGCGCGGTGCACGTCCACCCCGCCGTAAAAGTTGAAAGGGAGGCTCGCTTGCAGTTCGCCCGGCTGTGGTCGAGTCTCAGCCTTCAGTTTCCCAATGAAAACTGAGCTCATCGCGAACTTCGCCGCCGCCGCCGGGGCGTTGACCGCCGACGCGCTGACCGACCTGCTCCAGCCGGACCGGGACGCCCTCGCCGCGGCCCTTGCCAGCGAGAAAGTTCACCTTCGGCTGGTGGTGCTGCTGTCGCCACTGGTGATCGTCGGCGCGGCTTATTCCACGGTGGATGATGCCCTCCCGCCGCAGCCGCTGTTCCGGATCGAGAGCGGGCACCCGTCGGAGTTTTTTCAATGACGACCCTTCGCGAGAGCGACCCTTTTCACCCTGCGGGACGCGGGTGGAGGACGTCGCCTCGCACCACCGCCGCTTGTCTGGGACCCGTCAGCGGGACGCTGGCTGGTTTCCACGCGGCACCAACCCCGAACCTGCGGGATGCAGATTTCGGGAGCCCGACCAGCGGCGGTTCCGCCGGAGTAACGCTCATGAAAGATATGTACAAAAAATTCAGTTTTCGAGGAGTTTGACGATGGAACGACTGGAGAAAATTTTGAACGACCTCGGCACCGGTGTCCACAACCGGCTCACCGCAGTGGAGACTCAGGCAGACGCCATCGAGAGGGCGGTGGCGCTGGCCGCCATCGCAATTCCCGGTGGTAGCGGTCCGGCGAGGTCGCGGGGGCCGTACGCGAGCCTCGGTCGCTTCGGTCAAGATGTGGCGGCGGCGGCGCGGCCCGGCGGGCAGGTCGCCGAAAATCTTCTGAAGATTCGCGCGGCGGCGACCGGCGCGAACGAGGGGATCCCATCCGAGGGCGGGTTCCTGGTTCAGCAGGATCAAAGCGACGCGCTGCTCAAGGGCATGTTCGACGCTTCCGTCCTGGCGAGTCGCTGCAACCGGCTGCCGATCTCGCCGAACAGCAACGGGATCAAGCTCCCGATGATCGACGAGACGAGTCGGGCCAACGGCTCCCGGTGGGGCGGCGTTCAGACCTACTGGGCCGCCGAGGCCGCCACCGTCACGGGGACGAAGCCCAAGTTCCGCAAGGCCGAGCTGGAACTGCACAAGCTCTTCGGCCTCTGTTACGTGACCGACGAGATGCTCCAGGACGCCTCGGCGCTGGGCGTGGTTCTGGAGCAGTCGTTTCGGGAGGAACTCGCCTTCAAACTCGACGACGCGATCGTTCGGGGTTCGGGCGCGGGGATGCCCCTCGGCATCTTAAGTTCCGGTTGCCTCGTCTCGGTGGCGATCGAGGCGGGACAGGCGGCGAAAACCGTAGTCTACGAGAACGTCGTCAAGATGTTCTCGCGGATGCCCGCTCGGAATCGCCGCAACGGCTTCTGGTTCATCAACCAGGAGATTGAACCGCAACTGTTCACCATGTCACTAGCCATCGGGACCGGCGGTTCCGCCGTCTACGTGCCCGGTGGTGGCGCTTCCGCCGCGCCGTACGCCAGCCTGCTCGGGCGGCCGGTGGTTCCCATCGAGCAATGCTCAGCGTTGGGCGACGTCGGGGACATCCTCTTCGCGGACCCGAGCTTCTATCTGCTCATCGACAAGAACGGCATCCAGACGGCGGCGTCCATCCACGTGCAGTTCCTGACGGACGAGATGTGCTTCCGCTGGATCCTCCGCACGGACGGCCAGCCGATGCTGGCGTCCGCGATCACGCCGTACAAGGGAACGGGGACGCTGTCGCCGTTCGTCACGCTGGCGGAGCGGGTCTAACAACTAACCGGGGCCGAGGGGCTGTGAAAGCCTCTCGGCTTTCTTGAGGTGGCAGCATGGCGATCACAGTCACGACCCCGTCCCCGGGGCGCTTCGGTTTCATCCTCAACGCGGTATCCGCTGATGCCTCGGGCTGCGAAGAACTGAAGGCGGCTCCGGCGGCGGGTACCAGCATCATCGTCGATCACCTGACGATCAACTGCGGGGCGTCGGCCCTCTTGATCACGATCGGCGAGGGTGAGACGGGCGGCGCGGTCACGGCGGCGTTGATCGGGCCGCTCGCGATGGCGGCGAACTCAAGCCTTCAGTTCGACTTCAACGACGGGTTCTTCGTTCACGGGATGGTGCTGACGGCGGCGACAAGTTTGACCGTTGACGCCAGCGGCGCGGGTGCGGTCTGCATCTTCGCGCGCGGCCGGGTCGCGTGAGTTTTCTCGAACCCCCGCCCGCGAAGGGCGGGGTACCGCGCCAATGCCTCACGGCGCGGGCTTTTTGAGTTCCCCCCGGCAGTCCACCGGGCGCAGCAGCCCGCGGGTGGGAGTCCCGGCAGTCCCCTCGTTCGTCGGGGCCGCCGCCGCAAGGTGGGCGGAAAAAGTGGAAAGGGGACGCGCTGCAACTCGGGTCGGGGGCCGGTTCGCCGGTCCCCGGCCCCTCGTTCGTCGGGGAACCGCTGCGAGAGTGGAAAGGGGACGCGAAGGAGGGAAACGGCATGGACATCAAGACCAGATTGGCAATCGCTCAGAAAAGCGGGATTGCCTCGGCGGGAAAGACGAACCTCATCAAGCACCTTCAGGGCGAGCGGCTGACCCAACGGCAGGCCATCCACGCCAAGTGTTGCGACTGCATGGGGTACAACGCCGACGGCCGGATGGATTGCCGGATGCCGCATTGTTCGCTGTACCCGTGGATGTCGTTCCGGGACGACCGGGCCGAGCGGAAACGGGCCGATTTAGCCCGTAGGAGTGGTCCTACGGGCCCATAGGATCGACGATCCCCCCGGCGGCGTAGTTCCCGACCGCCCCGAGGGGCAGGGAGGCTCAATGGAACCGCAATCGCCCCGCGCGTGGTTAAACTGGGCAGTCAGCGTGTCCGACCGTTACGAGTCCCCGCACAGTCCCCGATACGAGTACCGGGGGAGGTCCGATCCCCGGACAGACGACCGGCGAGAGATGGCCATCAGCGTGAAGATGATGTTGGACCGGGCGACCAACGGCAATGGGGTGGAGAAGCTCGTGACGGACTACTACGTCAACGAGGCGTCATGGTTTTCCTTCACGCCTGCGGAACGATGGCACCTTTCCCGCGCGATTCAGCGTTTCCGGGCGGAACTCATTCGCGGCGGTTTTCTCGACCCCGACCGATGACCTTCAGGGTCGGGGAATACCACGTACTGGATGGCCCCCGGGGAGTCCTCGCCGCGGTCCTTCTACAGGCCCTTGACGATGCAAGGAGCCGCAACGGTTCCGCGCGTCTGGCCCGCGCGTGGTTCTCGTCCGATCGGGAGGACGACCTCTTCGACTTCCTCTGCGTGTGCGACGCATTAGAACTTGACCCGGCGGCGGTCCGGCGGGCCGCGGGACCTCATCCGATACCTCACATTATTAGGTGTACATCATTGTAAACGTTGAATATAATCGCCCTCAGGTCAGATCGTCATATGACAATTTGACCAAAAACACACACGGGAGGGCAAGATGAAAGCGAAACCGGAAACCGCAGCGATCCCCACCGCAGGCCGCATCACGATCCTCACCAAAGGAAAGGCGAACCCGCGCCTCAAGAATACGCGGGCCCACCGTATTTTCGAATTGTATCGTACCGCGCCCACGGTGGAGTCGTTCCTGTCCAAGGGTGGCGGGCGCGGGGATCTCCGTTGGGATGTCCGCAGGGCGCATATCTCCATCACGCCCGCGGAACCGGCGAACGGAAAGAGGGGGGGCAAGCGATGACCCCCGAACAGGAACGGAAGACGGAACAGACGGTCACGGTGTCCGTGGAGTTCAAGCGAACGACGATGGATCGGATCGAGGAAGCGAGCGCGACCCTCGGGTTGACCCCCGCGCAGTATTGCGGCGTCGCCGCGACGAGCGCGGCCAAGGATGACCTCTTGCGGCTGGACCGGTTCCAGCGCCGCTGGATGCCGGGGGTGTCGCGATGACGAAGATCCGGTTGTCCCCGGAAACGGCAGCCCGCGCCAAACAGATGAGGCGGTACGTACTCGCCGCGGCGGTTCTCATCGACGCGGCGGACAAGGAAGATAATCCAACCATCAAGTTCCAGTTCCTGATGGCTGCGAAGGCGCAAGTCGAGCAGGCTCATTCCGAACAGGTGTGGGTCGTTGCGGCGCGTGATTGGATGAAGGAGGCGACCCGCGCGCCGCTCCGTCGGAAAACCGATCCCCCGCCGAACGAGAAAGGCTGGTGGGCCGAATGCCTAAAAACATAAGGTACATTTTCATCGCGGCCGCCGCCGCCACCGCATACCTCGCCGCGATCCTGGGCGCGGTGTCCGTGGCCACTTCCCTGATCCTGGCGGCGGCCCTCGCGCTGGTCCTGCTGGCTTTTCGGGAGGCCTGGCGATGATGATCATTTACCGGCTGATGACGAAGATGGCGCGGTGGTTCCGCCGACCGGCGGCGACGGTACCGAATTATTTCCGGAACGAAAAGCGCAGGCGGCGGCTGGGATAAACGGCGGGCCGTCAATTTCGGTTATTTGGTCCCGGGTTATTTACCGGGACCATTTTAATTAGTGTAACGATTCCCGGGAGTTAAGTGGTGGGCCATGTAGGATTCGAACCTACAACCTCCTGATTAAGAGTTACTGGCGATAGGGTTTCACGGGGTTTTTTAAGTTCCCGCCTGTTCGGCCTTCCCGCTGCAAATACCCGAATTACAAAATTAATGTACCCTTATGTCACATTAGGCCGTATAATTAGTCTACGCGGGCGATCCCCCGCGGCGGGCCAAAAAGGGTTATTTGATCCGAACCCCGAAACCGAAAGGAGAACGACGACGATGAAGTTCACCCGAGCGACCATCGCGCGATTGCCCGCCCCCGACCCGAGCGGGAAGCAACAGCTCTACTGGGACGACGAACTCAAGGGGTTCGGCGTTCTCGTCTCCGGCGTGACAACTACCAAGTCGTTCGTCGTGCAGCGTTCTGTCAACGGGCGCAAGCGGCGCGTCACCGTCGGCACCGTCGCCGAGTTCGAGCAGGCCGGGAAAACGATCGAGGACGCGCGCACCGAGGCCGCCAACCTGATCCACGACCTGCGTCACGGGAAGGATCCGAAGGCGCGCGGGTACGCCGCCGCCACGCTCCAAGACGCGCTCGACGACTACATCGAGAAACGCGCGAGCCTCTCGGAGGGATCGCGCAAGGGCTATGCCGGGGATATCGAGAGGTATTTCAAAACGTGGCTCGACCGGCCGCTGCGCGAGATCACTCCCGATGCGATCGAGACGCGCTTCCACGCGATCCGGGCCGAAGTCGCCGCGCGCCTCGGCGAGCGCCCGGACCTGTTCGTGTCGGAACCCGGCGCGGCGACGGCGAACTCGGCGCTGCGGGTGCTGCGGGCCGTCTGGCACTTCGCGCACGGACGCGCGCCCGACCTCCCGCCGTGGCCCGCGAGCCGGCTCAAGGGACAGTGGCACGCCGTGGGACGGCGCGAGCGGCACGTTCGGGGTGACGACCTCAAGACGTTCTACGACGCCGTGAACGCAGTCGACGAAGCGGGAAACTACGCGATCGGCCGCGGGCTGCGCGACCTGATGCTCCTGCTGCTGTTCACGGGGTTCCGGCGGCGGGAGGCCAGTTCCTTGAAGTGGGAGTCCGTTGATTTCGCCGCCGGGGTGATCCGGCTGCCTTCCCGGGTCACGAAGTCGAAGCGGCCGCTCGACCTCCCGATGTCGGATCTGGTGCGTGACCTGCTGGTGGCGCGGCGGGCGCTCGGCACGGAGAACGAGTATGTGTTTCCCGGCCGCCGAAAGGGAGGGCACATCGAGGAGCCGCGGAAGGCTTTCGAAACGATCAGCGCGAGCTGCGGTTTCCCGATCAACCCGCACTCGCTGCGGTCTACCTTCATCACGATCGGCGCGAGCTGCGCGATCCCGCCCGCGGCACTCAAGGGGTTGGTGAACCACGCGATCGACACCGCCGACGTGACCGGCGGGTACGTGCAGGAGGTGGAGTTGCGGAAGGCCGCGCAGGCCGTGGCCCGGGCGCTCAAGCGGCGCTGCGGGATCGCCTCGCCGCGCGGAACAACCGTCCGGGAACTGCGGCGCGCCTGATCTTTGTCGAACCGGGGGGCGGCGATCGCTCCCCGGTTCACCCCCCGAAAAAAGGGTGGACAGGGGCGCGGGCTTTTAATATATTTGTAATCGCAAGTCGAAACCAAAAACCACACACACCCGAGCCAGCAGTAAAAATTCCTCTTCTCGGGAGGCATGTGTGGCCCTTCACCTGCAACGGCGCGCCGCGGACCTCGCGCAGACCGTCGCCGAATTTCCGGGCGACCAACTCCTCACCTTCAACGAGCTTGCTGCGTGGCTCGCGGTCACACCCACCACGGTAAAACGTTGGGTGACGGCAGGCATCGGCCCGCGATCGGTGCGCGCCGGGCAGCGCGCGGTTCGCTTCCGCAAGGACGACGTCGCGAAGTGGCTCGGGAAGACCGCGCGATGAAAGTCGAGAAGATCGAGTTCACAGACGACACGCGATTCCTCAAAGGGGGAGGCGGCCTCGCCACGCCCGACCGGGTGTTCCTGCTTACGGTCGGCGGGCAGAAGGTCCGCGTGTCGGCGACCGAACTGCTCAACAAGAGAAAGTTCCAGCTCGTGATGCTGAACGCGGTCTATGCGCTCCTCGACCCGCCGGTCGGTGAGGAATTGCGAAAGCTCCTCGACGAGGCGCGCAAGGAATGGGAAACGTGATGACGGCAGCGGTGGAACTCCTTCCCATCCTCCGGGACCTGTATAGCTCCCACGTCACCGGGTATCACGGGCGCAACAACACCCTTGTCCGGGAACCGCTGACGGACGAGGTGCTCCTCGGACACCTCGAAGGCCGGTGGCGCGTCGGGACGTACTTCGACCCCGGCGACGGGACCGTCATCCTCGGCGTGATCGACCTCGACAACAAGGAAGACCCGGAAGGGGAACGGCCTCACGCGAAACGAGCAGCCGAGGCGCTCGCCGACCTCGGGCTGTCGGCGGAAATCTTTACCTCGAAGGGCAAGGGATACCACGTCCCCGTCTACTTCGCGGGACCCGTCCCCGCTCATACGGTCAATAGGGTGCTGGCCTACGCCGCGACGAAGGCGGGCCGCCCCCGAGCGGAGATCTTCCCGAAGCAGGATCGGGTTGATGTTTTCCTCCCGCCCCCGGGAAGCAAGGACCACGCCCGCGTCGGATCGTACATCAACCTCCCCTTCCACGGAGAGAGTTTACTCGCGGGAAGAACGGCCCTCCTGAACAAGGCGAACGGACTGGACCCTTTTCCTGACCAAGTGGAAGGCGCGGCGGGGATCAAGAAGAACTCAGCCGAGGACCTGGCGGCGGCGTTCGCGATGATCGGCGAAGAGGCCGCGCCGGAAACGACCCCCGAGACCACGACTGAGTTCGACCCGGTCCTCCTCGCGGACGCGCTCCGGGCGATCCCCGCCGACCCCCGGGAACACTACGTGGCCGTGCACCGCGCCGTGAAGCTGTCGGCGAAGGAGGCGGGGTTCCCGGCGACGGAAGCGAAGGAAATCGTCCGCGCGTGGGCGCAGACCTCCGCGAAGTACGAGGCACGGGAGTTTGAAAGACGGTGGGAGAAGGACTTCAAGCGGAAGGACGGAAAACTTCAGCGGATCGGTACCGTGTACCTGCTCGCCGCCGAACATGGGTGGTTGCAACCGGGAAAGTTCTCCGTCGAGGACTTCTACGCCTTCATGCCGATGCACAACTACGTGTTCCTACCGACCCGCGAATACTGGCCCGGGTCGAGCGTGAACGCGCAGGTGCTCAAGAAGAAAATGCCGCACGGTCTTATGGATGCCTCCGCGTGGCTCGACCGGCACCGCCACGTCGAGCAGGTCACATGGTTTCCCGGTGCGCCGGACATCATCGAGGACAAATTCATTGCCGAGGGAGGGTGGGGCGAGCACCGGGGCGTCAAGGTCCTCAACCGTTACCGCCCGGCCCCGGAGCGGGGTGGCGATCCGGCGAAGGCGGGGCCGTGGCGCGAGCACCTCGCCCGGATCTACCCCGAGGAACACGAGCACCTCGAACGGTGGTTAGCGCACCGCGTCCAACGCCCGGGCGAGAAGATCAACCACGGGATGATCCTTGGCGGCGCGCAGGGCATCGGGAAGGATACCATCCTCGTACCCGTCAAGCGGGCGGTCGGGGACTGGAACCTGAGTGAGGTGTCGCCGACGAACCTCGTCGAGTCGTTCGACGGGTGGAAAGAAAGCGTCATCCTCTGCGTGAGTGAAGCGCGCGATCTCGGCGGCAACGACCTCACGGCGACCAACCGGTACTCACTCTACGAGCACATGAAGACCCTCACCGCCGCGCCGCCGGACGTGCTCCGCGTCAACGTGAAGCACGTCCGCCAGTATTACATTCCCAACGTCGTCGGCGTCGTCATCACCACGAACCACCGAGATGGGGTGTACCTCCCGCCGGACGACCGGCGCTTTTTTGTCGCATGGTCGGAGACGACGAAAGAGGACCTCCCCCCGGGTTACTTCAAAGAACTGTACTCGTGGTACGAGGACGGCGGAGCCGATCACGTCGCGGCCTACCTCGCGGCCCTCGACCTCTCAGACTTCAACCCGAAGGCCCCTCCACCGTGGACCGCGGCGAAGACGATGATGGTGGACGCGGGGCGGGACGAGAACCTCTCACCGATCGGCGACGCCTTGGCAACGATAAAGGCGACCGGCCAGAGCATCGACGCGGTCACGATCAATGACCTCGTGGCCCACGTCGAATCCGAGGAAGTTAAGGAGATGATGACCGGCCTTAAAAGTGCGCGCCGCGTTCCGCATTTGATGGAGGCGTGGGGATACGTCAAGGTTGTCAACGAGGCGGCGAAGGACGGCAAGTGGGTCGTGAAGGATCGCCGGCAACCCATCTACGCCAAGCGGGAACTCTCCCACCAAGCACGTTTGAACGCGGCCCGGGCACTGGAACGAGCCAAAGAGCCGTTTTAAGGAGGTCACGTGCACCCGATCCCGGTACTTGAAATACTTGAAGTATCTGATCCGCTATTACCTCTCCCCCCGGTACCAGTTAAACGGATTTGCCAGGATTTCAAGATGGTTTACGGTATGGGGATAGGGAGCGCCATATCCTGGATAAGGTAATAGCGGATCAGATACTTCAAGTATTTCAAGTATTCGAGTACCTGAAGTACTTGATCCGGAGAGTGAGGACGGGGGCGGGTCCAATCTTGGGAGGGTGCTGCGCCGTAACCGTGTGGGT
>Ga0210043_1002544_pt1 | contig 11854 bp, 13 predicted proteins | sample CryGeymet201501t_FD_183990 | JGI IMG/M metagenome (GOLD analysis project Ga0210043, IMG submission 183990) | Groundwater microbial communities from Crystal Geyser aquifers in Utah, USA - Crystal Geyser metaG 2015-01t (SPAdes) (version 2) | ecosystem: Environmental > Aquatic > Deep subsurface >... | reverse complement strand
ATAAGAAGGGTTTCCGTAGGCGTTGGTCCAGGTAGCCACGCGATCTATCTGCCGGGCGTCGACGGTTACACGCTGCGGGCTGCCTGCGTTGCTGGCGGTGTTGGTGTAGCTGTGTCTGTCTAGCAAGTGTCTGTCTAGCAAGTGTTTTTCGTTCATGGTCTGCTGTCCTCGATTATGATCCGGCCGTGCTTGGTTTGTATCCAGCACGTGCCGGTGTTGCTGTATGTGGTGCAGTAAACCCGGTATTCGCGGCCGTTGACCGTTACCATGTGCCCGGTCGGGATCGCCGCGCCGTAGCCGGTCGCAGTCTGTCCGGATCGGGGCGAGTCTGTCTCGCGCCTGGGCAGTGCATCGAGCGATAGCCGGTCTGTGCGGATGTAGATATCTGCTGTGATGCAATCGCACGCCGGGCCGAATTCCGGAGACTGTGTAAAAAACGGTTTGGCGTCGGCGTCAGCAGATATAACAGCCGTCGCGCTGTGCGCGTACGCTTTCAGTGTCGTGCGCTCCCACTGGGCTACTGTCCGTTCATCTTCGTCAGACAGCCCGGACGCGTCTCCGTTAATGAGATACGGCAGTGACCAGACGGGCAGGTCTACAGTATCTATATTCATCAGTTGTGCAGTGAACGGTTTACGGGTCATGCATATGCCTCCTCTGTTATGCTGATCAGCGCGGATATATTCTTGATTTTCCCTTCCTCGCGTTTAGCGACTCCTCCGACATGGTATGACTGCCGTTTCGCGCCGGTCCTGCTGCCGTACCCCGTACATCCGTTGCCGCCTATATCTGTGACTGCGACGACCCGGACGCGCTTATCTGATAGCCGCTCTGCTTGCGCGGTGACTATCTCGTCACGCCAGCCCGCGGGAGTGAACACTGATGTTCTGTAGCTGATAGTAATCATGATCTGTTGTCCTCATAGTTAATTGTTTACTGGTTATTGTGGTCCTGATACCTCAGAGTCAAGATGCCGTCCGTGGCCGTGGTAGGTTAATTGTTCAATAAATAGTTGCACTGGTCCGAGGCTCGCTGCTCGGGTCGTTGTCCGTATTTCGTCCAGCCATGGCGACGATTCACAAAATCGCGCCAGGCGCCTCCGTGCCATTTCTTGTAGTACGCGAGGCGCGCTGGCGCTCTGCTCGGCGGCGGTTGATGTGGCTCGATTGTGTATGAACTCATGATCTGTTGTCCCCGTGGTCTGTGATCGCAGCATAGACAAGCTCGATCGCGAATTGATCTTCGTCAGTCCACAGTGAGCCGTCTTCTAGCGCAGCTCTCGCGCCGGCCAGCGGACATGACGCGCTGCGGTGCGCTCGTATGTCTTCGATCAGTCCAGTCACATCTAGATTGCTGCATGTTTCTGCTCTGCGATAGCTCAGCACGTGCACGCCGGTGGCAGAAGTAAAATTTATGAACATGATGTCATCCTCGTTTTATATTTAGTGTGTTTAGTGTGTTTAGTGTGTTTAGTGTGTTTACTATGTGTACAGTGATAGACTAAATCAATCTGCATACACTGTCAACATAATAGACGCATTATTTTAATTTATTTTTATTTCTCTTTAATATCAACGACTTACGTATAGCGTCTTTAGCTCCGTGTGGCGTTGCGTAGGTCGGGCCTGTCAGGTCGGCGGACTCTGCGATATGGTCAATGTCGTAGCTCGGCAGGGCCTCCGCTCCGTGTCGCCCGACCCGGGCGAAGCCCTGGTTTTTGACCGCGCGCGCAGCAAAATAGCGCTCGCTGGGCGTGCGTATGATGACGTATGGCCTCGAATATTTCACGACGTGCGCTATCAGCTCGGCGCGCCTGTGCAGGCTTGGCGGGGGCGGCGGCGGCGGGGCCAGCAATGCTCGGGCAGCGCGTAGAAGAGCGCTGTCTAGAGCGCGCTGCCCGGCTCGTGTGTGCGGTGGGTTCGACAGCTGGGCTGGATAGTGAGCTGCTAGAGTATCTATAAAGGCGCGCCGGGCTGCGGCCAGTGCTTGCGGGTCGAGTGTCGTGGGCTTGGGCTTGGTCATAGTTATGTACCTTTCAGTTACTAATGGTGAATTTTTGCTGTGACTAGCTTTTTTGTGCCTGGGCTGCTGGGGGTCGAGTTTATCAGTGTTTTTGCGGCGGGGGTAGGCAGATTAAGAGATAGTTGTTTAAAGTGTCTACTTTGCTGTGACTAATCGAGTCAGTTAGTCACAAGTAAGTCACACAGTATTTCAGTGAGTTAGTTAGAGAGATATTCATAAAGTGTGGATTTGTGACCAATATTTCTGAAAACTTTTCTGTAAAAAACTTCTCCCAACGTTTTTCGTTGAGTGTTATAAAACGAAAATATTGGTCACAAGAAAGGACATAAGGCACGGTTTTAAACTGACCATATCCATAACAGTGTCACGAATCACACAATAAAAGAGTGTCCGCGTCGCGCCCCCGGCCCTGGCGAGAGGAAAACAGTCACGAAGTAGACAGTTTGTCCGCAGGCGGACACTGAGCGACGGGGCGACGGAGCGGGTCAGACTGGCAACAACGCGTCGCTACGTGAAATCTAGCATACTCGCAGGGTGTAGGGCCTGGAGTATTCACATAGTGAAACGTTTTTAGGGTCCCATATTTGGGAAATGTGTCAGTGATTCGGGGACGGGGCCACCCACTCCGAGAAAATCAGTTGGGGAGACAGGGCGCAGTTTCATATACCCCAAAATTCTCACGCCGATACCCTCTACCATTTTCTACTATGTTGACAATGCCTCTTGACAGTTTCTGCTATGTTGACAATATCTCTTGACAGTTTCTATTATGTTGACGATATCTCTTGATAGTTTCTACTAAGCAAACACTCTTTTCCTCTTGCCCAGCGAAACCATACACCACGCACACAAATAATGAGATGCCTAAAAACCCACCAAAAATTTTCGCGCCAAAACCCAGCAACACTTTACATTATGTACACAAACCGTTCCCTATAAGTACACGGCGCCGCAAAACCATCCCCACCCACCACTGAAAACGCACAAAAAAGTGTTTACTCTTTACTGATCGGTATATAAACGCAGTTGCCCAGCCCCACCGCCAAGCGTATACTCCAGAGCATGAGCACCAACGCCCACACAGACCAACAGAGTATGCGCCGAGCGCCCAAGCGCCCTCGGTTACGGGTTGTTACACCCAAGTGGGTTGAGAACCACCTACCCCAAACTGAGCTACAGACACACAGGCCAGACGAGCAACCAGGTACATACCGGCTGCACATACCAAGTCTGTACCCAGCTGTCGCCCCACACTCCCGATACGCGTTGACCGAGACACACTACGACGCCTTACGTGAGCACCTGAGCCAGACTCCCTCACCTCAGTCTATACACCTACCTCCGCACACGCTGACACTGACCAAAGTCAAGCCTCCTCGTTCGGACTGGACGTGGGGAGTTAAGTGTTTGCAGTGTGAAGCACCCACAACTGACATCAGTTATCATCAGGGTAAGAGTAGGTGGTTGTGCCTGCAGTGCGCACCGCCAACCGATCCAGCGCCCGCACATCACGCCAGCCGGGCTACGCTCACGCAGCTGTTAAGCGCAGAGAAGGTACTGCGAGTGCCTGAGCACCGCAGCCCCAGTGTACGGATGGTCATGCTCGCCCAACGCTTAAGAGCGGTGCGCAAGGCGGATCGGGACTTGCTCGCACGCGCTGCGGGCCCGGCAAGGCATCTGGAAGCACTGCAGGAGCGGGTGGAGCGAGAAGCGTTGCTTGACGCACAGGGGCAAGACGGGCACAATTCCGCCAGTGATGAGGATGCCGCACCCCCTGGGGTAGCACGCTATCATCGGATCCTTGCCGCCAGAGCATCCCGGGCAGTGGGAGCAGAGGATACAGTACGGGAGCAGATAGAGGGCACATCATGGCCAACTCAGATCGACCTCGATTCAAGACACAAGACATATACAGCCTGATGCGGGCCAAGGAAGCAGATCAGAAGCTGTTCCACGACCCGTATCGCTGGTCATCCGGTGCGCGTAAGGCGGACAGGATACTGGACACACCCGGCCCCAAAGTCGCCACCCACACTGCCTCACTCTCCTCATAATGTCCTCATGAGAGAGAAGGCTTGTGGGTGGTCTCACAGAGTCTGCGCTGGGGGTGAACCTGGTCCTCGCCAACCCCATCGCAGTGGACTCTGGGTGCCGGGCCTTATTTGGCCAACCACACGAACAGGGAACCTGTAGTGAGTGCAGTCATGTACGAAGACGGACGCAGCGAGATCGACTTTACTTTGCCCCCTAAACCGGCAGGGTACGATAATTTGGTGCGCTACCAGGAGGTGCCGGATCAGGTACTGAAACGTCTGAAGAACTACCCCATCAGTGAAGTGGATTTTGTCAGCTACTTCACCGACACCCTCGATCCAGTAGAGTCGGTTCGTCGCACATTGCGTACACACGAGGAAGACGACGAGCAGCTCAAGGAAGATCTGGACGCCTATGACAACGAGGGCAACACGGCACAGATCAAGAAAGCCTTTGAGGCGTTGGCACGGCGTACAATGGCCAAACCCGGCATCATTGAGTATATAAATGAGCAGTTGGTGCAGGCCATACAGGCGCAGAGCCTGACCAGCGCACGCTGGGTGCTTGAGCAGGCCCGCTCGGTATACGAGAAGTGCTCCCAACTAGCCCCCATCCGTAACAGTCAGGGCCGTCTGGTCATTGGTGAGTTCCAACCGGTGCCGGCACTTCGAGCGCTAGACATCATCGGTAAGCATGTGGACGTGCAAGCATTCAAGGAGGTGGTGGAGCTGACCACCTCAGATGATCTGGCGGAGGTGCTGAACCAGGCCAGGCGCCGTGTCGAGGCGAGAGTGTTGGACGGAGAGGCGGAAACGGTGGTGGACGAGATCGAGGATCAGAGCCACATAGACCGCCGCCCTGTTTCAGAGCCAGTCAACAGCACTGACGACCTTGAGGACCTGTTATGAGCACCCAGAATCAAACGACCTTTCGGGCGCCGGCAGACATGCAGGCCGCCAAAGCCATGTTGTCCCAACAGATGGGGAAAAACCAATACGAGGCGGAGCTGGTCAAGGACATAGCCCAGTTCTACGATGATCCGTACGGGTACGTGCTGTACGCCTTTCCTTGGGGGGAGCCAGGCACTGATCTGGAGGAGCATGATGGACCCGATGAATGGCAGAGAGAGTTATTGCTGAAAATCCGGGACGCGCTCAAAGCAGACCCAATGGCCAACATCCAGAGTGCAATCGCGTCAGGCCACGGTATCGGTAAAGGCGCGTGTACGGCGTGGGTAGTACTATGGGCCATGTCAACCAGAGTCGATCTGGCAGGATGGGTCACCGCAAACACGCAGAATCAGCTTAAAGGTAAGACATGGCGGGAACTCTCACTATGGCACCAGAGGGCCATCAACGGCCACTGGTTCACGTGGACCGCAACAAGGTTCTACCAAAAGAACAGACCAGAGACATGGGGCATCGACGCGATCCCCTGGACAGAGCACAATTCAGAGTCTTTTGCGGGGCTGCACGGCACTCACGTGCTTATGATAATGGATGAAGCGTCAGGGATCGCGGACCAGATATGGACCGTTTCTGAGGGGGCGATGACGACTCCCAGAGCGATGTGGTTCACATTTGGTAACCCGACACGAAACACCGGCAGGTTCAGGGAGTGCTTTGGTAAGTACCGCCATCGCTGGTGGACGCGTAATATAGATTCGCGCACCTGCAAGATGACCAACAAGACCAAACTACAGGAATGGGCAGACGACCACGGCGAGGACTCAGACTTTTTCCGGGTTCGAGTGCGAGGAGAGTTCCCTAAACAGGCATCGAACCAGCTGATCAGCTCTGCAGTGGTGCAGGCAGCCAGAGATATGAAGCTCTCGGATCGAGACTACGCGTACCAGCCCCTGCTGATAGGCTGCGACCCGGCAAGATTCGGGGATGACGAGTCGGTCATCACGGCTCGACAAGGGCGAAAACAGCACACGGTCAAGGGATACCGGGGGCTGGACAACATGCAGCTCGGTGCTCAGGTAGCCCGGATATTTAACGAGTATCGGGAAAAAGGGTACCCGATGGGCGCTATTTACGTGGACGGAATAGGGCTTGGTGCAGGGGTTGTAGACTATCTGAACACTCTCGGCTATCCTGTGATCGACGTAAATGTCGGCAAACCGGCAGAAGACCCCCTGTACTACAACAAACGTGTTGAGTGCTGGGTGCGGATGAAGGAGTGGCTGGAGGCTGGCGCAGATATCGTCGACGACTCAGTGCTTGCAGAGCAGCTTATTTCGCCGACGTACAAGATATTGCCGACCAAAGACCAGCTCATGCTGGAGAGAAAAGAGGATATGAAAGCCCGTGGACTGGACTCTCCAGACAGAGCAGACGCGCTGGCCATGACGTTTGCAGAGCCGTATGTGTGGGTTCACCAGAGCACGAATCGCGACAACTACGGAATTGGATCAGGATCGTTTGAGCCGGAGGTATACTGATGATACGTGTTGCGGGCCTATCCGACGTCAAACGGATCAAGGATGCAGACAATGAGGGCACTCTGAGCATGACGGCGGCCGAAAAAGCCCGTCAAGGGGCTCAAGATTGGTACGCTCGTATTGTGGGCAATACACTGGTTAAAGAGTACCCGGGGATTCAGTGGAAAGTCACTATCGTGTTGAACAAAAACGGCGGTCTTGCATACATCCAAGTGCCTAAAATATCGGGTAAATTTGGAATGAGTGTGCACCTAAAGGGGGTCAGCCTGAACCTGGAGCAGGAAGTCAAACTTGCTGGGGGCGAGCTTTTAGAGCGGTTCAACGTCTCCAGACTGGAGAGCGCAGCAGAGCGTGATCTTAACAGTCTCCAACGGGACATTACCGGCGAAGTGATTGGCGCCAGCAACGGTGAGGTGTCTAAATGAACAACGACGAAGACTACACAAAAAGCTCGATGGGAAGGGCACTCCCCGAGAATAAATTCCCCAAACGGGATAACGAACCAAACCCCGGACGCGAGCAGCCGGAGGTAAACTCGGTGTATTCGGAGTCAGAGAACGAGGCCCAGGATGACTCGGATCAACCATCTGACGCAGCCAGGTATCTTGCTATACGCACCCGTACCGCGTTCAAAGAATCCTCATCTTTCATGGATGCAAGCCTACGCAGGCAGTGGGACGACAACATCCGGATGATGCAGGGCAGACATCCAAGTGGCAGCAAATACCACCACAACGCATATTCAGGCCGGTCAAAACTATTCCGACCGAAAACCCGTTCTGCTGTGCGCACGCACGAGGCGGCGGCTGCAGCGGTGCTGTTCAGCAACGCAGACGATCTGGTCATCAAAGCGGAAAACCCCTCGGACGTAGCGGCCAATGACACAGCACGGATGGTGCAGCAGTTGGTTCAGTACCGGTTAAGCAACACAATTCCATGGTTTCTGACGGCGCTTGGCGCTTGGCAAGACACCGAAGTATATGGAGTCTGCGTCTCCCGTCAGGAGTGGCAGTATAAGGAGAAAAAAGAAAAAGAGTATCAGATTGAGATGGATGAGCAGGGACAGCCCCTGATGGACGAGCAAGGACAGATGCTCGCCTCAGAGGTGGAGACTGCCAGGATCATTAAAGACCGACCGTGGATCGAACATATCCCTCCAGACAGGTTCAGGTTTGACCCGAACGCAGATTGGCGCGATGTGGTCAATACAAGTCCGTTCCTGATTGAGCAGGTACCCATGCGGGCTTGCGATGTGCTGGATATGATGGAGCAGGAGGATCCGAAGACGAATAAGCCTATCTGGTATAAGTACAAACTGGCTGAGGTACTGGCTGCGGGCAACCCAAACGCAAGTAACAGTGACAACACTACGAACCTCACCCGAGCAGGGCAGCAGCGGCGCGACCCACAAGACACATTCAACGGAGATGAGTTCTCTACCGTATATGTGCATTTGAACATCATCCATGAGCAGGGAGATGACTGGGTTACGTGGACTATCGGAGACTCACTGCCTCTGACCGAACCAGAGCTTCTACGTGATGTATACCCCCATGGACGCCCTCACAAAGTAGGTTTCAGCAATATCGAGGCGCACCGTACTTATCCGGCCGGCACTGTCGAGATGGGCGCGTCGCTCCAAGAAGCGATCAATGAGGTAACCAATCAACGCCGGGATAACGTGGCGCTGGCGCTGAATAAGCGGTACTTCATCAAACGCCAGAAACAGGGGAGCATAGACCTGAAGGCCCTTATGCGCTCAGTGCCTGGCGGCGGCATTATGGTGGATGATCCAGATGATGTGAAAGTGGTAGAGACCAATGATGTCACTGCCTCATCCTATCAGGAACAGGATCGAATGTCCGTAGAGATGGATGAGCTGCTGGGCAACTTCAGTCAAGGCTCGGTCATGGGCAACCGTAAGCTGAACGAAACAGTGGGCGGCATGTCCATGATGAGTTCCGGCGCTACTGCCGTGCAGGATCTGAGTCTTCGAGTGTTTATTGAGACGTGGGTCGAGCCAGTCCTTAAAGACATAGCCAGACTGGAGCAACTGTATGAAACCGATGACGTGGTGCTGCACCTCGCCGGCGAGAAAGCAGGCCTGGGTGAGCTGATGCGTGAGATGGCGACCCAAGATCTTCTCACAGAAGCCCCGCTGTCCGTGTCAGTGAACGTAGGTATGGGCAACACCAACCCGGCGCAAAGGATAGAAAAACTGTCTATGGCGCTCAATACTGCGGCCATGTTCCCCGGCATCCTAGCTCGGGTAAATGATGAAGAGATAGGGAAAGAGATATTTGGATACGCTGGGTATGCTGACGGAAGTCGATTCTTGCTGCCTGCAGATCAGATGAAAGAGCAGCCTGACCCTGGTGCGGCGCAAGCGCAGGCAGATACGGAAGTGGCTATGGCCAAGCTGGAGGCCGAACGTGAACAGTTCTTCGCTCGTTTAGAGATGGAGCGTGAGCTTGGTTTTGCCCAGCTGGCGCTGAAAGAGAATATGACGATGGCTGAAATGCAGACCCGACTTGAGTTGGGGTCTCAGAAGGATGCCACCGTGCGAGAGACCACTGCGGTACGCGAGGCAAATAAGGCCCGTAGTGATTTACTCAAACTTGAGAAAGGGGCCGGCACATGATAGACCGATTCGATCCGAGCGAGGACCTGCCAGAAAACGTGGATGCCGGCAATCAGGCTGCAGTAGACAGGCTTCAACAGGAAGAGGCCGAGACAGAAGATCAGCTACTCACCGCGTCGGCGTTGGGGGCGGAGGCCCTTGATTTCGCCAATTCAGCACTGGGCAGAGAGATGATCCGAAGAGCCAAGCAGGAGGTTCAGGATCTCGCGCTAGAATTGCTACAAGTTCCGGCGCACGAAGCAGACCGGATACGAGAGATCCAGACACACGCAGGCGCAGCCGCCATGTTTATGGTCATGCTCAACGATATCACTACCACAGGGGATCAAGCCTACAAGACCCTGCTGGCCAATAGCCAACCGTAGGCATAATACTGGAGAAGACCCATGAGCAAGAACACAGGCCCTACCAAAAAAGGCGCGTCTGTAGCCAAGTCAGAGAACGTGGACACAGATATTGAAAACCAAGAGACCCAGCTGGAGTCTCCTGATGGTCGAATGGACCCGCTCACTAAACGTGATCAGGCCATGAAAAAAGCTCTTGAAGCCCGGCAAGACGAGCTGGACAACCCTACAGAGCCGGTAACTCACGCGCACGTGAAGCCTGATCTGCCTGACGAACCGGAAGGAGAGGAAGAAGCAGGCCCGAACAAAAAGGAAGAGGGCGAGGAAAAAGAGACTAAAACTCCGGATGGAAAGGAGAAGGAAAATAAAAAAGTTGCACATGATGAAAAAACTGTGCAAGATGTAGAGGACCCTAAACCAAAGGGTGTGGATGAACCACCGGTCTTTGATAAAGACGGCGTTCCCCACATGCGGTTGAAGGTCAACGGTGAAGTGGTAGAACTGCCAGTCGAGAAAGTTAAGGGCATCGCCCAGAAAAACATTCTCGCTGACAATCGGCTCCGCCAGGCCACCGAAACGCAGAGAAAGGCAGAAGAGTTGCGAGTTAATCTCGAAGCTCAACAAGCCAAGCTACAAAACAGTTTAACTCAACTACCCAAAAAGGGCGTGGAGGTAGACGAAGAGCAGCTGAAAGCCTTCTCGAAAGACTTTGTAAATGCTCTTTTCCGAGGTACGGTCGAAGAGGCCGAGGAAAAGTTTACCGCGTTTCAGATGAGACAAGTGGAGTCCGGTCGCGCACCAATTGATATTGACGACCTGATGGAGCGAGTCACTGAAACGGTAGATAAACGCGCTCGTGATGTGATCGAACAGGAGAAGTTGAAGCAGAAGCAGAGCGAGGAAAACGCTGATATCACCTACGGGTACGAGCAGCTGAAATCCAAATACCCTGCCTTGCTACAAGACGACTTCCTGTTTGACGTAGTAGATCTGCGAACTGAGGCTCTACGTGCAGAGCACCCTGAGTGGAAACCCTCTCAGGTAATGATGGCCGCAGCGGAAGAGGTTATGTCTCGATTCCCCGCAGCCACTGCACCGACACCCCCCAGCACAGATAAGCCACGTTCTGATCGCAAAGCGAACCTTAAACCGGTGCCAGCAGTACGCAGTGGATATCAGCGAGCACCAGCACCTGAAGCAAAAGGTCCAAAGACCCAGGCACAGGTGGTGGAGGATATGAAGCAGCGACGAATGGCACTAAGTGGACGACTTTAACATTTGAGGTGACACCATGTCAGAACTGTGGAGTGCTAATCGGGGATTCATGTCCTCTGAAACTCTGTCCCAAGAACTGCGTTACGCCCTTCAGGGCATGATGCGCTTCCGTCAATTCTGCGATGTTGAGATTGCTCTCGGCAAAAACGCAGGCGACACATACAACTGGAACATCTACGGTGATACCGAGGATGAAGCCGAGGATCTGGATGAGACGCTGCCCATGCCTGAAACAGGCTTCCCTGTTTCTCAGGGTACGGTCCGCATCACTGAAGGAGGCATCGCGGTTTCCTACACTGGCAAGTTTGACGACTTGTCTGAACACCCGGTCAAGCAGATCATCCATAACACACTGAAGCGCAACGCCAATCGGTATTTTGACCGTTCGGCGCACGCTCAGTTCGACGCTACTCTGCTTCGCGCAGTAGGCGGCGCAGCCGGTGCGATTACACTGACAGACACCGGAACTCCGTCCGGGACCAATGACATCGCCATGAGCTTTGATCACATCAAGACAATTTCGGACACTATGCAGGAGCGCAATATTCCCCTGTTCGACTCCGAGAATTACGTCAGCGTGATGCGCCCGACAACCATGCGTCCGGTGCTGGACGATCTGGAGGACATCCACAAGTATGTTCCTGAAGGCTGGGGCCGTATCATGAACGGCGAGAAAGGCCGTGCAGACGCCGTACGGTTTGTTGCACAAACCAACATCGCCTCTGAAGGCTGGACAAATAGTAAATCTGACGCCGCGTACTTCTTCGGAAGTGACACTGTGACTGAAGTGCTGACTTGCCCTGAAGAGATTCGCGGTAAGATCCCCGACGATTACGGTCGAGGTAAGGGTATCGCCTGGTACTACCTGGGCGCGTTTGCCATCACCCACGCAGATGATACCAACGCGGCTACCAAAGCCAATGCGCGTATTGTTAAGTGGGATAGTGCCGCATAGTAGCTGGCATGGTTTGTTGTGGGGCGGCAGCGCCCCACTGACATACACATTTATTTTATTGAGGTAAGTCATCATGGCATACGAAAATCGAACACCCATCAGCTACTCGCTGGGTACGGTGGATTTTGGTGCGGGCA
>Ga0210043_1002540_pt1 | contig 11869 bp, 10 predicted proteins | sample CryGeymet201501t_FD_183990 | JGI IMG/M metagenome (GOLD analysis project Ga0210043, IMG submission 183990) | Groundwater microbial communities from Crystal Geyser aquifers in Utah, USA - Crystal Geyser metaG 2015-01t (SPAdes) (version 2) | ecosystem: Environmental > Aquatic > Deep subsurface >... | reverse complement strand
AGGATGATAAAGAGTACAGAAATAGGCAGACTGTTCAAAATGACATTTTTATAGAGTGAATCGAAAGAGAATTATAACGATAAAACCTCTGCGCCGCAAAGTTTTGGCACAGCCAATGAATGGCTAGTGACCTCTTAAAGTAGAATCAGAATCGCTTCGGTTCCGATATAGCTTAAGATTAGGAGAAAATAAGCCCACAGAATGTAATAAGCCGCTTTTTGTCCTCGCCAACCAAAACGGAAGTGCCCGAACAGTAATAGCCCATAAGTCAACCAGGCAAGGATGGCAAAAAAAGTTTTATGGACGAGGTGCTGAGCAAATATATCTTCTAGAAAAAACACCCCGCTGAGTAAGGCAAAACTTAAAAAGATAAAGCCGATTAATACCATTTGAATTAAGGTTTTTTCCATGACCTGTAATGGCGGCAGGTTTTTGAATAGGGTGGTCAGTTGGCGTTTTTGAAAACGCCTTTCTTGAACGGCATAGAGGGCTGCCTGAGCCGCAGCCAACCCCATAATGCTGTAAGCCGTGATCGAAATGAGTACATGGCTGCCTAAGGCATAAGGGAGTGGATGGCCTTCAAAACCTAATATTGGCGCCAAGGTCGTGACTGCTGACATAGGGAAAATAAAAATTCCCAGGTTCTCAGTCGCTTTATTAATATTGGTAATTAATAACACCATAACGGCAATCCAACTAATTAACGATAAGCCCATCCCTAAGTTAAAACTAATCGTGTTTTCAATGATTAGGTTATGAGAAAAGGAGAACAGGTGAAACGTTGCTGCTGCAATAGCTAAAATCAATAAGTTGGAACGATTGAATGTTTGCTCAGATTGTGGGGAACGATCTTGTTTGAATCTTTGCCATAAAAGTCGGGTTGTAAAAAGATACAACAAACATGAAATAATCGCAGCGAGTGTGCTAATGACCATCTTAATCCTTTAACCAAAGTTGAAAATACTGAATATAACCGCAAACGGTCAAGCTTTGTCAGACGATTCTTAAAAGAATTTTGGCGTCCTTTAGCTATTTAAATCATAAAGACTTATAATATCGAAAATTCAAAGTAAATGAAATGAAATTAACGGAAACATCAGGCTTTACCTTGTAAAGTCTGGGGGAAATTGTGTAGGAATAAATATGTTTGATAGTTTATCGGATCGTTTGACGAAATCATTTAAAGCCATAACCGGTCAGGGGCGTCTAACTGAAGCCAATATCAAGGATGCGTTAAGAGATGTTCGTCGAGCACTGTTAGAAGCAGATGTGGCTTTAAGCGTGGTAAAAACCTTTATTGACCAAGTCCAACAAAGAGCCATTGGTCAGGAAGTTTCAACCAGCTTAAATCCCGGCCAAGCCTTTATCAAAATCGTCCGTGAACAATTAACCCAAGTAATGGGTGAAGAAGCGGCACCGCTTAATTTTAATGTGGAACCGCCAGCGATTATTATGGTGGCAGGTTTGCAAGGTGCGGGTAAAACCACCTCGGTTGCGAAGCTAGCACGTTGGCTACAAGCGCATGACAAGAAAAAAGTGATGGTCGTTTCCGCAGATGTTTATCGGCCTGCTGCGATTAAGCAGCTTGAAACGCTTGCGAGCCAAGTGGATGTTAAGTTCTTCCCGTCGTCAGCAGACCAGGATCCAGTCGAAATTGCCAAATCCGCTCATGCTGAAGCGAAAAGACAATTTATGGATGTGCTGATTTTAGATACAGCGGGACGCATGCACATTGATGAAGATATGATGCAAGAAATCAAGCGTTTGCACCAGGCCATCAAGCCGATTGAAACGCTATTTGTGGTCGATGCGATGACTGGGCAAGATGCCGCCAATACCGCGAAAGTATTCAACAATGTCTTGCCACTCACCGGGGTGATCTTAACGAAGACGGACGGGGATGCACGAGGGGGGGCAGCCTTGTCTATTCGTCAAATTACCGGTAAGCCGATTAAGTTTATCGGTGCGGGTGAAAAAACCGATGCATTGGAATCTTTCCACCCGGATCGTATGGCCGGGCGGATTTTGGGGATGGGCGATGTTCTCAGTTTGATTGAGGAAGCTGAAAGTAAAATCGACCAAAAGAAAGCTCAAAAATTTGCCAAGAAAATCCAAAAATCGGGTCAGTTTGATTTGGAGGATTTTTTGGAACAATTGCAGCAAATCAATAGCATGGGCGGCGTCAGCGGCCTAATCGGTAAAATGCCTGGAATGGGACAGATGAAAGGACAGATTAACGATCAGGCAGTTGAAAAAGACTTTAAACGATTAGAAGCAATTATTTATTCGATGACCCGACAGGAAAGAGCCCATCCAGCCATTATAAAAGGGTCGCGTAAAAAACGGATTGCCAATGGTTCTGGTACCCAAGTGCAAGATATTAATAAGCTGATGAAACAATTCACGCAAATGCAAAAAATGATGAAGAAGGTTTCAAAAGGCGGTATGAAAAATATGATGCGAGGCATGGCTGGCAAAATGCCCGGTATGGGTGGAATGCTACCACCCGGCATGAAGTAAAGACTCGCGAAACCCCGTTAAAACCGCCCAGGCCTGGGCGGTTTTTTGTTTTAAGTGGGCTAAATATCTCTAAAAGAGGTTTCAGTCCAATGCTTTATTTGACCATGAGCCAGTAAAGCGTCATCTGCATCAACCATCACCGGATTCGTTACCAGCTCTAGCAGCGGGATGTCATTATGCGAATCCGAATAAAAATAGCTGTCTTTTAAATCTAATGGCTGATGGGCTAGCCATTCTTGTAGTCGAGTCACTTTGCCGTGTTGAAATGACGGCGTGCCAACCACTTCGCCGGTAAAGCGATTGTCTTTAATTTCAGGATCGGTGCCAATCAGCGCATCGATGCCATACAGATCGGCAATAGGGCGAGTTACAAAAGAATTGGTGGCAGTGATGATTAGCAGTTGATCGCCTTGCCGTCTATGTTGATCAACAATCGATTGTGCTTTGTTCTGATAAATAGGCAGGATATATTGGTGCATAAAGGTTTTGCGCCAAGCGATCAGTGTTTCCATCGGGTGAGAGGTTAAAGGCGCGAGTGAAAACCGTTGATACGCCATAATGTCCAAAGTTCCCGCTTGGTAGTCGGCATAGAAGGCATCATTGCATTTTTCAAAGTGCTCTGCATCCACTGCATGTTGTTCAATTAAAAATTTCCCCCAAAGATAATCACTGTCGCCGTGGATTAAAGTATTATCCAAATCAAAAATTGCTAACGCCATGCTATTCCTTTCCAATCGCTGTCAAAATAATAGATAGTTTACCTGAGCACTTAGCCAGGAAATGAGGATTTCATAACAGTTTTTTTAGTTTTTTAAGTTTATTTTCGGTTTAATTGGAAAAGAGATTGAAAGAAAAGCCTATTTTTTGCAATAATTATAATAATTAAAGCGAATATTTAAAGGCTCAATATGAAGAACACTGAACTGAAAAAGGGACAGGTGTGATTGATGAAAATGGGTATCGGCCAAATGTCGGTATTATTATTGTCAATAAAGAGGGCAAGCTCTTTTGGGGGAAACGAATCTATCAAGATGCTTGGCAATTCCCCCAAGGCGGCATGCGTGAAAACGAAACTCCGCAACAAGCTGTTTTTAGAGAACTGAAAGAAGAGGTCGGCTTAGACCCCTCCGATGTTCGAGTCTTAGGTCGCACTGAAGATTGGGTGACCTATGATTTGCCGAAACATTTAATCCGCCATTACAGCGAACCGGTATGTGTCGGACAAAAGCAAATTTGGTTTTTGCTGGGCTTGCTGTCGGACGACAGTAAGATTGACCTGAACTGTCATGAAACCCCTGAATTTGAAGGGTGGAGATGGGTGGAATACTGGATTCCCGTCCAAAAAGTGGTTTCCTTTAAACAAGCGGTTTACCACCAAGCCCTAACCGAATTAGAAGACTATTTGCATAAGTTTTGGTTAAAAAACCTGACTTAACACCAATCTGTTAAGCTTTTGGGACACAACACTCAATTTAAGCCTTGCTTGGATTTGGGTAGTGCACCTATTGCTGTAAACTGCTATAAACGGTTTCATTTTCTTTCTGTTGCGCCCGCCAAAAAGCCTGCTTTGTTGGGCAAACCAAACAAAAAATGTTATTATGCGTCAGCATTTAATGAACTCAGAAGGTAAGTGGAATCCTTTGTTTGCACTCTGCCGGGTTCTAACGTTTTGGAAATACTAAGTAGCTGGAAACCAGAGCTGTTATGTCGGCGACAGTGGTAAGAACTACTCGCTGTTGAATGACTTTAGGGAAACCCAGCCCCTGAAGCAGGCTTGAACCAACCAAAGAGGTTAAATTTATGAACGATAAGTTCGTTGATCAAGATCCACAAGAAACACAAGAGTGGCTTGATGCCCTAGAAGCGATAGTCTCCTATGAAGGCTCCGACAAGGCGCAACATATCATTAGCACCTTAATCGAAAAAGCGCGTGTCCATGGTATCGATATTCCCTATTCTGCAAATACCCCATACATCAACACCATTGCCCCTGAAGAACAGGCGAACTATCCCGGAAATGTGGATATTGAACGAAGAATGCGTGCGCTATTACGTTGGAATGCGATGGCAATGGTTTCAAGAGCCAATAAATACACCAGCGTGGGTGGGCACATCGCATCCTATGCATCGAGTTGTACGCTTTATGAAGTGGGTATGAATCACTTTTTTAAAGGGCCGAAGCATGAGCAAGGCGCTGATATGGTATTTTTCCAAGGCCATACTGCGCCTGGCATGTATTCACGTTCTTATATGGAAGGGCGTTTAGAAGCGGATCAACTGAGAAATTACCGTCAAGAAGTCGATGGTAACGGCTTATCCTCCTATCCACATCCTTGGTTAATGTCTGATTATTGGCAATTCCCGACCGTTTCAATGGGGTTGGGGCCGCTAATGGCGATTTACCAAGCGCGCTTTATGAAATACATGAATGCACGTGGTTTAGCGTCAACGGAAGGTCGTAAAGTTTGGGCTTTCTTAGGCGATGGCGAAATGGATGAGCCGGAATCTCGCGGTGCTTTACAATTGGCGAAGCGTGAAAAACTCGATAACCTGATTTTTGTGATCAACTGTAATCTGCAACGTTTAGATGGCCCTGTTCGGGGTAATGACAAAATCATTCAAGAATTAGAAGGCGTGTTCCGTGGTGCGGGCTGGAATGTCATCAAAGTGATTTGGGGTTCCGGTTGGGATCGCTTACTCTCAAAAGATATCACCGGCAAGCTGATTGAGCGTATGGGTGAAGTGGTTGATGGTGAATATCAAGCCTATAAAGCCAAAGACGGTGCCTTCGTTCGTAAACACTTCTTCGGCAAATACCCGGAAACGGCCGAACTGGTCGCTGACATGACCGATGATGAGATTTTTCGTCTGACTCGTGGTGGTCATTCACCGCGTAAGATTTACAATGCCTATAAGCGTGCTTCTGAAACCAAAGGTCAACCAACCGTCATTTTAGCCAAAACGGTAAAAGGTTATGGCATGGGGCAATATGGAGAAGCGGCTAACACCGCGCACCAACAGAAAAAATTAGACCTAGATGGCTTGAAATACTTCCGAGATCGTTTTTCAGTGCCGATTTCTGATGAAGAACTGGAGAAAGACATTCCGTTTCACCGTCCTGAAGAAGGTTCCGATATCGCGGTTTATATGAAAGAACGTCGCGAAGCCTTGGGCGGTAGCCTGCCTTCTCGTAGTGATCATGCAGAGCCGTTACCTGTGCCGGATTTATCGGCTTTCAAAATGCTGACAGAAGGTACGGAAGACCGTGAAATGTCAACGACGATGGCGTTTGTTCGTATTATCTCAATCTTATTAAGAGATAAAAAAATTGGGCCGCGTTGTGTACCGATTATCCCCGATGAAGCGCGTACTTTCGGCATGGAAGGGCTATTCCGCCAAGTGGGTATTTATGACCCGGCCGGTCAGCTTTATGAACCAATGGATTCAGACCAATTGATGTGGTACAAAGAATCTGCTAACGGTCAAGTTTTCCAAGAAGGGATTAACGAAGCCGGTGCCATGTCCAACTGGATCGCCGCTGCAACTGCCTATGCCAATTATGGTGTGAGCATGGTGCCTTTCTATATTTACTACTCGATGTTTGGTTATCAGCGTATCGGGGATTTAGCCTGGGCAGCCGGGGATTCTCGCGCACGTGGTTTCTTAATGGGTGGAACAGCAGGTCGTACCACGCTAGAAGGGGAAGGACTACAGCATCAAGATGGTCATAACTTAATCCAGTTTGACCATGTGCCAAACTGTCTTTCTTATGACCCAACCTTTGCTTATGAAATGGCGGTGATTATTCGTGATGGTATTAAACGGATGTTTAATGAAAAAGAAGACGTTTATTATTACATCACCTGTATGAATGAAAACTATTCGCACCCTGCGATGCCGGAAGGCTCGGAAGAAGGGATTCTAAAAGGCCTTTATGCCTTTAAGAAATCCACTGCGAAGCATAAAAACAAAGTGCAGTTGATGGGCTCCGGTACGATTTTCCGTGAAGTGATTGCCGCAGCAGAACTGTTGGAATCTGATTGGAAAGTGGCTGCTGATATTTGGGCGGCACCGAGTTTCAATCTATTGCGTCGTGATGGCATTGAAACCAACCGTTGGAATATGATGCACCCAACTGAAAAACCAAAAGTATCCTATTGTGAGGCGACTTTATCCGGTGCAAAAGGCCCTTTTATCGCTGCGACCGATTATATTCGCGACTATCCAAACCGGATTCGTGAATATGTTCCCGGTGAATTCTATGTGCTAGGGACGGATGGCTTTGGCCGTTCGGATACCCGTGAGCAATTGCGTAAGTTCTTTGAAGTGAACCGTTATTATGTGGTCGTTCAAGCGTTAAAAGCCTTGGCAGATGCTGGCAGCATTAAAGCGGAAGTGGTTCAGCAAGCCATTGAAAAATATGATTTGGATGCTGAAAAAACCTATCCCGTTCATGCTTAAATAGGACAAATCAATAATTACCTAACTTCGCTACCGCTAATCGGTAGCGTCAGAATTTACATTCAACTTGGCACAAAAAGTCAGGTTGAAGTTTAACAAGGAATGAAATGACATGGCTAACCAGCAAATTAATATCCCGGATATCGGTGATTTTGATGCAGTCGAAGTTATTGAAGTTTTAGTCGCTGTCGGCGACGAAGTCGCGGTTGACGATTCATTGCTCACGCTAGAATCAGACAAAGCAACCATGGAAATTCCAGCACCTTATGCTGGTAAGATTACCAAAGTCATGGTTAATGTCGGCGACAAAGTCAGTGAAGGCACCACGGTTTTTGAAATTGAAGCCGCAGAAGCATCTGCCGAAGCCGAGCCAGCCGAAAGCGCTGCGCCAGCTGAACCGAAACAGGAATCTGCCCCATCGGCGGCGCCTCAGCCAAAAGCTGAGCAGCCTGCGCCAGCCCCAATGCCTTCGCCAACCGCGCAAGCCTTAACCAAACCGATTAATGCCCAATCAATGGGTGCAACGTCTCATGCATCGCCATCGGTCAGAGCCTTTGCCCGTAGATTGGGTGTCGATTTAACCTCAGTAACGGGGTCTGGTCCAAAAGGGCGTATTCAGCAAACGGATGTCGAAGCGGCCATTAAAGCCGTTATGCAAGGCAATGCGGGTGCCGCATCTGCTCAAGGCGGTATGGGCATTCCATCCGTGCCCGAAATCGACTTCAGCCAGTTTGGTGAAACCGAAACGGTTGAATTGGGTCGTATCAAGAAAATCTCCGGTAAGTTCCTACAAACCAGTTGGTTGAACGTGCCACATGTTACCCAGTTTGATGAATGTGACATTACCGAAATGGACGCCTTCCGTAAGAGCATGAAAGCCCAAGCGGAAAAAGCAGGGGTCAAACTCACGCCATTGGTGTTTGTGATGAAGGCTGTCGTCAAAGCACTGCAAGACTTCCCAAATTTCAACAGTTCATTATCACCCGACAGTCAGTCGCTAATTAAAAAGCACTACTACAATATCGGCGTTGCCGTTGATACGCCAAATGGCTTGGTTGTTCCCGTGTTCCGGGATGTCGATAAAAAAGGCATTTATGAATTGTCGCGCGAATTAATGGAAATCTCCGGCAAAGCGCGTGATGGTAAATTAACGCCCAAAGATATGTCAGGCGGCACCTTTACCATTTCCAGCTTAGGCGGTATTGGTGGCACCCAGTTCACGCCCATTGTCAATGCGCCGGAAGTTGCGATTATGGGGCTTTCAAAAGCCAAAATGCAACCGGTTTGGAATGGCTCAGAGTTTGAACCCCGTTTGGTGATGCCATTCAGCGTTTCTTATGATCACCGTGTGGTCGATGGCGCTGAGGGTGTTCGTTTTACCACCACGGTCGGTCAGTATTTAACTGATCTACGTCAATTGATTCTGTAATCGGAGAAGTGTATGAGTAAGATTGTTGACATCCTGATTCCAGATATCGGTGATTTTGCCGAAGTGGATGTAATCGAAGTTTTAGTCTCTGCGGGTGAAGAAGTCATTCAAGATGACTCGCTACTGACCTTAGAATCAGATAAAGCCACGATGGAAATTCCAGCACCCTATACCGGTCGTATTGTCGAAATGGGCATCACCGTGGGCGATAAGGTTAAAGAAGGCTCTATCGTTGGTAAAATCGAAATTGCCGATGTTGAAACCGTTTCATCCAATGTCGAAAAAAGCGTTACCCCAGAACCGACGCCTGAAAAATCAACCGAAACACCTGCACCGCAAGCCGTTTCAGCAGCCGACTTGCCGGATGCCGATATGCAATGCGACGTGTTAGTGCTTGGCTCGGGGCCTGGCGGCTATACCGCCGCTTTCCGCGCAGCCGATTTGGGCAAAAAAGTGGTGATGATCGAACGCTATGAAAATATCGGCGGTGTCTGTTTAAATGTGGGCTGTATTCCATCCAAAGCCTTATTGCACATGTCTGTGGTGTTAAACGAAACCCGTGAAATGGGTGCGCACGGCATTACCTTTGCCGAGCCGGAAATCGACACCAATAAAATACGCGCCTTTAAAGACTCTGTTGTTGGCAAACTAACGGGCGGCCTAGCCGGTCTGGCAAAAGCGCGTAAAGTAGAAATCGTGCAAGGCTACGGTAAATTTAGTTCAGCGAACACCGTTACTGTAGAGGCAGCTGATGGGTCGACCAAAACCATTGCCTTTGAAAATGCCATTATTGCTGCCGGTTCACGTGTGGTGAAATTACCGTTTATTCCACATGACGATCCACGTGTTATGGACTCAACCGATGCATTGGAATTGGAAGAAGTGCCAAAACGCATGTTGGTGATCGGCGGGGGGATTATCGGTCTGGAAATGGCACAAGTATACAATTCACTCGGTGCCAGCATTACCGTGGTGGAATTGGGCGACACCATTATTCCCGGGGCAGATAAAGACATCTCAAAACCGCTTTTAAATAAGATCAAAAAACAGTACGAAAACATCTACCTGAAATCCAAAGTGACCAATGTCGAAGCCAAAAAAGAAGGCCTAGTGGTGACGTTTGAAGGCAAGGATTGTCCAGAAACCGATACCTTTGACCGCATTCTCGTCGCCGTTGGACGCGCACCCAATGGCAAATTAATTGATGCCGAAAAAGCGGGTGTGGCAGTTAACGATTGGGGCTTTATCGAAGTTGATGAGCGTCAAAAAACCAATGTCGATCACATCTATGCGATTGGCGACATTGTCGGTCAACCCATGCTGGCACACAAAGCCGCACACGAAGGTAAAGTGGCGGCAGAAGTGATTGCCGGCATGCCAAGCGCCTTTACGCCAATGGGCATTCCATCCGTTGCCTATACCGACCCGGAAGTGGCTTGGGCGGGTAAAACCGAGGCCGAACTCAAAGCCGAAGGCATTGCCTATGAAAAAGGCTCTTTCCCTTGGGCAGCCTCTGGGCGTAGTTTAAGTCTTGGACGTGACGAAGGTCTGACCAAAGCCTTGTTCTGTGCTGAAACGCATCGTTTACTCGGTTGTGGTATTGTCGGGCCAAATGCCGGTGAACTGATTGCCGAAGCCATGCTCGCCATCGAAATGGGCGCAGACATGCAAGACATCGGTCTCACCATCCATCCGCATCCAACGCTGTCAGAAACCTTGTGTTTTGCAGCCGAAATGGCGGAAGGCACGATTACCGATCTCATGCCCCCCAAGAAGAAAAAATAGCCAGGCCTGGTTGTTTTTAAGCATAAAAACCCGCTTTTGCGGGTTTTTTTATGGCGCTCGATAAGTTTTCTAAAGGACTCATCTCATCAGTAACGGCGTTTAAGGGTCGAAAAAGATATTCCGGCTCGGAAACACCTATTTCCAAGCAAGGGTCTTGTTTACATTTGGGTATTTTTGTTCCAAGGCATTAGATAAAAATACCTCAACATGGTCATTAGGATGTCTAAATATCGTTAAGCCTCAGTTTGGATCTGTTGTAATAGCATGGTATCCATGCTATTGTATTCGCATGATTGTTTCATTCAAAAATCAAGCCTCAGAAGATATATTTAATGGCAAAGCGACCAAGGCAGCTCGCAAGGCCTGTCCCCAAGCCATTTGGCACGTTGCTAGTAGAAAGCTTGATCAACTGGATTCTGTAATCGCCCTCGAAGAACTTAGAGTTCCACCAGGCAATCGGCTGGAGCAACTTTCAGGTGACAGGAAAGGGCAGAACAGTATCCGAATTAATGAGCAATACAGGATCTGTTTCGTTTGGACTGAGTCTGGACCTGATAGAGTAGAAATTACAGATTATCATTAGAGGTGCACTATGGTTCGTATACCTACAAACAGAGAACCAACTCATCCAGGAGAAATGCTGTTTGAGGAGTTCTTATTGCCAATGGAAATAACACAGCGAGAGCTAGCAGATGCTATTCATGTTCCCTATCAAAGAGTCAATGAGTTAGTAAACAAAAAGAGAGGTATTACGCCAAGCACGGCTCTACGTCTTGCTCGCTTTTTTGGTGTATCTGCTGATTTTTGGTTGAATCTACAAATGCGCTGGGATCTTTATAAAGCTCAGCAAGTAGAGAAGACCGAGTTATTAAAGATCAAAGACTACCATCATGTTAGAAAGATGGCTTAACAAACAAATTCAGCCGACGCAAAAAACGCGCGGCTGATTTTCATATTAGAATAAGGGTGCAAAGCCATTTTTGTAATGTTCGCCATTGAAATGGGCGCAGACATGCAAGACATCGGTCTCACCATCCATCTACACCCAACGCTCAGCGAAACCTTGTGTTTTGCAGCCGAAATGGCGGAAGGCACGATTACCGATCTCATGCCCCCCAAGAAGAAAAAATAGCCAGGCCTGGTTGTTTTTGATAAATTAAACCCGCTATATGCGGGTTTTTAATATTTTTTATTACGTATTATTGTGGTGTATGATGATTGATAAGTTTTAGGTGTGATCTAATTTGGAGAAAAGTAGATGTCGCAAATAAAAGCAGGAGAAACACCATTTGGAGAATTATTTGAATTCTTAGGGTTTAATTCAGAAGAGGAATTTTTTCAGCGGCAATCTAGCAGCCTGTCGGACTTCGCTACCACCAGCAAATCAAATCCGACAACATTGAAACGGTGATGCTCGAAATTAACGGAAATAACTCGTTTTTGCCCCGGCTTTTTCTTGTTGAGCTGTTCTGACACCGAAAAAAAGAGTGCCCGCGGGTTTTATGCCGCCAGAACGTGTAACCGCTTCAGATTCCAGGCAATGCAGACCAGATTCCATTCGCCACGGACGGACTCTACCCCGCGTAGCAGGAACTGGCGGAAGCCCAACACCGCTTTAATGATGCCAAAGACCGGTTCAACGGTACATTTTCGTTGGGCGTAAATGGCACGGCC
>Ga0210043_1002539_pt1 | contig 11870 bp, 9 predicted proteins | sample CryGeymet201501t_FD_183990 | JGI IMG/M metagenome (GOLD analysis project Ga0210043, IMG submission 183990) | Groundwater microbial communities from Crystal Geyser aquifers in Utah, USA - Crystal Geyser metaG 2015-01t (SPAdes) (version 2) | ecosystem: Environmental > Aquatic > Deep subsurface >... | reverse complement strand
ACTTCGTCTTAGGCGAGTCGGGCGGGTCGCTACTGACAGGCTTAATCCCGTAAGAGAAAATTGAAAATTAAATACAAAATTAATCGCTTTGTGTTGGCGACTAGCTACTCTCCCCTTGCGAGTACCACCCGCCCGCCACGACTTCGTCTTAGGCGAGTCGGGCGGGTCGCTACTGACAGGCTTAATCCCGTAAGAGAAAATTGAAAATTAAATACAAAATTAATCGCTTTGTGTTGGCGACTAGCTACTCTCCCCTTGCGAGTACCATCGCTACTACAGCGCTTAACTTCCGTGTTCGGAATGAGAACGGGTGTACCCACTGCGTCAAATCACCAACACAAAAAGATCAATTTTAGACAATATTTAATTTTCAAATTTCCTGACGGGACATGCTTCCATTTCTGGATTCGGAATGTTCCCGATTTGTCCAAGAGCGGAGCGATTGGTTACCAATCGCAATCCACCAAAGCTTTAGCGTAGGCGGAAGAACGGGTGTACCCGCCGCGTCAAACCACCAACACGGAAAGCTCGAGATAATCTTCGAACAAACACAAATGATTTTCAAATTTCCTAATAGGAATGGACTGATTAGTACTTCTCGGCTGAACACGTTACCGTGCTTACACCTAAAGCCTATCAACCTGGTCATCTCCCAGGAGTCTCATCATGATAATTAATCTTGAAGTTGGCTTCCCTCTTAGATGCTTTCAGAGGTTATCCTTTCCCGACTTAGCTACAGGGCGTTGCACCTGGCGGTACAGCCCTTAGACCAGAGGTCAGTCCACTTCGGTCCTCTCGTACTAGAAGCAGATCTTCTCAATTATCAACGCCTGCAGTAGATAGGAGACCAACCTGTCTCACGACGGTTTGAACCCAGCTCGCGTATCTTTTTAATTGGCGAACAGCCAAACCCTTGGGAGCTTCTCCACCCCCAGGATAAGATGAGCCGACATCGAGGTGCCGAACTCCGCCGTCGCTATGGACGCTTGGGCGGAACTAGCCTGTTATCCCCAGAGTAGCTTTTATCCGTTAATCTTAGGCCGCGTCTAATGCGGACCGTCGGTTCACTATGTTCTGCTTTCGCACCTGCTCGTCACGCACGACTTGCAGTCAAGCTGGCTTATGCCATTACACTATCGGCACGGTTTCCATTCGCGCCTAGCCAACCTTAATAAACTCCTCCGTTACTTTTTGGGAGGATATCGCCCCAATAAAACTACCCACCAGATACTGTCTCCATCGCGTTTGGCGCGACCGGTTAGAATATGCCTCCGCCCAGAGTGGTATTTCACTGACGACTCCACGGCAACCAAAATCGCCGCTTCAAAGTCTCCCACCTATGCTACGCAGTACAAACGCATACTCAATATCAAGTTGTAGTAAAGCTTCTGGGGTCTTTTCGTCTAACTGCAGGTAGAGGGCATCTTCACCCCCACTGTATTTTCACCGGGCAAATCCTCGAGACAGTTCCCCAGTCGTTACGCCATTCGTGCACGTCTGAACTTACCAGACAAGGAATTACGCTTTCCGTTTCCTTAATTACGGAGGACCATATCTTCATCCCGTTTTCGCGGGAGCATGGCGTGTGGTCTCTGAGGATTCCAGGAATCGTGATTTTTTCTTTCGATTCATTCGCTCGATTCTTCGAGCGATTTTCTCCAAGCCTTTTTGACTGAGATGTTCTTTCCTTAGCAACATCTCGACAATATCCGCAAAGAGTTTGAAATCTTTTTGCTTCGCGGTTCTTAGAGGGTACTTGCGAAAGAATGGGATAATGGCAAGCTGCAGTTCGTTTAACGAACGCACGCAATACCGATACAAATATTCATGATGATTATCATATCGTTTATTCACGAATATTTTCCCGCATCTGAAGAATTTCTCGAACAAGATCAGTGCCGACAAACTTTTCTTCCCTTGCGTTACCACAAATTCGGGAAAAACTTGCCAACCGATCTTGGTCGTATTGTTTCGGAAAATACTGACAGAGAAACAACCTTCCCCGTCGGTAAAACCGACGATCCATTCTTCAATTCCTGGCCTTTCCTGCTGATTGTTCATGATCTAAGGAATAATTATACCATAGATATGATTTTCCCAGCATATAGCCATGTGTGGATTAATCCGCGCGTTGCCGCGCGGCAAGGCAACTTATTGCGTTTCTGTTTATCTCTAATCGTCCCAATCCTCACGTTCTTGACAAATTGTCCAGAACGTGACCTTAGGACGATTATAGTTATCGCCGACATTCACCAGGGCTTATAAAGTCAGCTGAACCTTGCGGCATCACCAACCTTATTTGACCTTCTGGCATTGGTCAGGCGTCACCCCCTATACTTCCTCTTGCGAGTTCGCAGGGAGCTGTGTTTTTGATAAACAGTCGCCAGGGATACTTTAGCTGCGGCCCACATTGCTGTGGGCAGGCCTTATTGCGAACTTACGGCCGCTTTTTTGCCGAGTTCCTTGAGGATCTCTCACCCGTTCGTCTTAGTCTTCTCGACTTAACCACCTGTGTCGGTTTGCGGTACGGTCTCGCTTAATTTAAACTTAGAAGTTTTTCTTGGAAGGCTCTTCACCGGAATTTCCCAACCCGAAGGAAGGAATTTGGCCGATCGCGCCGGTTGAATTGAATCAGTGATCCGGATTTACCAAAACCACCCGACTTAGACTAGCCACGCAAATCCAATAATGCGCTCCGACTTGTTTCCTCCGTCGCTCCATCATAATTAAACGAGGTCACGGAATATTAACCGTGTGTCCATCGGCTCCGGCTTTCGCCATTGCCTTAGGCCCGACTAACCCTTGGTTGATCAACATTGCCAAGGAAACCTTGGTTTTTCGACGCCCCGGGCTCTCACCGGGGTTGCGGTTACTTGTGCCAACATTCTTACTTCTCTGCGCTCCACGCCAATCTCGCGACGGCGCTTCAGTGCGGCAGAAAACACTCTCCTACCCCTCGCCCACTCGAAAGCGGACGAAGCCTCATCTTCGGTACCATGCTTGAGCCCCGATAATCTGCGGCGCAAGATCTCTTGATGAGTGAGCTATTACGCTTTCTTTAAATGATGGCTGCTTCTAAGCCAACATCCTCATTGTCAGAGAAATCTCACCTCCTTAAGTGCACTTAGCATAGATTTGGGGACCTTAGATTGAGATCTGGGCTGTTTCCCTTTTGACCAACGGACCTTAGCGCCCGTAGTCTTACTGCCTGGTAATAATCATTGGTATTCGGAGTTTGATAGGATTGACGAGGTTGCCCCCTATTCAATCCTGCCAGTGCTCTACCCCCAATGGGTTCGCCAGACGCTATCCCTAAAGATATTTCGGAGAGAACCAGCTATTACCGAGTTCGATTAGCTTTTCACTCCTTACCACAAGTCATCCGATAGTATTGCACGGCTAAACGGTTCGGACCTTCCCCCACCTTTCGGTGGGGTTCATCCTGCTCATGGCAAGCTCACCCGGTTTCGGGTCTTATGCAAGATACCTTTCAACCTGCTTGGCTTAAGAGACCAGATGCGATCTCTAAAGCCAAGGGTTGAAAAACGCGCTTTCACACTCGGTTTCCCTTAAGCTTCGCTACCGGAGCAGCTTAGCTAAGCAACTTGCATAAACTCGTTGGCTCATTCTTCAATAGGCACGCCGTCACCCGACCTCTTGCGAGATCAAGCTCCGACTCCTTGTAAGCACAGGGTTTCAGGGACTATTTCAACGCCCTCATCGGGCTGCTTTTCACCTTTCCCTCACGGTACTGGTTCACTATCGATCTCTAAGCGTATTTAGCCTTGGCGGTTAGTGCCGCCGGATTCCCTCAAGGCTGTCGTTCCTCGAAGTACTCGAGAACAATGACAAAAGAGAAATCTAATTTTTCAGTTACCGGGCTGTCACCGTCTATGGCTTCGCTTCCCAGCGAATTCACTTAAATTGATTTTTTGTAACTCTCCTAGTTGTACTACGTCATTGCCTCACAACCCCGACTATGCAAGCACAGTCGGTTTGGGCTGTTCCCGTTTCGCTCGCCGCTACTAAGGGAATTCTTATTAGTTTCTTTTCCTCCGGGTACTAAGATGTTTCAATTCCCCGGGTCTACTCTCTGCCGTAAAGCAGAGTTCTCGCGGTTCACGCGAGAGGGTTTCCCCATTCGGAGATCTCCGGATCAAAGGTTGCTAGGCACCTCCCCGAAGCTTATTGCAGCCGAGCCACATCCTTCGTCGCCGCTTAGAGTCAAGGCATCCACCCTGTGCTCTTAAATTTCCTATTAGGAAATTTGAAAACCATTTTTTTGATTTTCGTTCTTAGATCATTTGTTTGTGTTACAGTTTTTTTACCTGTTTCCGCCTCCGATATCTTAAAAGACCCCATTCCCGCTTGCGCGGAAGATCGGATATCGTGACGGCATTCAATTGACAAGGTGACGTGAATTCTGGATTACCACCCTCCGCCAAGGCTTCGAAGTGGTAACAAAAAACCGCTTGGCTCAAGCGGGGTTTGGGCGAGCCCAAAATATCAGGCTACCTTTTCCGCTTGATTTTGGGGTTTTTTTGACTACTCATACTGACAAGTTCTATTATATAGGAAAACAAATCGCCGTCAAGGTGCAGAATCTTGACGGCGATTTGAGAGACAAAATTAAGAGCTTAGTCCCGACGAGAAATCTCTCCGCGCAAGCGGTTGATGAAACTCCCGGCCGCGTCTTTGCCACCTAAACCGAACGACAAACCAACGGCAATCGTGATTGTCGCCACGATGCCGGTCATGAAGATCTGCAAGAACGGACTCATCATCCCGAGCTGTTCCAACGCCATCACCACCGCGAAGATCCAGATCAACCATTTGGTGATCCCGCCGAACAATTCGGCCGAAGAAACTGCCGCGGCCCGAGCCGAAGCGGTTACCACTTTCTGCAAGACTTCCGCCACCACCGCCGCAATCATCAAGATCACGGTCGCAATGATCACGCGAGGAATGTAGGCGACAATCTGTTGCAAGAAGACGTTGACTTGATCTAAATGTAAAACCTGGAGCGAAGTGATCAAGAAACCAAGAATGATGAACCACTTAATCAAGGTGCCGAGAAAAAGACCGCTATCCAGACGATAACCGGCGCGTTGCAAGAGCACGTTAAGATCCAATTTTTCGAGCACCTTATCCACCTTGATTGAGCGGATCAGTTTGGTCACCCACATTCCGACCGCCTCGCCGACCACCCAACCAACTACAAACAGCAAGATGGCAAAGATGACATTGGGCAGATAACTGATTGCCCCGCTGGCCAAACCCTGGAAAGATTCGGACAAGGTTTGACTCCAACTTTCAATTGACATATTTTTTTAAAATTAATTGCTAAATTGTTAATAATGACAACTGACCTTTAATCTTTAAACAAGTCTAATTTTAACATAGATTATTTAAAAAATCATCCTCTCTGTCCATCCAGTTGTGGAAAAAGTCAGTCCGACAACCGATCAATCAAGCGTTTATGGGGGTAATCGGTAATATCTCGCACGAAACGGTCGCTGGAAGTGAGGCGGAAGAGATATTCTTGGGTTTCCAAAATCGCGTAGGTCAGCTCCCGACCAATCTCCGATTCAATCACCGAGATCACGTTTTCGATCGCCACGCGACGCAAATCGTCCCCCACCACCAAGATGTCGGCCCGCGTGCCGCCGTCTTGGATAAACAAACCGGAAATGATCACTAATTTAATTTTGCCACAATTCTTGAACCGTTCGGCCAAGTCGTCTTGGCCGGCGAAGAAGTCGGCGTTAAACATTGAGCGCAAATGTTCGGCAAAAAAGAAGTCCGGATTGATCTGCCAAACCAGGCTCCTCGTTGCCGCTTGTTTCTTTTTTTTCTTCTTGTTGCCGTTTTCGGGCACGGCCAAGATCGCCAATTTCTTCACCGAGACGAAACCGATATCCTGGAGCGACTCCAGCTCGCGCTTCACCGTCCGCGACGGCACTTTGGTGCGCCGAACCATGTCGGTCAAAGAAAAATAGAGATTGGGGTTGGAGAGAAAAAGGCGCATCAGCTTGACCCGCTCCTTGCTACCAAACAGTTTGGGCAAAATTTCCATACCCACAAACTAGCAATCTTTGGGTCAGCAGTCAATCGAAACCAAAAACCGCCCCAAAGTCGTCTTGGGGCGGTAATCTTTTATGAACGTCCTACTTCACTTCAACTTTGCCTCCGGCAGCTTCCACGGCCTTCTTGATTTCTTCCGCCTCGTCTTTCTTGGCCTCGGCCTTAAGCACCGACGGCGCGGCATCTACCAGATCTTTGGCCTCCTTGAGGCCTAAGCCAAGTTTATCTTTGACCGCCTTGATCACCTGAACTTTCTGCTCGCCCACCGCTGTCAAGGTCACAGCGAAACTGTCTTTGACTTCGCCCTCTTCCACGGCCGCGCCGCCACCGGCCACCACGGTGGCTTGAGCCGACACGCCGAACTTCTCTTCCAACAATTTAACCAGCTCGTGCAACTCCAGCACGCTCATCGCTTCAACCTGATCTACAAGGGCTTTAAATTTAGCCGGCACTTCTACTTTTGATTCATCAGTGCTGGTCTCTTCTGTTTTGTTGTCTTGAGTCTCTTCCATAATTTTTTGAGTTAATTTTTAATTTTTAACTAACCGCTCCTTCTTTTTTCTTCGCGATCGCGTCCAACCCGATCACCAACCCTTGGATCGGCGAATTAATCACATTCAAGAACTGCGCGTACAGCACTTGGCGACCGGGGATCTTGGCCAGCGAGAGCATCATCTCCGCTGAGGCGTAAGCGCCTTCAAACACGCCGCCGATAATCTTGATCACTTCCGCGTTCTTCTTGTGGAAGTCGTACACTTCTTTAACCGGAAGCAAAGGATCGGCTTCGCTCTGTGCCATAGCAAAAGCAATCCCCACCTCCCCGGCCAGTTCGGGCAATTGCCCTTCAATCGCTCGATCGGCCAGCGCGCGTTTGATCAAAGTTTTTTTGGCGACATAATAACCGAGTCCTTGAGCTTGGAGATTGCGCCGCAAAGTGTTGATTCCCGCGACCGTTAATCCGTGGAAGTTGACGAAAACCATCGAGCCTCCAAGGCTTCCGATCTCGCCCACCTTCTTCACAATCTCGATTTTTTTATCTTTAGTAATTGCCATTTTGATTTTTTTCGCTATTTAATTTAGAAACAAAAAAGCGACTTGTAACAAGCCGTGATTCCCTCCGTTATAATAACGAAGATAGATCGACCTCGGCAGGATTTATCAGTTCGCCGAGACGAACGGACCTGCTTTCTTCGGCTTTGTTTTATCTTAGCACAAAAAACGGTCCTGTCAAACCTAATTCGCCAAGTAATTGTCTGGCGGCAAGTCGCCCGGACCGGGAACGCCGGCGTAAGACTGACTCAAGTAGAGCACCCCCAAAGCCACGATCACGATCACCAAAAACCCCGCCGTCATCCGCCAAAAAGTTTTAGTTAAATATGACATCTTTAATTCGCTCAGCCCACCCAGGCTTCTGCTTTAAGATTACCACATTTTCTTTTTTGCCGCTCGTTTCGGCGCTAACGACAGTGGTTGGGGCAACCGGTGCGCGATTAGAATCCGAAACAATTCGACTTTGATTTTGCGCTTGGGCCAATTGTTGCCTTAGAGCTTGAAGTTGTTGTTGGAGGGCTAGAATTTTTTCGGCTTTGACTTGTGCCACCAGATCCACCCCAATTTCGCTCACTCCCGGATAAACCAAAACTAGCTCTTGATTAGAAGTCTGATTATTAAAACCAACAGTGTTTAGTGGGATCTTTATAGTAGAGTCGGGGGCGATAATGGTGTCCAAAGGCAGGTAATAAATAAAAGAGCCGTCAACCAAACGCAAGGTCCAATTGTTTAAATTCTGCTCAACATCGCTATTATTAGCCACCTCCACATAACCAAGCGCGGGGTTGATCTCCGCCAAACGCAAGCGCGGTTCGGTCACCGTGACCACTGTGCGCGCTGTTGCCTCCTCCACCCGATCCACCGCCGCGTTGAGCACTACATTATACTGCCCAGGGAATTGATAAATGTGACTGACTCTGACCCCGAGTGCCGAAGTGCCATCGCCAAAACTCCAGCGATACAAATTCTCAACTCCGCCAATCTTATTGCGCGACGCTTCAAAAATAATCGGCGTCCTCACTGTGGCCAAACGCTCCCGCCCGGCGCCAACTTTGAATTTCTTCTCCTCGCTATAATCGCTCAAAATCGCCTGCCCGGTATGCGCTGACCCAGAACTAGTGGTGGTGGAGGTGGTAGTGGTGGTTTGTTGAGTCGTGGTCGAAGCGGTCGAAAGATTATTCCCGACTACGGTACCAACAGTTATAAAATCTTTCATCTTTAGAAATGTGACTTCTTTAATACCACTGACTTTCATTATTTCTTCTATTGTTTTAAAGAAACCATTTATTGTTCTATATTCAATTATTTTATTTGCAGTTGGTATACCCACTTCCGGTATTTTATCTAATTCTTGAACATCTGCGATGTTAATATTAATCAAACCGACTTGAGCCCAAGCTAGAATCGGCAAAAATAAAATCATCAGCGAGAATAAGAATTTTTTCATAATTTTAATTTAATTAATAATCAAAATAAATTTGGAATACTGGCCACATTAATTTGGCCCGGCGTGCCAAAAGTCTGGTCGCCGTTTCGGTCCAAGGCGCAATTATCGTCGCAACCGGTATTATCCTCCCAAGTTGATAGGTCGATCGAAACTTTATTCTCAAACGTTCGCTCCAGCGAACCCGGAACGGCTGACGATTTATCCCAAACCGGGGTTTCGTCTACCACCTGTTCGCCAATCGAGATCGTGCGATACAAACGCAAACCGATGCGCGCGGGATCGAAACTTTTTTCAATCGGATCAGCGCCCCAACCAGCCACCAAATTAGCCGAACGATTGCTCACTACTTCGTCACTGGCGCGCTCGATCAGATAATAACCGCCAGCGCTAATCGCGCCAGATAAATCAACGCGCCAACTATCGTCCACATCAATCAAGTAGTAGCCAGTCAGATCGATCGTCTCATCCAAATAATTATGCAGTTCAATCCATTCGTCAGTCGACGAAGCCGTGGTGCCCGCCCAACCAATCTCATTAATCACCAATGGTCGCGGATGGAAGCGGGTTGAGATTTCGGAACTGGAAGCCACCACCTCTTCTGCGTCGATCAACCGCACCAAAACCTGCCAACGCCATTCTGTCGATTCACTGCCGGCCACCAAACCAGTCTCCACTGCCGAAGTTTGAGCTTGAGTTGAGCTAATCGAAGTTGATTCCCACTCGCCATGATTATCAGAAATTTTTAGAAGCTCGTACTCATAATCGCCAGACTTGCTCACCGTCCAAGTCAGATTAAGCGGATCGAGCGGAGCCAGCACGCAAGCGTCCGCGACAAAAGAATGATCACACTCTTCGATTTCTAAATTGACTGACAATGGCAGAGAGTCAACCTGGAAGCTAACCACCGCCGGCAATGACACGTGACCAGCTTCATCGCGCGCGTAGAAATTGATCGTGCTCGAGCCTTGAGCCAGGTCACTAATTTCCGTCTGCCACTCCCCTAGCTCATTCACCGTCGCTAATGCTTCGCTGAAGTCATTAAAAATAATCAGCCCAGAAGAAGCCGTACCAGAGAAAATTATGGTGGTAGTAGTAAAAATTTGACTCAAATCGGCCGGCGCCAAAATGACTGGTGGTTCAAAAGTGATCGTCCCGCTCGTGGTCGCCACTTCAAAGATCTCACTAGTCGCCACCGCACCCCCACTCCCGCCTCCGCCACTGCTGCTACCACCAGAGATAATTAGAGACTGAACTGGGCTTAAAGTTTGGATCGTTGCGTCAGCCAAAACTCCGGCCGACTGTTCGGCCTGTTGTTGTTTAATCACCTCAATCCGATTCTTCAGATTCTCGATCACCGCCAACAATTCGGCAATTTGTTCGGCTTCACTCTCATTAACCTTTTCAGTCTCATCCGGTTCCGGCACCAATTCACCCTCATCAATGGTGGGTATTTCTACCACAATATCTTCCGCGTCAGGATCAGGGTCCGAGCGCACCTCCAACGTCCCGGGCAAGAGCGACGCGGCACTGGCCAACAGATCACCAAACTGCGCTTTAATTTTCTCAATCCCGACTTCGATTTTTTCCCAAACTTTCCGCACCAGACTCTTGTTTTTATCAAACAGGCGCTTAGTTTCGCGTTCCTTTTCCACTTCATCGAAAAATAATTTAATCACCCCCGCGCTCCCCAACACCGCTTTTTCTGACAAATGAGACCAGTAGTCGGCGGGGATTTTTTTATCTGGATCGTTAATATTATATTCAGTTTTAACAACACCACTAAATTTACTCTTAATTCTCTTGGCCTCAGCCAACCTAAGCCCCAGGCTGTTCAATTTAAAAACATGTATATCCCCATCACTTAATCTCTCTATTTTTTCTTCTAAAATAATTGGTTTGTTGTATTTCTTAATCAAAATCGTATCGTCGCTGAAGAAATTATTGTTAGAGAAAATCGCCAATTGATCAAAATAAGACCCCAGCTCGGGGTATATCAGAGGATAACTTTTGGCATTAATCAACTTTTGACTTAGATTCAGATTATCAATCGTGAAGCGCTTGGTGTAATTCTCGTAAGTGCTCCAGAAGGGATGCATATCATCGCGAGTGTGTTCCGGCACGGTGGCATCTTGCACTAAGTGGATCACATGACCCAAGGCTTCTAACCCCCGACTCTGGTCACCATACACATAATCGTAGATGGCTCGTTCCCAAGAATAATCGGTGGGGTCATTGAAATATTCTCTCACCAGATTAGATGTCGGCAGACGCAAGCCCTGCAGTTTGGTGTTTTGCGCCCAGTTTTTAGACGAAAACAAACCTCGCAAACCGCGATTATAGACCGGATCGTAGAAGTGATTGAGCCAGCGTGGCGCTCGGTCTTCTTCGAAACTACCTTTGATCAGTGACCCGACTTCGTCAATGGTTAAAGCTTGATCCGGATAATAATGATTGAAGACTTTGGCCGATTCGTTAGTTAGCGCTCGATGAGCCGTACCATCATCATAACCCAAGACAATTTGAGGAGATACGAAAATCGAGCCGATGAGGGTCAGCCCGATGATTGCCATTTTGACTTTATTTATAAATCTCTGATTAACCATTTTCCTGTGTATTCGTTCTTAAACATAATTGTTTGAGACCAGTAATCCCCTTCTTCGTCTTCATAACGAGTCGAAAAGTAAAACAACATATCACTTTCATCCAACCTTTTGTTCTCGTAATTTTCTAACTCATTTATAACATCAGAAACTCTTCCGTTGCTTATGATAGTCTTTATGTCTTTCAAAGATTCCTTCCTCTTCTCCGGCACGAATAAATTACTCGCCGATTTGGCATCGCCGGCTTTGAGGGCAGAGACGAAGAGTTCAAGCGTTTCTTCGGGGGTAGTGCCGCCGTAAGGATCATGCTTGTAAGCATTCTGCAAATCTTCGATCTCACCCAGATATTTGTTGCTGAAGTATTTATACGAGATCAAGTCCCGCGCCGAATACAAAAAAATAACGCCGATCACAGCAAGGGCGATGGCGACAATAATGAGTATTTTCTTCATAAATTTTTCTTCACTTATTCTTGGTTTCTAAATTACACCCACCCCCAACCAATTGCAAGCCATTTATCCCCTTCCCCGCATTACACCACACTTTCATCTTTCCGTCTTTCCGAAAGGTAACCCTTCGGAACCCCTTCCAAGGGCAACTGAAGGAGATACGAAAATCGAGCCGATGAGGGTCAGCCCGATGATTGCCATTTTGACTTTATTTATAAATCTCTGATTAACCATTTTCCT
>Ga0210043_1002537_pt1 | contig 11880 bp, 3 predicted proteins | sample CryGeymet201501t_FD_183990 | JGI IMG/M metagenome (GOLD analysis project Ga0210043, IMG submission 183990) | Groundwater microbial communities from Crystal Geyser aquifers in Utah, USA - Crystal Geyser metaG 2015-01t (SPAdes) (version 2) | ecosystem: Environmental > Aquatic > Deep subsurface >... | reverse complement strand
TGGGCAAACACACACCGGACAGCGCGGGAGCCTACGACGCGGACAGCAACACGCTCTATCTCAATACGGACAAGTCATCCGGGAAAGAGATTGTGAATACGCTCGTTCACGAGGCTGGGCACTTCGCGGAGAAGTTTGCTCTGGGTGAAGCATTCACGCAACGGGAGTGGGAGAAGCTGACGCCGGCTCAACGGGAAGAGGCGATAATGCAATATGCCCCGCGCCCCAATAGGCCAAGAAGCGAAATGAAATTAGATAAGAACGACAAGCGGGCGCGCGCCGAGTGGGTAGCGATGCAGTTTGCCCGCGTGGTCCGTGGCGATACCGAGCAAATGTCAAAGGGCATGGTCGCCAAGCTGCAAGCGTGGCTGAATGAGGTTCGCGGCCTGGTAAACAAGTGGATCGGTGACGGCAAGCTCACGACCAAGGAACTTGACGCGAAGATTTTGGAGATTCTTGGGTATGCAGAAGGGACGGCGGAGCAGAAGAACCCACAGAAAGGCGATAGCATGACGCTGATGCAGACGAACGGCACCGTGAAGGACGTTCAAGTAATCGGCGGAGTTGAGTATCTGTTACTGCGTGGAGAAAAAGACGGCGGAGTAATTCGAGTCACCGACTTGGATTCAGGCGAAACCGTGTCCATTAAGAAACATCCTTCATTCGCGCCAGCCTCCGCAGAATACTACAACACGATTCAAAAGGCTGAACAGGCGCAAAAGCCCGTTCCCGCACCGGCAAAGAAGCCGAGCAAGTTCAAGGTATCGGATGACCTACGGGAAGCGGGTGACGAGCTATTTGGCACCCCTGCAACTGGTGACGGATACAGCAAAAAGTTTGGCATAAAGATACCGCAGGCGAACAACGTCATTGGGATGATCGTGCGCGATAATCCCGAGATAAATTCCCGGCAATTGCTGGCAGAATTCATTGCTTCGGAGTTCCCGAAGGCAAAGCCCTACTCGGAATCGCTTTTCAGTATTCTATCCGGAGCAATTGAAGTTGATTCGACTGGAAGCGCGAACGACTGGGAGCAGATTTACGCCAAGATTGAGGGTGGAGAAACCGCAGGCGATGACACCGCAACCCGCATTCGCGCTTTAATCACTTCCGAGGACAGTCACAGCCAAAAGCATCACCAAATGAACAAGCTTGCGGGCGAGCTTGGCATAACGCTCAAGGATATGCAGGAAATGGTAGAGGCTGAACTTGTGAAGATGGTTCACGAAATTGCCACGGGGAGCGCGGAAGACTCCGCCAAGTTTAAGCAGGCGTTGGAGATTTATAACAAGCAGCCCTTATTCTCTGCTCGCACGAGCACGAGCGTAGAGAATCAGGCTTACTCAACCCCGGCACCTTTGGCCCTAGCTCTCAGGCACATTACGGGAGTAACAACCGGGACCGCAATGTATGAGCCGACAGCCGGAACCGGCATGCTCATGGCGGGAACGAATTTGGAGGCGTCACAGGCGAATGAACTAAACGATATTCGGCGCAATGCCTTGGAAGGTCTTGGCGTTGGCAAGATCACGGACAAGGACGCAACCGAATATGTGCCAAACCGTAAGTTCGATGTGGTTCACGCAAATCCCCCGTTCGGCTCGATCAGCAATGTGAATTATGACGGCTTTGGAATCCGCAAGCTAGAGCACCTAATTTCACTCAAGGCACTTGAGGCGATGAAGGATGACGGAACGGCGGCACTCATCTTGGGGGCGAACATGAATCCAGGTCCCATATCCAAGGGGGCGCAGTGGGTATTTGAAAACTACCTATACGGGCATTACAATGTAGTGGATAATTTCGAAGTGTCGGGCGACTTATACGCGAATCAGGGAGCTAAGTGGCCGGTTCGGGTGCTAGTTATAGCTGGGCGTCGTTCCGAGGTTTTGACCGGGGAACTTGCCCCGAATGAAGTTGACCGCTTGGACAATTGGGACGATGTATGGAAACGATCAAAGGAGGCACGAAATGAAGTTGAGCAAAACAGAATACGCTTGGGCACCGAAAAACCAACCGGAACTGTTACTGGTTCTGAGAAGGGACCAACGCGGCCCGAAAAACCGGGAAACATATCTGACGGAAGCGGAGGCAATGCTGACACGACTGGTCAGGGAGGCAGATCCGGACGAAGTGGAAGAGGCAAATCGCCGGATACGGGAGAATCTGACGGAAGAGGAACAAGTGTGGCTCCCACCGGGACTACTGGACGACCCCAAGACGCCACGGGCACTAATGAGAAACCCGGCGTCACTGGGGAGCAGTCTCCACAGTTGGAAGCAGACAATTCGGGAAACACTGACGAGCGATCCGGAACTGATGCCGCAGGCGGAAGCGAAACCACAAGCGGAAGAAATAAGCTTAGAGTCCTTCCTGAGTCGGTTGCTGTAAACGACAGGCAATCTACCTACGTCCCACGGGCGGAAGGTAATCCGTTTGAAACGCTCACTCCATCGGCAATTGCCGATAAGGAACATGCTGCACTGGACAAGATGGAAAAGAAGGTTGGTCCGTTGTCGGAATATGTTGCGGACAAGATCAATCTTCCCATTGAGCGGGTTAAAGCCGTTCTCGCAGCCGACCAAATAGACGGAGTTGCGCAGGCTATCTATCAAATTGAGACTGGTGGAGCACTCGTAATTGGCGACGAAACCGGCATAGGCAAGGGGCGGCAGGCGGCGGCGGTTATCCGCTACGCAATCACGCAGGGGAAGATTCCCGTATTCTTCACCAAGGATCCGAAGCTGTTCAGCGATATGTATGCTGACCTCAAGGACATTGATACCACAGTCAAACCTCTCATCTTTGGCGATCAGAAGAAAGCCACGATCAAAAACAGTGATGACGAGATACTGATAAAGGCACCCAATTCCGCCCAAGAAAAGAGACATATCAAGGCAGTCTCCGAAAATGGGATGGAGAAGGCGGGCTTTGATGCAATTTTTATAACCTACTCGCAGATCAATGAGCGCAACCAGCGACAGGAGTTTCTTGAAAAGCTGGCAACGAAGAATGACGTAGTGGTTATCCTCGATGAAGCACATGAGGCTTCCGGCGATGGAGATACCTCGATGCAAGCAGCATTCATGCGGGGCGGGCTTATCAAGCGCGGGAAAGGTAGCGAAAAACGTCAAATCCCTGTTCCTGGTTTGCTGAACAAGCCTGGAACGAAGAAAGGGCGCGGAGGGGTGCTTTATCTATCCGCAACATTTGCCAAGCGGCCAAACAATACCCCGCTCTATTTCAGAACGGCACTGAGCAAGGCGGCGAAGGGGTTTCAGGAACTCGTTACCGCGATGGAGAAGGGCGGTGTGGCATTACAGCAAGCCGTATCGGAAGCACTGGCGGCGGCGGGGCAATACATTCGACGTGAACGAGACTTTACTGGCGTGAGCTATACGCAGCGCGAGGTAGGCACTGAGCGGGCGGAAGAACTCAAGCGACAGGTTGATGACGTTACCGAAGCTCTAAGGGCCATTATTGAGTTCAGCAGTGACGCAAGCGAGCACGTAGCAGAAGTTGCGGGCGGGAAGGCAACAGCCATGTCCGAGGCGCAGATTGACGTTACGGAATTTGCAGCAGTGGTTCACAACAACGTGAGCCAATTGCTTCTAGCGGCAAAGGCTGACGCAGTGGTTGAATACGCATTGGACCTTCATCGGAAAGGCGAAAAGCCGGTCATCACACTGATGAACACGATGGAGAGTTTCTTAGATCAGTTCGTAGATGACAAAGACATAAAGCCGGGTGAGAAAATCAATGTATCTTGGAAGGATATGCTTAAGCACGCGCTTTCTCGCACGCTTCGCGCAAGTATCAAGCAGCCAAACGGGGATACTGAAATTGTCACCGTAACACCGGAAGAGATTGGGATGGAGGATGAATACCAGGCGATTGTTGAGGCAATTGACGAACTGGATGTTCCGTTCCCTTCCTCACCGATTGACTACATTATCCAGCGTTTGCGGAGTGAGGGAGTAAAGATCGGTGAACTGACCGGAAGAACGAGCGGGGTGGAATATACCAACGCGGAAGGCGGTGAAGGCACTTACAAGCATTTCAAGAAAGCGGACAAAAACTCACTGGTGAATGGGTTCAATAGCGGAGAACTCGACGCGCTGCTACTGAATGCCAGCGGTTCAACCGGCCTCTCGCTCCACGCGAGCACGAGGTTCAAGGATCAAAAGAAGCGGCACATGATTATCGCTCAACCGGCCTTGGACATTAACGTATTTGTCCAGACGCTCGGGCGAATCAAGCGGACAGGCATGGTTCCCGGCAGTGCGGAATACACGCATATCAAGCTCCCATTGCAGGCGGAAATCCGGCCAGCGGTCATTACGAACCGCAAGATGCGTTCGCTTAATGCCAACACCAGCGCGGAGGCGGATGGCGTCGTTAATCTTGATTCGGCTGACATTCTCAATAAATACGGGGACCAAATCGTAACCGAATATCTGGATGGCGACCTTGATTTGCAGCAACGTCTTGGATTGTGGGTGGAATCCAACGAGAGAACCGGGGCACTGAAAGTAGATGAAGACATTGCCAAGAAGTTCACCGGACGCATTTCCCTGATTCCGGACGCGGAGCAGGAGCGCATTTATGGCGACATCATCCCGGCCTACAACAATCTCATTGAGCAACTGAGACAGACGGGCGAATACGACCTAGATATTGTCGTGCACGATGATTGGGACGGTGTATTGGGCAGCGATACCGAACTTCAAGCCGGGACTGATGAAGGCAGTATCTTTACCGCCAGCGTTCGAGCCCAACAGTGGGAGATTACGGATAAGCGACCAATCCCCACAGGCAAGGAAATGTTGGCTGAATTTGCCAGCAACCACGGAAGCAGGGAGCAATTTGACGGGCAATGGCGCGAGTTCAGGGGCAAGGTAAACACTCAGGTTATTAACGACATTGCCGAGGCGAACGCGGCAGTAGCAAAGGCCGAAGCGATGGAGGATGGTCTCCCGAAGCGGGCAGAGTTGCAACGGGCATCCCAGAAGCAGAACCACGCAAACAAGATGAAAGATGCTTGGGAACGGGTGGAGACTGGACTTGACCGGGTATTTGATAAAATCGGCCAGCCGGTAGAACTTCACTCAACCGGGCAGTCTGCACAGTCATGGGAGGGAATGCTTGTTGGGGTTAAGTTCCCGAAGGCAGAGCCCAACGGACGATTGAGATATGCAGCAAGCCGATTCCAACTAAGGTTTTTGGTGAATGAACCAGGCGGACGGCATTACCTCGCCGGGTCTGCGTTCCTGTCTGGATCCCATGAGCTTGTCAGAACGACAATGACGGCGGACGATTTCAAGGGCTCCCGAGAAGCGAGCAACCGTTACCGCCGTTGGGTCATCACCGGCAATCCCATCGCAGCCTATACCGCGACGGGCGGGCACGGTAAGATGATTCGTTTCAAGTCTCGGGATAATGAAGTCATTACCGGGCTACTCATGCGCCAGAATTGGAGCATAGACAAGTTGCCAAGCGACCCGCGTTACAAGCTGGTGAGCGGAACGGCGGTGCAACGGTTCCTTACGAATCAAACCGGGAATTATCGCCTTGGAGTATTCACGGGGCCGCTTGGGGTTATCCGTATTCAGCCGGATAGGGGCTACTATTCCTACGGGTTCGAGGTTCAGACCCCATCATCCAGCAAGGGCAAGGATTATTACCTAGACCCGCAGCTACGCGCAATCGTTGGGGATTTCCGGAAAACGGGTTCGCGAATGGTTGCAGTAGTCAGGAAGGATGACATTGCAAAGGTGGCGGAGAGAATCGCCAAGATAGCGCAACAGGATTTCCGGGCGGATGGAAACGGTCCCGATGTTATTAAATCGGTATCTGAGTCCAACAATCCAAAGCAGGGACCGCTTGGCACCCCGGCAGTCAAGGGCACCGCAGCGCAGGAAGAGATAATGAGCAAGGTCAATGGCACCTTGGAGGACAAGCGCAGCCTGAAAGAGAAGTTTGACGACATGCTGGCATGGACAGGCGAGAAAATCCGGACCACGTTGCAACAAAAGCTGGTGGACCGATTCAACGCGATCAAACGACTTGAGCGGGCAGTCTTTGGCACCAACGACATTGACGCGGCAGTGAGTGCCTACAAGTGGACCCGGCTGACGGGCAACCTCGCGGGAGTCATGGAATACATGATGAAGCACGGGACCATTGCCTATAAGAGCGGTTCAATGGTGATGAACAAGGGCACGAAGGGGCTTATCGACATACTTGAACCCGTGGTGAACAGCGGGAAGCTGCATCTATGGGAGGGTTACGTGACGGCATATCGCGCCAAGCAGTTGCTCGCGGAGGGCCGGGAAAAGAACTTCGGCAAGTTCAAGGATCCGCAGACCGGGGAATGGGCTTGGGACCGGCAGAAGGCAGAGGATGAAATCAACACCCTGCTCGAACTGGGCAAGGACCATCCCGAGTTTGAACAGGTCCGCAAGGAATACGTCGAATTCCAAAAGTCTGTCCTAGACCTGGCGACGGCGGCGGGGCTCATTAACCCAGAGAAGCGGGCAATGTGGGAGCGCAGCGACTACGTTCCGTTTTATCGTATCGTTGATGCACTGGACAAAAAGGACACGCTCGGACCCAAGAACAAGCGCGGGATTGCCGGGCAGCGTTCGGGGATTCGTCGGCTCAAGGGTGCACCGCAGCAAGTGGCGATCATTGAGAACATTTACCGCAACATTGAGCAACTGGTAGATGCTTCGTTCAAGAACATCGCAATGCAGCGGGTGGCAGACCTTGCAGACCAAAACACGGATATGATAATCAAGATTCCGTATAAGGCTATCCCGTTCAAGACTACGGTGGAGGAAACGATTGAACGACTGGAAAAGGCCGGAGTCGATACCAGTGCCCTAACTCCCGATGAGCTTAACGAGGTTGTCACTTTCTGGCGCATGCGTGCACCGGAGGGCAAAGACATTGTTTCGATGATGCACAACGGGAAGCCGGTCTATTACCGGGTGAAGGACAAACCCCTCCTTAACTCGATTCTGGCAATCGGACCCCAACAGCACGCGCTTTGGATGAAGATGCTCATGGCTCCAAAGCATGTCCTGACAAGTCTCGTAACGCTGGATCCGGCATTCATGGCCGCGAATACCGTGCGTGACTCGTTCTCCGCATGGGTGATTGCGGACACTCCGATTAAGCCAGGTTGGGACTCGATGCGCGGCTTTGTGAAGTCGCTGATGAACGACCCGGTAAAGCTGGGTATCATGGTCAACGGTGGCGGAACCGGCCACTACAACACGATCAAGGAGAGCGAAGTCCGGACTGCATTCCTACGCATGACGAAGGAGCAGAAGACGGATTTCCTTGGTTCAATCATTGATTCCCCGGCGAAGATTTGGCGGATTTACAAGGACTTGGGGCGGGCGTCTGAAAACGCGAACCGCATTGCGATTGCCGAAAGTGCATCCAAGCGCGGGGCCAGCCCTGCCGAATCCGCATTTCAAGCCTTGGACATTATGGACTTCGGGCTGCGCGGGGATAGCAAGTTGCTGAATTTCTTCCTCGATACCGTGCCGTTTATGAATGCCCGTATCCAAGGGCTTTACCGGCTCGGGCGCGGACTTATGAACGATCCCAAGCGGGTTGCTACCCACGGGGCGATAATCATAGGCGGAACGCTGGCATTGCTGGCTTCGAACTGGGACGATGACAGGTATTGGGAGCTTCCCGAGTGGGACCGTGACCTTTACTATCACATTTGGCTTGGCGGGCGGCATATCCGTATTCCAAAGCCGTTCGAAGTGGGCCAAATGTTCTCGACCATACCGGAGAGGTTTGCGCAATACGTGGCAAAGGACGGAGACAGCCGAATCTTTGCCCGCCGCATGCTCTCGATGATTGGCGATACGCTGGCAATGAACCCGATTCCGCAGGTATTAAAGCCTCTGGCGGAGCGGGCAACCAACCTGAACATGCTCACATGGGGCAAGATCATCAGCCGGGGCGACGAATACAAGACGCCGGAGCAGCAATACAACGCCTACACAAGCGTAACGGCCCGAGAATTGGCCGATAGCATGCCTGATAATGCTCCTGAATGGGCACGCTCGCCCAAGACGCTCGACTTCCTTATTCGGGGCTATTTCGGCACGATTGGCATGTATGCCCTCGATGTGTCAGATGCGCTTGTCAGAACGGCAGGGGAATACCCAGAACGGCCAGCAAGCAAGCTGGGTGATTACTGGATGATGAAGCGTTTTGCTCCCGAGTCCGATTTGAAGGAAAACAAGTATGTTTCCGAGTTATACAGCCTGAATGAAGACGTTTCGCTCCTGATTTCCCGAGCCAAGGCGTTGCAGGAACGGGGCGACTTCGAAGAAGCCAACAAGATTCTCGCGGCCAATCGGGAGGCGATCAACTATTCCCCGGTCCTGAAAGCCACTGAAAATGCAATGGCATCCCTCCGGAAGCAGGAACAGGACATTTACGCCAATCCACGCGGGAAGACGCCGGAGCAACGGCGCGAGGAACTGGCGCGAATCAAGGCGCAGAAGAACCGGCTGGCAAGACAGGCAGTAACCCGCCGTCCAAACCGGCCACAGCCCATCTATAACCCGTTCTCCGTCCCCTGAAACGGGGAAATGAAACCGCCCAAAAATAGGCCCACTGGGACAGGATGCACCAATGCGGCATCTGTCCCTTACGAAAGAGCGCGAGGCGCGACTAATTGAATACCTCGACAAGCGGTGTCCGGAACTGGACGCCGACAATCGCGAGCGTATCAAGGTGGACAAGCAGAGCGACGAGGATTACGAGAACGACAAGGCAGAGCGGGCAAGGGCGGGCGGGGTATTTGCTGAAAGCAACATGCCGGTTCCCCTAACGTGCTATGTTGTCGATCACTTTGCCTCACGGACAGAGGAAGAGATTTACGGGCGGAGCCCAATGGTGCGAGCAGACCCCGAGGGGCCAGCCGACCAGGATACGGCAAGAGGACTTGACCGTTTCATGCAATACAAGGTGTTCAAGCGAGGAAATGCGCGGAACGACTTACTTGAATCGAACCACACGGCTTTCCGGCACCGGGCACAGTTCCTCAAGGCGATCTACTTTGAGGACGTGGACGAGTGGGAAGAACATGCGGTAAGTGTGCTGCACTCGGGGAAGGACAATTCCCCGGTCCTGATTCTGAACCACGGGTATGTGATTGAGGGAGTGGACAAGTTCATCGACGCGATAGACCCACTGACCCAGCAACCAATTCAGGTTTTGGAGGCAGACCCCACGGTAGCACTGAACCCCACCAAGCCGGAAGAGTATTTCTTTGCGCCACTGCCAGAGCCGATTCGGTTCCGTGACGTGGCCTATGCCGGACCCAAATCACGGGAGGTTGATTCCGACTGCATCCGGATCCCGAGCGATGCGCGTTCACTCGAAGATGCGGACATTATCGTAGAGCTTTACGACAAGCCGATGCACTGGGCGGAGGGGCGTTTCCTCGAACGGGAGTGGCTGAAATGGGAGGAATACGAGGGGAAGATAAAGAACGGCGAGACGGCGCAGCGCAAGACGGACGACACGCGCAAGAAGATCAGCAAGGAAAACAAGGCTTTTGACCGTGAATCAGCCACAATTGGCATACATGAAATTTGGTTGGAGCGGGACGTTTTGGAGTGGGGAAGACCACAGCGCATAGTCGTTTGGTATGACAAAAAGCGCAAAATCCTCATCGACTACGAATACCAAAAAAAGGTGACGCCAAGCGGACGGCACCCATTCACGGCTATTGCAGTCGCGAAAACCAAGCAATTTTGGTGGGGCAAGAGTATCCCAGAGATTCTGAAACCGTTCCAAGAATACTGTGATTTGCAGTGGAACCGGCATTCCTTCCGCAACTCGATCAATTCAAACCCGATCATTGCGCAGAACCCGGAGGCGATTCAGGAGAAAAAGTCTTTCCTCGAAATGAAGCCTTTCGACGTGGTTACGTTGGAGCACGGCAAGACAATCCAGGACTGGTTACAGGCGTTTGTTTTCCCCAATGCGGACCACGACACGCAAGACCTGATCGACAAGGCGATTTACTGGGTGAACTTTTGGCTTGGTATTTCGAACATTGCCCGTGGCGACTACTCGGACGTGCCCCAGAATACCACGCTGGGCGGGCAAGAGGCTTCGCTGAAAGAGGCATCCAAGCTCTCCCGCCGTTGGTCACGGCGCATTGTGGCCGGGATTGAGGACCACGTAACGAAGCTATTTCAAATCGCACTGGCGACGATGGACGAGGAAGAGGTTTATACCTACCTCGAAGGCGAGCAGAATCAAACCGGGTTTATTACCAAGGACTCCGTTCGCGACTTCCTGGTAAATGCCAAGCTGATTGTGGCGAAGGACAGCAGCACGCAGGCATTGCAGGAGCAGCAAATGACGCTGGCGACGATACGCGAATACATGAGCTATCCGCCACAGTTCCAAGTGATTGTCCGGCCAGTGATGAAGCAAATCCTCTTCCTGCTCGGGCATGATGACGTGGAAACCCTGCTCCCTATCCCGATGGTCCCCATGATGGATCCAATGACCGGGCAAACGGTTATGGTCCCTGCAACGGCAAATATGCCAATGCCCCCGCAGGCTGCGCCAAATGATACCACGCAAATCCCGGCTGAGACGGCGGCGAAGGAAGGAAAGCCGGAAGGCGGCGCGGTAGTCCCCTTTACTCAACCCCAAGTAGCAAATGCCCGATAATTCCGACTCCACCAGGCAGACCGACGAAAATCCAAAGTTGCGGGCACTCGCCCTGAATGCCCTCGGCTCAAGTAGCGGCTGGGGCATCTTTTGTCGCCGGTTCGATGAGATAGTCGCAAAGGAGTTTGACGAAAAAATCTTTGACCCGGCCATACCGGAGACAGAGCGCACAATCTTAGTCCGAGCCCGTAAGGTAGTCTGTGACAGCTACACCCCAGAGAAGATGCGGCAAACTATGCTCGTGGTCGCAAATAACGAAATAGGACGGGCGGAACGGGCAAAGAAATAGAAATGAAACCGCTTAGATTTCTCAGGTTCGGGCATCCTCGGCTCGTTCCAATAAGGAAATAACTCAACTCAATCACTCAATCAAATGTCCTCAACCTCCCTCCAAAAACAAGCGTCTCCTGGCGCACTCGTAGTCAAGTATCTGCAAAAGAAGTTCGACGCTTTGCGTTACCTTCCGAAAGTCGCCTATGGCGTCCTCCAATTCAATTCGGCTGGTGAACTCATAGCCGATCCGAATCCCGATATTCGCAAGGCCGTATCGACCTACACGGCTGACGGCGCAATCGCCCTGACGGGTGGCATTCATTCCATTGAGAAGACTTCGGCGGCTGCGATGACCGTAGCGGCTCCTTCCAGTCAGGACGGCACCGAGCTTACCATTGTCGCCAATACCGACTTCGCTCATGTCATCACCTTTACCGGCTCTACCCTGCTCGACGGGACTACCGGAGCAAACCTGACTGTTACCCTCGCGGCTTTCAAAGGTTCCAGCCTCACCGTGCAGGCCATTGGAACCAAGTGGCTCGTCAAGGCCCAGAACACCGTCACCAGCATTACCGCCTAAGTGGTGGCATAACCACAAGGAGGTAATACTATGACTGCAATATCACGTCCGATTCGTAAAATAGACGCGAGCAGGGTGCTCGCTTTCCTTGACGCAGAAGGGGTAGGCATCGCCGTGGATCCGGACAACCGATTGCCGGTTGAAACAAACGGCATCGGTTACGTGTCGAGTTCGAGCAACACGCGACCCGCCGACACGACCCCATATCCTGCGCTTAGTGTGGTGAGCAGCAACCCAGCCTCATACGAGCAGTTTGACTCCATTGGCCCAGCGGCAGGTGGCAAGGTTCTTCTGACCCT
>Ga0210043_1002531_pt1 | contig 11912 bp, 13 predicted proteins | sample CryGeymet201501t_FD_183990 | JGI IMG/M metagenome (GOLD analysis project Ga0210043, IMG submission 183990) | Groundwater microbial communities from Crystal Geyser aquifers in Utah, USA - Crystal Geyser metaG 2015-01t (SPAdes) (version 2) | ecosystem: Environmental > Aquatic > Deep subsurface >... | reverse complement strand
AAAAAAGACGACAAAGACGAAATGCTAGAAATTAGCGAAGCGATGCTTAAACAAGAGCTTTTGAGACTTAAGACTCGTAGAGCCGCAATGAGCGAAGCAATGGAAGCATTGAAAGGCCCAGGTGCTCTTGACAACTTTGGTGGCGCAGGTCGTCAACTTGGTGGTGGAGTCGAAGGAGACTTGTTCCAGGACTATGACAGCAATGATTTGAATGGCCTTGATCCTGTTGGAACGGGCTACCCAGTAAATGAGGCTGAGCTTTACGAATATGAAACAGGGTCAAGACCTGACAAATTCAAAGAAAAAGGAATGAGCAAAAGAATCAAAGGAAAGTCTGACGACGAAAGAGAATTTGAAGCTGGAGCCGACCTGAACACACCAGGCTCTTACAAGAAAAAGAAAGAGAAAGAAATCTCTGAAGCATTAAGAGCTTACAAGGGCGCATTTCTAAAGATGCAGTCCGATTCAAAAAGATTACAAGAAGAACTTCGCAAGAGCAATCTTTCAAATGCGAAGTTAGTGTATGCAACAAAACTCATGCAGAATGAGAATCTTTCCGAAAAGCAGAGACTTGTAGTGGTCGAGCAGTTGGATAAGGCAAAATCTGTAGGGGAAGTAAAGAAACTATTTACTGCTCTTCATGAAGCCCTTCAAGGCAAAAGTGAAAAGAGCAAGCTCACTGAAAGTGTAGGAAGTCGAAATATTCTTGGTGGATCAAGTAAGGCTACCAGGCGGGGTTCGTCACTCACTGAATCAGAAAACAAAGAATTTACTCGTTGGGGTGAGCTAGCAGGATTTTTGCACGAGTAAGAAGTATTTATTATCGAATTACTAGGAGTTTATTATGAGTTTTTCTCTTGAAATGTTAACAGAAGACGTTAGAAGCCGACACCTTGGACACGAGTCCAAAAGGCTTACCGAAAAATGGCACCGCACAGGCCTCCTTAGGGGCTTGACTGGCTATGATCGTGAAAATATGGCAAGGTTGCTTGAAAGTCAGGCAGCCGAGGTTCTACGTGAATCCTCAAGCCTATCAACAGGTGGAGCTGCACTTACAAGCTCTGGACAGGTTAGAGGCTTCTCTAACGTAGCTTTCCCAATCGTTCGTCGTGTATTCGGTGGATTGGTTGCAAACGAGCTTGTTAGTATTCAGCCAATGAGCCTTCCAGCCGGATTGCTTTTCTACCTTGATTATACCTATGGTAACAACGTTGGTGGAGAAGGTTCCGCTACAGATACCGTATACAAATCTGGTGAGTCCCTTTACAACAACCCATCAGGAGCTGGAATTCGCTCAGGATCTCTTGCAACGGGTGGCCAATATGACCTTGTTGGAACAGGATTTACAAAAGTACACACAGGATCATTGACTGTTTCTGGATCCAACCTTAACATTGGTGCCTTTACTGGTGCTGCAAATGCTTGGACTGCTGCCGGAACAGTAGACACTGTTTCTGACTTCTCTGGAACAAATGCGAAACTTGTTTCTTTCGATCCAGAAGTTCAAGAAGCATTGGACCTTGGAACACGAGATTATGCATTCGCATTCATTTCAGTTGCTGCTTTGGCTTCTGCCATCCCAACTGGTGATGTCAAAGCTGTAAAGCAGATTGCTGTTACTGATCTTGGAACAAATAACGGAGCAATCGATTGGGGTGAAACATACCAAGGTGGCGCTGGAGTTATGAATCTTCGTCGTTGGAATGAGCGAGGAGATTGGGACGGAACAACATTCACACCAAATGCGCTTGGCGGAGACCACATCAAAATGGTTATTGCTCTTTCAAATGGTGGAGCAGTTCCTGCCGTAAATAACAACATCCATGTTTCCATGGCTGTTTCGGATACTCTTGATGTTGGTGGTACAGATGGCGACACCTTGACCATTCCAGCATTTGAATCCGACTTCGCTGTTGAAGCAAATCCAGCAATCCCAGAGATTGATATTAAGATTGAGCAGATCAGCGTTGTGGCATCAACACGTAAGTTGAGAGCACGTTGGTCACCAGAGCTTGCTCAGGATCTTAATGCTTTCCATAGCTTGGATGCCGAAGTTGAGCTTACCAAGATCCTATCTGAGCAAGTTGCTCTAGATATCGATCGTGAGATCTTGAACGATCTTCTTACAGAAGGTAATGGCGCAAACTACTACTGGAGCCGTGCTCCTGGTAAGTTCGTCAACAAACGAACAGGATCTGAAGTTCAGCTTAGTAGCACTCTTGCTACCGGACCACAGTTCACAGGAACTGTCCGTGAATGGTATGAAACTTTGGCTGAAACCATCATCGACGTTGCTAACGAAATCCACAAGAAAACACTTCGTGGATCCGCTAACTTCATCGTATGTGGACCAGACATCGCCACAATCCTTGAGCAAAGCGCGCTTTACAAAGCAAGCTACAAGATCGACGGAAATGGTCAGGTTTCTAACCCAATGACCGTAGGCGCCGAGAACGTAGGTACCGTTGCAAACAGATTTACTGTTTACAAAGACCCTTACTTCCCACGTCCTAAGATCCTTGTTGGATTCAAAGGTGGAAACTACCTTGAAACCGGTTATGTATACGCACCTTATGTGCCACTTATCGTAACTCCAACAATCTTCGCTCAGGAAGATTTCACTCCACGTAAGGGTGTCATGACCAGATACGGAAAGAAGATGGTTAGAAGTGACTTCTACGGAACTGTCACTGTTCTCGACCTAAACATCATCTAATCATATTAGATTGTTTATTGAAAAAGAGCCTCCATTGGAGGCTCTTTTTTTTTGTACAGAATTCAGATTTTAAATTGTACAATAAGATATTGTGGAAATCACATGTGAAATTTGTAATTTAACTTTAAAATCTTCTAGAGAATTTGGTTATCATCTTTTTTCTCACAATATAAAGGTTGAAGATTATATTATAAAATATAAATACAATGGAGTTCGCCCTGTATGTTTGGAGTGCGACTCAGAGACAAGATATGTCAGTTCTGAAAAAATCTTTAAAGACTACTGCAAAGAACATGCTAAGCTTGCAATGAAAAAGGGAGGAAAAAAGGGAGGAAAAGCAGAGGCTTGGAATAAAGGAAAAACAAAAAAAAATGATGAAAGAATAAAAAAACAAGCTGAATCAGTTACAGGTTCAGGGAATCATTTTTATGGAAAGTCTCATTCTGAAGAAACAAAGAATAAGATTAAAAAAATAAAAACAATAACAGAGAAAGAATATGAAGAAAGAATCTTTAATAGAAAAGATGAATTTCTCGTTCTTACTCCTTATAGTGATTATTCTTCAAGGCAGAATCAGTATTTAGAATTCAAATGCGTAAAGTGTAATTTTAGACAAGAAAAAACATTGCAGGCATTTGAAAGAGGTTCTTTATGTCCAAAGTGTTTTCCATTTACAACATCACAGGCGCAGGTTGAAATACTTTCATTTGTTAGTAATCTGGGCTTTGATGTTCAATCAAGTGTAAGAAATATAATATCTCCTTTAGAATTGGATATCCACATCCCAGACAAGAAGTTTGCTATAGAATATAATAGCCTTTACTACCATAAGGACAGAGGAGATTCCGGGTTTAATAAAAGCTATCACAAAACGAAGACAAGCATGTGTAAAGATAAAAACATAAGATTGATGCATATATTTGGAGACGAATGGAGAGATAAAAAAGAACTTGTCCAATCAATGATCAAAAATAGATTAGGAATTTTTGATCAAAAAATTGGAGCAAGAGAATGTGATTTTAGAGAAATAGAAACAAAGGAAGCTAAAGATTTTTTTGATAAAAACCATATAGATGGTTACAGTAAATCATGTGCAAAATTTGGTCTTTATCATAAAGATGAATTGGTTTTTGCGATTACATTGAGAGAGCCAACTCATAAGAAGCATAAAGGAAAAATTGAAATATGTCGATTAGCCACAAAGCAAAATTGTATTGTAATGGGCGGATTTAGAAAGCTATTAAAGAAATGCATAGAATGGATGAAAGTCAATCAATTTTCTACAATTATGACATATGCAGATTTGCGATTTGGAGAAGGAAATGTTTATAGAGACAATGGATTTGATTTTATTGGAGATACAGGGTTAAATTTTTGGTATACTGATGATACCGTTAGATTTAATCGTTTCAAATTTAGAGCAAAAGACGGAAAAAGTGAAAAGGAAGTTGCTAAAGATAATAAAGTATTCAGAATTTATGGATGTGGAAATTATCTTTATGAGATGAAAATATGAATGGGAGGAATTAGAAAAAATGATTATGGAATTATTTATGCATCATTTTTGGTAGGAAATTTGAGAGAAGTAAAGGATTCACAAGCTAGAGAAGAAATAAGAAAAATAGTGGACAGTGAAGAGTTTGTGAAATCATATTATGAAAGAGTGGTTTCTGAATTTTCTCCAAATTTGAAGCAGCTAATATTGCCATATGTTGGAATGGAGGCGGCAGTCCCAATAACAATCCCAGCAAGTGCTACCCTTTATAATCCTTTTGGCGACAAATACTATATAAAAGCTGGATTCAATTTAGAAAGCGATAGCGCAGAAGAATTTTTGAACTTTTTGAGAATTGTTAATTTTCATACAAATTCTTTAAAGGATATGTTTGTTAATTTGATTCAAGACTTTCTTGGAAAAGAATTGCTTGAGACAAAGCATATTCTTCAAAAATTTGAATTCATGATTTAAATCTTATTTCTGCCAACAGGAATAACTGCCTCGCCGTCTTCTTTTAAAAGCCTTTCCATCTCAGCCCAGCTAATGAGAGCATCTCCATTGCTACCCCAAGAGCTTCCCCAAGAGTTGTGAAGGGTAAATGTTTTATTTTTTACATTTACTCCTTTTACAAGTATTGCATGGCCTCCAACATTATTTCCGCTGACATGAAGATGTCCGCAAGGATGAACATCAAACATCCCAGAATACCAAGGAATGCCAATAACGGCTGGGCCTGCATAGCCAACTGCCATAATCAAGTCATTTAGGCTAAATGCCCAGCGGTACGAATCAATATATCCTAGCTTTTGGAGGATTTTAATCCCAGCAAGAACGGATGTTCCCTCATAAAAGGGAGACGCACTTGGATAAGAGCCACCGCTCCAAGGATCGATTTTCTGAGCCTCCCAGTAAACGTTTTCTTTTGCAAATTTTTCATTTAGATTTTTTATTTTAGATGGTCTTGCAATCAATTCGTGAACCATAGAAAACCCAACGCATGCGCCGTCTGAGCCTTGATCAAGGTGTTGATCGCATTTCCATGTGTAACTTTTTGGCAATTTTTCTTTTGAAATCAATTCCATGATTGGATAGTTTTTTGATTTTTCGTCAAAATTTATTAGCCTTGTAAGCCTTTTGTCTTGTGTGTCTGTTCCGTCTTTAAGTTTCATAATTAATATATATTATTGATTTTAGCAAACAAAAATAGTTGCTATACTTTGGTATGCCATGCATTTATCCAACAGGCGCTGAATGCCTAATAAAGTTTCCAATTGTAAGAAGAGTAGAGTTTCCACTTTTTCAATTAAGTGCAGTTTCGGCTCAGACAATGAGTTTGCCTTCTTATCTTGATTATTCTTATTCTTCTACATCTTTGTCTTGTATTGTTTCTGTAATCAAGCTAAGATTCGGTCATTAGCTTCTATTATTGCAGAAATTAAAAACAAAATTTTATTCGAGAGTTCAAAATGAAACTAAAATCAATTATAAGTAAATTTAATGATGTATCCTATTTTTTAGATTGGTATAAAAAACAATGGATATATGGTGTATCTGGAAAAAGAATAAATCCAAAAATTGAAAAAGCTCATTGGGATTTGGCATGTTATTATTCTGGAATCAGACCGCCAGAATTGAGAAAGTATTGTACGAGTATTTTAAATGTAATATCAGAAAGCAGATCAGGAATGACCACATTTAATTCTGCCTATGCCGTTTGGACGGCGCTGAAGTCAGAAAATAAAACAATTCAACATGTTGGAGCAAATTATATTTCTTCAAAATTGTGGATTGAAAATGTAAAGATTTTTGCACCAAAACATTATATTAGATCTATGAATGCGAACTGCATTGAATTTGAAAATGGTTCAAAAATAATTTCAAAAACAGATAATATGTCTCTGCGTGGAACTTTTGCAGATCTGATCTTTCTAGAAGATGTTGATAGATATGATGATTTAAAAAATGTATGGTTTGCAGCGGTTCCGCAATTGGGGGAAAAAGGAAAGATTATTACCTCTTCGAATTTATCTTTTCATGAAGAAAATGAAAAAAATTCATTATTTATAAAGAGCATAATTCGTCAAAATGGAGGTTTTCAATTTCTTCCGTAAAAATTGATCTTATACAAGGCAGATATGGTCACAAGGCCTTGTATATTAATAATTATCGTGTTTCAGGAGAGAAGCCTTGGGGAGGCGGCACCATCATTGAATCTTTTAATGCAAGCATTAAAGATATAGAGAGCACTTTAAAAGACGCAAAAATAAAGTATAAAAAATTCTTGAAAAGCTGTTTAAGTGCTAAGGACATTGAAAAACTTCCAGTCGGAACAATTGTAAATGCTGGCGAAAAAGATTTTACGGAACGCTATAAAAGAACAAAAAAGGGATGGCAAGAAGTTAATAAAAAAACAAACCGAGCTTATGGAGAACCAATAACTTCTGAAAGCTTAGCCTTCTACCATGTAAGCTCTGTTGAATAAGTCATCTTATAGCATATGTATTAATGTTATGAGATTGCAAGAAATTTGTGACAAAATCAAGTTAAGGCATGATAATGATGACGATCTTTTGGGCGGTTTAAATCTATCTCCTTTTGAAGATATGATTTTGTGGCAGGACCTTTATCCCATAATAGAAACATCTTTTGAGCCACTTATTTCAATGGGAGGCATTGTAGAGTCCGGCAATTGTGAAATATTTAATTCCATGGATCTAATAAGGTTTGCTGACTGGCCAGCAACATTTGCTGATGTTTTATCAAAGACAAGATAAAATGATATAATGTTTGCATGAAAACATTTAAGCTTGACAAAATTGTCAAAAGAATAAGCGATAGAATTGTTTCTGATTCAATTTACAAAGGTCGCACATGGGACAACGATAGTAGGTTTTGGCATTTTTATTATGAACTCATTAATCATCAACCCTTTCCTGTTATTCCAACAGGAATGGATGATAAAAAGTGTTCTGAATTAATAAAAAAATCTACAGGAAAGCAAATTGCTGATGCGCTAGAGGCTGCAATATTTAGCTATGGCTGGGATGTTCTTAAGGTTCCTTTGGATTCAAATTTTAATCTAAGATCAATTGATGCAAATGCTTGGTATTCGATACGTAATCGCGCATTTAGATGGCTTAAAGAATATAAAGAAAAAATATAAATTAATATGTTTTATAAATTTTTCGATTATTGATTCCGTAAGCTTTGACCAGTTGTCCGGCAACGGCATTAGCTTCGTCTTCGATATGTCCGCCCACGCCATCGTCATTTATTATTTCAATACGATCCTGCTCTCTTTGTTGGTGGTGGACCAATTCATGGGCAAGGCTTCTTAAAATATCTGAAAGGCATCTGCCACGTCCAACTATTTTTATTGACTGAGCGTCTGGCCAATATGCACCATGAGATCCGGCAGGAATCTCATTTACAATACCAATCTTGGGGCATTTTTGAATACCAAGGCGCTCAATGCAAAAAGCAAGAAAGTCTTGGACATCAGCCTGTATGCCATTTTTGTCTTCGAATTGCATTTTGAGCTTTTTTTCTTTAAAAACCTCTTGAATGTAAGCCTCTAAAAGCATATAGATAAGTATATCCATCTTTCGTTAGCATTGCCATATTTATCAATATTATGGCTTTTGTTAATTTAAATCGCCCTACGCCATTTGGTATTTTCGACTCGGAAGTGCCATTTCAAACATTTGCCGACAACATGGTTTCTTTTGTTAAAAGAAAACTTGGCGACGATGTTCTTTCGGTTGAATTAACAAGTAAAGCAATTTATGGATGTCTTGAAGAGGCAGTTTTAACTTGGAATGCAAACATTCTTGAATTTCAAGCTAAATCTAATTTGGCTAACATCTTAGGCCAGCCAACAGGTTCTGATGTTCAAGATCTGTATCCGAGAGAAACATTAGAATTTTTGCTTCGTCAAGCTGCCCCTTATTCAATGGCTGGTTCTTATTCAGGTTATCAACCTGAATTTTCTGGTTCCATTGTCCTTGAAAGAGGTAGGCAAGATTATAATTTAACAACAGAATTGGTTAATGCGAGCGGAACTCCATTAATCAATTTGCAGCCATCTGGATCGGTTCAGCCATTTAGGGTTACTGAAGTTTTTCACTTTAGTCCCGCTGTAGCTTTTAGATTCTTTGATAGTTCAAGCGCAATCAACTTCTTGAATAATGAATTCAACTTTGAAAGTTTCACCCCAGAAACTGTATTTTATGTGCTTCCCGTTTTTGAAGACCTATTGAGGCAAGGACAACTTCAAATGTCTCAACGTGTTCGAAGATCCAATTATAGTTATAGAATTATTGGAAATAATCTTAGAATCTTTCCTGTTCCAAACAGAACAAGAGACAATCCAAGAAAACTTTTTGTAAGGGTTCAATTTGCGGCAGATGCTTTTAATCTGAATAGCGGATCCTACGGTTCTCCGCAAGATGATAGTGTATACGGAATTTCAAACATAGGAAACATTCCTTATAATGATGTTCAATTTAGTTCAATCAATGCAGTTGGAAGGCAATGGATTAGAGAATATTGTTTGGCCCTTTGCATGATCGTTCTTGGATTTATTCGAGGAAAGGTTAGAAATATTCCTGTTCCGAATGCTGATGTTCAACTAAATTATGATGATTTGCTTGATAGAGGATATACGGACAAAGAGAGACTTATTACACAGTTGAGAGAACAGCTTGATCAATTGACTTATTATACTCTTGTTGAAAAAGAGGCAGATAAATCAGAAAACTTGATGCGTCAATTGAAAGGAATTCCAATGCCCAATGGTTCTTTTATAGTGCCAGGATAAAAATGAATTTATTAAAAGAATATATAAAACTAGTCATAAAAGAAACTCCCATAAGAGATTTTAAAACTATTGGAAGATCCCTTGAAGACAAAGGTGGCGGAAGCTTTAGTTCTCAAGACAAAAAATTATTGTCAAATCCAAAAGCAATTCAAAAAATAAGAAGGCAATGGGAGAAAACGCCTTATGTATTTGATCTTTATTTATTAAATGTTCCCCAATTAAACAAATCAGATTTTAGAGAAGTTGGAGAAATTGGAGAATCTTTTTCAAAAACATTTGAAGAGGCAACGGGCCAAGAACTTCCCAATGATCCGTCTGCAATAACAATATTATTCAATGGTAATTATGGAACTGAAAAGGTTCCAATGACTGGATGGATCATGGCGCATAGGTTTGGACATGCAATTCGGGCAAGTAGAAATGGAAACTCTCAATGGCAAGAATATATCAATTCAATGCTTGAATTAATTAAACGCTTGCTTGATGAAGTATATGGGCAAACACTTAAATTAGTTTCGTCAAAATACTCAAAAGATAAAGAATTGATGATTGACTTTAAGCAAAGGAAAATGCTTGCACTAATTTTCAATCAATTTGGTTCATTTAAGTCGGCAAGAGAAGGAAAAATAACAAGATATTATGAATTCTTTTATGAATTGTTTGCTCAATATCTTATTACAGGAAATGTTACGTTTGCACCTTTTACAAAAGAATTTGTGATTGAAAAGTTACCATTTGGAAATAAAAGAATGGCAAGAGCTGTTGATGACGATCTTTTGGAAATGTGGAATAGAGATATGGAAATTTATGCAAACGATATTGAATCAAGAATTATAAATGTATTGGAAAGTTGTGTCGGAAAGACATTTCTAATGTAGAAAGCTAATTAAGTTATAATGCCTCGCTTGTTTATAACACCCAGGGAAATTGACTTTATTAACGATATTTCTAAAGAGGTGACAAAAGATATTGTTGGTCATAAAATTTATTATTACCCTGTTTCTTTTGACAAGTCCAATGTTCATAAAATTTATGAAGAATCTCTTGAAAAAATTATTGAACAAACAATTGAGATAAACTGTATTGTAGATTGGCAGCCTGCCGAAGTTAAAACAACAAAATTTGGACAGGACTCCATTCTTTCAATCAAAGTCTACATTCAATCAAGAGACATGCTTCAAAAGGATATTGCACTTAAGGACGGAGACTTCTTTAGCTTTGGCGCAGATGTTTATGAGATAACAACAGTTAAAACTCATAGAAATATTTACGGGCAAATTGAATATAGTGATGGAATTGAATTAACTGCACGACAAGTTCGTAAAGACAATTTTGCAATCAATCCTCCTGGACCTACAAACGAATGGTACGGAGATGAGGATGCGATCCAGGATACGTTTATTCAACAACGTGGATTCTCTGAGAATAAAGAAGGTGAAACTGGAGATAAGAGAGATCTTATTGATAAGGGAGTTTTGGACAGGCCAGAGATTGATGAGCCTGCTGAAATTTCTGAGCGTGGCACAACAGGAAATGTTGGAAATGCCTTTTATGGAGAAGGTGACGAATAAAAATATTTCTTTATTATTTTAGTTATTAGAAGAAATAAGACAACACTTGATTGTGCATAGTTATAGTTAATGGCAACACAAAAAGAGATGGCCAATCAACCGATTGGTAACAGAATTTTATCTGGATACGAAGGCGCAAATGTGCCTGAAGATTTTAAAATTCCATCTTTAGGAATTGCAGATGTTGATGCTGCAATGTTTAATCTTTTTGATAAAGATAATCAAATTTATATTGTTACACGTGGAGATGAAGGCGTGCAACAATTTGAAAAAAAGGTTCCTGTTGTATTTGCTACTGGTGAAAGATTTGCATTGAGAGAAAGAAGAAATCCAATTCGAGATAAGAGTGGAGCGCTTATTCTTCCAATCATTTCCATTCGAAGAATGGGAATTAATCAAGCAAAAGAAAACATGGGTTCTGCTATTGGGCAGGATACGGGCGATTTGGTTATCAAGAAAAGATTGTCTTCAAAAGATCCAAAATATCAAAATGCAATTAATCGTCTTGGATTGAAAAATCAAGAAAACGTATCGAGTAAAGGAAACTTTTTAAATCAAACAAGTGAAACCGGATCACAACCTGGAACTTTTGCTTCAAGAAGGCCTGGATTTGTTAGGACAACAGATGGATTGTTGCAGAACAATGTATCTCATAATATTACTGAGGTAATAGCAATACCATTTCCAATTCGATACACAGTTAAATATGAAATAACATTTTGGACTAGCTTTCAACTTCATATGAATCAAATGATCGAGAAAGTGATGACCAATTACGATGGCCAAGGACGAACTTATAAATTAACAACCGACAAGGGATATTATTTTGTTGCGTACTTTAGCGACGAAATAGAGACCCAGGATAATTTTGATGAATTCACCGACGATGAAAGAGTTCATAAATATGTTTTTAATGCAGAAGTAACTGCTTATATGGTCGCCAATCAAAATGGTGGCGATATGGTTCCATTTAGACGCTATTTGTCAGCTCCTCAAGTTTATTTTGGAATATTTGAAGGAGATTTAGAACAGGTAAGGGATGAAGGAACTGCACCAACAGGTAAACCTGAAGATTTTTTATTGGGTAATATTGAAAATTTAGATAATAGAGGAAGGCCAATTAAAAGATTGCAGGACGTTTTTGAAAGAAGAATTATTGTAGATCCTTTTTCAGGAGAAAACGAAAGGGCTTTTGTAAGAATAAAACGAAGAAATGCAAGAGTCGGAGAAACAACTATCAGTGCAAAAAGGCTTCTAGATGTGGAAATCCCATAAAAGTAGCTTTAGTGACCGAATGTGTTTTGAGTA
>Ga0210043_1002530_pt1 | contig 11919 bp, 16 predicted proteins | sample CryGeymet201501t_FD_183990 | JGI IMG/M metagenome (GOLD analysis project Ga0210043, IMG submission 183990) | Groundwater microbial communities from Crystal Geyser aquifers in Utah, USA - Crystal Geyser metaG 2015-01t (SPAdes) (version 2) | ecosystem: Environmental > Aquatic > Deep subsurface >... | reverse complement strand
TGTCTGGGGACTATAATCCGACCATCGCCAAGGTGTTATTGTCCAAACATGGTTATAAAGAAGAAAAAGACATCAACCTCGCCGAGAAAAAGCTCATATTAGATGATGAAAACGATAAAGAAGAGTGAGTTATACAACTTCACCGAGAAACAAAAGACAGCCCAACACGCTGTTAAGAAATACAAATACACTCTTTATGGGGGGGCAATGGGTGGTGGTAAAAGTTATTGGCTAAGGTGGATGCTCATTTCTCTCTTGCTCACTTGGGCTAAAAAGGGAATAGAGAACGTAGAGGTTGGTTTGTTTTGTGAAGACTATCCGACACTAAAGGACAGGCAAATCTCTAAAATAGAAAAAGAATTTCCTAAATGGATGGGGACATTCCATTCAGACCATAAAGCCCATGGTAAATGTTTTATATTAGAGCCAGAATATGGAAGCGGCATTATCAAACTTCGCAATCTAGACGACCCTAGCAAATATCAATCTGCCGAGTTTGCCGCTATTGCGGTAGATGAGCTTACCAAAAATGAATTTGAAACATTTGAAGACCTTAGGAATCGTTTAAGGTGGACGGGAATAGAAGATGTTAAGTTTCTGGCTGGCACAAACCCAGGTGGAATAGGGCACGCTTGGGCAAAAAAATATTGGATGGATAAAGATTTTCCACCAGAAGAAACCGAGTCTAATGAATTTGCCTATATCCAAGCAAAAGCTGACGACAATCCATATTTGGCCGAAAGCTATCTAAAACAACTAGATTCTCTTTCCCCAGACAAGCGGAAAGCGTTTAGAGACGGAGATTGGGATATATTTAAAGGGCAATACTTCTCGGAGTTTAGAAGAGAAATTCATGTTGTTGAGCCCTTTACCATTCCTCATGATTGGCGGAAGTTCTTGATGTTGGATTATGGTTACACGAAGCCCTCTGCTGTATATTGGGGGGCGGTGAGTCCTGACGACGTGCTAATCATTTACAGGGAACTTTATAAAACAGAATTGGGTTATTCAGAGCTTGTAGATGAGGCGGTTTCAATGTATCCAGACAGCGAAGAAATCAAATATTGGGTGGCCGATCCCTCTATTTGGTCTAAAGAACCATCTAATAAGGGGGGGATGTCTGGTGCAGAGGTTATGCAAAATCGTTATAGGGAAATTAAGGGGTCTGGTCTCAATCTTGTGAGAGGCGTCAATGACCGCCTCAATGGATGGGCTTTGTTAAGAGAATACCTTAAACCATACATTAGGGAGGGTGAATTGACAGCCAAACTTCAAATTTTCTCAACGTGTACCAACTTAATCAGAACCCTCCCGTCTTTAGTTTATGATACAAGAAGGGTGGAGGATTTAGATACCGATGGGGATGACCACGCCGCAGATGCCATAAGGTATGGTATTATGAGCAGACCAAAGGCATCCATGAATCCAGAACGGGTTAAGGACAAACAATTCGATAGTGTTATGAGAAAGAAGGGGTTAAAGAGGTTAAAGAGTGGTGAGCGGGGTTTTACTTTTATCCGTAAGTAGGGTAATATAATAATATGAAAGAAAAGAAAATTGATGTGGGCGGCATTCAACTCACGGAGTCTCAAAAAAGGGAATATCTTAAATCCAAGATAGAAAAATACAAAGAACTGGTTAAAATCGCCGAGAAAGAATCTGGTATGGGTACTATCGCCATCCTACAAGCGGGGGCACGGGGTATTATTCCCGTGTTAGCAATAGCCCCGCTAAGAGAAGTGGCGGAAGAAAACAAGAACAAGGAAGAGAATAAGGAAGAGAATAAGGAAGAGAATAAGGAAGAGAATAAGGAAGAGGAAAAAAATAAACCAGAGCCGGAGCAAAGCAAAAAGTCTGCTTATTAAAAGTATTCCACTTAAAAGTCTTTCGTTTCGTATGATAAAACCCACAAAAGGCAACATTCTCATCTTGATAGACCCACCCAAAGAAACCACCGCATCTGGCATTGTTCTCGTAAAGAAGAATGAGAAAGAGGGTGGTAATCTACAAAGAGGCACAATCAAAGCGGTGGGAGAGGAGTGTGATAAACTCCTTAAAAGAGGGGCGGTTTGCTGGTACAACCCTTATGATGCTTATGAACTAGAGATAGACGGGGAAAAGTACGCCGTTTCCAAGAATATAGGAATTTACGCCATTGAATAGGATAAAAAACAAAATTATAGACCTTCTTGTCTGGTACATTGAACGGGACATGAACCCCACTAGACCCTTTAATAAAGAGCTTAATGTATTTTTTGCCAATCTTTATGAGTTGCCGGGCTTTACCAACTACTGTAAAAACAGAGCGGAACACTTTAAAAACGCCCTGTCTAAGGGGCTAACCACCACAGAGGGGGTTCCAATGGAACTACCCTCCAGAATCTATATTCGCTACTTCTCTCAAAGGATAGAGAATGCCCTCCTGTTTAGAAAGGCGCAGAGGGCTTTTGAAATGAGGGCAAAGAAAAAGAAATAGTTATTAACACTTATTAACACTTGTGTATTTACTTTTGTTTTATGGTATAATAAAAGCATAACGGTTTTAGCACCACCGCCCAAAAAGTGAATTAACTAGATACGTTACTATGACAAATGACGAAAACCCTAACGGGAACCCTGACGAGCAGGAGGAAGAACTCGGAGAAGAAACTGAAACCGAGGAAGACTCTGACGAGGAATCTAACGAGGAATCTAAGGAAACAGAACCTTCAAGCGGCGATGAGTTAGATAATCTATCTCACGAGGAGCTTTTAAAAAGAGCCAAAGGACAGAGAGCAATTCTTCAAAGGAAGAAGGGGGAAACTAAGGAAAACACCAAAGAAGCCCCAGCTCCTGAAAAACCTCAATCGTCCAAGTTTGTAACAGTAGATGACTTTCGCAAGGCCAATAGGGACAGAGCTTGGGATATGGCTACGGCTATTTTACCCACAGACTCCCCCGAACTAAAAGCCGAGAAAGTTGAAATCGGAAAGAACAGGAACACCATCAGAGAGTTTGTCCACACAGATAATGAGGACACTCCCGAAAATGTTCTGAAAGCAATCCGAAGAGGTTATGTTGCGTGGAAACACGACCCATATCGTCCTACCGAAACAAACACTGATGACCTTCAAACCAACGCTGTTAGAAAGGAATCCAGCAAACCCGTTATTGGGGATAAAACTCCTCCACGAAGGCACAAAGCTGTTCCTATCAAAGAGTGGTACCCGAAGGAGGAATAGATTTTCATACTCAAAGCCGATTATTAGAAATAATCGCTTAATAAAATGTTAAAACCAGTACGTTTTGACTCTGGAAGGCTTGTCAAATTACCGGCTGCTACTACGGTTACCTTTGTAAAAGGCGCCGCTGTTACAGATAACGGTTCTGGCTATCTTACTCTTGCGACATCTTCCACAGCAGTGGATATAAAATACATTGCTTGGCAAGACCTAACCACTACGGCAGATGGAGACCTTCTCCTCTGCTATCGTGTGGTTGGCGGTGTGCAAATAGAAGCAGATACTGACGCTAATCCAGCTCAAACAGATGTTGGCACATTCGCTGACCTAGCCACTAACTCTACTATCAACCCAGACGCTTCAACCAATGACCTTTTCTTCATTGAAAAGATTAAGGGGGCTTTGGCGGACAAAAAGGTTATCGGCTACTTTGTAGAAGGTGTTCCAAACTCATAGTTTCTAATTAACAGCTAATTACTAGCTTAAATGGCAATAGTACAATCAGATTTTCCCTCTCTAACTGATGATATTCAGTCGTGGTTTAATGAAGCTGCGTCTGTCGCAGTTGGAGAAATGGTTGGTGATTCTCTCTTCGAAGTCCGTGAGACAAAAAGAAGGACACACGACCACCTCGTGCTACACGGCTTTGCCGGAGTCGAGGAAGTAACTCCCGGACAGGATTTGCCTAGAGTAACCTCTGAAGAGGGTAAAACTGTTGCCCTCTATAAATCTTCTCTAATCAATGGGGAAAGCCCAGAACGGGCCACCCTCACCAAGCAAGGGATATTAAGCCCCATGCAGGTGCAACGACTAAGTGAGAGGACATACACCCTTAAATGGGTGGATGAAGCGATAGTCTGAACACTGCAGGAATGCAGTGAGCTAGCAGAAATGCCTAGCCGTTCTTTGACAAGTTAGTTTCGGTGATAGGTTTCCAAGTTGGAGACTTCATTCTCTTTTGCTGGTGATAGCGGTCGTGTTCTGACCTTTCACTAAAGAGATATAGGTTCTCCAATCGGTTGTCTGTCTTAATCTCATTGATGTGGTGGACACATTCGCTTGGGAGTAAGTATCTTCCAAGAGCTTTCTCTGCTATAAGAATGTGCTCTCTAACATAATTCCGCTTATCCTTATTGGGATGTTCGGGAGAGTAAATAAGACGATAACCTTGCGAGTTGATGGTGTATCCCTTGAAGCGATTGTGGTGTTGCCCTATACGAGCACCTCCATTCCTTCTTGGTATGTTGGCTTTGTTTAGCCACTTATGGATACACATCATAGATACTCCGACAATGTTGGCAATCTGGCTTATAGAAAGTTCCTCAGTATGATATTTCTGATTAAGCCACTCGTAAGTGCGAAACCTATCAAGCCCGTGTTTATAAGCTCCGTTTCTGTTTCCTAGTGGTGCCATAAACATAGCTTACACCCAAGCTAACTAAAAGTCAAAGAATAGTAACAACTTTTGGACAGTATCACCTATACCCAGAGATACTTCGGCGCAATCGCGGCGGTTACTAAGGAAATGCGTATATTCGACCTCTATGATGAGATTGAACATCTCGTTAAGACGCTCGCCCAAGACGCATTCCACAAAATAGACCAAAGTTATGCTGATGTTCTGACTAATGGATGGTCCACCAGCTACACAGATGTCTTCGGTGCTACGGTCACATCTACGGGCACAGACGGTCTGGCTCTGTTTTCAGCTTCTCACTCTAACAACATAAATACGAATACGTTCTCGAACTTGTTGGTAGATTCCGCTGGAACAGCCGACCCCGTGCTCTCTAGGAATGCAATCGTAGAATCCCGTGCTCGTGCTATGAGATACCAAGACCCCAATAAGTTGGTTCGCCCAATTACATTGGACACACTCTTGGTCTCGGCTATCAATGAAGACCTTGCTAACCGCATCGTCTTTTCTGGTGGCGTGCAGGGTACTCCAAACGTAGACAACAACCCGGTCAGAGGGTGGATTAAGAAAGTCCTAGTCTGGCCTCGTATAGATGTTCGTTCGGACGGTACCGACACAGATGCTTATTGGTTCCTGGCAGATTCCCGACAGGTCGGTGAGTCTCTAAAATCCAAGTTTGCAGAAAGACCTTCTCTGGATGCCCCTGAACAGGTGTATGCAAACAAGGACTGGGAATGGTCGCTTGACTTCTTTTACACCGTGGGTCTGGGCTTCCCAGCCTACATCCGTGGGTCTAGAGGAACTGCGGCAGAACCAGCTTAATTATCAGCTAATCTCTAAAATCTTATGTCTACTCCAAATTGGGGCAAACTCTATACTCAAGGTAGGTGCAAAGCCATTGGCGTTCCATGGAACACCGAAGAAGCTTTTGCCGCTTTGAACCTTAGGATTCCAGCCGACTTTGTTCGCGCGGGAGTTCTTACTATCGAGGAATACGAGTCTGCTCTAAAGAAAGGAAAGAACCCCGTTGACAAGGGCATTGTCTTGGAACGGGCGGAGAAAAAGACAAAAAAGAAGAAATAATATGAACTATATCAAACAAAATCATTTGTCTCTTCTGATAGTCTTGGGGCTGATAATCTCTTTATTTGGTTCCGCAAGTCCTGGTGTGCCATCTCTCGGCGGAAATGAATTGACTAAAGTTACAAACACTTATCAATTCAACAACCGAGTTACATTGACGGCTTCTTCCACCGCTCGAACCTTCAAAATAGGTGAGACGGGAACACAGGTAACAAGAGTCAATGTTGGCACTTGCTACATGAGACCGTACGCGGCAACCATTGCGGCCACCTCGACAGCCCTCGTGGATTGTCAGGGAACGGCGGCGTGGGACGCTAATGGGACTTCCGCTCTTGCGGGGGTAACTGCGGGCGACTTTGTTGTCGTTTCTGCGGCCACCACAACGGAGAGCACCCTAGCGGGGCTTCACGTTATCGCCGCTAGCGCCTCAACCACACCTGGGTTTATTCAATTAAGGGTTTCAAACCTTACGGGAACAACCTTTACTTGGTCCACCTCGGCCACGGCTTCAGGCACAGCCTCGTTCGTTGTTTTTGACTAGTTTCTCCACTTAGCTTTTCAGAAATGGAAGGCTAAGCTGGGGACGCTAATGTTCCCATTAAAAATATTATTAAAACCATGCAAACAATTAAAAAAAGTTTAATAGCAACCGTTCTCGCGGGCTTTGTCTTTGGTATAATTCTCGGTCTCGTTTCTTATTGGAGCAGGGATATTTCCGCTCAAGAGTTCTCGGGAAGGACGGCTGATACCTGCAGGGTGGTTAGGCAAGCTGTCGTTGTGGTGGGACACCAAGAGCCACTTGCTCTTAATTCAGCCACGACCTCCAACAGGGCAATCGTAACAGTCCAGCAACCACCAAATGCAACCAACACACTTTCCATTTCGTTTATAGGAAATGCCGTATCTGGTCAAGGACTCACATTAAATAGGGATGTAACCGTGCCAGACAATGCATCAACAACCGACACCCTGCAATTTGGCAGAAACACAAAGTTTCCATACAACGGGACGGTTTCCGCAATCACTGACGTTGGCTCGTCCACAGTCAATGTTGTGGAGTGCGTTTACCTTTAATCGTAACTAAAAACAGCTAATGATAATTTCCCTTCAACACAGGAACGATGTTCTGACAATAGACCACTCGCCACTTATCACGGGAGCAGTTAATGAATCCTATCTCACCGCTCAAGGCGCTTCTGGTGTAGGAACGCTTACCGTCAAAAACATCACGGGGTTTGCCATCAATCAAATCCTTCTCGTGGGAGAGTTGGGGAACGAAAACGCAGAGATAATCCTAACTCACGCTTCTACCGCCCCATCTGGTACCACGGTTACTTTGGCGTCTAACTTGGTCAGAACTCACGCAGTGGGAACAAGGGTTAGGGTTATTCTTTTCAATCAGTATGAATTATCTCACGCGGTAACCGCTACGGGTTCTAAGACACTCCTTACGGTCTCTGGTGGAGAGCCGCCATCTTCTTTGGGTTCGGGACTTGTCGCAATAGACCCGTCAGTTAAACACCAAAAATACCACAACACCGAGTTCACTTCTGGCTTCTATTTTGCTCGCTACAAGGAAAGTGTCGCGGGTACTTTTGGCGGATACACTGATGCCCTGGCATATGGCGGTTGGGATGCGAACACTGTCGGGGCAGTCATTGAACAAGCTCTGGATGAGTTGGACTTGAACCTGTCGGACAAAATTACCAAGCACTCCTGTTATAGGTGGCTAACAGACGGACTTAATCTAATTAAGGGCAAGCAACTTAGGTGGCCCGAACACTACTCGTTTAATGAAGTTATCGGTCAAACCACTAGAGGAATAAATACTGTAGCAATGCCCACGGGGGCGTATGACACGGAAACCAACAAATCTCTATTGGCGGTAAGAATTGGTCATGAAAATAACAAACTAGATTACCTTGACCCGATAGAGTTTGAGGAGTATGTGGGGGATATTAGGCACACCCAGGTTAGAACAGAGGCGTCAGCCGCGGCCACAACTCTTGAAATAGACAACTCCTACGATTTTAAAGATTCTGGGACGGTGAATATCTATATCTCTGGAGTTAAATACTCCATTACATACACGGGGGTTACCAGAAGCTCTACCGCTGGAATTTTAACTGGAGTACCCGCCAGTGGGACGGGTTCAATCACGGTAACTATTCCAGTGGGTACCAATGTTTGGCAATCCGAAGACGAGGGGCAACCCCTCAAGTTCACTGTTAGGGGTGGAAATATCGAGTTTTGGCCGATTCCTAATGCCACTTGGGACAATATGAATATCTATGCGGACTACAACAAGGTTGTAACGGTGGTCGATTCTGACAGCGATGTCCTTGATTTTCAAAGGGGGGATGCTCTCACAGACTATCTAACTTGGAGAATTTGGTGCAAAGCCAAGAATGACAACAAGCTGGACACGAATAACGGCTACTGGATATCTTTCAAAGAGAAACTAAATGACGCAATAAGAACCCTTCCCAGAAACATAAGGTACAAAAGAAGTCCAAACATTAACAGGATGCAAAAATAACGACATAATGGCAGATTTTTCCTACAAAGAGTTTTCGGGGGCCATGGCAAGCAACATAAATCATTCGCTTGCTCCGAAGAATGTGGTTGAACTACTCTATAATCTTGATGCGGATTACGAGATAGGATCTCTTTCGTCTAGATTGGGAACGGGACAAATAGGCGCTCAACTCGTTGATAATGTGGGATGTTTGGGTATTGTTCAGCACGTTGACCAAGCCGACACCACAAAAAATAAGCTCTTTGCTGTTTTTAATGATGGGGCTTCCCCCACGAATTCCGATATTTATGATGTAGCTGCGGGAACAAAGTCTTTGCAAGACGACACAGCTTCACTTAAAACCTATTTTCTAAACTACAATGGAGACACATTGCGTCTTAACGGAACTGACGCGCCAAAAGCATTTAATTCAACCTCGTGGATTACCACGGGAGGGGTCTTTGACCTCGCTAATATGCCCACCGGGTACAAATATCCCAAAGAGTTTTTGGATAGGGTCTATTTGTGGGGTCATGCCACAACCCCCTATACTCTAAAGTATTCTACTATTCTGGAATCTGGTGCCATCACTTGGACAACAGGAGACGCTGGGGATGTTGAAATAGAACCAGAAGACGGGGGGGGCGAAGCTACGGGACTGGGTAAGGTCCCTGGATACCTCCTCATTTTCAAGAGACGAAGTATGAAAAGGTGGAACTTCAGCTCCGCTTTTCCAGAAAGTTTGGTTAATATCGGAGCTTACTCACAGGAAAGTATCGTAGAAGGTGGCGGATTGTGCGCCTTCTACTCCGACTCTCACGAAGACGCCAAGGGATTTTATGTTACAAACGGGGGACGACCAATCCCCATTTCCCATGACAACACCAGACCGATTAAAAAGTGGGTGGATGCCATTTCTGCTACCGCGGTGGTCTCTGGCTGGGCTACGGAAAGAGTCTTTGCTTGGAGCGTGGGCGACCTTACTGTGGACGGAATAGATTATGTCAATGTGGTTTTGCGATATAATCACAAACTAAATCAGTGGTCTGTCCGCTCTTACCCCAATGAATTAAGACATTTCGCCAGTTATGTTGCTTCTGGGGTGAACTCTATCGTGGCGGGAGACGATGACGGCAATGTCTGGCAGGTGGATAAAATAAACACATATGCGGATGGCACCACACCCATTGAGTGGAGATTGGCCACTATTCACGACAACTTCGGAACGAACAAGTTAAAGAAGATTTCAGACAGGATAGTCTTAAGTGGGGAAAATATTGAGGGTTCCGTCATCTCGGTCATTCCAAACAGAACCCCAGAAGAAGAAGTGGTATTGGGGGGCTCCAATATCTTCAGAAAAGTTCTGGCTTGGCTTGGGGTAGAAAGAAGTGTTGAGGGAAATACTTTGAGTTTAAATGTTAGGGGTTCTACCAACGGGGCGAGGGCTGTGATAAGAGAATTGGAGTTGGTGAAAATAGACGAGCAACAAAGCTACGACGCTTAAAATTACGACGCTTAAAATTGTGATACTTAAAATATGGCTATAGAACAGGACAAATTGTATGATATAGATTCATTGTATGCTAATTCCATTAGCACGGTTTTAAGTCAAAACACACCATCATTTCAGAGTACATTTCAAGATGGAGTTGCCGCCGAAGTTCTGGCTGGGGTTTTGTCCGTCGGAAAGAGGGCTTTTTCCAACACCGACCCAGGTTATCGGCTCGGTATGGATGCGACTGACGGGCTTCTAAAGTTTTTTATAGGCAACAGTACCGATTATCTTAATTGGGACGGCTCTGCCTTAACAATTTCAGGGGCGGTAACGGCGGGGGGAACGATTACGGGGGCCACAATTCAAACCGCCACATCAGGCACTAGATTTGTTATGACTTCTACCGCTTTTCAGGGAATCAACTCTGCGGGGGTCGTTATCTTTGAAATTATTATCTCTGGAGCAAATGCTGGAGATGTTATTATGGGTGATGATGCTACTGGAAGTTATGCTCTGTGGGACAATTCCGCAGGAACTTTCAATGTATTTGGTTCTAACATTTCTCCAACATTCGGAGACGGTTCTGACGGAGATGTAACTATCGGTGCTGGCACGACAACTCTTACTCGTGATATGTATTACAACAATCTTACTATTACAGGAACTCTTCAAACAGATGGATATAAGGTACACGTCAAAGCAACTCTAAATGGGACGGGAACTATTGCAGGTAAGACTGGTGGCAATGGGGGTAACGCTTCGGGAGTAACTGCTGGAAGTGCTGGAGCAGAATCTACAAGTGGTCCGATTAAAGGTCGGGCAGGTGTAGCTGGAGGTTCTAATGGAGCTGGTGCTGGTGGGGCAGCTGGAACATCAGGGTTATTTGGCAGTTTTGGCTCAAGTGGAACCCAAGGTGGTTCTGGTGGTTCAGGTGGAAATCCAGGGGGTGCTGGCGGAGCAGTAGGAGCAGTAACAACAGCCCAAACGAAAATGATTGATAAAACGGCTGTGGTGGGAATGATTTATCTGCAATCAGATACTGTCGCTATCCAAAAACCCTGTGGATCTTCTGGGGGAGGACAGGGCGGAGGGTCAGGAGCCTCACCATCCCCAGGGGCAGGTGGAGGTTCTGGTGCTAGTGGAGGCACTATTTGGGTAGCAGCAAAAACTTGGGCTGGCACTTTCACTATATCATCAGTTGGTGGTAATGGGGGGAATGGAGGTAATGGTACTGCTGGTGGTGGAAATGCTGGTGGTGGGGGTGGAGGAGCTGGGGGGAACGGAGGAAGCACACTGTTCATTTACGAGACCAAAACATGGACTGGTTCTTATGTCTTAACTGCAGGAACTGGAGGAAGCGGAGGAACTGGGGCTGGAAGTGGGGGTAACGGAGGAAATGGTGCAACTGGAAACACAGGAACTAGCTTTGAGTTTGATGTGCTTACATTACTTTAATTTAATTAAATCAAAATGATAAAATTCACAAAGAAAGGAAAGAACTTTGAAGCGTTAATAGACCCCACTATTCTTGATTCTGAAATAGCATCTCTGACCCAACAACTCAAAGATAACGAGGTGGCAGTTATAAATCTGCAGAAAGAAAGAGCCAGACTTGACATGGAGTTGATAAAATTACAGGGACTAAAGGGTGGTTTGGTGGTATAATAATAAAATCATGGCAATAAGAGCACAAACACTATTTTTCAACAACAAAGGACAGGAGGTTCAAGAGGGAGACCCATCAATCGTTTCAACTCGTCCAAACTTTGAAATGGTCAATGTTGGTGGCAAAAGAACAGCACAAATTCCCGCAGACCTTTTTGACATTGCCCAACAACAGATTCAGTCTGGGACAGACCCAAATGTGGCGTTTAATAATCTTATGGAATCTCTCCAAAAGAGGTCGGGAACAAGAGAGTCCCCTGGGGGAATTAAGGATAGCCAACTATTCAATTCATTAAGCGCTCTGTCTGCGGGCAAAGAGAATGTTATAAACGCTCTTAAAAAAATTACCAACGCTTCAACCCCCGTAGCGGCGGGTTCTTTAGACCCCAATTCTCCGAATTTTAACCGCACCTCATCAGGAACACCAACAGTTGACCCCTCGCTTCCATCGGGACTTATAAAATTTGAGACTCCGTCAGGTGGTGTTTTTGGTGTAAACGAAAATGGGACAATAAGAGCG
>Ga0210043_1002529_pt1 | contig 11921 bp, 6 predicted proteins | sample CryGeymet201501t_FD_183990 | JGI IMG/M metagenome (GOLD analysis project Ga0210043, IMG submission 183990) | Groundwater microbial communities from Crystal Geyser aquifers in Utah, USA - Crystal Geyser metaG 2015-01t (SPAdes) (version 2) | ecosystem: Environmental > Aquatic > Deep subsurface >... | reverse complement strand
GAGCCCGAGAAGATGACTCGGTTGATAGGTCACAGATGTAAGTTCGGTTAACGGATTCAGTCGAGTGATACTAATAGCTCGTTCGGCTTGACCATATTACAATTGCTCCGAGTATATCGGGGCAATCTAAAAGTTCAGACAACGCTAAATCATCTAAGACGAAAGTCTTAGGTGATTCAAAGAACAAAGATGCAAAACGATTGGAAGAGATTTCAATCAAAAGATTTGGCTATATTGTTGAATTAGATCCTAAAGGATAGAGAAGCTCGCTTAACAAGGCGGGCTTTTTTTGTGGGTTGTGTGAAAGAGATGGGGGGAAGGGCGGTTATTAAAATTATCTGATCTCAATAGAAAAAATATTAATTTAATCTCAAAAAAATACATTTCAGTAGAAAAAAATGAATGTTTCTAGAGTTAATTGTCTGTTACATGGTGTAATGTAATTTTTATTGAGGTTATATGAGTAAAAGTACAAAGGATTCTGTGAATCCAGGTTATTCTATTGTTAAACATTCTGCATTATTTTCTATATTGGATAATTTTAAAAATTCTGCTAAAACGGAAAGAGAGAAAGGTACGTATTTCGAGGATTTGATTCGAATATACTTCCTAAATGAGCCTTATTACAAAGATTATTATTCGGATGTATGGACTTATTCCGATTGGGCTAAGTTAGAAGGTAAAGATGCTCGGGATGTGGGAATTGACCTTGTGGCAAAAACTCGCACTAGCAACGAAACCCATGCTATTCAATGTAAATTCTACGATGCTGAGTATAAAATTCAAAAATCGGATATAGATAGTTTCTTTACTGCTTCTGGACAGAAGCCATTCACACATAGGTTCATTGTATCTACTACGAATCATTGGTCGGAGCATGCAGAAAATGCTCTTCTGAATCAGACTCCTCCGGTTACAAAAATCGACTTGTACCAGTTAGAGAATAGTATTATTGATTGGAGTAAATACCAGTCGAAAGCTAAGGTAGAATTTCGAGAGAAGAAGGGTCTTCGCCCTCACCAAGTGGAAGCTGTTCAAGCAATTGAGATAGGATTAAAGTCTACCGATCGTGGTAAGTTAATCATGGCTTGTGGGACAGGTAAAACTTTTACAAGCCTAAAGATTGCTGAGAAGGTAGCTGGGAAAGGGAAACGAGTTCTATTCTTGGTTCCTTCTTTGTCTCTTCTATCGCAGAGTTTGACAGAATGGACTCAGGAATCTGAGATAGATCTGCATTGTTTTGCGGTGTGTTCTGATTCCGAAGTTGGGAAGAAGAAAGATAAGAATGAGGACAGTGTAGAGACTGTGGAGCATGAGTTGCGTTATCCTGCGACAACTGACTCTGGTAAGCTTGCTCAAGAGATGAAGAAGATACATGATGCTGATCATATGAGTGTTGTGTTCTCCACGTATCATTCTATTGATGTGATCCATCAATCGCAATCCAAACATAAATTAGAAGAATTTGATTTGATCATTTGTGATGAGGCGCATCGTACTACTGGGGCGACATTTGCAAGCGAAGACGAGAGTCATTTTGTAAAAGTACATGATGCTAAGTATCTCAAAGGTAAGAAACGTATCTATATGACTGCTACGCCAAGAATCTATGGTGATAGTGCGAAGATTAGTGCCGAGAAGGACAATGTTACGCTTTGTTCTATGGATGACGAAAGTCTGTATGGGAAAGAGTTGTTTGTTATGACTTTTTCCGAGGCAGTTCGAAGAGAGCTTCTTGTGGATTATAAGGTTATTGTTCTTGCTGTTGATGAAGATCATGTTAGTGCGAGGTTGCAGAAGTTACTCTCGGATGATGATAACCAAATTAAAGTAGATGATGCGGCTAAAATTGTGGGTTGTTGGAAGGCTTTGAGCAAGCAGGGTTCTAGAGATGAGTCCTTTGGTGATGAGATTCCACTTCAGAAGGCTGTTGCATTTTGCCAAGTGATTGAATACCAGAAAAATTCCAAGACTCATAAGGTAAGTTCTAAGCTTATTGCGAAGATGTTCCAGACTGTTGTGAATGCCTACCAAGAAAAGGAGAAGGTTCATAACCCTCTGAAGTGTGAGGCAAGGCATGTGGACGGAAGTATGAATGCTTCTGAAAAAGAAGCAGAGCTACGATGGCTAAAAGAAGAGACGGAAGAAGATGAGTGTAGAATACTAAGCAATGTTCGCTGTCTTTCGGAGGGCGTGGACGTGCCTGCCTTGGATGCTGTGCTTTTTCTAACACCTAGAAACTCACAGGTGGATGTTGTACAGTCTGTGGGTAGAGTTATGCGGAAGAGCCCTGGTAAGAAGAGGGGTTATGTGATCCTTCCGATTGTGGTTCCTTCGGGGATGGAAGCCCATGAGGCATTGAATGATAATAAGACGTATCGGGTTGTGTGGCAGGTTTTGCAAGCGCTACGGTCTCATGATGATAGATTTGATGCGATGATAAATAAGATGGATCTAAATGGTCCAAATATCCGTAAGATGGAAGTGATTGCTGTCTCGGATAAGATACCTACGAAATCTAAGTCAGAGTCCACTCGCTCCAAGAAGGAAAGTGGTAGAGGTAGTAGTACGATTGGTACCACTGCTAGCAAGAAAAAAGAAGAGGAAGCTCAGCCTAAGTTCGAATTCGAGATTGGTGAGATTGAGATGGCGATCTATGCCAAGGTGGTGCAGAAATGTGGGAACCGCCAGCATTGGGAAGATTGGGCAAATGATATTGCAAAAATTGCCAATACTCATATCTCTAGGATTCGTGGGATACTTGGAAATTCTAAGAATACAAAAGAGATCAAAGCTTTCGAAGAATTCGCAGAGGAGTTACGTGATGATCTAAATGATAGTATCTCCAATGATGAGGTGATTGAGATGCTTGCTCAGCACATGATCACCAAGCCCGTGTTCGATGCACTATTCAGTGATTATGAATTCACCAAGGCGAATGCTGTGTCTCGTGCAATGGATACGATACTTGGGATCTTGCAAGAGCATAATCTAGATAAGGAAGCGGACACCTTACAGAGATTCTATGATTCAGTTAAGATGCGAGCTGAGGGAATTACTAATGCAGAGGGTCGTCAGAAGATTATTCTTGAACTCTATGATAAATTCTTTCGCAATGCTTTTCCTAAACTTACCGAACGTCTGGGTATAGTGTACACTCCTGTGGAGGCTGTGGATTTCATCCTTCATTCTGTGAATGATACTCTCAAGTCAGAGTTCGGTCTGAGCTATGGGGATGATTCTGTGCAGGTGCTTGATCCTTTCACTGGGACGGGAACTTTTATCACAAGGCTTATGCAGTCGGGGCTACTGACTAAAGAAGAACTGATACGCAAATACAAATCGGGGCTTCATGCCAATGAGATTGTGTTACTTGCCTATTATATAGCTGCCATTAACATTGAATCGGTGTATCATAGTATGACGGAAGAAGCTTATACACCTTTCTCAGGAATGCTTCTAACTGATACCTTCCAACTCTTCGAGAAGGATGATCTAATCAGTCGGTACTTGCCTGATAATAGTGAGCGTAGAATGAAGCAGAAGTCCCAGAATGTCCAGGTGATCATCTGCAATCCACCTTACTCCGCAGGACAAACGAGTGCCAATGATAACAACCAAAATGTTAAGTATCCTTCCTTAGATGAAAGAATAGAAGAGACGTATGTTAAAAATTCAACCGCTACACTTCGTAACAGTTTGTACGATTCGTATATCCGTGCCATCCGTTGGGCAAGTGATCGATTGGGTGATAGTGGTGTGATGGGGTTTATCACCAATGCAGGATTTGTGGAAGGCAATGCTATGGATGGGCTTCGTAAATGCCTAGCCGAAGAATTTAGTTCGCTCTATATCTTTCACCTAAGAGGGAATCAACGAACGTCTGGGGAACTATCTCGTAAAGAAGGTGGAAAAATCTTTGGATCTGGTAGTCGAGCTCCGATAGCGATTACCATCTTTGTGAAGAATCCAAAAGCAAAAGAATCTGGGAAAATCTTCTTCCATGACATAGGAGATTACCTGACCCGCGAACAGAAGTTAGAGAAATTGAAAGAATTGGGAAGCATTCAGGGTATTACTCAATATGTCGATTGGACGGAGATTGTTCCTGATAAGCACCATGATTGGATAGGGCAAAGAGATGATAGTTTTGGAGAGTTTATATCATTAGGTGATAAGAAAGATAAAACGAATTTGACCTTGTTTGAGAATTATTCGAGAGGAATTGTAACAAGTAGAGATTTTTGGTGTTATAATTCTGGTTTTAATGAAGTATCTAGCAATATCAAGCGTATGATTAATTTCTACAATAGTGAAGTTATGAGGTTCAATAGCACAGCTAATGAAAAATATTCAAAAATTGAATTGGAAAAATATGCCGACCAATTTATAAATTCAGATTCAAAAAAAATTAGTTGGTCTGTAAATTTAAAGAATTCTTTGATAAAGGGTAAAAAATTAATTTTCGATTCAAATTGTATTGTGACCAGTCAATATCGTCCGTTTTATAAGCAACTTCTATATTTTAATCGCGATTTGAACGAAAGAGTTCTGCAAATGCCACGCATCTTTCCAATTAACGCTACAAAAAATTATGCCATTATGATTAAAGGCAATTGGAGATATGAGAGTAATAATCAAATTGCATTAATGTCAAACATTGTCTCAGCCGATCAACCCGATGGTGGTTCTCAATGCTTCCCTCTCTATCTCTACGATATAGAGGAAAAAGATACTACCGACGAACAAAAAGAAGATGGTCTCTTTGCCAAGGCTGAAAGCAAGTCTACTTCAGGGGTAAAAGAACCCAAGCGTCGGGATGCTATCACGGATGCGGGATTGGAACATTTTGCAAAAGCTTATCCTAAGGAAAAAATCAAAAAAGAAGATATCTTCTATTATGTGTATGGGCTACTTCATAGCCCAGTGTATCGAGAGAAGTATGCTGATAATTTGAGTAAGGAGTTGCCTCGGATTCCTTGTGTGAAGAAAGCATCTGACTTTCGTGCCTTTGAGAAGGCTGGGCGTGAACTTGCCAAGCTTCATCTCGACTACGAGAAGGTGAAGCCCTACCCTGTGAAGCTTGTAACGGCAAAGCCAATCACCAAACCAGAACAATACTATGTGCGTCAGATGAAGTATGCGAAGGACGGCAAAGAGAAGGATCTGAGCACTGTTATCTATAACGACTTTATAACTATCACTGAAATTCCTGTGGAGGCTTACGAGTATGTGGTGAACGGTAAGCCTGCCTTGGATTGGATCATCGAAAGATACTGTGTGAAGACGGATAAAGACAGCGGGATTGTGAATGATGCGAACTTGTGGGGCATTGAGACAGAGAATAATCCTAAGTATCCGTTGGAGTTGTTCCAGCGTGTGATTACGGTGAGTCTGGAGACTATGGAGATTGTGAAGGGATTGCCTGGGTTGGAGGTGTAGGGGGTGGGTTTAATTGAGCAATTAATAAGCTGGAAGATTCATAAAATAGGAAAAGAATCGTACTTGTCCGTTAAAGATTACATTTCAGGAGTTAGAAATCAAATTTTTTCTTCACTTACTCCGGCATTAAATGCTGATATTAAAAATAATTATAAACCAGCCTTAGATTTCGCACTTAGAAAATCTCCAGATAATACAATTCGGAATATTGCTATCACAGGTGGATATGGATCTGGAAAGAGTTCAATCATAGGAACTTATTTTAATAATCATAACTCATTGAATTATAAATATTTATCAGTTTCCTTAGCTTCATTTTCGGAAGGGATTGCACTACAATCTCAGCCTGAAGAAGAATTTGAAGTAAATCGAAACGAAAGATTGCGTCAAATTGAATTGAGCATTCTACAGCAGATATTTTACAGCGAAGATTCAAAGAATATACCTGATTCTAATATAAAGAGGATCAGAAGTCTCACTAACGGTGTTAAAACACTATACTCTCTATGTTTGCTCACTGTTCTAATTTATATTGTTAACTCGATTTTTCCTAATTTCTTTTTATCGATAGATTATGATTTTATTATTAATGGACTTTCTATTAAAAATTCGGATAATATATTCGAGACCATCAAACAAATAATTATTACTATTATTTTTTTCTTTGGAATTTTTAAATCCATTGGATTTTTATTTCAATTAAAAATTAGTTCTTTTAAATTTATTGATACGGAACTGAAGTTTGAGGATTCCAAAAATAAATCTTTCTTTAATCAATACATAGATGAAATTATTTATTTCTTTGAATCCACTAAAAAGAACATTCTAATAATAGAAGACTTAGATAGATTTCAACAAACTGAAATATTCATTAAATTAAGAGAAATTAATTTACTTATCAATCAATCCAAAAAAATAAAAGCTCCAGTATTTTTTATTTATGCTGTTCGCGATGAAATATTTAAATTGGAATTGGAGAGGACTAAATTCTTCGATTTTATAATCCCTGTTATACCTATCATTAATCCTTCAAATTCTATAGATTTACTTAAGAAAAAATCTAAAGAAATTGATGCTAACTTTTCAGATGATTTATTAGACAGCATAGCCATTTTCATAGGTGATATGAGACTGCTTAACAACATCATTAATGAATTTTTAATTTTTCGTTCCAAGTTACAGGGTGAAATAATTGATGATAAGCTTCTTGCAATCATTCTCTATAAAAATCTAAATCCGATAGATTATACCGATTTATTGCATCAGAAAGGAGTTCTTTATAAATTATTAAATACAAGAGATCAGCTGATTTTAGACAAGAGAAATCAATATTCATCGAATTTAAAAAACAATGAAGAGGTGATCCAAAAAGCTGAAAGTGATTATTTATTGGATGTAAGAGATTTACGAAGAATATATCTTTCCAAATATTTTGAATTATATATTGGTTTAATTTATTTAAGTATAAATAATCAGAATAAGAATTTTAAACAATTGGTTGAATCTGAAAATTTTTATTCTGAATTGAATTCAAATTTAATTGGAATTGTTAATCGAGGACATCAGCAGCAATCAATAGGAATAAAAAAAATATCAGAGCTAGAAAATGAGATAAGCGAATATGGTTATTTAGAAAGAGAGGCATTCATTCTAAAAAATAAGAAGAAGAAGGTGAATGCCTTGAAAATACAAAATTCTGTATTAAAAAGAAAATTAATTGAATTAGACCATAAAAGCACATCCAGCTTATTGGATCGAACCAGATTTGATTTATTGGACTTACCTTTAAATGATAATTTAAGTAATTTAGTTTATGTTTTAGTTAAAAATAATTATATAGATGAAGACTATATTTATTATATATCTCATTTTTATGATGAATCCTTAACAAGAAATGATTATGAATTTCTTTTAAACGTTAAAAGTGGAAAATCTAAAGATATTGCCTATTCTTTGTCTAACAAATCTACCCTTTTAAAGAAGTTGAGTATTACCGACTTTCAAACAACAGCAATTCTAAATATAGATCTATTAGAATTCATGCTTGAAAGCTCAATTCATAATAAATTTGATAAAATTGAAATTAAATTAAGAGCATTCTTTAAAAATTTTAAATCCGAATCTGAGAAATCTCAACATTTTCTTTTCATTTTTCTCGGTGGAACTAAATACAAAAAAGAATTTATTAATAATTTATTTTCCCGATGGAAAGAAGGTTGGTCAGAGTTAGTAGGTGTGATTAAGCCTGGCAATGAAGAGAATTTAAATCAACTCTTTGACTATACTATCCGTTATCTAGATCCAGAAAATTTTCAAAACTTTGTGGATGATGAGATTTATAATTACAGAATTTCGGATAAATCCAATTTCTTGGAAATTATATCAGATCCTGTTAGAGCTTTAGAAATAGTTAAAAATCTAAAACCTGTTTTCTTTAAATTAAATTTTGACAAAAAATATTCAATCGTCTATGATAAGATTCTAAGCAATAATTTCTATATGCCAACTATTGAAATGATCGAATTATTTCTTAAAAATGCTAATAGTTATAATGAAAATAACTTCAAAAATAAAAATTACACATCCATACTCAACTCAGAAGTCGATTTTTTAATTAGGAATATTGAATCGAATTTATTTAATTATCTTAACAACGAATATCTAGAGCTAAAAAATCCTCAAACGGAAAATGAAGAAAACTTAATTAAAATATATAATAGCGAAGCTTTTAATAGGGATCTAAGTAATGAAGCAAAGTTAAAAATTATAAATAAAAGCCTTACTTTCATTTCAGATATATCACTTATTAGCGATCATAAGCTTAAGGTTCTGCTTTTGGAAAATATAAAGGTTATTCCTAGATGGGGAAATCTCTATAATATTTTTAAAAATATACCTGAGTCAATAGATAGTATAGTAAAATATCTAAATATATTACATGAAGATGAACTAATAAAGATATGTGAATCAAATACAGAAAATGATGAAACATTTAGAAAGTTAATAATTCAAATTTTACATAGTAGTAAATTGAATCTGAATGTTTTTAAAGAAATTATAAACAGATTAGAATTCGATTATTCCCTTATAGATTTACATTCTTTAGAAAAAGAAAACTTAGAATTGTTAATTGACTGTGATAATCTTGAGCTTAATTCTCAGTTTTACCAATCTTTGCTGGAAATTAACCTAGAATATGTTATAAGATATATTAAAAAGCATAGAATGGAATTTCTTCAAAATCGAAATCAATTCCCAATAACAATCAAACTTTTTCCGAAATTAATGCAAGGAGATAGTTGGTTGGATCAAGATGTTCAACTATTATTAAATGAATTTACAGAAGAAGAAATCTTGTCTGATGTAGAATCTACTAAATCAATATATAAACTTCTAACAGATAGAAATGAACTTCAAATTAGTATTTCCTTTTTGATTCATTTAATTACTTCAAGTCATATTACAAATGAAGAATCCATGGAATTGTTTAATGCAAAATTTAAATCTATAGGAAGCGAACAATTTGATAGAATACTATCAAGATACGGAGAAAATTTTGTAAAACTACTACATCCTAATGAAAAATTAATATTTGATAAAGACGCTAATATTGAGGAAATGATTCAAAATTTGAAAAATTCCATTCAACTTGAGGAGATAAAAGTTAAAAAAGATAAAATTGAAGTTAAGACAAGAAATATTTGATGGATAAAATTTATAGTAATAACACTGCCCTGTGTGTATGTAGAACTGTTGATCGAATTACCAAAAGAATGAAATCAGAATCACTTATTTTTTTGAAAGGATAAATTATTTTTGATATCAACTGAATTTACATTATCTAACATCAGAACTGATTTTCAAAGCTTGAGTTGTCTTGCAAATTTTCATAAGTTCCTAAACGAATCAAAGGCAGATTCAATTCTTCTGAAATTTGATACTTGGTTCGGTGCCAATATGTGCTCTCCATTGGGAGGCATTTTGAATATTGCGAAACAATCAGGCAAGCAATTTAAAATTGAAAAAATTACAGATGATATTGAATCGATACTTAGCAGAAATTACTTTCTTAATATCTTTGGTATACCTGAAAGAGTTGACCATCATAAAACAACGATTCCTTACTTGGAATTTCAAACTGAAAATGAAATAGAATTCTTGGATTACATAAACAATCGTTTATTAAGTAGATCTGAATTGCCGAATATGACAAAAGACTTGGTCAAAAAAATTGCAGAATCTATTTTTGAAATATTTAATAATGCAAAAATTCATAGTGAGTCAAATCAGGTTTTTTGTTGTGGTCAGTTTTTTCCTAGGAAAAACACCATTGAATTCTCGATCACTGACATTGGAATAGGAATTAAAAATAGAATTCAGAAGTATGAAAATATTGATATCCCAGCAGAAAAGGCGATTCAATGGGCGATGATACCTGGAAACTCAACTAAACGAGATGATCCAGGTGGATTGGGACTTGCCCTATTGCTTGAATTTACCCAAATGAATCGAGGTGCAATTCAAATTGCAAGTGATGAAGGCTACTATAGTTTTAATGAAAATTATGAAAAATTGTTAAAAATGGATTGTCCATTCCCAGGAACATGTATTAATATGAAATTTAGAACCGACGATACCTCGCAGTATTGTCTAACTAGTGAATTAGATTCTTCCGATATATTTTAAGGATATCTATATGAACAACAAAGAAGTATTCGTTACAAAAATCATCGGAACTAACTTTTGTGTCGACTCTGAGGCAGGAAAGATTGTTAGGAAAGAAATCGTAGAAGGTTTAAATAAATCTGATTCAGTTAATGTGTCATTTGAAGGTTCAGAAATGATCACAACTGCTTTTTTAAATACAGCAATTGGATCTCTTTATAAAGATTTCTCAGAAGAAGAAATTAAAAATAAAATTACAATTGTCTCTATGACCAATGAGGACAAAGCCTCACTGAAACGAGTAGTTGACACTGCAAAGATTTTCTATAATGATCCAGATAGAATTCGAAGATCTCTTCATGCTGTTATGGGATGATTGTTGTTCTTAAGATATAAAAGAAAAGATCTTAAATCCATCTCTAATCAAACTATCTTTATTGATACAAACATCCTATTATTTAATTATCATCCAGGTAGTGGAACTGAATCTGCTTCCAAAAAGTGGCAACAAGAATATTCTGGTTTACTAGCAGAAATCATTCTCAAAAAAATTCCTATTTGCACTAATTTATTTGTCCTCTCTGAATTTTATAATCGATATTTAAGATTCGAAGCTTCAATAGTAACCAAAGAAAAATCAAATACTGATTCTAGAGCTTATAAAGAATATAGAGATTCAGAAATTGGTAATGCTACTCAACGAGAGATAATCCATATATTAAAAAATAGATTACCTGGAAGTGGAATCAGGTATATAGACTTGTCTTTTGATCACCAAGGAATATTAGATTTATTTGATATATCTGGGCTAGATTTTACAGATAGAGTCATCGTAGAAACATGTAAGGTTAATGATTTTGTGCTTCTAACGGATGACGCTGATTTTAGAGATTCGGATATTCCTATATTAAGTCTGAATCCAAATATGTTCCTAGATCGCCCTAAAAATCCTCTAGGGGAGCCATGAACCTTCCTTCGATGGAATCGACTAATTCTTTCTGCAAAGGAATTAGAAACTCTTCTTTAATTGAGGCTAGCTCCTTTTCTGAATATGGCTTTATGATACCAGTTCTTTGGCCGTATTGGTTATTTCCATACATCAGAATATCATCCAATATGATTCTATACTTTCCATTTTTTGCAGTTAGATCTATGTTGAACTCTAAATCACAACTGTATAAACATTGGAATCCTGATTGGTATCTTAGTTTCCCATTAGATACGATTCTCCCGTTTTCTGGGTCTCTGATTTGAACACTTAAGTTGGCATTCACTAAAGACTTTGCCAAGTAGACCAAAGCTCTGTCATAGATTTCTTTCTTAGTGAGTTGGGTTGTAAAAACGGCTTCGGTTCTTCTTTGTTCTCTTGGCAAAACACTCAGGCAATTCCCGAACAACAATATACTCAAAATTACAATGCAAATTTTTCGTTTATTCATACTTATATTCTCCTGTATCTGATTATAAATATATCAGATGCTCTAGACAAATTTCAGTGCTTCTTGGTGCAAATTTTTAAAAGAATATAAATTAATATTAAGTTTTAAGCGCTTTTTTCATTGATCAATTCAAACTAAATTAAAATTTATAACACATGTCAGTTCTCACATACCAATCCTTAGTTGAAGAAATTTCCCAAATTTATGAAACGGCGCTTGCTTCCGGGGATGCAGATTGGAACAAATCTGTGCTTGTATCGAATTGGAAGATAGGAGAGCGGATTGTTGAGGTGGAACAGAATAAAGTTTTCCGAGCGAAGTATGGCGAAAAGATCATTCAGACATTAGCACAGGATTTGAATCGGAAATTGGGTA
>Ga0210043_1002527_pt1 | contig 11941 bp, 12 predicted proteins | sample CryGeymet201501t_FD_183990 | JGI IMG/M metagenome (GOLD analysis project Ga0210043, IMG submission 183990) | Groundwater microbial communities from Crystal Geyser aquifers in Utah, USA - Crystal Geyser metaG 2015-01t (SPAdes) (version 2) | ecosystem: Environmental > Aquatic > Deep subsurface >... | reverse complement strand
CCGGCCCACAGGTTTCCAGCACCTATACCCCAGCCCGCGCCCCATGAGTTACGGCATCTAAAGGCACCTAGCCCATTTGAGTAGCCTCGCACCAGATACTCATGCCCGCCAACGTCTACCCCACTAGGCTGGACAAAACCGTTAGAGTTTACGCGGAACATCCCGTCACGCCACGGTGTTCCGACCAGCACCGGCCCAGATGTTAGCAGGTACTGTTTAAGCATATCCGGCCCGGTGGCCCACAAATACCTACTGACCCGGCCCTGGGCTTGGAGCACTTTAAGGAGGATACGGGCATAAGTACCCTCAACGCCGGGCGGTAGACCATCGATCTTCTTACAGGCGTAGTAGAGGTCAAGCCCGGTTTGGCTCAGTACGCTTGTCTTGATTGGGGTATTCTGCATCCAGTTAGCCCCCGTAAACCCGACGCATGCCCCAACGTTTCCCTGATAGAGCGGTTGTGGGCCGGGGTACCAATACCGGGACGGCGGGAAGGGAAACTGCATACTAAGCGCCAGCGTCATTGGGTAGGCAGCATCGCGCTTATCTTCCGGCCCCGGTACCCGGCCTAGCGGGAGTGTGTCAGGCTGCGTCATCGGTTTCAGTCCCCACTTCCCGCATAGTACCCTCTATTAGCTGCGCCTGCTCAACGTTCCCTGGCCCCATACCAGCCCGCATAAGGGCCACGTCCTCAACCGGGCGGCTGGTACGCAGCAGCATGATCTCTTTGGCAAATGCCTCACGCGCCGCTGCGGGAAGGCCGTATGCCTCTGCCACCTTATTGAACTTGGTAACAAGCTGAACCAGGATGGCCCCAAGCTCCTCGATTGGAATCGAGAACCTGCGGGAGAAGCGCATGTCGTACTCGGTCTTGATGAGCTTAGCTAGCGTCTCGATTTTGTCAGTCTTCATGTCGGGGAACAGACCGGCGGGCATAGGAGGCATCTCATCGCCTTCCTCTGCCGCATTCCGCACAGCCTCCATGTAGAGGTTGTACGCATCCATGTTGTCTGACAAGATCAGTTGTTCTTCCTCGATGTACGCCTTGAGCGTGGCAATTTGGTCTTCGAGTGTAAGTAGCTTGGCGTCAGTCTTAAGGGCCTTAATGCGGTCAGAGAACTTGGTGCGAAGTGCGCCCTCCCGCCGACGCCCATAAATCTTGCTCTCGTTGCCATGCTTGAGCGTCCCTGTAATCCCGCCGTGCAGATAACAGCGGGCATTTTGCCGGAGGTCGGCTGGGATTGACGTACCCTTCCCGGCCTCGTTCATGCAGATGATGTCTTTGCCCCTTAGCTTGGCCCCACAGTGCACCTTGGGGTCAAACCCCTCGGGTAGACTAAGGCCCTTGTGCTTCTTATCTGGCATGGGCATGGTTCATTTACCTCTGGCTCTGTGGTGACATTGACAACCACGCGCTTATTCTATATATTGTAGAGTATGAATGCAACTACCTGGCCACCCGTGCGAAAAACAAACGCCATGCGGCATGTTGAAGCTGCGCACAGGCAGCAGGACATCCGTGACATTTTACTCGATGCACTGGTTAACCACAGCACAGATAGACTCGCTGCTGATTCACTCGGTATCGATAACACTACTCTATCTTTGTGGCTCGTGCGGCTTGGGATTGTTAACCGTGCAGATTCAATCCGCGCCGAACGCTACGAGGCCGTTTAACAACGTACAGTTGACAACAAGGGCACGCCAGCCTACAATGTAGTTATAGCGGTACACAACCGGAGACGCGCGTGCCTGATCACGACCCAGTTACCGATTCCTCGGTTATTCCAGAAGCGATCTCTACCGACTGGTTGGATGACCTCCCGGTTGCAGTCAGTCCGCTAGACGAACTCATTGACTATCCTCCCACTACGTACAGTGGTGAGGAAACTATGGTCGTAAGTACACGCATTCCAATCTCCTGGGCCTCTCAGTTTGAGGAGTTCCGCGACAAGATTGGCTCCAGAATGCCTAAGCGCATCTGGACTAAGAACAGCGATCTTGTACGCTGGTGCATTGGCTATGGCTTCAAGCACCTGCGTACAGTTCAAGAGCAGTTAGATGCTGGAACTATCCAGCCAACGCCCATGCTAGCCGCGCAACACTTTTTGGAGCAGACCGGCGGGCAGCTTGCTGCTCGTGCCGCTGTCAGGGCAGACGCTCGCGAAAAGGGTTTCAAGATCGGGGAAGCCCTACGCGATCTCATGGCCTCCCAAGAGTACATAGAGGCGGCTGACATGCTAACAGCCTGGTTCGAGGGAGCACGTGCCCTGCGGGATATCTCTCCCTACTGGGAAAGCACGATGCTCAATGCACTTTTCCGCGCACCCGGCATCCCTCGTATCATAATTACCCTTTGTAGGCAGGGTTTTATCACAGATGATGAAATCTTAGCACAGTACGACGGCCTGGTCGAACAGGACAGACGCCAAACCCAGGACGACCTAAATACTATACCAGTGAGCACGCAAGACGATGACGACACCGACACCGACAAAAATAGTCCCCGACGATCTGGATAGCCTGCCGGTAATCCCCAAGGGTTGGACGTGGCAAGGTAGCCAGCAAGCCCTGGCTGAGCGCATAGCTTCGAGCAAGAAGAAAATCGTGATGCTTGAGGCCGAGTGCGGCTCGGGCAAGTCCGTAATTGCTACGGCAGCGGCCTCAGCGGCCAGCAAGTCTGCGATCGTCCTCATCCAGTCCATCCAGCTACAAGAGCAGTACCTCAAGTATCTTAAGGGCCTCGTCACCATGACCGGGCGGGCGCATGACGTGTGTAACCTCAACCCACTGGTCTCTGCGGCAGAAGCACCCTGCACAGTAGGGGCCAAATGCAGCCTGCGGGGTACGTGGACACGCAGCGGCATCCCGCTTGATGTCCCGGCCTGCAACTACTTCCGGCGCAAGGCTGCAGCCGCAAAAGCCGACATCTCCGTACAGAACTACGCATATTGGCTGGGCGAGACGACCGGTGAAGGCTCCATCTTTGACCAGCGGGACTGGATTATCTGTGATGAAGGTCACGAGCTTGACCAGATTCTGATGCAGGCCGCAATCGTCGAGTTCCGAGAGGCTGACCTCAAGGCGGCTAAGGTCAGTAGCCGCCGGTTTTCAGAGTTCACAGATATGACGACTGTCCGCACTTGGGCCAAGGCCGCGCGGGCCAGGATAACTGACTTCAATGCCAAGCTTATAGATACTGCTGTCTCGCTTGGTATTCCGCTTAACCACGATACCGACAGGCTTGACTTTAGCGCAGAAATCCAGGGGATCGACAACAAAGCGCTATTCAGCCTTGTACGCGACCTGCAGGTAGTCAGACGACTCAAAGACGCAACGGCTGCAATCGTCACCCTAAAGGACTCAGAGCTAGATGAGTGGGTGTGGTGCCCGCCTGACCGGAGTAACAAGGAGTGGACAGCCCGTCCAATCTACGGCAAGTACGGGTTCAAGCGTATCCTAAATGCCGCCAAGGAGAAGGTCGTCATCATGTCGGCTTATCTCGCCCCGGACTTGTTGATGCGTAACCTCGGCCTTGAACCAGAGGACGTGGACGTGATCATTGCGCCTCCCGTATTCAACCGCGTGCGTAGTCCCATCCTCTATTGCCCCGTAACCAAAGTGAAGTACGGCATGTCTAGGGCGCAGACCGATTATCTGTATGCCGTAATGGACAGGCTCATCCAGCACCACGACGAGACCAAGGGCCTGATTCATGTGCCTTCAATCGCAATGCGTGATGATCTGTTGCGTAGCACGCGCCACAAGCAGCGCATCCTTGCGTATGATGGTACGGCCTCCACACTTTGGCGGTCTGCGGCCCGGCACCCGTCAAAGGACGACGCAATCGATGCGTTTGTAGCGGCTGCCAAGCCTGCTATTCTGCTGGGTCAGTCCATATCGACCGGCCTAGACCTACCAGATATCCCAAAGTGGCAGCTTGTCATGAAGCTGTCGTTCCCCCCAACTAACGATCCCGTCATCGCCAAGCGCATGAAAGTGGACAAAGACTTCTACAGATACCACACCATCTGTCAGGTTGTGCAGGCTGCGGGCCGGGTAAAGCGCTCACAGGCGCACAACGGCGTCACGATTATCCTAGACGAGCAGTGGTCGTGGTTCTTTGCGGCCAACCGTAAGCACTTCCCCAAGTGGTTCATGGACAGCTATCGGGCCAACGGCTGGGATTACTTCCCCAAGATAAAGGCCGACCTCTCAAAGATTGCTTTTAGCTGCGGCCTGGCCCTCTAATCGCAGACAACCGCTTGACAACACAGTTTGTAGGTGCTAGGCTCTTATGCCCCACCCTACAACCCTGTTGACAACACGCCTGCGGAGTGGTACCTTACACATGACAAGGAGTTGCAAATTACCAAACACTGAAACTCAACGCACACCAACCAATATAACGTCATCACCAGTGGAAAAGGATTGAAATGTCAGAAGCAGAAGCTGTAAGCAAGGGACGCCCAGTTGTCTACGGCGTCCAGGAAGAAGTCCCCGGCGACCTCGATACGTTTAGCGTATCAGTCGAGGACTTAAGCGATGGGATTCTCTCCAACATCACGTGCACCCTCGTCGGCGTGGAGACCGTGCTTGGCGGGGAAGAGAAGGAATCCAAGTCCGAACCCGGCACGTACTACACCACCCCAGACCAGATGATTTGGCACCTGGAAGTGGACGATGCCTTTGAGCTTGGCATGGAATCGCCCAACGTGGCGTGGTACATCAACCTGCCCAAGGCCGTCGAAAAGGATGGCGTCCGCCGCCGCGCCGCTCCCGGCAAGAACAGCGACCTCGGTGCACTGTTGACCAGTCTTGAGGGCCTGGGTGTTTCCTCAAACCCGCAGAACGCCGTCAACTACCAGTTCACTAGGATGTCCGATCTGGTCGGTCTACACTTCCATCGCGAGACCAAGAACATCGAGCAGCGCAACGGACAGAAGCGCCGCCAGGATCAGATCACCGATATCTATGGGTTCAACAACGAAGCCCGCGAGAGGGCGGGGATGCCCCCGGCCTACATGCGTGGGCAGGAACCCGTTGCCGCAGCCGCTGGTAAGAAGTAAAACCAGCTTACGCACCGTGTGGAGGTCGCTCACGTGAGCGACCTCCACACCAATTATTAACATTGTGGTGCAGCGTAGTCTAAGTGGTCGTCCCGCTTACCGTCCCGCCGCTACGCCGCACCACAATGTTAATAATTAAATGGGAGCCAACATGACACAGCCAAAACCGCCCTCACCGCTACCTCGAACGCCGGGTCGCCCGCAGCCCATTGCCAGCCTACCCCGTAATACTCAATCCGCCAGCCATAACAACGGTACCAAGATTGACATCGCCACACTAGGTGCTGGTCTCATCCGACCTGGCCTTAACTCTCCCAAGGAACGTATCCTCCTCGCAGGCGATACTAACAGCGGCAAGTCCTACGCCTACATGCAGATCGCAGACCGTCACTTCCGGGCGGGTCTCCCCACCAAGTTCTGGATTCTGGACACTGGCGATACCGCCCCGATCTTCCTCGCTCCCGGTTATGAGTTCGAGCATCTCTACTTTGCGAACGGTGGGAACTGCTACCCGTTCTTTACCGGGGACTGGCCCACACTGGTCAAGGCCGCAAACCATATAGTACAGAACTCGGCTAAGGATGACTGGGTTATCCTTGACCTCGCCAGTGATGCCTATTCCTTGGCACAACAGTATATCGCCGAAGTGAAGGGCCTCAATCTCAATGACGAAGTAGCGCGCAGGTTGGGGCTAGCCCCAAACAGTAAGAAACTGGGCTTTGGGGCGTTCGACTCTGATACCTGGCAGCTTGTTACCCGCACGTATGAGGCCACCTTGCGGCCTCTCGTCAACTCCCCGAAGCTGAACTTCATCGGGCTGGCCCACGTCACCGACATGATGACCAAGGCCGGGCGGGAGACTCGCGAGCCTATTCTCCTCTTTGATCAGCTAGGCATGAAGCCAACGGGTGTCGGCAAACTGGTCAAGTGGGCTAACTCCTGTGTCGTCCTGTGGTCAGTGCGTCCACTTGATTCGGACAAGAACTCGTCCCCGAAGATATCCCGCTACATGACTGTGGTCAAAGATCGGAGCGAGGCTTGCCACTACAGCCAAATCTTCTCTGAGTTCTACGAGGACTTCAAGACCTATCGTCGCACAGTCGCCAAGACTGCCAACGTTACGGATGCCACAGAGGCAGCCGCCATGCTCGATCAAGTACACACACAACTCGCTACGATGCAAAAGCTGGAGACACTGAATGACGACGACGAAGCCCCCGCTGATACCACTGCCGAAGCCGGTCGAACTGCAGAAGCAGAAGGCTAGGGAAGCTCACAACTATCCCACACTCATGATAGATGACCGAGAATATCGGGTACATACACCAGTTGCAAGTGAGCTTGAACTCGCAGGTGTCCCTGTAGAGGTCAAACGGATGGACTTTGGGGACTATGCCTTCACCGGCTGCCACAATAGTAAACTCGACAGGCCGGTTACAGTGGGCATTGAGTTGTCTACCGTCTCAGACGTGGTAGGGAAGCTGAACAACGACCGGCTGGCCTACCAGCTTTCCGGCATGCTGATCACCTACGACGTGACCATCCTGATGATCACGTCCCCCATCCAGGTCAGCAATGATGGCTACGTCATACTACCCCGCATGCCCAAGGCATGTAGCTTTGACCGGCTGATGGACGTGCTCGGCGGGGCGCAGGCCCACGGCGTGATCGTGACGTACTGTGCAGGTAGCAGCAACGCGCCAGAACGTCTCCTCCAGACAATCCGCTACTGGACAAAAGAAGAAGGCACGCACAAATACTTCCGGCCCGGTGCCGCTATGCGTGATGTCGTTATTCCCGTAGGCGAGGCCGTAGACTCCCGCGTAAAGGCGCTCATGGCCTTGCCCGATATTGGGGAGCAGCGCGCTATCGATGCGCTCAAGAAGTTTGGGTCTGTATATAACGTAGTTGTATCGCCCGACAACGCGCTCATGCAGATTCCCGGCTGGGGCGTAGTAACTGCCAAGAAGGTTGCGCACTTTCTGCGGGAGCCTATTCTCTTCCCAACCATTACGGAGGAGAACACGAAATGATGTTACGCTTTAAAGGCGGCCCGTGGGATGGCATACTGACAGATGATCCTGGGATAGATAAACCGGCCTGTGCTGAGCTCACGTATACCCGGCTGACAAACGTGCGTCAGGCTCCGTGGGATGAGTCTGTGTGGCAGCATACGTACTCGACCTATGTCATTATTAGTACGCCCGATCCTGACGTGAAGGACGCGCTGTTCCTCAGTAAGCACGATGACTATCACACACACTTCAAGCAAGTGCGTAAGTGCGGGTGTGAGGGGCCGGTATACTAGTGGCGTTTGCGCAAAGCATCGTGTCTTATAAGGATCGTGGCCCGTATGGCGACGCCCTATTTCGGGGCAATACCAGCGGCTACCTGATCAAAGACCTCATCGAAACCTACCAGCCGTCCTACGTCTATGACCCTATGGCGGGCTCTGGCACAACTGGGGATGTGTGCAGACACCTTGAAATCCCCTACCTCGAAACCGATATCCGTGAGGGGTACAACGTCCTTAACCTCACAACCCGGCGAATAATCGAGAAGAAGCTAGTCCAGCCACCAGACCTGATTTTCTGGCACCCCCCGTACTGGAACATGGTACGGTATACAGACGACCCGGATGACCTGGCAGAGTCAGCCACCTATATGATCTTCGTCAACCGCTGCGTTGACATCATGAAGTGGCTAGGCTCCCTCCTACCAGTGGGCGGGCACCTTGCGCTCTTGCTGGCAGACCTGCGGCTCAAGTCTAGTCCCACAACGTACTTCCTCACCGATGATATCACCGAGTCCTCTCGTGTGATGCGCGCCCGGCTGGAAAAAGAGTTCCGCTACATTAAGATTCAGCACCACACTACGTCCAGTGGGAACGTTAACTACCACGACGTACAGATGGTACACGAGTATCTCACCATCATGCGGAGGCGCTAGATGTTCGGTCTGCTATTCTTTCCTGGCTGGGTAATAGACCAACTAAATGATCAGACGTTTATGTTGTGGTGTACGCGCTGTACTGAGTACGAGGTGATCTTCTTGGGTGTCCTTGGGTCGGGCATACTGAGTATCTTGTGGCACGAGGACTATCACCATGCCTAACCCGGCCCCTATGTTTCTTGACGGGCTGTTAGGCTGCAGGCGGTGTCCGATATCTCAGGAGCGTATGCGGGTAGTTCCCGGCTATGGCGACCACGCAGCCAAGATTATGATTGTGGGCCAGTCACCCGGCCTTGAGGAAGACCAAAGCGGTAGACCGATGGTAGGGCGCTCCGGTGAGTACCTCTCTACGCAGCTACGCTCAATGGGCGTTGACCTCGACCGGCAGTGCTTCCGTACGAACGTCAATCACTGCCACCCCCACGACAACCGCGAGGCCAAGCCTGCAGAGATACGGGCCTGTATGCCCTTCCTTGAAGAAGAGATACGTACAGTAAACCCCACTGTCATTTTAGCGATGGGCGGGGCCGCGCTTAAGGCGCTCCTGCCGGGTGAGTCCACGTCAATCACACAAGTCCGGGGCCATGTGTATACACGATATCTTTACGGGCGCAATCGCTATGTGATACCTTGTCTGCACCCGGCTGCTGTACTGCGCAATAGACCGGCCCACGAACCAGACTTCCGTAAAGACCTCCGTATAGCCATCGGCATTGCCCGCACCGGTACCTACCAGACCAAGGCGCTGCCCTTCCGTCGCGAGCGGGCAACTCTCGATGAGTTGCTGCAAGCCGCTACCTTGCCAGAGTGGGGCTTTGACCTTGAAACTGACACCGGTAACGGGGCGGACGATGACGGAAACGAGACCTACTCCAATGATCAGGGAATGCGGGGTGCCCGCATTATAGGCGTAGGTATCTGTGCAGAACCCGGCAACGGCCTGTATTACCCATTCGCCACTGACGAGGAGTCGGAGAACGTTATGCAGGAGCTTAAGACGTTCCTCGAAGACCCAAACATCCACAAGATTGTGTCGAATGCCAAGTTCGAGCGCCATATCTGCGCGGGCTATGGCATCAACCTCACCAATTGGGACGACACCCTCCTAATGGCCTGGGTCGCTGGAGATTACCCGCTTGGCCTTAAAGACGGGTTTCACCGGGCCTATGGGCTGGAAATGATACGTATCGACAAGTTCTACAAGCAGGGGTTCAAACGCAAGGATCGCGTCACCGGCTCCTACGTCGTGGACATGCGGGCCGCGCAGGACGACGACCCGTCAGCCGTGGCTGAGTATGCTGCTCAAGACCCTGACGCCAGCTTACGGCTCTACAACGTCCTGCGGCCCCTACTGGAGGAGCGCAACCTCTGGAAGCTGTACCGGGAGGTCGAAGTCCCCTTCAACGACATCATTATAGAGGTAGAGCGCAACGGGATATTCTTTGAACCCGCCGCCCTGGAAGAAGCCGCCATCAACCTTGAGACTGGCCTTGCCGAGGTCAAGGCTCGCATAACAGAAGTGCTGGGCCAGGAGATTAACCCCGGCTCGTGGCAACAGGTACAGCGAGCTTTGTACGATATCCCAACTCCATATCGGATACCTGAGTTCAAGGTTACTCGGGCGCAGAAGAATCCAAGGCCCACTGACAAGACCTCACTCGCGATACACTCCGCCAACCCGCTGGTGCGCGATATCCTAACGGCCAAAGCCATCTCCAAGATGCAAGGCACATACATTGAGGCACTACCAAAGTGGATGGACGCCAAGGGCCGAATCCACGCTGAATATAAGCAGGCGTCCGTAGCTACAGGCCGGTTGTCATCTGCCCGCCCCAATGCCACTAACATTCCTGCCCGCAAGCGGGATGACACCAGCGTGGACATCGATGGCTCCCTGATTCGCAAGGGGTTCATCGCTCCATGACAACGGTAACGTTCGATGCGACCGACCCCGACTACAACAGTGGAACCTTCACCCCACGCTCAAGCCAACATGGGGTAATGCAAGCGCCTACAGAGCCACAACCCCTGCCCAACATACGTACCACCGGCCTGACCACCGCCATATGCGGTATCGACCTCTCCCAAATCGAGATGCGCATTGCCGCACACTTGTCTGGTGACCCTGCCATGATCCGCGAGCTAGGCCCCGGTGGGGATATTCACTCCAACACTGCACGAATCATATACAAGACAGACAAGGCTACTGTAGGTGAGAAGCGCTGGAAAGAGATGCGCAACCTGGCCAAGACAATCGGTTTCGGCTGTGTGCCGTTAGACACACACGCGCTCACGCCGGATGGCTGGAAATTGCATAATGAGTTAAAAGTAGGAGACCGTGTTCTTGGTTATAACCAAGATACGAACGTGACGGAGTGGACAGAGGTACTAGAAAAGGTTTATTACGCAAGTGCACCCCTTATACGGATGCAAAACAGTTACTGGGCAGCCACATCAACCCCAACACACAGGTGGTACGGGTCACGCCGCACGAGCAACGGTGTAGAAAAACGCATCACGCGGGACGTATTTACAACTGATGACATCCGAACAGAGCACACAATAACCCTAGCCGCCCCGCTGACAGATGACACATATGCCAACGATATTACCCCAACCGAGGCCGCAGTTATAGGTTGGCTGCTAACAGATGGATCGTTCCACTGGAATGCGGCTCTAACAGGTAAAACCTCCCAGGCTGGTGGCCGTAAGCGACAGATAAAGGCAGAGATTTATCAGAGTAAACCCGCAGGTATAGCCGCCCTCGAAAAGCTGCTAGCGGATATCCCGCACACGGTTTATACACGTACACGCCCTGGCGTTATGCGTCAGTACATATACAGACTTAACCACACGTATGCACGTGACCTCTGGACAAAATCCGGGCTTGAAAACACTACATACACGGGGTTCGTTCTGCAGCTTTCGGCAGACGCACGTGCGGCCTTTTTACAGGCGGTAATCGAAGCCGAGGGCACTCCAATGCGTAATACCTTTACGATCACACAAAATAGAGGCCCAAAGATGGATGCTATTAGACTAGCCGCCTTCCTAGAGGGCCATGTTCCATCTGTATCAGACAACGGTAGCTACAAAGATAATATCAGCCAAAAGACTAGATTATGTAAGCCGTACATAACTGGACAGCGAATCGCGAAAGTGGCTTTACCAAGTGCTCCAGTCTGGTGCATACGTACTGCACTAGGGTCATGGGTAATGCAACAAGAAGGCATCCCAATGATAACAGGGAACTCCTTGTATGGCCTAGCTGGCCCCGGTTTGCTCAAACGCACCCCAACACTTGGCCTTACTATTGAGGAGGCTAATGCCTTCATCGAAGGTTTCTACACCGCCTACCCCATCTTGCGGGTCTGGCAAAACAACATCCGCACCTTCACCCGCAAGCACGGCTATGCTGAAACAATCCTCGGGCGCCGCCGGTACTTCCCTGACATTACGTCCAGTGATTTCAGCAAGCGGGGTGAGGCCGAACGGGGAGCGATCAATCACCCCGTCCAGGGCAGCGCGGCTGACTTCTTCAAGATCGCTGTCCTAAAGGTATATGCTTACCTTAAGGAATCCCAGTCGCAGAGTAAAATTGTGGCCCTCGTTCATGATGAGCTAGTCCTTGAGGCCCCACTTGCTGAGCTTCGTTGGCTTCACGAGACCGTCCCACCAATCATGGCTAGCGCCATCACCCTCGATGTCCCGGTGTACGTAGACTTTGAGTTCGGGCCATCGTGGGGTGAGGTACACGAACCTGATGACGAGAAGTGGCCGTTCCCACCCGAGGCGGTGTTGACAACACCACCAAACACATGGTACAATATGCAGCATAACCCGGAGGCAATGTGACTGTTTCAGAAATACCGCCCATACGTATGTCACTCGGGGACGGTTGCTCTCTTGCAATCTACCAT
>Ga0210043_1002526_pt1 | contig 11943 bp, 12 predicted proteins | sample CryGeymet201501t_FD_183990 | JGI IMG/M metagenome (GOLD analysis project Ga0210043, IMG submission 183990) | Groundwater microbial communities from Crystal Geyser aquifers in Utah, USA - Crystal Geyser metaG 2015-01t (SPAdes) (version 2) | ecosystem: Environmental > Aquatic > Deep subsurface >... | reverse complement strand
TCCATGAGTATCATCCTCATCACTCATAGACTCTGGGGCTTGCCAATACCATAAAAAGGCATATCCCGTTGTTGGAGTGGGACGTATAATATATTGTGTTCCTCTAAAAGAAACAACAGGGTCAGAAGTCAAAAAATCTTCTCCAGGCTCTAAACTTGACTCTTTTGAAAATTGGGTTACTTTTACAGCATCATCCGCACTTGATCCTTCAAAGTTTATATCAATACGTGAGAATCCTAAGAAACGTGTTGGAAGATTATAGGCTTCCGTTGCCGATAATGCTTGTGTTGTATAGGCTTTCAAAAACTCTGGATATTGCTTAATTACCTCACGGGCTACTTTTCTTGCTGATGCGTTTAGTAGTTTCTTTACCCTCTTTCTAGAAGTTTGAGTAGCGTTTTCATCACCAAGTTCTTCAAGAACATCATTTACCATAGCGTGCAATGATTCATCCTCATAATCGCTTCCTTCAACCGTTGCAGAGTAAGTTGAATAGGTAGCTGTTACGCTATTGTAATAGCGTGTCTTATACCAACTTGCCGTTGTTCCCGTTGTGTCATCGTAGATGGTGTAGTCTTCATCAGGAGTTAATGATATGGTCGCCAAGACAGAATACGCTCCACCTTCACTGGTCGCTCGTGAAATTTCCGCTTGATTATATTTAATTTCAAATAACGGTGTATTAGCAACATGAGAAAATTTTAATCCACCTGTATGGCCAATGGTAGTGTTACTCGTTGCGCTTGTTATGGTAACAATCTCTGTTTTTTCTTGCCCTAGTCTACCAAACACAAATAAATCATTTGTTGCTATTCCATCATTATTTTCAACCGTTGAGGAAGAAGCTGCTACGGCTACATCCGCAGTTAGACGAGTCTTTTGAGGGCCAAGGGTAGGATGAAATATTTTAATAAACATGTTTATGCTATTGCAATTCTTGGACTGGTATCAGTAACTTCGGTAAATGATTTTTCGTTTCCCTGTGCGTAGCCACTTTCAACATATAGCCTATCATAATATAGATTACTGGTATCATAATATAATCCACTATCATAGTAAACTCTTTCTCCGGTTCCTGCAACTGATGATCCTACGTTTGATAATGGGGACAGTATTGCTGTATTGTTATCAATAATATCTATATTCGGCTCAATAGCTTCTGGTATAAAAATAGGCTCATCAAAAAAGATATTAATAATTGGAACCTCTGAAGGAACACGATACCTGATCGAGTCTGAAAAAGTAAATGTGTCTACAAGAAAGTATTTCCTAAGATATTCTGCCAAGTCTGTTATGTTTAGTGAGTCAGAAGTAGTAAGGGCTACATTAACAATCCTTGAGTCGCTTATGGATAATATATCCACATAGGGCTTATCAATGCTCTTTGATGGCGAGTCGGATAGAGCAAGAGTATCAAGCAGCGAGAGTAAAAACGATAATCCCCGACTAGAAACATCAGTAAAGAGAATTGTATCGCTTTTGTTACTGAAAATAGTGAATACTCTTGTGTCGGCTAATGAATAGGTTTCTGCTCTTATAAGGTCAGTTGTTTTAATTAGTGAATCAGATAGAGGGAAGACCTCACTTCTAAAAGAAGAAACTATATTAGTTACCGCATCAGTCAATGTAAGGTTCTCTGATCTAGGAAGAATCGGTTTTTTAACTACTATATCAGGAGCTACAGTAGAATCATAATAAAATCCCTCATCATAATTTATTCCACTATCATATTTTAGAAGAGTATCTATGAATAGAACATTTTGAACCGTATGGGTTAATAGAGCCATACTAATACTATATCAAGAAATATAGATTTTTGATTATTGTTTAATAGAGCTTTATGATGCTCCAAAAGAAATAGTCCACGTTATTTCAAGCACATCCCCCGCTCCTTTGTTTATGACACTAAAATCATCATAAGTCATCAGAGAGGTGTTATTATCTCCTAACATCAACCCAGCCTCAGTAAGAGCTCCTGTACCTATTCCTTCGGAAAAAGTAGCTACATATACTACATCATTATCTGCTGCTGCTACTCCCTGAGTTGTTGAATCGAGAGCTACACGGGCAGCAGAAACAGCAAGTCCAGTTGATGCTGATGTTTGACCACTTCCTGTACCAACGGCCATATACCCAATTGCAACATCTCCACTATCAGAAAGCTGATCTGCAACATGAGCATCCATCAGTTCAGTAATAGTATTAGGTAGGTCAACAATGCTTAATATTTCACCATTAGAAGATTTAAGTTTGGCGTGAAAATGGCCTTTAATAAAACTATTTGTGCTTAATTTACTTTCCTTCATATAGTAGAACGGTATTTATAATTTCTTAATACGACATCTTAGGCATTTTCATTCCACCTTTTTTTGATGGCCTTTTCATTCCCATTCGAGCCATCATACCAACCCCTCCCTTTTTCTTCCCTACCGATACTGAAGGATACGATAGTTTTTTTCCTCCTATTTTTGGCATACTTTTTTTATAACTGATTAACTTTCATAATAAATGTGTGCTGTAAAAGTTTTTGCCCCTGTTTCTGCGCCTGAGCTTACTATTTTTACTGTCGGATTATGCAGTGGAGCATGGAGATAAGCATTATTCGCATCGATGTACTTTGATGTTGTAGTATTTTCTGTCAAAGTAGCGTATGAAATGATTGTTCCACCTTCTTCATCGAGGATGGAGGCAGTATAAGTATTGGAACTCGTTAAATCAGGAGCTACAACAACGAGTCCAAGTAATATTCCATTTATAGGCAATTCGCTTGATTCAATAGTAGTACCACCATCAGCAACAATCAATGGGATAGAATACTTTAGTGTTCTCATACAATTATACTATTAGACTTATAAATCTCATTTGGCTTACCAGACCGTTTCGATTCAATTGAATGAACAAGTAATTTTACAAAGTACCTATTTCTGGCGTTCATTTCATTTCCAAACTCTTTATCTTTCTTTTTATCAAGTGCTTGATTGAACGTGTCAACCACCATTCCTACATGCTTAGCTCCCTTTAGACCATCAATCTTATTCGTTTTTTTAAGTCTTTCAAGGTCATTTTTTAACGAATCCATAATTACAGTATGCACCCTTCTAATTTTTTTGCAATAGTTTTTTAACTTTTTCTAATTGTGCGGGATCTTTTAAATCAACGCTTATCATATGTGGAGCCTTAACTGCTCCTGCCATTTGAATAAGACGCAACATTTGAAGTAAATCTACATTTTTATAATGAGAACAAGTATAATCAAAGTGTGCCCATACGGTAAACCCTTCCCGTCTGCACTTACTTGAAAAAGCAAGATCATCGTTGGTTTTTATTACTCCATCTTCATCAAATAAATCCTCAAAAGGCCGTTTTATTTTTTCTAAAACTCTACGGGCAATCATAATACAACCTGTTCCAACAGCCCCTACCTGTTGTAGCCCTGTTCTTCTGTTAACGGGAATATCTTTAAAAATGAGTTGTTCGTCTGTGCTTTTTTCATCAAAATCGTATACATGCCAATGAATACCTCTCCAATCACGCCCTGGGGTGGGAATAGATAGGACATCTTTATCTAAATCAAGGAGTAGTAAAAAATTTGAATTAGGAGGATTGTCATCATCAATCATAACGAGGTAATCATAGTCTATTTTAAGAAAATCTCTTACTATCTCGTTTCTATTGGACGAAATTGGTCTGCCCGTATATTTAGCGGGGAAAAAGTCAAATTCATATTTATCTCGCAATTCGCTCATCCACCTAATAAGTTGTGTTTCAAGTCCCGCAGAGTTTTGCCCTTGATTCAGTATGCAGAGTAATACTTTTGGTCGTCTCATAATAGTGCGTTCTTCTTTAATCTTACCGTTGCTGTCTTTAAGTGTTACGTGAGCATTATCCTGTATATGTTGTGAGTCAATACTTTGTGGCATAAATATGAGTATAGCATAAAAAAGGGAGAGGTGGTATACGCCAACCTCTCCCTTGAAAATCAGTTTTGCTTTTTTTGCTCAACCTTTTTTCCAGTTACTTCTGATTTTTTGTCTCCAATAAGATCAGTAAGTACCTGATATTTTCCTTGAAGTCGGACTTGTTCTTCTCGAATCTCACCGAGCTTCTTGTTGATATTACGGTTTTGCTGTACTAGGCTCTGTTTAGAGCTTTCTAGCGCATTAAACTGTTTCTCAAACTCAGCCCGCTTAGACAAGAGCGTTTCTTTGTCCATGCTTCTTCATCTCCTTTCAACTTTTTAAGCTAATGCTACTTCTACCCAACCAGCCGCTTCTTTTACAAGAAGTTTGTGGTCAAAGGTATTGTACACCATCGCACCAACTGCCGTTCCGGTAGTACCAGGATCGCCTGTCGTTGTCTTTACAGGAATAGTCAATCCGATACCATTTGCCTGATCTGCTGCAAGTGTTATTACCGCGCCTGAAGTAATCACAAGATCAGCCGTTGCAGATACAGTAATTGTTTCTGCTCCATGATCTATGGTTAGTGCTGCACCTGACGCAGTATTAAAGATAACATTTGTATCAACATCCGATCCGAATTTAATGTTATCGTTTATTGTTACCGCATCAATATCAAAATCAGCTCCATCAAAGTCCATCGTTACACCATCAGGTGTTTCTGTACCTCCAATACGGAAAACCGTAGAGTTAGTTAAGAACAATGAATCTGCCGACTGATCCCACTCCATATACTTGGCTGTGGTATCACCAAAAGCCTTAAAATCTGCACCAGTAGCGTCAACTCCCAAGGTTACATTACCCTTGAACGTCGATCCACCAGATTTGACTAATAAAGCTCCATTTGCTAAAGAGTCAAGGGCTACGAGGTATGAACCAGCTTGGGTTGCTCCTTCATCCTCAATATATAGTCCTTTACCTTCTATAGCCGCAGCATCAGTTCCCGTTCCCTGTAGCTTAACATACATGACATGTCCTGCCTCTGCTGTTACCGCACTATCTGATCTAAAGTCCAACGCTGCACCTTCCCCAGCTGTTCCAAGCCAAGGGCCCGCATCTATCTTTAATATCTGACCAGTATGTGCATCAGTCACATCTACTAAAATACCATCTCCTGCTGCTCCATTTGCACTCAAGTGCAATTCTGTAGCGCCACTTGAGGTAATATCAAGCGCGTATTCTGCAACCGTTGTATTTTTAGTATCAATCAACAACGCTATGCCACCTGTGGCATGAGTTTCCTCAATCTCCAAAACAGGAGCAGTACCCGTAGCGTTATTTCTCTTAATGTAGTTTCCCTCATCTGCGGTATTATCAACAGTTAGAATACCCAAGTCTACATCAATGTCACCAGCAGTAACTTGAATGTCACCAGCCGAAACTGTAAGAACATCCGTTGAGGCTACACCCGCAATAACTACTGCACCATTTGTGCCAACTGTGAAGTCGTTTGCCGATCCATCATAACATTGGATATACTTTCCACTTGACGTTATCCCATCACTGTCAAGATAAAGCATTGAACCCGTTGTTAGAGCATCAGCAGTTATAGATAGCGCTTTCCCCGTTGTAATCGCAGAACTCCACGCAATATCTGCGGTAGTTGTTCCTGCAAATGTCCACGTTCCACCCTGCTCATCCGTTCCATCAGTCCACGAAAATTGACCATCTGAGATGGTGAAATCTCCCGTTGGGCTTGATGCAATTAGTTGAGAAAGAGTAGCTGAACCTGCGGTTGAGTCATAAAAGGTAAGATTACCCGATCCATCAAAATAGATGTATGAATCAGTATCTCCTGACGCACCAAAACTAATTCTTCGGTTATCAGCAGCAATATCCACGTCACCAGAGGTTACTGTTAAGTCTCCTGCGGTTAATGTTAAAGCAGCAATTCCCGTTGCAGAACCAGCAATAGTGGTCGCACCATCTAATCCTACGCTAAACTTTAAGTCTCCCCCTGCATTGTCGTAACCCCGCAAGAAGAAACCATTTGCATCACCGTCATCGGTCAATTTAAGATCAATGAGTGATACATCAGCAGTAAGGTCAGCAGCAGTATTACTGATAGTAAATACGCCACCGGCACTATTAAGAGTAGATGTCCATGTATTCGTATATCCCGCAAAGGCTACCGTTGAGTTAGCATCAGGATCAGCTATATCATCATAGGCTGGTGTCCCCGATGTATCAATTGCCGCCCATGAAGAACCGTCAGAAAAGTATACTTTGTTATTAGTAGCATCATATACAATTCCTCCTTCGTTCTCACCTGAGCTACCATCAGCAACAGCCGTAGGTAAACTTGCATTAGCAATTTTCGGTAACTGAACAAATTTATCACTTGCAGGACTAGAATTATTCGCCTGTGAAAAAACTAAATTTCTGTTTTTTATCGCCATTTTTTATTTCACCTCCTTTCAGAGAATGGAACTTTTATCCATGAGAAAAAGGCGGGAATCGAACCCGCCATTACAAGCCATTTTTTTCTTTATGGGGGCTTCGTAGCCCCCCACAGTTTTCCCCTCGATTTGAGGATACTCGTGAGCTTGTACTGGTGCAAACTCTTTCACCTGTTAAACCTTACTGTACGTCTCGCAAGAACGAGTGAGAACGTGGTCTATCGGTAGCCAATTCTGAGTACCAATAGAGTACCGCTTCATATGCGTCACTTCCTGAAACACGAGAAAGGATTGCTCCATCCTCATCCATCCAGTTCCAGTCTGCCATCTGCATAATAAACAGTCGTTCTGATTCTACGAAAAATACCGTATTGGGAGGCATGTCTACTTCAGAAATCCACGGTAAACCGTTGGTTCCACTTGAGTATTCAAGCGCCTTCCATCCTCCATCAAGCGTCATCGTATTTACAAAACGCTTATCCGCTATGACGAGTGCTGCATATGCGTCACGCATATCAACATCCGATAAAATCATAGATACCCGTCCACCGTTTTTCTCAACCGCACTGATAGCAGATTGAATAAGAGGTAACGTCATGTCCCTCAAAGTTCCACTGTTATCATCACTTGAAAAGGTTGAAGATTTCCACCACGCATATGAACTACGGGACAAGTTATGTAGAGTAGTAACATACGTTCCATCGTCTACAATACCTTTCAATCCCATCATTTCATATGAAGTGTTAGTTGCCAATGCACCTGTTCCTTCAATCCTCGCCCCTGCACCAATTACCCAATCATTATCTGCCACATCAGCGTTCAGCGCAGCAGACATAGTAACCTCAGTTGTCGAATCAACCGTACTTACCGTTAATCCTGAACCAGAGGTGGTAATGTCTCCCGTTGCGGGATCAAGAATGTCTACTTTCATGCCATCATAAAAATAGTTTGTTCCAGGGCCATCAAGCGTAAGGGTTGTTCCTGTTCCAGGATCACCATTAACTAGAGCGCGAACAGCCGATCCATCATTAAGAAGCTGATAATTGACCTCTTTCTTGAGGTCGCGGACAACTCCCTGAATCTCGGAATCAAGAGCTCTCACTATTGATCCCTTATCATTTTTGGATGCAGCCATTACAGGCCCAGATACCTGAATACGTCCACGATTATACTTAACACCACCATAAGGGTTTAGGTATGATTGATTTCCAGCAGTAGGCAACCCAGTTTCAGAACCAGCACCAACACCACTATTTCTTCCATAATGTGCGGTTAATTGCCATTGTTTGCCAGAAACATCACGTTCGTTACGTTGAATTTTATCCAAAAGAACCGTCGCGTGATTTAACTGTTCTTGAACAACAGGAAGATAATCTATCTTTAACGCTTCGTCAAAATTACTTAAATTTTGTGCCATTTTTTATATTCACCCCCTTTTCTTATAAAGCAATTACTAATTTAAGACACTAATTTTTATTGGTGAAACCGCTACTTGAAGATGTTTGGATTATTCGTTCTTGAGTCGTTGAAGGAATGATGAGCTTGCTTCGCTAAAAGTCTTTGGCGTATGTGCGTCAGGCTTTCTATCCTGATTACTACCCGTCATTTCTGTTTTCAGACCTCCTTTGCCTTTTTTTAAGGCACTTTCTATAAGATGATCTGTAAACTCTTTCTCGTGCATCTGCCTGAACTTTGATTCAGGATCAAATATACGATTATTCGGGTCTTGCATCGCGCTTATGACCTTCGCCCTGTCAAACTTTGGCAAGCCATTTTTACCATCCCACTTCTTCTCAAGATCACCTAGCTCGTTTTCAAATGCTTTTTCCTTTTGTACTTGAAGCGACTCTTGTTCTTTTGCCTGTAGCGCCTGTTTTATTTGAGGCTCTACAATCTTCATAATCGCTTCCTTTACATCAGGTGAAACATTTTTTAACAGGTCATTATCTTCAACCTGTTTACGAGCAGCATCTCCTGCTTGCTGTTTCGCCTCGCTCTCTTTACGCTCAAATTCTTTGAGCTTTTGAGAACGCCTAGTAAATTCTGGAAGTAATTTTTCTGTATGTTCTTTATACAGATCGTCTGCTGACATTTCCCTGCCATCAGGCATTTTGAACAGCTTAGGCGTATCACCTCCCGATTCACCATTGGCTCCGTTTGACTGTCCTTGATCCGCACTATCCTGATTATCCACGCCTTGAGTGGATTTAGTGTCCTGCGTACCGTTGGCTTGGTCTTGTGCCACTACCATGTAACTTTTTAACTCTTTCTGACTGCCCTTTCAGGCTTAGTCAACTTATTCCTATAACTATACTATATAACAAGACTTCAATTTGTCAAATCATTCCATTGCCTGTAGGAGTAGCCCCTTGCAATTGCTGTTCCCCCTTTATATGGGCAATAAATATTTGTGCTATTCCATCGTTACCACTTTGAGTAAAATATTGAGATTGTACGAAATCAATATGAGCTTGAGTATGTTCAGGAGTAGCCCCTTCTGTGGGAGGTAATTGCTGTCCATTCATCATAAGGGTATTTTCTTCGTCAGCCATCTCAATCATAGGATCAGTTTGTCCTTCTGGTTTAGTTGGTGCTTGTAACTGACCCTGTTGCTTGCCACGTCCTGCAATATTTGCTTTCATAGCATCAGACTCATTACGTTCAACTCGTGCCTTTTCTGATAAATCAGCGACATTAGGAAATTCAAACTGACGTAACACTTCCTCACGGGGAATAAATCCTTGTGTAGCAAGGTCAATCAATGTTTCCCTTCGAGCTTCAACCGTATGACCGAGCCACGATCCTATTTTTACGATAACCTCATTATCTTTGTTAATAACAGTGGCATCTTTACGCTTTGCCTCATCTTCTGCACCTGAACCAATAAAACGTCCATATTCTTGACCATCCTCTGCTTCAGTAAGCTTGTATACCCGCGAACTCTGGTATTTTTCTGCAATAACATCCAATATTTTTGATCCAATAACTGAAAGAAATGACTCTAGCGCAAGGCGGATATTAGCAAGATTGTTTGCATCAGCAGCCTGTAGTGCCTCTAACACCTTACCAGAACGAGCACCTACAGGCATACGGCCAAGACTGGCATCATTTGCCCCTAGAATACTATCAATAAACCCAGACATTTCATTCGTTAAATTATCAGCAGCAGAAGGATAAGGGTACATCTCCATTTGTTTAAAGGTGCGGCCAACATTAACCTCAAGTATGCTTCCATCGGTGTTATCAATTTCCTCTACCCCACTTCCTTTCTCGGCGATAATGCGATAACGCAACGCTTGATTAACATACATCACCTTTTGACTTTCAATACGGTCAAGAGCCTTATTAAGAGGAACCGCATCAGCCGTCCATGACCGATGATATACCCGCTTGGTGTCTTGCGGAACCTGAAACACATAAATGTTGTATTCTTTCAACGGAAGCGCCTCATCGCGCAAAACTTTACCTCCCGCATAGGTAAACAATTGGATATTTCCACCTTCTTCGTTTCCCTCATAATCCCAGAGTTGAAATTCCTTTACCGTTGCCTTATTCTTAGACCCCATTGAAGTTCCACCTTCGCGTTTTTCAATAAGGCGGGTTTTATATTGTGATGTAGCTATTTCTGAGTCTGATTTAACCTGTTTTCTTGCTTTCTCATCATATCGTTCATCAGACTTTATGTCATCAAGCTCTTTGGAAATGGCTTTTGCTATAAAACGTCCCTGAATACGGGCTTTATAAATTATCGAGCGTGGATCAATGGAAATGTCAAAACTATCATGGTCAAATATTTTTACCTGACCACGCCCTCCTTCGTCAGTATCATTCCAATCAATTTCAGCAAACGCTACTGACGTATTAAGGACAGAATCAACAATACTTTGGATAAAAACCTCTAAGTGAAGTGTCCGGTAAATATAATCAAGTAATTTTCCTGATCTACGAGCGTTTGTCAGGGTCTCTTTATCCTCATCTCCTGGCATTACTTCCCATTTTGGGTTAAAACGGGTTGAATAGTTCTGAATGGCACGAATACTTGACCGTATTTTATTTATAACCAACCGAACTTCGCTTTTTCTTCTTGGTTTCTGTTCAATAGTGTTAGTTGTCGTATTATAGTAAGTATAGTGGTTCCCATCCAAGAACATATAGTTCATGTACCACTCAAGATCATAGCGTTGCCGTGCTCCTTTAGCTTCTTCAAATAGCTTTTCACAATGAGCTATCTTTTCATCATCCTCAAGGTTTTTCCAGAGCTTTCGTCCTATAGTAATCATGTAATATCTTTTGCGTTAAGTAGTATATCTAGGGGTACTTCATCAGTGGGAACATAAGGATCGTCTAATTCTTGACTTTTTTTATGTTCTTTAGGGGGTGTTTCAATTACTTTTACCCGTTCATATTCGGCCATATTTTTTGCCATAATTTTAAGTAACAGATCGTGGCGTTCTGCCTTAAACTCTCTGTCCTTATACACACTATAGGCAAGTAGTAAAAAAATTACAAGAGATAATATAATTGAAATAACTATTAGTTCCATATTTGCTTAATAAAACTCTCCCATCACGGGATCAGCTTCTTCTTCACCCCTATTTGATAATTGTAACAGATGTTTCTGTATTTTGTTCTCTGATGTTGGAGCTTGATTCTGCTGTTTGTCAGGAGGAAAGCCAATAGTCTCTAAATCTGTGAGGGGGTCTATTATATCATCGTGCTTACTTTTAGGAAAACGCAGTATTTCCTCCTCAAAATCTACCATATCACGGCGGGACAATATCTTTCCTTGCTCAAAACGAGGTTGGAGCACACTCCTAATACGCATTTCTTTAGTGATTTGCGGACGTACTTTAATTTCTACTAGAGGAAGAAACTTTCCACGCTCAATTTCAGCCTGATGAATGGGTGCAAGTATACCTTGAGCCAACCCAATAACCTCAATACCCATAGTAATAGGATTCCAGAACTCTTTAATCTGAAAAAGTTGCTCAATGAGCTGATAAACGGTATGTTTTTCTCTAATAATCTTCAGAATATACCAATTACTATCATTGTCTATTCCCACAACATTAAAGGTAGAATAGTCAGAAGTCGTTTTTTGTGAAACGGCAGGGTCACATACACAGAAAATGGCAAGTCCTTTCTTTTGTGCGTAATCACGTACCTCTTGGTCTGTTTTAAGTTCATCTCCATAGTAAACAATCTGACTTTGTTTTACAATTGCCTTATCCTCATCTATGGGATTATTATCATAGAAGCAGGAGTAGATATAGCTTCCATGCAGTTTTTTAAGCTCAACCAATTTTTCTTCGTTAAACAATTCTGGGAAATAAAGTGACCCATCAGGATTATGAGCCGATCTTATAAATACATCAACCTGATCGGGCATGGTGTCAAGAATATAGGAATAGAGCTCGTAGTTGCTCCAACGCGTCCCTATGAGAAGCATTATTCCGTTTGGATCGAGCAAGGAAAAGCTTTTTTTCCACCAGTCAATAACTTTATCAGCCTGTAGCCTGGTAGCCGAATTTACATCATTAACAAGATCATCTCCGATGATAAGCGAGTAATGCTGGGAAACAAGA